>OFMF01000030.1_pt1 | contig 120189 bp, 110 predicted proteins | sample 1541771 | NCBI WGS metagenome assembly OFMF01 (sample SAMN04209235, study PRJEB22552) | human gut metagenome | biome: gut; material: feces | host: Homo sapiens | place: USA: Oklahoma
TAACGATGAATTCTGGGTGCGTGTCCATCAGATATTGCAGTGTCAGATACCGCTTTTGACAGATAGTGGTAGAATGAGAGCAAAGGAGAGGGATGTGCTCTGTCAGGCGAAAAAATTGAAATATTATTACAGTGCACTTTGCAAAAAGAATGCATAGTGAATTTTTTAACAAATAAATTGCATAATACGATGTGAGTGCCACGTAAATAAAGGACAAAAACACATGAGATACAATAAAAATGCAGGAAAATAAAAATAATCCTTCATTTTTCTTAGTTTTTCAATAAATTCAACAAAAAAATGAGGTATAAATGAATGATAAATATTATAAAATTTCAATAAAAAGATTGACATTTTGGAAACAAAATGAGATAATGAATGCAAATTCGGAATTTAAGGAGGATATCGAATATGTCAACAAAAGCTTATTATCCAATTAACGAAATCGGTGCTGGAAAACCAGGTTTTTCAAAAACACGTTCTATCATCGAAGCTGCCTTCTACGGCAATAATGTTGTCAAAGTCAACACATTGAAAGAAGCTTATAATCTGGCCAAGAATTCACCTGGTACGATCGTAACAGATATGCCTGTTTACAGAGGTGAAGAATTCGGTCTTGACAGTGATGCAAGAGTACTTCTGTTCAATGACGGTGCCATCACAGGCCGTTACGCAACAGCCCGACGTATCGCAGGCGAACCCGGCGTTGACTGTGACGCACTGGACAAAGTTGTTATGGATGCCGTTTACACGGCAAGGTTCAAGAAATTGTATCATGCAACCGTTTACGCAGGCCTTGACCCTGAATTCATGGTGAAGTGCCACCTGCTGATTCCTGAAGGTGAAGAGAACATTCTTTACAACTGGATGCTGAACTTCCAGTATATGTCCGATGACTATGTTAAGATGTACAAAGCTTCCAAACCTGTCGGCGACGGCAAAGAAGCAGATATCTATATTTTTTCAGATCCACAGTGGATTCCGAACGAAGCACCTGGTGTCAGCCTTGACTGCTTAAGCGATCCTGCCAAGAAGACACTCTGCTATTTCAATACAGAGACAAACTGTGCATGCATCCTTGGTATGAGATACTTTGGTGAGCACAAGAAGGGCACACTTACAATGGTATGGGCCATCGCCAACCGCAACGGCTATGCTTCCTGCCACGGCGGCCAGAAGGAATACCTTCTTCCTGACGGCTCCAAGTACGTTGCTTCCGTTTACGGCCTGTCAGGCTCAGGCAAGTCCACTCTGACACATGCCAAACACGGCGGCAAGTATGAGATCAAAGTCCTCCATGATGATGCTTTCATTATCAATACAGATACATGCTCATCCATTGCCATTGAACCGACATATTTCGACAAGACTGCGGACTATCCGACAGGCTGCGCTGACAACAAATTCCTTCTGACAGCTCAGAACTGCTCCGCTACAATGGATGAGGACGGCAAGATCCAGCTTGTCACAGAAGATATCCGTAACGGAAATGGTCGTGCGATCAAGTCCAAATTATGGTCACCAAACCGTGTAGATAAGATCAATGACCCAGTCAATGCAATCTTCTGGATCATGAAAGACCCAACAATCCCACCAATCGTTAAGATCAAAGGAGCTTCCTTAGCATCTGTTATGGGAGCAACACTTGCAACAAAACGAAGCAGTGCGGAACGTCTGGCACCTGGAGTAGATCCAAACCGTCTGGTTGTAGAACCATATGCAAACCCATTTAGAACATACCCTCTTGTAAATGACTACAAGAAGTTTAGAAAACTTGTAAAAGAAAGAAATGTAGATTGCTACATCATTAATACAGGAGACTTCATGGGTAAAGATATCAAACCTGCAACAACAATTTCCGCAATCGAGCAGGTTGTAGAAGGAACTGGAGAATTCAAACAGTGGGGACCATTTACAGATATCGAAGTGCTTGAGATGGAAGGATATGTTTCAGACTTTAATGATATGAATTACGTGGAAACATTAAAAGCAAGAATGACAGATCGATTAAACTTTGTCTTCGAGAAAGACGTAGAAGATGGTGGATACAATGCACTTCCTACACAGGCAAAAGAAGCTTTAGCAAAAGTTATTGGAGAAGCACACAATTTAGAAGTGGAAAATTCCAATAATTAAAGGTATAATACTCTTAAATCGTTGTTTAGGAGGTAAATTGATTGGATAAAGATCGTTTAAATAATATGGTGGTAGACTTATTCCACGGAATTTCATATGAAGAAGAGAAAGCCGTGATCACAGATGAGTTTAAGGATATTTCGAACAAAGATCTGCATATTATTGATGCGATCGGAATCAAAAAACCGAAGAATATGTCAACGATTGCAGGAGATTTAAACATTACGGTTGGTACACTTACAACCGCTATCAATAACCTCTTGAAGAAAGGATATGTAAATCGCAAACGCGGAGAGAAAGATCGCAGAGTTGTTTATATATCTCTTTCTGAGAAGGGGAGGAAAGCATACAGTCATCACAGAGAATTTCATAAACGTATGATCCAGGGACTGCTTGATACGCTTAATGAGCAGGAACAGGATCTGTTGGTGAAGGTTATGCAGTATTTTCATGATTACTTTCGTGAACATATGTAAAATTTATTTGTTAGTTTGATAGCTGTAGTCTTTGTGTATCTGAGAAAAACGAAATAAAAGAATAAAAGATCCAGACCAGAAATTTTGCTCGCCGTTTTGAACGGTCGCTTATACGCAAATTTTCCTTGCATAACTCACTCGCTACGCGAGTTCAAACAATGCACCAAATTTGCTGCGAACCGTTCAAAACAACGGCAAAATTTCAATGGTTCTGGATCTTTTATTCTTTTATTTCGTTTTTCTCAGATACCTAAAGTTTACAGGTATTAAATCCAATAAATCAAAACTCATAGTATGTATATTTTACGGTATTTGTTTATATTTTTAGATAATCAATGACTGAAAAATCTCTTATCAGATTCAGAAGATTAAAGTTTGTGATTCAGTGAAAGGTTTGAGTAGTGAAAATAAAAAATGGAGAAATAATAATGCTCAAAGTCAGTTAAGAAAAATTACAGACAAGAAAGGAAAACTTGAGTCATATCAAAGAAAGACAATTATTTACGGAGACGGATTCCATGCTCCAGAGCAGAGAATTGGAAAATATGAGTTTGAATTTTTATGGAAGTGGTAAGAATCATAGTGTTTTAAAATGCTTTGAATAAAATTATAAGAAAAAAGATCCAGATAATGCGCTTTTCTGGATCTTTTTTCTGTGTCACTTGGACATTATCTCATTTTTTCGAAGATAATATAACATATATTTATAAATATTTCAAGTATGCATAACTTAATGAATCAAAGTATGTGTGTTATCTAAAAAAATAAAGCAAAAATTCTTTATTTTCCTAAAATGATATCGTATCATAAAGATATTCATACAAACTAAGGAGGGGAAGGAATATGCTGCAGTTAAATTACAAATTAACAGATGAAGACTACATAGAATTCAACGAATTTCATCAGTTAATTCATTCAGAAATAGGAAAAAGAAACCTGTTTTTTTTAAGATTAATCGGTCCAATGATCAGTATTCTAGCTATGATCATTTTCATACTAGCAAGAGCAGAAGTAATGTTAATTATTGGTGAAGCAATTGTATTATTCATTTTTTCTGTGGTGGATATATTACTAGCTAAAAAGATTATGAAAAGAGGGATTCGTAAGACAATTCTAAAAATGAAAGAAAAAGAAGGACTACCATTTGCAGAAGAAACAACATTAAATTTTACAGAAGATCAGATCATAGAGATAACAAAAGGTCAGGAAGTGAAAGTAGATTATAAAAAGGTAGAAGATGTTTGCGAAACAGAGAAAGCTTTTTATGTTTACATGAGCTCTGTACAAGCGATTATTATTCCGAAGAGAGTATTGGATCAGGATAAGGAAAAGAAATTGAGACAGATCTTAAGTAAAAAGTAAAAGAAAATCATAAACTGGCACCATTAAAAATAAAAAAACTGGCTATTTTAAAAATACCAATAACACGATAAATTATAACACAATAAAGGAACGCAGCGTACTTGAAAAACTATATATCATACAAGAAATCAGGAAGTGAGGAAAATAAAATGAAAGAAAATAAAGTACAGTTTATTGCAATAACAGCAATGGCAGTTGCATTAACTTATGTGTTTACAGCGTTTGTTAACGTAAGATTACCGATCGCAGCTAATGGAGGTCTGATTCATTTAGGAAATGTTCCTCTATTTATTATGGCAATTTTATTCGGTAAGAAAACAGGAGCTATCGCTGGTGGAGTTGGAATGGGATTATTTGATCTGTTGTCAGGATGGACAGCGTGGGCACCATTTACATTTATTATCGTAGGAATCATGGGATATGTTGTTGGAGTTATGACAGAGAAGCATGACCAGTATGGATGGAAAGTTGCAGCAATCTTTGCAGCATTTGTAATTAAGATCGTTGGATATTATATTGCAGAGATCATTCTTTATGGAAACTTTATTGCACCAATCAGTTCTGTTCCAGGAAATGTCGTACAGATTGCTGTAGCAGCAGTTGTTGTACTGATCGTGATCGAACCAATTGAGATTGCAGTTAAGAAAATTGGAATTACACAGTTCGCATAATAAAATGATATAATGATACCGGGATTGCCAAAGCATTTTCTATGCAGTGATCCCGGTATATTAGATTATAAAAATAAAAAAGAAAGTGAGTGACGGATATGAGTAAATACAAGATTATGACACCAGGACCTGTTCAGGTGCCAGAAAATGTAAGACTGGCGAGAAGCCTTTCTACAACGAATGCAGATTTGGATCCGCAATTCTATGATGAATACAAAGAAACCTGTGAGCTGATCAGTGAGCTGCTTCATACGAAGAATGAAACACTGATCCTAAGCGGAGAAGGAATCCTTGGTTTAGAGGCAGCATGTGCATCTATGACAGAGCCGGGAGATAGAGTTTTAATTCTTGATAATGGAATTTATGGAGCAGGATTTGCAGATTTTGTATCTATGTATGGTGGAACTCCTGTTATGTATACAAAAGATTATAAAAATGCATTTGATGTTGATGAATTAGATGCATATCTGAAGGAAGATCACGATTTTAAATATGCAACAGTTGTTCATTGTGATACTCCAAGTGGAATGTTAAATGACATTCATAAAATCTGTCCATTATTGAAATCCTATGGAATCATGACAGTTACAGATTCTGTTTCAGGAATGTTTGGAAATGAAGTCAATGTTGATAAAGCACAGATCGATATCTTATGTGGAGGATCTCAAAAAGCAGTTTCAGCGCCTCCAGGACTTACTTTCGTAACGATCAGTGATGAAGCTAAAAAAGCTATGGAAAATCGAAAAACACCAATCGCATCATTTTATTGTAATCTGACGATTTTCAAAGATTACTATAAAAATTTATGGTTCCCATATACAATGCCGATCAGCGATATCTATGGATTGAAAGCAGCGATGGATAATATTGCAGCGGATAAAGATCTGATCAAACGTCACGCCAGAATCGCCAATGCGACAAGAAAAGCCATTGAAGCATTTGGTCTAAAATTACATTTGGAAAGTGGATTTTCAGATACGGTTACAGTATTTGATGTACCAGAAGGAATGACAGCGGATGATATTCTGGAAAGAATGAGAGAAAAACATGGAATCATGCTGGCAGGTTCTTTCGGAGAATTGGCAGGAAAAGTCATTCGAATCGGGCATATGGGTGCAAGTGCAAATGTAGGAGATATGTTAGAAGTGATGTTTGGATTGGAAGAAACATTGAGATATCTTGGATGGAAATCAGAGAATAGTTTGTTGGGAGTGTTTCATACAGAATTATGATATTAGGACATACAATAAAAGATTATAAAAGAGAAAATCTGTTGCATGATGTGATCACAGGAATCATCATCATGGCAGTATCGATTCCAATTTCTATGGGATATTCCCAGATTGCCGGATTACCTGCGGTTTATGGGCTATATGGGTCTGTATTTCCGATCATTTTATTTGCATTATTTTCTACATCTCCGCAGTTCATCTTTGGAGTGGATGCGGCACCAGCAGCGTTGGTTGGATCAGCACTTCTTGGGATGAATATACAAAGTGGTTCCAAAGAAGCACTTGCAGTTGTGCCAGTGATCACATTTTTTGTGGCATTGTGGCTGCTCGCATTTTATCTGATGCATGCAGGAAAACTTGTAAATTATATTTCAGCACCAGTTATGGGTGGATTTATTACAGGAATCTGTTCGACGATTATTTTGATGCAAGTGCCGAAATTAATGGGAGGAACAGCAGGAACTGGAGAATTATTAGAACTGTTAGAGCATATAGAAAAAACAGCAGAACAGATCAATCTTCCATCATTGATCTTAGGAATCCTATCATTAGTCATCTTGTTGGCAGCGAAAAAGATCATGCCGAAATTTCCAATGGCAGTTGTGATGATGGCAGCAGGGGCTGTTTTGACGCAGGTTCTGCCAATGAAAGAATGGGGAATTAAGACATTAGATGCCGTAGCACCAGGACTTCCAAAATGGAGTTTTCCAAATCTTATGTTAATTCCAATGGATGAAGTGGTGACGATCAGTTTGTCGGTAGCGGTCGTTATTATGGCGGAAACACTTCTTGCAGAGAATAATTTTGCACAGAAAAATGGATATCGTATCAATGATAATCAAGAATTACTAGCATTTGCAGTTGGAAATCTTGTGGCAGCATTGACTGGATGCTGTCCGATCAACGGATCTGTTTCAAGAACGGCGATGGGAGAACAATATCAGGGAAAAACACAGTTAATGAGTATTGTTGCAGGATTATCTATGATCCTATTACTGTTATTTGGAACAGGATTTATTGGATATCTGCCAGTTCCGGTATTGACGGCGATCGTAATTTCCGCACTTCTGGGAGCGACAGAATTTGAACTGGCGGTAAAACTGTGGAAAGTCAGCCGCACAGAATGTTTTATTTTCTGGGGTGCATTTATTGGGGTATTGTTACTTGGAACGATCAATGGTGTATTGATCGGAATTATCTTATCTTTTGCAGAAATGGTGATACGATCATCAAAACCAGCAAGTTGTTTTCTGGGAATTCAGCCAGGACATAAGCATTTTCGTGATTTAGCTGAGAGTCGTCAGATTCACGAGATTGAAGGTGTGTTGATCTATCGTTTCAGCAGCAATTTGTTTTTTGCCAATGCAGGAGTGTTGCAGCAGGATATTGAGCAGGAACTTGAACGCAGAGGAAATATCAAAGCAGTGATCCTTGATGCCAGCGGAATTGGAAGTATGGATATCACGGCAGCAGACCGCATTGAGATTCTTTATAAGTCATTGAAAGAGCAAGGAATAAGATTTTATATCACAGAGCATATCGCAGATTTAAATGAGCAGATGAGAAAGCTTGGAATCGGATATCTGATCGAAGAAGGATGTGTCAGAAGGACGATTTATATTGCGTTGAAAGATATGGGGATCAAACGTCCGTATCCATTAGAAGGCGGAGTTGATAATGAAGAACGCAGTGCATCAAGAAAGCGTGTAGATAACCGTATGCAGGAATTTGTCTGGGCATTTGGTTCTGACACGGAAGATCAGATTGAGAGGCAGATTACAAATCAGATTAAGCAGTTAAAGCAAAATGGAGATGTAGAAAAGCTGTTACATGGAAGCTGGTCACATATGGAAGCTTTTGACGAAGATGAATGGTTAGAACATCTGGAAGAACATCTAAAAGAAATCGTAAATATTTCTGGAAAAGATGAAAGAACTCTGGCGGCACGTTTTGAGGAACATCGAAGGGAAATTCATGAACGTATTATGAAAGAACATCCAGAACTTGCACAGAGATTTAAAGAGCGAAGACATCGTTTGGATGAACATTTGAAAGAACGACGGCCGGAAGTTTATGATCTGGTTGTCAGTTTGAGAGAATTAGAGAAACGAAAAGATATGGAATAAAAAAGATGAGTGCTATCAGTAGTAGATGCTGATAACACTCGTTTTTTGTGTATGCTGATTTTTATAATGCAATCTAAATTTATTTATGTCAAAATTATATCATAAATATATCGGGAAAAGTTAAAAATAAGAGATGAATACAGAAATAAAAGTACCAACAAAAACGGCAAGCAATGCCCCAGTCAATGTATATCGAATCTTTTTTATTCCAACCACAGAATAATACACGGATAAAGTATAAAAACAAGTTTCTGTTGAACTAAGGATCACAGAAGACATAAACCCAGCCAAAGAATCCGCCCCGGAAGTTTTATAAATATCAAGCAGGAATCCAGTTGCAGCGGAAGAAGAAAAAAGTTTTGCAAAGATCACGGGTAAAACTTCTTTAGGAATCTTTAATAGTTTTCCCATAGGAGTCAGAAAACGAACGATCAGATCCAAGGCTCCAGAAGAACGAAAGATTTGAATCGCAAAAAACAAAGCGATCAGAGTCGGGGCGATCTCAAGAACAATTTTAAATCCATCCATGACACCTTCAAGAAAAGGGGTATAGATATCCTTCCGCTTTAGGGTTCCATATAAAACAAGTGTAAATATGAATAAAGGAATGACAAGATTTGCAAGAAATGTGATCATCGTTTTCGGTCCTTCCATTTGATATAGATAACAGCAACGATCGTGGAACCTAAAGTAGCGATAAGTCCTGGAATTAAGATCTTAGATGGATTGACAGAGCCGTATTGGCTTCGGTAGGCAATGATATTGATCGGAATCAATTGCAGAGATGATATATTAAGAATTAAGAACGAACACATTTCATTTGTTGCGGTGTTTTTGTCAGGGTTATCTTTTTGTAATTCTTCCATAGCTTTTAATCCGGAAGGAGTTGCAGCCCAACCAAGACCTAATATATTTGCGACAATATTTGTACTGATATATTCTTTCGCTTTTTGATTCTTCAGATTTGGAAATAAAAAAGTCAGAAAAGGGGTTAACAGGTTTTGAAGTTGTGTAGTAATTCCAAGAGACAATGCAATGTTCATGAGTCCAGACCATAACCCAACAATTCCAAACATTAGAATACAGAGTTCCACAGCCTCTTTGGAAGAAGAAAGAATGGTATCAGAAAGTGTTGTGATCTTTCCATTAAAACTGCTGACAATGAGTCCTGCAAGGATCATAAAACACCAGATCTTATTCATCATAAAATATACCCCAAAACCCCTTTATCATAAGATATTCAAAAAAAATGAAAAAAATTCAAAAAAACACTTGCAATTTATAAAAAGTGGTGGTATAGTATTACTTGTCGCTGAGGAAAACACAACACAGCGAACAAGATATGCGGGTGTAGTTCAATGGTAGAACTCCAGCCTTCCAAGCTGATCACGTGGGTTCGATTCCCATCACCCGCTTGGTATTTATTTAAGGATATATTCGAGAGGATATATCCTTTTTTTCATTTTACAGGAAAGAACTATAAACAATAGTAAGATATGAGGGAGAATATGATAGAAGAAGAAAAGAATCAGTTTGCAGTTCTGATCGATGCAGATAATATCAGTCCTAAATACGCACCGATCATTTTTCAGGAGCTGGAAGCCTACGGATTTCCGTCTTGTCGAAGAATTTATGGGAACTGGTCCAAAGCAAATGGATGGAATGAAGAGTTGTTATTAGAATATTCTATTATTCCTGTGCAACAATTTTCTTATACTTCAGGTAAAAATGCAACAGACATGGCAATGGTCATTGATGCAATGGATCTGTTATATGGAAAGAAAGTAGACGGATTCTGCATTGTTACGAGTGACAGTGATTTTACAAGACTTGCAATGAGACTTCGAGAAGAACATATGTATGTGATCGGAATGGGAGAATCAAAGACACCTGTGGCACTGACAAGAGCATGTAATAAATTTATCCATCTAAATCTGATTTATGAAGCGGACAGAGGTAAAGAAGAGGATATGGAAAGTGATGAAATAGAGAATGTTACATCACTGGATGAGATTTCATATACGATCGCAGATATTATCAGTGAAAATGGAAATGCACCAGTAGATTTGGGGAAGATTGGAAATCGATTAAATGCAAAATATTCAGATTTTGATGTGCGAAATTATGGATATACAAAGCTGAGTGTTTTAATTGATGAAGAGATGGATAATTTTATGCTTGTGCAGGAAGATACAAACTGTTATGTTGAATTTAAAGAACTGACAAGCAGAGAAACGATTGAAGAAGAAGTAATTCATTTTGTAAAGAAAAATGGTGGATCTTTAGATAATCTTTCTGCGGTAACCTTAGAATTAAAAGATAAACACAGCGGATTTAATATCAAAGACTATGGTTACAGCCGTATGTCAAGTTTCTTACGAAGCATCCGTTGTCTTACGGTCAACGGAAATACAGTCAGATTAAAGAAACGAAGAGAAAAGGGAGAGAGACGATGATATTTGATACACATGCACATTATGATGACAAACAGTTTGATCAAGACAGAGAAGAATTGTTAGCATCTATGAAGGACAATGGAATCGGAACGATCGTTGATGTAGGATCGAATATGGAAACGTCTACATGGATCGTAGAAGCAGTGACACGATATCCGATGATGTATGGAGCAGTCGGCGTTCATCCAAGTGATACGGCAGAGTTGAAAGAGTCAGATATCGATACACTAAAGAAATATGCAGCAATGGATCGAATTCTTGCGATCGGAGAGATCGGGCTTGATTATTACTGGGATGAACCAGAACGCAGCATTCAGAAGAAATGGTTTGAAGCACAGATCGAACTTGCAAGAGATGTAAAATTACCGATCATTATTCATAGCAGGGACGCAGCAAAGGATACTTATGATATAATGAAAGCGTTACATGCAGAAGAAATCGGCGGGGTGGTTCACTGTTTTTCTTATTCAAAAGAGATGGCAAGGCAATTCCTTGATATGGGATTTTATATTGGAATCGGTGGCGTTGTAACATTTAAGAATGCAAAGACATTAAAGGAAGTTGCAGCTTATACACCGTTAGACAGAATCGTATTAGAGACAGACTGCCCATATCTGTCACCAGAACCCAATAGAGGCAAGAGAAATTCCTCACTAAATTTAAATTATGTAGCAGAAGCGCTCAGTCAGATCAAAGGGATCAACAAGGAAGAACTGATCGCAGTCACTGAAGAAAATGCAAGACAATTGTATCGTATGAAAGAGGTATAAAGAGTGAAACTTGGAAATCCAAAAAATACAATAGAAGTAATTCAGAAATATGATTTTGATTTTCAGAAAAAGTTTGGACAGAACTTTCTGATTGATGAACGTGTTCTTGAGAAGATCATTTCTGCAGCAGAAGTGAACAAAGATGATTTCGTGTTAGAGATCGGACCAGGAATTGGAACAATGACACAGTATCTTGCAGAAAATGCGAGAGAGGTCATGGCAGTTGAGATTGATAAGAATCTGATTCCGATTCTTTCAGACACATTAAGTGCATATGATAACGTGTCCATTTTGAATGCAGATATTTTGAAAGTCGATATTGCAAAGATCGTAGAAGAGAAAAATGGTGGGAAACCAGTGAAGGTTGTGGCGAATCTCCCATATTACATTACAACTCCGATCATCATGGGATTGTTTGAAAGTCATGTGCCGATCGACAGTATTACTGTCATGGTACAGAAAGAAGTTGCAGACCGTATGCAGTCAGGTCCGGGAACAAAAGACTATGGTGCATTATCACTCGCAGTGCAGTACTATGCAGAACCATATGTGGTAGCGAATGTGCCGCCAAACTGCTTTATGCCAAGACCAAAAGTTGGATCTGCAGTCATCCGTCTTACGAAATACAAAGACGCACCGATCAAGGTTACAAATGAGAAATTATTATTCCAGTTAATTCGTGCATCTTTTAACCAGAGAAGAAAAACTCTCCAGAATGGAATTAAAAATTTCGGAGGCTTAAACTTCTCCAAAGAACAGGTAGCACAGGCATTAGAAGAGATGGAATTACCTGCATCTGTTCGTGGAGAAGCATTAACCTTAGAACAGTTTGCACAGTTAAGTAACATCTTAGACCGGTAAGATAAAATAACCAAAATTTCCAGTTTTATGTGGTTTTAGCGGCACCGTGATAAAAGTCTTAAAACCAAATAAACGGGAGATAAAAGCTTTTTCGTTATCAAAGATTCCAGGAATTCCAAGATAACGTTGGCCGCTGTCTTGATCTTTCGCGAGCATTAAGTGGCCGAAATTCCCATAATTTAAAAGGAGAAAACCATTTGTCTTTATGTTGTCATCAAGATCAGGAATCTGATCAAGATCTTCTAGTCCGATCTTAATGCTAGGATCAAGGCTATAAGAAGGAGGCATGGGCAAGGTGGGATACTCCTTCCAGTCGAAGTCCTTTGGTGGATTTGGATGTGTGAATTCTTTCGCATCCTTTTCTAATTGAAGGGCTTCAATGTATTCTGATAGACTGGATGTAGGAGAAGCTTCAGTTTCAGAAAGTGTTTCGGTTTCAGGTGAAGGTTCTGGAGGTACCGTTTTTTCAGTATTCTCATTTTTATTTTCAACAGACTCCACAGGTACAAAACTTCGTATAATGATCGGATGATCTTTCCACTGCGATCCAAAGAAATGATCATTCGAATAATACAGCAAGAATCCATCCATTTTATCAAAATCATCGATCAAAGGATATGTGTTTTTAAATTCAATGATCGCATCATTTCGCTTGACCGTATCAAGATAAATCCCATTCATAGCACCCTGATGAAAATAATAAAAATAAATTTTGTATTCTAATGCCTGTTCATTTGTTTTTACATGGAAATAGACCCTCAGACGGTTTTGGCGTTTTTCTATTTTGGCAAAACCGACATTGGAACCCTTGATTCCATGGTGATATTCATACAGATAAGATACAATACGTTGATAATCTGACAATCGTGTACTCTCTTTTTGCTTCATTCTATGTTATAATAAAGAAAAATATGACATAGATATAAGGGGTAAGAGTAAGTGACACAAGAAGAAAAATACATGAAAGAAGCAATCAAACAAGCAAAGAAAGCGGCAGTGATCGGAGATGTTCCAATTGGATGTGTGATCGTTGAAGACGATAAGATCATTGCAAGAGCTTATAACCAGCGCAATAAGAAGAAGACAACATTGGCACATGCAGAACTTCTTGCGATTCAGAAAGCAAGTAAGAAAGTTAATGATTGGAGACTGGAAGATTGTACCATGTATATCACATTGGAACCATGCCAGATGTGCGCAGGAGCTATCGTACAGGCACGAATTCCCAAAGTTGTGATCGGAGCGATGAATCCAAAGGCGGGCTGTGCAGGATCTGTATTGAATATTTTACAGATTGACAAATTTAATCATCAAGTAGAGATAGAACGTGGTATATTAGAGGAAGAGTGCAGTCAGATGCTGTCTGATTTTTTTAAAGAATTAAGAAGAAGGAAGAAGGGGGACAAGGAACATGGAAAGGATTAAGAAGCTTATTGTAGTTATTTTATGTGTCGGCATGATAAGTTCTTTAAATATTTCTTTTATCTATGCCTCACAGTCTAATGGATATCATCCATTGAATATTAAGATTGAATCTCCAGATGTGCCCAAAACTGTAACGCCAAAGAGGAATGCCAGATCATTGGATTCATATTACAGTTCATCAGAACTTGGACAGGTAACATCAGTGAAAGATCAGGGGAACACAGAATTATGCTGGGCGTTTGGGATTACATCGATGGGAGAGACTTCTCTGATCAAACAAGGAATCGCAAGTACGAATATAGATTTTTCGGAGAAACATTTTGGATATTTTATGTACAATCGAAAAAACGATATATTAAATAATACCAAAGGGGACAAAACAAAAGTTTCAGGAGATTGGAGATATGCAGGCGGCAATTCACTGCTTGCAATGTTGTCGTTAACAGGATGGTATGGTCTTGCAAAAGAAAATATTGCACCATTTAATACAGGAAAATGGAGATTATCTGATTCTGTAGGACAAAAAGACAGTGCAATTCTGAAGAATGGATTTTTCCTTGGAGATACACCGCAAGCAGCGGTAGTAAAATCCTATATCATAGGATATGGTTCCGTAGTTATGGCGTACCATGCACCCGAAGAGACATGGGAAGAAACAGCCTATTACGGAAAGAATCATGAGGCATACAACTGCAATAGTGCCAGACAGACAGCAAATCATATTGTTGCGATCGTTGGATGGGATGATAGTTATAGCAGAGATAATTTTAACAGTGGATCCAGACCGTCCAGAGATGGAGCATGGATCGTAAAAAACAGTTGGGGAAATCAAGAAGGAAGTAACGGATATACCTATATTTCTTATGAAGATAAATCTCTTTGTGAATTTGTTGCAGGGCAATTTGTGAAAGCCTCAGAGTATAAATACAATTATTTCTATGATGGTTCAGCGAATCCTGGAATTTTAAAACTGAAAAAAGGACAAAAGTTCGCAAATGTATTTACAGCGAAAAAAGGAAGTGCAAAGAAGAAAGAACTGATCAAAGCAGTGAACCTGGTGACTTGGTCTGCAAACGTCAAATACAGTATACAGATTTATAGAAATCCTAAAGATGGAAGACCAACAAGTGGAACAAAGATGTTAAAACGTCCGGTAACAGGAACGATCAGAGAGGCCGGAACGCATACGATCGATCTTTCAAGAAAAGCAGAGGTTCTGAGAGGAGACAAGTTTGCAGTTGTAGTAAAATTAAGATCTTCTGGTAAGATTGGTTTTGATGAAAATGATGATTATCACTGGGTATCTTTTGTTAATAAAACAAAAAAAGGACAGAGTTATCTTTATGATCATAGAAAATGGAATGATCTGAACCCAGATCATGCAACGATGCGTTTAAAGGCATATACAGTAATGCAGCCAGTAAACAAGATTCATTTGAGATATTGTAAGGCGGATTCTAAAAATAAGAATCCAAAGGGAATCGTATTATATTACAAAGGAAAGCATTTAAAAAAGAATAAAGATTACAAGATCGTCAAAAAAGAAGGTCACAAATATGTGATCGTAAAAGGAAGAGGAAGATATCGGGGAACGAAAAAAATTTATCTAAAAACCAAATAAGAATAACTATTGACCAAAAGAAAAGTATTTAGTATAATCAAATATGCATCTTGCAAAAGATGCCAAAGATAATCAAGTCATAAAGCTTCCGTGCTAGCCGGGGAGGTAGCGGCACCCTATTTCTGCAATCCGCTATAGCAGAGGTGATGGTTTGCTTCGGGCTGTTTTCTGTAGAGCTGCCCTCTACAAGTGGCGTTGATATCTGGGTCTCACGCAATAGGAATCCATGAACCGTGTCAGGTTGGGAACAAAGCAGCACTAAGTGGAACCTTCTATGTGCCGTGAGGGTGCCTGGGTTGAGTTAACTATAGAGGTAACGTCTGTGGAAGATAGCACAACGCATTCCGCACGGATTTTTTTTACCCATTTTTAGGTATTTAAGAACTTACTACTCGGATTGTATGCTATTGAATACAAAGTGAAACAGTGATAGAATAGGAATAGCAAACATGGTAAGGAGTGAGACATATGAGAGAATTAGAATTACCTGATGTACAAGATGTAATGCTTGAATACCGAAAGATCAAATTATTATATCGTTCTGCATTAAAAGAGATCGGAACGAAATTAGAGATATTAAATGATGAGTTTAAACTTGTGCATCAGTACAATCCGATTGAACATATCGAATCAAGATTAAAAACAGATGAGAGCATCACAAGAAAGCTGATACGTAAAGGAAAAGAGATCACAGTAGAGAATATCCAGAAATATATTGACGATATCGCTGGGGTCAGGGTTATTTGTTCTTTTACACCAGACATTTATCGAATCGTAGATATGATCTCATCACAAGATGATATAGAAGTACTAAAGACAAAGGATTATATGTTGAATCCCAAGGTCAATGGATACAGAAGCTATCATCTGATCGTAAGAGTACCAATCTTTTTATCTGACAGAGTGGTACCTACCAAAGTAGAGATTCAGATCAGAACGGTTGCAATGGACTTTTGGGCATCTCTGGAGCATAAGATTTATTATAAATACGAGGGCAATACACCAGAATACATTAAGAAAGAATTGAAGGAGTGTGCAGATCTTGTGACGTTTTTAGACAGCAAGATGTTGGCGATCAATGAAGAAGTGAGAAGTATTCGGGAAGAAAATAAAGAATAGGACATGCAATATTTTCTCTAAATGATCATAAGATATGATTGATAGAGAAAAAGGAGCAGGAAGATGGCAGACAGAGATGGTTTAGGAGATCTTCCATTATTTGATACTGAAGTAAGACCAGTCAGAGAATTTGTAGCACAGGAACAGAGGCAGGAAGACGATTATCAGTATATTACGAGAATGTATTCTGCACTGGCCAGACAGATTCTGGATCTGATCGAAGATATTTGTGATCAGATGGAATACGAGGGCAGCAGGATGTTTGATGAATATATGGATCGAACGATGCTGCTTGCTATGGTGGATAAGATTTATGATAAGATTGATCATCAAGAGAAGCAAGATTGTCAGAAGAAAGAACAATTATTATATCAGATGATCCTTTCGCTGCTTGGAGGAGAGATTTATCATAGAAGATGCCGTTATCGAAGAAAACGAAATATGTTTAAAGCATAAAAAGAAAGAGCCGGGAGAAATCCTGGTTTTTTCTTGTTTCATAGGGAATCACTATGAAATCCGCTGTAAAATGAAAAACATACATCTTAAACATTTCTTAAAAAGGTTGTATTCATATACAAAAACGGATAAAATGTACATTATAAGGCTTCACGGAATTAGGAAAAGGAGAAAGTAATGAAGCAAAGTAAAGTGATACAAATTTCAGTATTTGGAATTCTATTTTTAATTTCATTATTTATCTGGAATTATATGTTAGTTGGAAGAAATAACAAAGGGGTTACAGAAACTAGTCAAGCAACAATCCCTTTATTAACAGTGTCTGCAGATGGAAAGAATATTAACCAGTTGCATGGGTATCAGGGAAGTGTTGATGCATCCTTGATCCGTGACAGTATCACACCAATTTATGAGAATGAAGTAAAAGTAATGCTGACATATGCAAAATCTGACGTCAGTGTCGTGTCATATAAGATTTATGATACAGATAATAAAACAATCCTTGGAAATGGTGATACAGCATTTCATAAAGTCAAAGGAAAAAAGACGGCAAACATTAAGATTAAAGAACGTCTGGAAAATGGAAAAACATATCTAATGGAATTGTCAGTGAAACAAAATGACAAAACGATCCGTTATTTTACACGTGTGATTTATGGAACTAGTTTTCATTTAAAAGAATGTCTGGATTTTGCACAGAAATTCCATGATGCAGCATTGACAGAAGGTAATACAGAGTTTATCAGTCAGTATTTAGAAACGGCAGAGGGAACAACATCGAATAATCTGGCGAATGTTGACTTGAAATCGACACAGGAAGCGGTATCTTATGCAACATTAAAACCACAGGTTGAAAGTGTATATCCTGCAACCGTAAAAGAAATTTCTGAAAATGTAACGTCACTGGAGCTGAGATATATTCTTTCAGCAGAGAATACGGATGGAACAAAACAGTATTATCAGGCAACAGAATATTTCAGGGTTCGATATGCAAAGGACAGAATGTATCTGTTAAATTATGAACGTAATATGGAAGCATATATGCGATACGATACGATCGATCGTAGTAATAATCGTATTTTATTGGGAATCGGAAGCAGTCAGAAACAGTTGATCAGTAAAAATGGCGGAAAGAAAGCAGCATTCGTTGTCCAAGATGAATTGTGGTATTATGACTATCAGAAGTCCAACATGCACAAAGTATTTTCTTTTGAAGGAGAAGATTATCGTGACAGTCGCAACAACTATCAAAAGCATGCGATTCAGATTATGAAGATGAAGAATAATGGAGATATAGCATTCTTGGTTTATGGATATATGAATCGAGGAAAACATGAAGGAGAGAATGGTATTTCTGTTTATCAGTATACTGCGTCAGACCAGAAGATTGAGGAACTAGGCTTTATCCCAACACAGATTCAGTATGATATGATGAAAAATGACATTAAAAAAGGTGCATTTTTAAGTGGTAGCGGACAGTTTTATTTCTATTTGGATGGAGCGGTTTATCAGGTAGATCTTGACTCTGGAAAGAGTAAGATTCTGGCAAAGAACATTACAGATGATATGACAGTTATCTCTGAGAATGGAATGCTTGCATTGAATCAGTCAAAGAATAAGATGAAAGTTGTGGATCTTTCCACACAGAAAACAGAAGTGATCACATGTAAAGATGATCAGGTACTGCGTCCAATTGGATTCATAGAGAAAGATTTTATCTATGGAGTTGGAAATAAAAAAGAAGTTGTAAGGAATAAAGATGGTTCTTATATGTATCCATTGACAAATGTATATATAAGAAACAATAAAAAGATTGTAAAAGAGTATGGAGAAGATGGTACTTATATTACGAACACAAGTGTAGACGGAACAACGATCGCATTGACACATTCTAAGAAGAGTGGAAATGGATATAAGAAGATCAATGTAAGTTATATTCGTTACAAAGATAAACAGGAGAGTAAGGCAGTTTTAGAGTATGGGTATACAGGAACAAGATTGAATCAGTTATATCTTGCATTCCCGGATGATGTTTATATTCAGACAAGACCAAACTATCTTTCTACAAATGTTGAGGAACAGGAAGATGAGATAAAGATCAAATTTGCTGTAAATGATAATAAATATAGGGATGCATTTGTCTATACAGGCGGTAAGTTGTCAGGAATTTACAGTAATCTGAAAGAAGCTATCAAGGTCGCCAAGCAAGGTGGTGGAGTAGTTGTAAATTATCATCAGATGTATTTGTGGGAGAAAGGTGTTGCACAGAATTATGGAAAAGGATCTAATATCCCGATGATCAAAGCAAAGAATAAAGATGAGACAGATATTGCATGTATTCTGATGATGGCAAGATCAGAAGGAATTAAGATTTCCTATGATAAGATCAAGAAGATGTCAGGCAGCACATATGATAAATTATTTAAGGTGTTCAATAAGCGTGCAGTTAATTATTCTGACTGCAGCATGGATGATCTTGTTTATGCAATAAGTAAGGGAAGATCTTTCGTGGCACAGAGAAAGAATGGCACATATGTATTAGTTATGAGTTATAATCAGACGGATTTAAGATATTATGATCCGACAAATGGAAAGTCTGTAAAAGCAAATCGCAAGAAGCTTGAGAGTGAATTTAAACAAGCAGGAAGCGTTTATTACGGATATGCCAATTAGATTTTGTCTTTAGAGTGCGAACTATGTCGAGACAAAAATTTTAGTTATGATATATTTTATGTTAAAATTAAGATATATATCTGGAGATGATCCGGAAAATGAGAACAGTAAAAACAAACGAAAGGTGAAAGGAATATGGCTGAAGAAACAAAGGAAACAAAAAAGATTATTCCCGAAAGCAAGAAAAAGCATAAAAAGAAACATAAAAAGAAAAAAGTTCTTTTGAAAGTTTCTGTTGTCTTTTTGTTGTTGGTCGTAATCGGCTGGTTTACTTTTGGGGCAAAGGTTATGAAGCTTAGAAGTGAAGCCAAGAAACTCGTTGCTCAGTCGAGTGAGGAGACATTTAAGGCATCACAGACAAGTATTGTATATGACACCAACGGAAAACAGTTACTGAAGTTTAAAGGTGAAAAAGATGTATATTATCTGAAGTACAAGGAGCTTCCGGTTTATGTCATAGCTGCAGTAATTTCTGTCGAAGACAAAAATTTCTATAAACACAGCGGTGTGGATTACAAAGGAATCTCAAGAGCTGCAGTAAGTTATGTGGTACACAAAGGAAGGATCACACAGGGGGGAAGTACTCTGACGCAGCAGCTTGCGAAGACTGTCTTTTTGAATCGTCAGAAGACATGGAAGAGAAAAGTTAAAGAGATCTTTATGGCAGTAGAATTAGAGAGGAAATACTCCAAGGAGCAGATCCTTGAGTTCTATCTGAACAATGTTTATTATGCGAATGGTTATTATGGAATTCAGGCAGCAAGCCAAGGATATTTCCGTAAGGATGCGAAGAATCTGACAATGTCAGAAGCAGCATTTTTATCTGCGATTCCAAATAATCCAACAATCTATGATCCACGTACAAACAAAGAAAATACGATCAAGCGTAGAAATAAGATTCTAAAGGATATGTACGAGCAGAAACTGATCCGTAAAGACCAGTATGAAGAAGCAATCAGTGAAGAGATTAACGTAAAGAGTGCGCAGAAGAGTAAGACAGAGAAGAAGAATTACGTAGAAACATATGTCATTCATTGTGCGACAAAAGAGATTATGAAACAGAAGGGATTTGAATTCAAATATGATTTCAGTTCGACTTCTGAGAAGGAAAAATATCAGGAAGAATATGATAAGATGTATGCAGAGTGTAAGAGGACCTTATACAGTGCAGGATATCATATTTATACATCCATTGATCCAGATGTCCAGAAACAACTGCAGAGCAGTGTAGACAATGCATTGTCTGGATATACAGAGAAAGATAAGAATGGCATTTATAAGACACAGGCATCTGGAACATGTATTGATAATGATACTGGAAAGGTTGTAGCGATCGTCGGTGGACGTGAACAGAAGAATATCGGTTATACATTAAACCGTGCGTTCCAGAGTCCAAGACAGCCAGGTAGTGCGATCAAGCCATTGCTTGTATATGCACCAGCTTTAGAACATGGATGGTCTGCAGGATCAACGGTGAATGATTCACCGATGTCAACGAAAGATAAGAATCGTGTAAGAAACTCTCATGGTTCTTATTCTGGACAGATCTCACTTCGAAGAGCCGTTCAGAAATCAAGTAACGTTGCAACAATGCGGATCTATGAGCAGTTGACACCAAAGACCTGTTTAAAATATCTGGAAGAGATGAATTTTAAATATCTAACAGATTCTGATTATAAGTATTATACGACATGTATTGGTGGTTTCACGAAAGGAACAACATCAGAAGAGATGGCAGCGGGATATGCTACATTGAAGAACGATGGTGTGTATAGAGAACCAACGTGTATTTCTAAGATCACAACTTCTGATGGAGATGAAGTGATGTCATCTTCTACAAAGAAGAGAAGAGTATATTCCACAAATGCAGCAAATGCAATGACAGATGTACTGAAGAGTGTTGTCACAGGTGGAACGGGTGTTGGTGCGAAGGTACCGAATGTTGATACTGCCGGTAAGACAGGTACAACAAGCCTGAATAAAGATGGATGGTTTTGTGGATACACACCTTACTATACAACAGCAGTATGGGTAGGAAGAGATGATAACAGGATTATGGAATCGTTAAGTGGAGCATCTTATCCAAAATCCATCTGGAGTAATTTCATGAATGCGATTCATTCAGAATACTCTTCTACAGATTCTATGGGTGGAAATTATAGAGATTATCAGGGAGAGACTACACAGCAGACAGGAACACAGGCAACAACAGCGACAGAGAGCAGCACAAAGGGCACAGAAGCAACTACAGCAGCACCTACGACAGCAGCTCCTACAACGGCAGCGCCTACGACAGCGGCTCCTACAACGGCAGCACCACAGACAGAAGAACAGCCAACAGAGAATCAGTAAAAAGAATATTGAGATAATTAAAAATCACAGGTAATTCAATACCTGTGATTTTTGTGTATAAGAAAATTCTGCAAAAAAAGACTCCGCCATAAGACGAAGTCTTTATCTATATATTACATATTCTTTTTTTCAAGATATTCTTTGATACGTTCTGTTGGGTTTAACAGATCACTGATTGATGCATCATGATTTAATGTATCAATTAATAGTGCAACGTATTTGGATACGTCAGAAGATGCATACCAGTCACGAGATAATAATTCAGGTGTCTGATAAGTAAGATTAGTTGTGATAACCTTCTCAATAATACCTTCTTCAACTGCACGGTCAAATACTTCTAATCCGTTTGTAAATAAACCAAATGTAGATAAGCAGAATACACGACGGGCATTTCTGCGTTTTAATTCTTTGGCTACGTCGATCATACTTTCTCCAGAAGAGATCATGTCGTCGATGATCAGAACATCCTTACCATCTAAGGAATCACCAAGGAATTCATGTGCAACGATAGGATTACGTCCGTCAATGACAGTAGAATAGTCACGGCGTTTGTAGAACATACCAACATCAACACCAACAACGTTTGCCATGTAGATCGCACGCTGCATAGCACCTTCATCTGGGCTGATAACCATTAAGTGGTCGTTGTCAAAGTGAACATCATCACACTGTTCAACTAATGATTTTACAAACTGATAAGTAGGCTGGATGTTATCAAATCCACTGATAGGGATTGCATTCTGTACACGAGGGTCATGTGCATCGAAAGTCAGGATATTATCAACACCAAGGCTGATCAGTTCCTGAAGCATAACTGCACAGTCTAAAGATTCACGTGTACTTCTCTTATGCTGACGGCTTTCATATAAGAAAGGCATGATAACATTAACACTCTTAGCCTTTCCAGCGGAAGCACTGATGATACGTTTTAAGTCAGCATAGTGATCGTCTGGAGACATGTGGTTTACACGTCCGCTTAAAGAGTAAGTTACGCTGTAGTTTAATACATCAACAATAATGTATAAATCCATGTCACGAACAGATTCGCGAATGATACCTTTAGCTTCTCCAGAACCAAAACGTGGGCAACTGGCATCTAAAAGATAAGTATCTCTTAAATATCCATCACAGGCAACAGAGTCTTTGAAATCTTTGTAAGTTTCAGATCTCCACTGGATGATATAGTTGTCGATTGTTTTTCCAAGTTCTTTGCATCCTTCAAGGGCAATGATTCCAAGTTTACCGTCTGGAATCTTAGTAAAGTTACGGTCAGATCGTCTCATGATACTATCTCCTTCGTATATTGTTCTATAGTTTTTTATAACATTATAAATAAGTTACGTCAAGTTCGATTTTTTGAAACGGATATCATCTCCATAGATTTTCTGCCATGAATAATTCTCAATGATCCTTGAAAAAATTCGTTCAGAATAAGTATTTCTGAATTCTTGCAGAGATAAATTTGTGGATATGATCGTTGATCTTTCCTGGATCAATCGTTCATTCAAACATTGAAATAACTGTGAGATCACAAATTTATTGATCATCTCAGTTCCAAGGTCATCGATGATCAATAGATCGCATTGAAAGATCAGGTTAGCAGATGTTTCCTGTTCCATATCCTTTCCTTTGCCAAAGGTATGCTTTGCCAAAGTATCAAACAGCTGGAAAGCTGTCATATAGACGCAGGTAAAACCGCGGTCCATGATTTCCTTTGCAATACAATGACTTAAGAAAGTCTTCCCAACACCAGTGGAACCCTGAAATAAAATGTTGTCATGATTTGGAAATCTGGAAATAAAGGTTTTACAGTGTTCCACGACTTTCTGGATGTTACGTCTAGGGCTTGGAAGACCTTGCTTGGTCATCTGGTCGGAATAATAATCTTCCCGGAAGGTCTGAAAATTCTCCCGTGCTAAAATCTTAGCCATATTAGAACCGGAATACAGGTGATCAATCATCGCCTGATGAAAGCAGGAACATTGTTCCTGTCCAATATATCCGGTGTCCTTACACTTCTTACAATAGTAGATCGGTTCCAGATAATCAGAAGAATATCCAGCTTCTTTTAAGAGAGCCTGTTTCTGGCTGATCAGCACCTGATTCTTTATACGGTATTCTTCTCTCAAAGCAGGATCATCCCGGACGATCAGCTGCTTTCCGAGAGAAATAGAATTGGCAGTGATCTGCCGGTCAAGTTCTTTGATCTCTGGAATTGTTGTGTATATATCTTTCTTGCGCTGTTCATGGAGACGGTAATTAGAAAGCCGTCTTTCCTCATACTGGCGCATGATATCCTGATAATCGTTATTTGATAATGACATAAGTTAGTTCTCCATGAGTTCATCCGCGAACTGTTTCTGTAAAAGCTGTTGCTCTAACGCATCAAAATCATAATCACGCTGCGTAAAGTTATGCATATTGCTCTGGTTGTTATTGTTAGCGAAAGTCTTTGGTGCTTTCTGCCGGATATGGAAGTTCTTCGCATCTTCCAATGTTACGATGTGGTTATCTTTCCAGTGCTTTAAGATCGTATCTGCATATGGAAAACTAGGTTTGTTGATCGCATTGATCGTACGATTACAAGCTTCAATGATCAGTGCAAGATCAAAACCATCAGTTTCAAGCCATCGTTTCATATATTCTTCCTGAACAGGGGCTGGATTCTGATTTAATCCAAATGCACGCATGATAGAATAATATTCCTTACGAAAATTCTTGCTGTACGCTTTCGCTTCTTCAGGAGTTTTGATATTTGCTTCGTACCAGTTGATCGCTACAGACTGCATATAACGGAAACTCTTCTTACCATTTGATACACAATGCTCTACAAGATATTCGATCAATTCACATGACATTCTAAGATCTTCATACATGTAAAGTAAAGTGTTCATATCCGTACAAGTTAATGGCTTTCCTAAGAACATCTCACATACGTAGAGAAGATAAGAAAAACGCTCATCTTCGCTTTTACGCTGAAGTTCTGCAGGAGAAAGCGTCTTCATGGCAGGAATCGGTTCAGCACCAGTGATCGTCTGATCCTTCACAGTAGTCTTAGAAGCTGCTGAAGAAGTAGCTTGGGCTGTGTCTTCTTGTTTTGTAGTCTGTGCAGGAGAATGTGGATTGCCACTGACAGGGAGAAGCTCTATAAAACTGATCTCGCCGTCTTTAAGCTCCATGCGTAAGAGGGATTCTTTCTCCCAGTATTTTAACGCACGAGTAACATCACGCTCCGTAAGTTCCAGTACATCTGCAAGACAAGGAATGCTGAAGTTTGCACCGTCAGAAACCATACGCAGAAGATAAATATACACTTTGATGTATTCACCGTTCGCACGGATCATATAATTATCAACAAATGCGTTTGGAAGCAGCGTTCCACCGGTTGGATATGTGGTTGTTACTTTAATGTAATTCATGGCAATCTCTCCTTCTTTTATTATCGTTAATCTGACTATAACGCAGATTGGAGAAATTGTAAATACCAGGGAAATCCACACCCTAATTGTGTACAAGTCTGTGGATAATGTGGATAATGTGGACAAAAATCGTAAAACAATGGAAATAAGCCATTTACATAGATTTTACAATTGTGGAAAAGGACAAAAGAAATCCACAGATTTGTTTATCAGCAATTGTGTACAAGTCTGTGGATAATGTGGATAACTATCTATTTACGAGCGAATTTCCGATAGAATCGACGTTTCCGGCCCCCATAGTTATCAACAGATCATTTTTTTTGCAATTTTTTAAAATAAATTTTTCAATGTCATCAAATTCCTTAATATAGTGTACATCTACATCATAATCAGCCATGCGGTCCACGATATCTTTGGAACTTACGATACCAGTATCTTTTTCTCTGGCAGCATAGATGTCAGTGACGATCACGTGGTCACAGAGACTTAATGCCTTTGCAAAGTCATCAAGGAATGCAATTGTTCTGGAATAAGTATGAGGCTGGAATACACACCATAATTCGTTATGTGGATAATTCTTAGCAGATTCCAGAGTTGCACGGATCTCTGTTGGATGATGCGCATAGTCATCAACAACGGTGAAGTCGTTGCATGTGCCTTTTAGTTCAAAACGACGTTTGGCGCCAGTGAATCCAAGAAGTCCTTTCTTCATTGTATCAACATCAATGCCGATACGTTTTGCAGCAGCAATGGCAGCCAGTGCATTCTTCACGTTATGTTCTCCGTTGACATTTAACTGGATATGGTCAATAAATTCTCCTTTATAGTAATAATCGAAATGAGCATGTCCAAATGCATCATACCCGATGTTCTTTGCACAATAGTCATAAGAATCATTTTCTAATCCAAAAGTTGCATATTCTGCCTTTAATCCGTTCACAATATAATCAATGTTCTCAATTTCACCGTTGATGATCAGATAACCATAATCAGGAAGTTTGTGGGCAAATTCACGGAAAGAATGGCGGATATCATCAAGATCCTTAAAGAAGTCCATGTGATCTTCTTCAATATTGAGGATAATACTGATTTTAGGGAAGAATTCTAAGAAACTGTTTGTGTATTCACATGCTTCAGTTACGAATGTCTCGGAATGTCCGACACGGATATTTCCATTGATCGCATCAAGAATTCCACCAACGCTGATCGTAGGATCTGTGTTACCAGCAAGTAAAATATAAGATAACATAGAAGTTGTTGTTGTCTTACCGTGAGTTCCAGATACGGCGATCGCATTCTGATAATTATGCATCATCTGACCAAGCAGTGTAGCACGTTTCATGACAGGAATGTTACGGCGGATGGCTTCTTTATATTCTTCGTTGGTATCGAAGTTGATCGCTGCTGTGTATACAACAAGATCGATATCATCTGTGATATTATCTGCAGTCTGGCTGAGATAAACTTTTGCACCTTTATCTTCTAAGTGTTTGATGATATCGGAAGTATGGATATCGGATCCAGAAATCGTAAATCCTTCTTTGATAAGAATCTCAGCAAGACCGCTCATGCTGATTCCTCCGATCCCCATAAAATGAATATGAATTGGTTTATTAAAATCTATCTGATACATTTTCATGTGCCCTTTCTTTCAATCGTTGATATAGTTTCATTATTTTCCTTATTATAAGTCACCGCAACTAATCTTGCAAGACGGAGATTAAATTGGAAAATATTATATGTACTATAAGAATATGGAGAAAAAAGTAGTAAAATGTCATAATAAAAAAGCTGATAAAAAACAAGTTTTTGTTCACATTTGCTGAAAATAGTGTTATAATAAAAATTAGCATATACGGTCTAAGAGAAAGAAGAAGTTACCAGAGCCTGACCGGAGAGCGAATTTTAGCTATATTATTAGAAACTAGGAGGATGACAACATGCAAATAACTGATGTACGTATTAGAAAAGTGGCCAAAGAAGGTAAGATGAAAGCTGTTGTGTCAATCACAATCGATAATGAATTTGTGGTACATGATATTAAAGTAATTGAAGGGGAGAAAGGTCTGTTTATTGCAATGCCAAGCCGAAAAGCTGCAGATGGTGAATATAGAGACATTGCACATCCGATCAATTCTGATACTAGAAATATGATCCAGACTTTAATTTTAGAACAATATGAAGCAATGAATCTGGGGGATATTGACGCAACAGCGCCAGAAGTCTAAGATTAAGAGAATAACTTCTTCTTCAAAGTGTAGAAAAAGAATCGGGTATTGACCACCTGGTTCTTTTTTCTGTTATAATCAGAACTATAGTGTAAAAGATAGATCAGAACAAGGAGGTTTGATGGATGGAATTTCAGATCGGAGATATTGTCAAATTAAAAAAAGCACATCCTTGCGGTATAAATGAATGGGAGATTCTGAGAGTGGGAATGGATTTTCGTTTAAAATGTGTTGGATGTGGCAGACAGGTGATGGTGCCAAGAAAGATGGTTGAAAAAAATTTTAGAGGATTTATAAAAAAAGCTTGCCAAGATTAGAAGTTTATGATAGAGTAATTATTCGTGGTATATAAAAATATCCTTGCTCTTTCACGAAGAAAGAGCCACTAGACCAAAAGGAGGTGCAAGTAATGATGAAATATGAATTAGCATTAGTTTTAAGTGCAAAGATCGAAGACGAAGAACGTGCAGCTATGGTTGAAAAAGTTCAGGCAATGATTACTACAGCAGGTGCTGCGATCACTAACGTCGATGAATGGGGTAAGAAACAGTTAGCTTACGAAATTCAGAAGATGAAAGAAGGATACTACTATTTCATCCAGTTCGAAGGCGAAACTACAGTTCCAGCAGAACTTGAAGAGAGACTTCGTATTGAGGAAACTGTATTACGTTTCTTATGCGTTAAACAGGATGCGTAATTAACAGGAGGGATCCGAATAATGAATAAAGTAGTATTAATGGGAAGATTGACAAGGGACCCTGATGTAAGATATTCACAAGGTGAGACACCTTTGGCAATCGCCAGATACACGTTAGCAGTAGATAGAAGATTCAAAAGAAACGGTGAACAGGATGCGGATTTTATTAACTGTGTGGCATTCGGACGCACAGCGGAATTTGCAGAGAAGTATCTAAAACAGGGTACTAAGATGGTTGTTTCTGGAAGAATCCAGACAGGTAGTTATACAAACCGTGATGGAGTTAAAGTTTACACAACAGAAGTTGTGATCGAAGAGCAGGATTTTGCAGAGAGCAAAGCTGCTGCAGCCCAGAACAGTAATATGGGAGTTCCACAGCCAAGCGCGCCACAGCCTAGTGCCGCAGCAAGCGATGGTTTTATGAATATTCCGGATGGTTTGGAAGAAGAATTACCATTTAGTTAAATAGGAGGTAGAAATCATGGCTTATACAAAAGGCGATTCTCCAATGAGAAGAAGAGGCGGACGTAGAAGAAGAAAAGTATGTGCATTCTGTACAGAAGCCGATGCTGTAATCGATTATAAAGATGTAGCAACATTAAAGAAATACGTATCTGAAAGAGGAAAAATCCTTCCAAGACGTATTACAGGAACATGTGCTAAACATCAGAGAGCTGTTACAGGAGCTATTAAGAGAGCTAGACATTTAGCTTTAATGCCATATACAGCTGAATAATTTTAAGCAGATAATGAAGAGTTATATTGTGACGTATGTTGCGGTATAGCTCTTTTTTTGTATCATAGAAATTCCGATGGAATCTCCTATGATACAAAAAGCCCTCCGGGCAAGATCGCACTGCGACAGACATGTCAAAATAATTAAGAAAATTGCGTAAATTGAACAAATATCTCGCTTTCGTTAAATATAATGTACAAATTCATGCAATTGAGTTATAATAAAGGATAATTGTAAGAATCAAATCAGGAGAAAAAAATGGACATTATGAAGAAAACAAAGATAGAACAGTATCTTCAAGGACCATTATGGGCATTGCTTATTCTGGCTTTTGTAGACATTGTGTTCTTTTTCTTGGATATTCGATGTGGAGTGATCTTAGCGGTCTCACTAGTCGTATTTTTAGTTTTTCAGATGATCATTTATTCCCGAAGCAAACAAGAGATCATCAAAGAATGTATGGATTTTATGTTTGAGCAGAGTCAGGTGCAGAATTATTTGTTACAACAGCTTCCTGTTCCGTATGCACTGCTTGATGGGAATGGAATGATCATATGGTCAAATGATGCATTTCATAAAATTGTGGGAGAGAACCGAGGAAAGTCATTGCAACAGATTTTTCCGAATCTGAACCGTAATCTGCTTCCGTCGGATGTGATGCACTCTATTTCTCATATTGAATATAAAAAGAAATGCAAAGAGGGAGATAAGGAAAAAGAACAGACGCTATTCTATAAAGTAGAGATGAATCGTATTCGTGTAGAAGATTTCTCTGATGAGAATGATAACAGTTGTTCTAGACAGATGCTTAAGGACAACGATCTGATCGCAGTATATTTTTTTGATCAGACATTACTTAAGAAATATATGGAACAAAATGAGAATCAGAGAATGGTCATTGGTTTAATCTATATTGATAATTACGAAGAAATCCTTGATGATATTGATGCGGTGAAACGATCTATGCTGATCGCAGTGGCAGATCGTAAGATCAACAAATTTATCCAGAATGTCTCTGGGGTTGTGAAGAGAACAGAGAGAGATAAATATTTTGTTGTATTTGAACAGAAATATTTGGACAAGATCAAAGAAAACAAATTCTCGATCCTTGATGAGATCAAGACGATCAATCTTGGGAATTCTATGCATATGACATTAAGCATCAGTTTTGGAATTAATGGAAATACGTATCAGGAAAACTATGAAGCAGCCTGTGCAGGTATGGATCTGGCATTAGGACGTGGTGGTGATCAGGCAGTGATCAAGGATGGGGAAGATATTTCCTACTATGGTGGCAATTGTGAGGTTATGGAACGTACCACACGAGTCAAAGCACGAGTTAAAGCGCATGCGTTAAAAGAACTTCTTGAATCAAAGGAAAAGGTCGTGATCATGGCACATAAGATTCCGGATCCAGATGCGATCGGTGCAGCTGTTGGTCTGTACAGACTTGGACTTTCTCTGGGAAGAAAGGCACATATCGTTATGAACGAAGTAACGATCTCTGTCCGTGCGATGGTTGATGAATTAAATAAAAGTGGTATTTATGATGAAGATATGTTCATTGATAACGAACAAGCAATTGAGATCACAGATGAAAACACGTTATTGATCGTAGTGGATGTAAATCATGCAAATTATACAGAATGTGAACAGTTATTAAGTCAGACAAAGACAACGGTGATCTTAGATCATCATCGAAAGAATAAAGATATGATCAAGAATCCGGTACTTTCATATGTAGAGCCATATGCATCTTCTACATGTGAATTGGTAGCAGAGATTCTTCAATATGTAGATTCAAAACCAAAGTTAGAGCCAATGGAAGCGAATGCCATGTATTATGGAATGCTTGTAGATACGGACAATTTTGTGAATAAAACAGGTGTCAGAACATTTGAGGCAGCGGCATATCTAAAGAGAAATGGAGCTGATCTTACAAAGGTAAGAAAGATGTCAAGAGAAAGCATGGAAACTTACAGAATCCGTGCGAAAGCGATCAGTGAAGCAGAGATTTTATATGGCAGGTTCGCGATCGCAACACTGGTAGGAATCGGTGTGGACAGCCCTACTGTTATTGGTGCACAGGTAGCGAATGAATTACTTGATATTGATGGAATTGAAGCATCTTTTGTATTAACAGGTGTTCATGAGCGAGTCTATATCAGTGCAAGATCGATCGATGAAGTGAATGTCCAGAAGATCATGGAAGAATTCGGAGGCGGCGGACATTTGACAGTTGCAGGTGCACAGCTTGTTGATGTATCATTAGAAGAAGCCAAGAATATTATTCATGAGACATTACGATATTTGATATCAAAAGGAGAGATATAAGCGATGAAAGTTATTTTATTAGAAGATGTAAAATCAGTTGGAAAAAAAGATGAAGTAGTAGAGGTTAACAACGGATATGCAAGAAATGTATTATTCCGCAAGAATTTAGCAATTGAAGCTACAAATAAAGCATTAAATGATCTAAAATTAAGAAAGGCAAATGATGATAAACTGGCTGCAGAAGCATTAGCAGATGCCAAAGTTTTAGCAAAAGAGATTGAAGAAAAACAATTGGTATTAAAGATGAAGGTTGGAGAAGGTGGAAGAACATTTGGATCTATTTCCACAAAAGAAATCGCAGCAGAAGCAAAGAAACAGTTAGGATATGATTTAGATAAGAAAAAAATGCATTGTGAACCAATCAAGAATCTTGGATTCCATGATGTTGCGATCAAAGTTCATCCACAGGTAACAGCAACATTAAGAGTTAAAGTAGAAGAAAAATAAGAGGGCATATTTATGGATGAAGCATTTATCAAGAAAGTGCAGCCGAACAGCCCGGAGGCAGAACAGTCTGTGATCGGTGCGATGATCATGGACAGGGATGCGATCGCAGATGTTATCGATATTGTGAATGCCGATGATTTCTATCAGAAGCAGAACGGCATCTTATTTGAAGCGATGACAGAATTATACCGGGAAGGAAAGCCGGTCGATCTGGTAACGCTTCAGAATAAATTAAAGAAAAAAGACGTGCCGGAATCTATGAAGAGCCTTGAATTTATCAGGGATCTTCTGGAAGTTGTTCCAACGTCAGCTAATGCCAAACAATACGCAACGATCGTCAGGGAAAAGGCAACACTTCGTAAATTGATCAAAGTTACAGAAGATATCACAACAGAATGTTATCTTGGTAAAGATGATGTGACAGAGATCTTGGATCACACAGAGAAGAATGTATTCGGACTTCTTCAGCAGGCAAGTGGAAGAGAAGAGTTTGTTCCAATTGACAAAGTTGTGTTAAATACACTGGATGCGATCGAAGAAGCTGCAAGTTCTGCTGGGCGAGTCACAGGTATTGCAACAGGATTTACAGATCTTGATTACAAATTATCTGGACTACATCCATCAGAACTGATTATCGTGGCGGCACGTCCTGCCATGGGTAAGACAGCATTTGTGTTGAATATCGCACAGAAAGCGGCAGTCAGGGATCACGTTCCAACAGCGATCTTTAGTCTGGAGATGTCAAAAGAACAGCTTGTAACCCGTATGATGGCGATGGAAGCGATGGTAGATTCACAATCTATCCGTACTGGTGATCTTCAGGAAACCGACTGGGAGAAGATCATGGAAAGTGCGGGAACGATCGGTCGTTCTCCATTGATCATTGATGATACACCAGGTATTACGATCGCAGAATTACGATCTAAGTGTCGTAGATACAAACAGATTCATGGACTGGACCTGATCATTATCGACTACCTGCAGTTGATGTCAGGTGGTAAGCGTTCTGAATCCAGACAGCAAGAGATTTCAGAGATCTCAAGATCGTTAAAAGCATTAGCAAGAGAGATGAATGCACCAGTGATCGCATTATCTCAGCTAAGTCGAAGAGTTGAAGAGAGAAAACCAGCCAAGCCAATGCTATCAGATCTTCGTGAGTCAGGATCGATCGAGCAGGATGCCGACGTTGTTATGTTTATTTATCGTGATGAATATTATAATGAAGATTCCGAGAAGAAAGGGATTGCAGAGATCATCGTCGACAAACAGCGAAATGGTTCAACAGGTAGTGTAGAGCTTGTATGGCTCGGACAATACACCAAATTTGGCAATAAAGAGAGAGCACCACATTAATTTTTGGGTGCTTTTTCTTACATGTATAATTGGATAAAATATACAAATAAAACAAAGTTCTACAATTTTAAAACGAGATCAAATGATGTGATCGAATAAGGGGGTATCTTATGTTATCATTTCTATTTCCTCCGATCTGTCCGTTATGTGCCAAAGAATTATTGGACAAAGGAGAACGTATCTGTAAAATATGCAGTAAAAAGCAGATTTTTATCAAAGAACCCACATGCTATTCTTGTGGAAAATCAATGAAGAATCAGGAAAAAGAATATTGTAGTGATTGCAGACAGCATCCGAAGAATTTTGAACGTGGTATGGGGTTATGTATTTACCAGAAACCAGTCACTGATTCACTGGCTGCGATCAAATATAAGAATGAGAGAAAATTTGCACAGTATTATTTGGAAGAAATTCGAAAAAGAAAATACAGGGAATTGCTGCGACTAAAAGCAGATGCGGTAATTCCGGTGCCGATTCATAAAAAAAAGAGAAGAAAGAGAGGGTTTAATCAGGCAGAAATCTTTGCAAAGGGGATTGCAGAGATGTTGGATCAACCGATGTATACAAAGATTGTGGAAAGAATCCATGATACGAAACCACAGAAACAATTAAGCCCAGGAGAGAGAAAAAACAATTTAAAGAAAGCTTTTCGTGGAAATTTGAAAGAATATCAGAAAGCAGGGACGCCGAAAAGGATATTGGTGATAGATGACATTTATACGACAGGATCAACAGCGGAAGCAGTGACGACAGCGTTAAAACAATTGGGAGTGCAGGAAGTTTATGTATTTTGCATAGCGATCGGAAAAGGATTTTCCTGATATTTCCGTCATGGTGTTTTGTGTACTGGTTTGTTATAAATTTGTGGCGAAACCCCACACGCTTGCGTATGGGATGAAAGCCACATTTCACTTGACATATACATAGATTAAATATACAATCTATGTATATTAAAATATAGAAAGGAAACAGAACATGAGTAAGAGCAACTATGATATAAACACGCATACAACAACACAAAATAATGCTGCACAATATCATTCAAGTCGTGGAGGAAAAAATAATGGCACGAACTAAAAGTGACAATGTACAAATAAATATTTCCATTCCTACTGGATGGAAAACAGAACTTGAAAATCTTGCTCGTATCTATTCTGTTGAAGAAGGAAAAACTATCACTTTTCTTGACTTAATGCGTAGAGGTATTCAGGAAAAATATCAATTAGGAGAAAAAGACAGTGAGTGAGGAACAATATCATAGTGCTTCACATTGTAAATATTTGATACAGTATCATATCATTTGGTGTCCAAAGTTCAGATTTTCAGTATTACAAGGAAATGTCGATATCATTCTTAAACAGATATTACAGAAAATTTGTAATGATTATAAATACAAGATCAAAGCACTCGAAGTGATGCCAGATCATATACATATTTTCATAGATGTTCCGCAGACAGTTGCTCCTTGTGATGTTGTAAGAACTCTAAAAAGTATCAGTGCTATCAAATTATTTAAAGTATTTCCAAAATTAAAACAGTTCTATGCGAAATGTGGAGTATTATGGTCAAGAGGATACTTTGTATCTACTGTCGGACATATAAGCGAAGCTACAGTGATTAAGTATATTGAGGAGCAGAAAAATGATAAGTGATAAAGAATATAAAAAACTTCTAAAACAATTTCATAAACTTTCTGACAGGCATATCTTGGTTGTAGAAACCGATATGCCATCTTCTGATGTACAAAAGGTCGTGATTCTTTCTGATAAGATCAGAAAAGCAGGTAATGAGCTTGTTGGTCTTATGAGAAAGAATTATGACCAACTTATGCGTACTAAAAAATATCGCAAGCTGCTAAAACTCTATGGTTCTACCAAAGATAAAAAGAAACGCAGAGATCTAGCAGATCAGCTCAATGAAATGCAAAAACAATACAATGTCACATGGGATCATTGCAGAAACGCTATGATACATATAGGTAAGAAATATAGTATTGATGCCGTATTTGCCCTTACAAAAGCTGAAGATATATGGCGTGGTATTGAAAAATGTCTTTATAACAATGGTAAAACGATTCATTTTTCTAAATATGGTGAGTTGCCTTGTATCAGGGCAAAACAGATAAATCGTGGCATTTCAATGTCTGTTAAAGATAATGGATTAAAATTCAAATTAAAGGGAAATGTATTTGGGATACAGGTTAAAGATAGATTTCAAACAGATGAAGTTTGTGCAGTTTTAGAATATTTATCAAGATCAGAGATCATAAATGATAAAGCAATAAATAAATTTTTAGATAAAGCATACTGCATTGATACATACAGACCTTGCTATGCTACTCTTGTACCTAAATTTATTCGTGGAAAATATAGGGTGTATTTGCATCTTACTATTGAAGGTAAGGCGAAACCTAAATATGATAGGTTTGGTAATCCAAGACATAAGTTTGGCAAAGGTATTATAGGTGCAGATATTGGTACACAGACTGTTGCGTATACATCAAATACTGAGGTGGGCTTGAAAAATCTTTCAGAGCGTGGTAACAGTATTCAGACTTCTGAAAGAAGAGAACGCCTGCTTTACCGTGCGATGGACAGGTCAAGACGTGCAACTGATCCGCAAAACTATAATGATGATGGTACTGTTAAAAAAGGCCGCAAAACTTGGAAATATTCTAATCATTATAAAAAGCTAAAAGCTAAACACTCTGAACTATGTCGTATCAATGCTATAAACAGACAGCTTGCAATAAATGAAGACGCTAACCATTTAAGAAGTCTTGGGGATGTATTTATCACGGAACCTAAAAATGCAAGTAAACTTATGAAACGAACTAAAGATACTACAGTCAATAGTAAAGGTAAGTTTCATAAGAAAAAGCGTTTTGGCAGATCCATAAAGAACAGATGTCCTTCTGGGTTTCAAACTACTGTAGAGCGGAAATTTAAGACATCAGGTGGTATATATATTGAAGTACCTAATAATTACAGAGCAAGTCAATATGACCATACAGCAGATGATTATATCAAGAAAAAGCTGTCTGATAGAATATATAAACTTACTGACGGAACATTGGTACAAAGAGATTGGTATTCATCATTCTTATTATACTGTTACGATTACAGAACTAAAGATATAGATAAAAACAAATGTATTTCTGAATTTGATAAGTGTTACAACAAAGAAAAAGCCCTGATCGAATGGATCAAGGCTAATAAGATCAAAATATTAAATAGCGGAATTAAGATAGCGTAAAACATATTTAGGGAGATTGACTATACTTCCTTACGAAAGTAGAAATTTACCGTCAATGTGGTCGTTGGACTGCTTGGTAATGAAAGTTCTGATTTAAATAGACTTACACTTGTAACTCCAAAGTCTGAAAATGATGTACGATTACAAGCTACACTTGACAATCAGAACCCCAAGGGCTTGCCCATGGGAGTAGTCAGAATAGGGACTGGTATATTTGTTGAAGGATATTATTTAGAAAGAGGAAAATAGATGGAACAACGATATGATTTAAGCGGATCATTGCTTCACTGGTACGATTATAATAAACGGATCTTACCATGGAGAGAGAATAAAGATCCATACAGAATCTGGATTTCCGAGATCATGCTGCAACAGACAAGAGTGGAAGCGGTAAAGCCGTATTTTGATCGTTTTATGGAAGTACTGCCAACGGTTTATGATCTTGCCAAAGTAGATGATGACCGGTTGATGAAATTGTGGGAAGGACTTGGTTATTACAATCGAGCAAGGAATTTAAAAGCAGCAGCACAGACAATCGTTGAAGAATATGGTGGACAACTGCCTGCTGATTATGATAAATTATTATCGCTGAAGGGCATTGGAATGTATACAGCAGGAGCAATCGGATCGATCGCATTTGAATTACAGGTTCCTGCAGTCGATGGAAATGTTCTTCGTGTGCTGACTAGATTGTGGGGAGATGATTCTGATATTCTCAAAGATAAGACAAAGAAAGCGATGGGAAGAAGAGTCATGGAATTTATGCCGGAAGACCGACCGGGAGATTTTAATCAGGCATTGATCGAACTTGGAGCAACTGTTTGCGTGCCGAATGGGCAGCCATTATGTGATCAATGTCCATGGGATACAGTCTGTAAGGCATATAAAGAAGATCTCATTGATCAATTACCGGTCAAGACACCAAAGAAGGCAAGACGGATTGAACATAAGACTGTATTTTTATTAGAATGCGGAGAGCAGATCGCAATCCATAAAAGAGGAGACAAAGGATTGCTTGCCGGACTATGGGAGTTCCCGAATGAAGATAAGAAAATGGATGCCGAAGATATCAAGGAATGGATGGCAGAGCATCATATGGAAGATGCAAAGACAAAAGCAGCAGGAAAGGGAAAACATATTTTCAGTCATGTGGAATGGCACATGGAAGGAGTAAGAATTTCCTTGAAAACACCGATTCAGAGTGAAAATTACGTCTGGGTACTAAAAAAAGAACTAGAAAATACGTATGCATTGCCGTCAGCATTTGAAATATTCCGTAAGATATTGTAAAATAGAAGTTACGTATATAATTATGGAATGTAAAATTCCATAAAAGCTAAATTATTATTAAAAAGGAGAACAGATTATGAAAAAGTTTTTAACAGTCGCATTAGCTGGTGTACTGGCAGCATCTATGCTGTTTACAGGATGTAGTAAAAAAGAAGAAAGCAAGGTTCCAGACAAACTGATCGTAGGAACAAACGCAGAATTTCCACCATTCGAATATATGAATGATAAGAAACAGCCAGATGGTTTCGATATTGCTATGATCAAAGAAATCGGAAAACGTATGGACAAAAAGGTTGAGATCCAGAACATGGAATTCAAATCTCTGATCGGGGCTATGGAGTCTAATTCAATCAATACGATCATTGCAGGAATGACAAAGACAAAAGAACGTCAGAAATCTGTAGATTTTTCTGATAGCTACTATACATCTAATCAGGCAATTATCTTAAAGAAAGACAGCAAGATCAAAAAATTATCTCAGTTAGAAGGAAAGAAAGTCGGCGTTCAGGAAGGAACAACTGGTGACATCATTGCTTCTGGAGAAAAATTTGGTGAAAAGAACAAAGTCATCGTAAAGACAGATGTAAAACGTTATAAAAAGGGTGTTGACGCTGTTATGGATCTGAAAAACGGTGCAATTGATGCGGTTGTTATTGATGAAAAACCAGCACAGGAATTTGTGAAAAACAATGCGAAGAAGTTAAAATTAGTTGTTGACTCTGCAGGTGCGGAATACTACTGTATCGCAATTACAAAAGGTAACACAGCATACAAAGAAGAGATCAACAAACAGATCAAAGCAATCAAAAAAGACGGAACATATGATAAGCTGAAAGCAAAATACATTGATTCCGCAAACTAGGAAATTAGGAAGGTAAGGTTTCAAAATGTTAGATTCATTTTACAGAGCGTTTGTCGCCGAGCAGCGCTATCTGCTGTATCTTGATGGATTAAAGGTGACGATCTTAGTATCTGTCATTGCAATTCTTATTGGTGTAGCACTTGGTACGATCTTGGCGTTAATGCGCTTGACGGCAGAGCAGAAAGGAAAGAGTACACTTTTATCGAAGATCGCATACGTGTACATTGATATCATCCGTGGAACACCAACATTGACACAGTTGATGATCATGTATTTCGTTATTTTAAAAGGTCAGAATGGACTGCTTGTAGGTTCCTTAACCTTTGGTTTGAACAGTGCAGCTTATGTTGCTGAGATCATCCGTGCAGGAATTCAGGCGGTTGATCAGGGACAGATGGAAGGTGGACGTTCTCTTGGATTATCCTATGTACAGACAATGAAAGATATTATCTTGCCTCAGGCGATCAAGAATATTCTTCCTGCCCTTGGAAATGAATTTATCGTACTGATCAAGGAAACATCTATATTAGGATATGTAGCGATCGTTGACCTGACAAAGGTATCAGATTTTGTAATTTCAAGAATCTTCGAAGCACTGGCACCATTGCTTGGAACAGCATTGATCTATTATGTGATCGTTAAGATCCTGACTCTTGGATTAAACGCATTAGAAAGGAGACTGAGACAAAGTGATAGACGTTAAGAATTTACATAAATATTTCGGATCTCTGGAAGTGTTAAAAGGCATTGACTGCCATATTGACAAAGGAGAATGCGTTTGCGTGATCGGACCATCCGGATCTGGAAAGAGTACATTTTTAAGATGCTTAAACTTATTAGAGACTCCGACAAAGGGAGATATTGTCATCGATGATATGCATTTGACAGAGAAAGACTTTGATGTAGATGCGATGAGAAAACGAGTTGGAATGGTATTTCAGCATTTTAACTTATTCCCACATCTGACAATCCTTGAGAATGTTACATTAGCTCCGATCCGTCACAAGATGATGACAGAAGAGCAGGCAAAAGAAAAAGCGATGGAATTGTTAAACCGTGTAGGCGTTGGTGATAAAGCTGATAATTATCCAGCGCAGTTATCTGGTGGACAGAAACAGCGTGTAGCGATCGCAAGATCACTGGCATTATCACCAGAAGTCATGCTGTTTGATGAACCAACTTCAGCACTTGACCCTGAGATGGTTGGAGAAGTATTAGAAGTTATGAAACAGCTTGCCCAAGAAGGTATGACAATGGTTGTCGTAACTCATGAGATGGGATTTGCAAGAGAAGTTGCTAATCGTGTATTTTTCATGGATGGTGGAGGAATCCTTGAAGAAGGAACACCAGAACAGATTTTTGACCATCCACAGGAAGAGCGAACAAAGGCATTTTTAAGCAAAGTATTATAAAAGATCATAAGAATAAGAAGGGAGATACACATACTTTAATGTTATATCGCCCTTCTTTTTGTATATAAAAAAATAAATTTGATATTAATTTAGGAAATCTTTGTAAAATTCAGGTTTCTCGATGGAAAACGACAAAATGATGTGCTATCATAAAAGGGTATTTAAGTGAATTAGGGGAATATATCAAATAAAAATAGGAAGGGGATAAGAAGTGAACCAGAATGTAAAGATAACCAGACAACAGGCAGAAGAAGAAGCTAAAATGCTGGAGAAAGTATTTGATGTTGTCAGGTTTTTGGAGGGGGATTTTTTTGAGCAGATGCAAGATGATCCACGCATCGGAGTAAAAATTGGAATGTGTCAGTGCTATGATTTTTGGAAGAAGAATAAACCATGTGAGAATTGTACATCAATGAAAGCATACGCGGAGAAGAAACAAAAAACAAAACTGGAATTTTTGGATGCAGATGTTTTTTTGGTGATTTCAAGATATTTGGAAATAGATGATGAAGCATGTGTTATGGAACTTGTTAAGCATCTTGAGAATGATACGTTGATCGATACCGATGGAAGGGACAAACTTGTTGGCAAGTTAAAAGGGTATCAGGATAAATTATACATAGATCCGGTAACAGGCGTTTACAATCGAAGATATTTTGAAGATGAGATTCGTAATATGCAGAATTCGGCAGGGGTTGCGATGATCGATCTGGATGATTTTAAATTGTATAATGATATTTATGGACATGATATGGGAGATCAGGTTCTCTGTATTGTTGCGGATGTGATCAAGAATTGTATTCGCAAGACAGATAAGTTAATACGTTATGGCGGAGATGAATTTTTATTGATCTTGTCGGATATGGTAAGAGGTACTTTGCGTGGGAAATTGCTTCAGATTCAAGAGGCTATTGAGAATGCAACGATTCCAAACTGCTCTAGATTGAAGCTTACAGCAAGTATTGGAGGAGTGATATCGGAAGATGGGCAGATCGATGAGGCGATCGCGAAAGCAGACCAGTTGATGTATAAGGCAAAAGATCATAAGGCACAGGTCATAACAGAATGTGATAAAACGATATTTAAAAAGGAAAAAATTCAGAATAAACCTAAAATTTTGATCGTTGATGATTCAGAATTTAACCGTGCGATCTTGAAAGAGATTTTAGAGGAAACCTACGAAATCATAGAAGCTGATGGTGGAAATGAAGCATTGCATAAGATCGATGAATATGGAATGAAAATTTCGCTTGTACTATTAGATATCATTATGCGAGAAAAGGATGGTTTTGAAGTTTTGAAATATATGGAAGAAGAGCGTTTAATCTCAGATATTCCAGTTATTATAATCTCAAGTGAGGATTCTGCGAATTATATCAGAAGAGCTTATGAGATGGGAGTTTCTGATTATATTAACCGCCCATTTGATGCCAATATTGTCTATCAGAGAGTATCTAATACAGTGAAATTATATGCAAAACAAAGAAGATTGATGGCAATGGTTACAAGAGTTTAGGACATTATTTACAAACAGATCATACGAGGTAAACTATGCAGTTAAAGAAGCTTATGATTGAAGTCATGGTCTTTTTCGTATTAGGCTGCTTTCTTTGTGCATGTGGAAAGACAAAAGATCAGACTAGAAAAACAACAAAAGATGCGAACAAAGAGATTATGATCGGTGGAGACAATTATCCGCCATTTAACTATACCGATGAGAATGGCAATATGGCAGGAATCGATGTAGAATTTGCCAGAGAAGCCTTTCATCGTATGGGTTATAAGCCGGTCTTTGTAAATATTGATTGGGAGAATAAGAAAAATCTTGTGGAACAAGGAAAAATAGATTGTATATGGGCGTGCTTTTCAGTGACAGGAAGAGAAAATGATTATCACTGGGCAGGTCCTTATATGCTGAGCCGTCAGGTGATCGCAGTGAACGACAGCAGCAAGATCAATAAGTTGTCTGATCTTAAGAATAAAATCATTGCGGTTCAGTCTACAACCAAACCAGAGGAATTATTTCTAAAACAAACAGATCCCAAAATACCAAAAGTAAAACAAGTCTACAGTATGGAAAACAGAGAATTGATCTATACTTCTCTGAGCAGAGGATATGTAGACGCTATTGCAGCACATGAGATCTCGATCAGACAGTATATGTCTGATTTTGAAGCAAAATACAGAATTCTTGATGAAGATATTCTTGAGACTGGAATTGGTGTTGCGTTTGCAAAAAATGATAAAAGAGGAATAGAAAAAGAACTGTCAAAGACATTAAAAGCAATGGTCAAAGATGGAAGTGCCAAAAAAATTCTACAAAAATATGTTCCTGATGCAGAAAAATATCTGGAGGTGAACAGCCTTGAGAGATAAAGCGGATAAAAGGTTATGGACATTGAGTATTGTTGGCTGTGTGATCGTTGTCTTGACAGTTCTTTTTGTGTCCGTAAAAATAGAAACAAACAATACCAAAAACAGGATTCATTCGACGATGGAATACATCAAGGATCAATATTCCATGTATAACAGTTTTAATGAAGCAGTTGAAGCAAGAAGTCTTGTCAGAATGGTTGAAAAAGTCCAGCAGACGGCGAGAAATTTCAAAACAGATAAACAGGCATTGGAAAAAGAATATTTAAAACAGTATGCAAGGGAACAAAGACTTACGGGGATTATTGTATTAAATGATAAGAATAAACAAATTGCACAATATCATACTGGACCAAGATTTAAAAAAGTTTTGGGTTATGTCATGGAGAAAGAAACACTTCGTGATGTAAAGAATTATCCACAAAAATCATATATGGCAAGAATTGAGCTGAAAAATGGAGGCTATATTGATCTGGCATCGTATGGAAGAAAGGATGCAAAAGGAACGGTTATAGGATATCAGTATGTAAAAACCGAATATGCGAAAAACAATAATCTTACAATCCAAAACGTGCTTGCTGGATATAAGCGGGAAAATGATGGAACGATCGTAATCACAAATGGAAATGATATTATAGCATCAAATGATGAAAAATTAATTGATACAAAGGTACAGGAAGATTCTATTATTAATGAGATCCGACAAAGTGTAAAAGTAGGACAGTTTGCAATCATTCGAAACGGTATCAAACAATATTTTACAAGTCTTGATAAGGGACGAAATTATTATATTTACGTGTATGCAGAAGACAGGAATCTTGTAAAAACATTGACGAGTAACATTGGAATAGCGGTTATTTTATATGGAATTTTTGTGGCAATCTTAATGATGATCAAGGCAAGATCCAATCAACAATATGAACGCATTCAGAAACAACGAGAAGAAGAGTATAAAAAAGAATTAGAAAAATCAGCAAAAGAAGCAAAGAAAGCCAATATTGCCAAAACAGAATTTCTGCAAAGAATGAGCCATGATATCCGGACACCGATCAATGGAATCCGGGGAATGGTAGAAGTTGGAGATTATTATAAAAGTGATATAGAAAAACAATCAGAATGCCGCAAAAAAATATGGGAAGCATCAGGCTTCTTACTAGAATTGATCAATGAAGTTTTGGATATGGGAAAATTGGAATCGGAAGAAGTGATCCTGGAGAGAAGAAGTTTTAATTTCTTTCAATTGTTTCAAGAGATTCGAACGGTTATTGAAAAACAGGCTAGAGAGAGAGGAATCAATATAGTTGTACATAAATATAATGTGATTCATGAAGATTTGATCGGAAGTCCAGTGCATGTAAAAAGAGTTGTGATGAATATTTTAACAAACGCGATCAAATATAACAAAAATAATGGAAAGATCTGCATAGAATTTAATGAAATTCAGAAAAATTACAATACTATTATTATTCGATTTAAATGTGAAGACACTGGAATTGGAATGAGTGAATCATTCCAAAAGACGATCTATGAGCCATTTGCACAGGAAAAAGCAGGGGCACGAACAGTTTATGGTGGAACGGGACTTGGGATGCCGATTACAAAAAGTCTTGTAGAGAAAATGGGAGGAACAATCTCATTTGAGAGTGAGCAAGGTGTGGGAACGACGTTTTATATTGAGCTTCCATTTCAGATCGATCATAATATAAAGCACGAAGAACTTAAGACAAAAGAGATAAAAAAAGCATCGATCAAGGGTGTCAATGTATTGCTTGTCGAAGATAATGAATTGAATATGGAAATTGCAGAATTTGTTCTGGAGAGTGCCGGGGCGAATGTAATTAAGGCATTTAATGGAAAAGAAGCATTGGAAATTTTCAAAGAATCGAAACTAGGAGAAATTGATATTATCTTAATGGATGTGATGATGCCGGTGATGGACGGATTAGAAGCAGCGAGATATATAAGATGGAGCAATAAAGAAAATGCCAGAGATATTCCGATCATTGCGATGACAGCGAATGCATTTACGGAAGATCGTAGGAGGGTTTTGGAAGCGGGAATGAATGAGCATTTGGCGAAACCGTTGGAATCTGAGGTGTTGATCAAGACGATCGCGAATTATTGTGGGAAGGTCGATCATTTTAAATAATAATACAACAGATTGTAAAACATTGCATGAAAACTGTCAAAAAATTGTGAATAATTGCTAAAAACATGCAAAAAAACAGATAAAATACTAGCAAAAATAAATAGAAAGGACTACAATGGTTGGTATGAAAGGAGGTTTTACTGATGGGAAGAATAGCAGAGAAACTTTCAGAGATCGAAAAGACAGCGCGTGCGATCGTAGATAATGCGCAGGAACAAAAGCATCAGATGGAAATGCAGATGCAGAAAAAGAGGGATGCATTTGATGCAGATATGGAAAAGGAGACGAACGAAAAGATATTAAAGATTCAGTCGGATCTTGCAACAAACATGGAAAAACTTCTAAAGAAACAAGAAGAACAGAATAACAATGAAATAGAATCTTTAAAACAAGACTTCAAAGAACATCACAGCGAATATGCAAAACAGATATTAGAGCGGGTGATCAAAGTATAGGAGGCGATAGCATTGAGAGATGTGATGCGCTACAGCGGAATTGTGACGAAAGTCGCAGCAATGCGTGCAAAGCTTTTAAAACCACAGGATTATGAACAGCTGGCTTCTATGGATACAGTGACAGATATCATTGAATATCTGAAACAGACAAAATCGTACGGAAAATTTATCACACAGATGGATGAATCACTGTATCACAGAGGTAATATCGAAAAAGTCCTGATCCAGTCATTATATGATGATTACACAAGACTTTATCGTTTCGCAGATATGCAGCAAAAAGATTTTTTAAAGATCTTTATGAAGCGGTATGAAGTAGATTTGGTTCGATATTGCTTAAGAATTGTATTTAATCACAGTAATGTACCATTTGATCTGAATTACAAAAAGCCATTTTTTGATAAATATTCAAAGATACGGATTGACCAGCTAGTGACGGCAAAGAATATTGATCATCTGGTAGATTACCTGAAGAATACAGAATATTACGCACCACTGTCAAGAATCCGACAGTCAGGGGCATCGACATTAGCGGATTATGAACTGGCATTGGATTTATATTATTTTTCTATGATGTGGAAAGAACGCAAGGGAAATTGGGATAAAAAAGATAAGGAAATGCTGACTAAAGAATTAGGAGCAAAGATCGATCTATTAAATCTTCAATGGATTTACCGAGCAAAGAAATATTACCATATGCTCGCACCAGATATTTACACATTGTTAATTCCGATTCAACATAAACTTTCGAATCAGGAATTTAAAGATCTGGTCGAAGCGCCATCAGTGGAAGAATTCAAAAGAAGATTAAATGAAACTTATTACGGAAAGAAATATGAGTTCGGAGAACAGGTGCAGATTGAGAGTATTGTGAATGAATGTGTGGAACATATCTTAACGATCGCTTACAGAAACCATCCGTATTCTCTGGCAAGTATACAACAATATTTATTTTTAAAGGAGGAAGAGATTTATAAAATCACCACGGCACTGGAATGTATTCGCTATGGATTATCGCAACGGGAGACATTACAGTATCTGGTGCAAAAGCAACGACGTCAAGGAGGTAATGCATCATGATCGTAAAGATGAAATTCTTAAGCATTTCCGGACCGAGAACTGATATTGACAGGGTAAGTGCATCTTACCTTTCCAAATACGAAATGCAGCTGGAAAATGCGATCACAGAATTGAAAACGACAGATAACCTCATGCCGTTTATGGATGTGAATCCTTACAAAGAACCGCTTTCTAAAGCGGAACAGTATGTATTGATGCTTGCACAGCCAAAAGGAGAGATGGATACATCTCTTACGGCAGATGAGATCCTGACAATGATCAGGGATCTCAATCATGATTATCTGGACCTTAAGGCAAGGGAAGACCGGTTAAAGAAGCAGAAAGAAGAATTATTAGAAAAACTTCATGAACTTGAACCGTTTCAGCCTTTAGAGTTAAATTTAAAAGAAGTTTATGGCTATCAATATATGAAAGTCAGATTCGGACGAGTAAACATAGAGTATTATCAGAAACTTGAAAAATATTTATTCGATGATCTCAATGCAATTTTTTTAGAAGGAATCCGAAATGAAAATTATGTGTATGGATGTTATTTTGCGGCACATAAGGAGATGGGAAAGATTGATTCTACCTTTAAATCTTTGCATTTTGAAAATATCGCACTTCCAGACGATTACGAAGGAATGCCGGCAGAGATTTGCAGGAATTTAAGAAATCAGATCGATGAGATTGAAAAAGAAATCGAAAATGTCCAGAAACAGATGAAAGATTTCTTATCAGTCAAGGCAAAGAAGATTCGAGGAGCGAGATATAAGTTAGAAGAATTATCCAATAACTTCGATGTGCGTAAAATGGCAGCCTGTATGGAAAATGAAGAACAGGAAGATTACTACATTCTCTGTGGATGGATGAGTGAAAAAGATACACAGGCATTTATTGAGGAGACAAAAGATGATGATAGGATTACGATCATTGTTGAAGAAGGAAGAGAAAAATTCTTCGGTGATCCACCAACGAAATTACAGAATCCCGAATTCTTCAAACCATTTGAAATGTTTATCAGAATGTATGGACTGCCATCCCATGATGAGATGGATCCAACCATTTTCGTGGCACTGACTTATACCTTTATCTTTGGAGCGATGTTTGGGGATGTTGGTCAGGGATTGTGTTTGTTTATCGGCGGGGGATTACTATATAAGATCAAGAAATGGAATCTAGCAGGAATCATTTCTGTTGCCGGAATTTTTTCTACATTCTTTGGATTTATGTTTGGAAGCTTCTTTGGATTTGAAGGAACGATCATTAAACCAATGTGGTTATCGCCAATGCATGCGATGATGAAATTACCGTTTGTTGGGCAGTTAAATACTGTATTTATCGTGGCAGTTGCATTTGGTATGGCACTAATCCTGCTTGCGATGGTATTTCAGATCATCAATGCAAAGAAACGTGGGGATAAAGAAAATTTATTCTTCAGCCCAAATGGAGTTGCAGGACTTGTATTTTATGGATTCCTTGTCTTAACGATCGTGCTTTATATGACAGGTCATAAAACACCAGGAAATATCATGATGATCATTTTCCTTGGAATTCCAGTGATCATGTTCTTATTAAAAGAACCATTAGGACAGCTCGTGGAAGGAAAGAAACCAAAAGCAGAAGGCGGCGTTGGAATGTTTCTGGTGCAGGGATTTTTTGAATTGTTCGAGACGATGTTAAGTTTCTTCTCTAACACGATCTCATTTGTGCGTATCGGGGCATTTGCAGTGAGCCATGCGGCTATGATGGAAGTTGTTCTGATGCTCGGAGGGATCACAGATGGAGCAGGAAATCCAAACTGGATCATCATTGTTCTTGGAAATATTATCGTGTGTGGACTAGAAGGTCTGGTTGTCGGAATTCAGGTATTGCGTCTGGAATATTATGAAATGTTCAGTCGTTTCTATACGGGATCAGGAAGAGAATTCCATCCGTATGACAATCATGCAGGCAAGGAAAATTAGGAGGTATCGGTTATGACATTAGCAATCAAATTAGCGATCATCGCAGCATTAATCTTAAGTATATTTATTCCATTTGGTTATTTTCTTCATGGAGAGAGAACAAAGAAACGTTATAAACGAAGTATTGCATTTAACGCTTTTTTCTTCTTCGGGATCATTGTGATCGCCGGAGTGATGATGTTTGTCACAGATCCGGTACAGGCAGCACAAGCAGGTTCTGATGCAGGAATGGCTACAGGACTTGGATATCTGGCAGCAGCATTATCAACAGGACTTTCTTGTGTTGGTGGTGGTATCGCCGTAGCGAGTGCCGCAAGTGCAGCTTTAGGAGCGATCAGTGAAGATCCAAGTGCCTTAGGTAAATCACTGATTTTCGTAGGTCTGGCAGAAGGTGTATGTCTGTATGGATTGATTATTTCATTTATGATCATTGGTAAACTTGGATAGATCAGGAAGTGATAGTTATGAAGATGTATTTGATCAGCGATAACGTAGATACATTGACAGGAATGCGGTTAGCCGGAGTTGATGGGATCGTAGTTCATGAAAGGGATGAATTAAAAGAAGCGATCGAGAAAGCTATGAGTGATCCAGAGATTGGAATCGTGCTTTTGACAGAGAAATTTGGAAGAGAATTTCCAGAATTGATCGACGAGATCAAGCTGGAGCGGAAAATGCCGCTTCTGATCGAGATTCCTGACAGGCACGGAACTGGACGGAAGAAAGATTTTATCACGTCTTATGTCAATGAGGCGATTGGATTGAAATTGTAAGCCGGCTGTAGAAGGAAGGTGACAACATTGACAGTAGAAGAAAAGATTTCACATATCAGAGAAGCTGCCATGGAAGAAGCAAGAGCCAGAGGAAATGAAATCATAGATCAGCACCAGAAGGCATTGGAAGGCGTGTTCAAAACACATAAACAAGAAGCTGTGATGCAGGCAGATACGAGGATCAAGACCGAAACAGCATCGGCAAGGCAGCAGTTAAATACAGTAACATCCAAAGGGCAGCTAAAACTTCGAAGACAATTAAGCCGAGTGCAGAATGAATTAAAAAATAAATTGTTTGAGGAAGTCCGGGAAATGGCAGAAGAATACATGAAAACCGAAGCGTATAAAGAATTACTTGTATCCTATATTGCAAAAGCGGCGAGATTCGCAGATGGGAATCCATTGACAATCTATATTAACAGTTCGGATGAGGACAAAAAAGAATTCCTCGAAAAACGAACTGGAATGACAGTAACAGTCAGCGAAGAAGATTTTCTTGGAGGAATCCGTTCGATTATTCCGGGAAGAAATATCTTGATCGATCATTCATTTTCAGGTGCTTTGGAGAAAGAATACGAAGAATTTACCTTTAAAGGGGGTGTGACAGGTGAGTAAGACTGGAACAATTTATGGAATTAACGGACCTGTCATTTATCTGGCTGGAAATACTGGATTTAAGATGTCAGAAATGGTTTATGTCGGCAAAGAAAAATTAGTTGGAGAAGTCATTTCTCTGGATAAAGACCGTACGACGATTCAGGTATATGAAGAAACATCAGGATTAAAACCGGGCGAGATCGTGGAAGCAAGCGGGGAGGCAGTATCCGTCACATTAGCTCCCGGAATCCTTGATAACATTTTTGATGGAATTGAACGTCCCTTAGAGAGGATCGCAGAAAATGCAGGTGCATTTATCACAAGAGGTATCAGCGTAGATTCACTTGATATGGAGAAACTATGGGACACAAAATTAGTTGTCAATGAAGGAGATATTCTTCATGGCGGTGATATCTATGCCAAAGTGCAGGAAACAAGAGCCATCGTACACAAATGCATGGTGCCGCCAGATCTTACAGGAACGGTTACTTTTGTGGCATCTGATGGAGAACATGCGATCAAGGATCATATGATCACGTTAAGATTGGACGATGGAACGGAAAAACAGTTAACAATGATCCAGAGATGGCCAATCAGGGTTCCAAGACCTGTTCACGACAGGATTCCGGCATGTGTGCCACTGGTAACAGGCCAGAGAATACTGGATACAATGTTTCCGATTGCTAAAGGTGGAACTGCGGCAATTCCAGGTGGTTTTGGTACTGGAAAGACAATGACACAGCATCAGATTGCGAAATGGTCCGATGCGGATATTATCATTTATATCGGATGCGGGGAACGTGGAAATGAGATGACACAGGTATTGGAAGAATTTTCAGAATTAGTTGATCCAAAGAGTGGTAATCCATTGATGGACCGAACAACACTGATCGCCAACACATCCAATATGCCGGTAGCAGCACGTGAAGCATCTATTTATACAGGACTTACGTTGGCAGAATATTACCGTGATATGGGATACGATGTCGCGATCATGGCGGATTCTACTTCAAGATGGGCAGAAGCGTTAAGAGAATTGTCCGGTCGTCTGGAAGAGATGCCAGCAGAAGAAGGATTTCCGGCATATTTAGCTTCTAGATTATCTGCCTTTTATGAAAGAGCTGGAATGATGCACAACCTAAATGGAACGGATGGTTCTGTAACGATCATCGGTGCAGTATCTCCACAGGGAGGAGATTTCTCAGAGCCAGTTACACAGAATACCAAACGATTTGTCCGTTGCTTCTGGGGACTTGATAAATCCTTGGCTTACGCAAGACATTTTCCAGCGATTCACTGGTTAACGAGTTACAGTGAATATCTGACAGATCTCGGCGGCTGGTACAGAGATCATGTATCCCCCAATTTTGTAGACTATCGAAATCGTCTGATGGCGATCTTAAATCAGGAAAGTAGTTTGATGGAGATCGTAAAACTGATCGGTGGGGATGTTCTTCCAGATGATCAGAAATTAACGTTAGAGATCGCAAGGGTGATCCGATTAGGATTTCTGCAGCAAAATGCTTTCCATAAAGATGACACTTGCGTGTCCATGGAGAAGCAATTTAAAATGATGGAAGTTATTTTATATCTGTATCAAAAGAGCAGGGAACTTGTAGCGAGAGGAATGCCAATGAGCGTGCTAAAAGCAGAAGGGATCTTTGAGAAAGTCATTGCGATCAAATACGATGTTCCGAATGACAATCTGCAATTACTGGATCTCTACCGTAAACAGATTGATGATTTCTATGACGCAGTACTGGAAAAGAATGCATAAGGAGGCGGTCATTTTATGGGAATTGAATATTTAGGACTAAGCAGCATCAATGGTCCGCTTGTCATTCTGGAAGGAGTACAGGACGCATTTTTTGATGAGATCGTCGAATTTACGGTTGATGGAAAAACGAAAAAAATCGGAAGGATCATTGAATTATACGAAGATAAAGCAGTGATTCAGGTATTTGAGGGAACGGAAAATATGTCCCTTGATAATACAAGAACAAAATTAACTGGACACCCGATGGAAGTCTCTCTTGCACCAGATATGCTAGGGAGAACATTTAACGGAATCGGAAAACCAATCGATGGATTAGGACCACTGATCACCGATGTCAAACGAGATGTCAACGGCCTTCCATTAAATCCGGTCCGCAGAAAATATCCAAGAAACTATATCCGTACAGGTATTTCAGCAATTGACGGATTAACAACACTGATCCGTGGACAGAAACTTCCCATCTTCTCAGGAAACGGACTTCCACACGATCAGCTGGCAGCCCAGATCGTAAAACAGGCATCTCTTGGTGATGGTTCAGATGAGCCATTTGCGGTAGTCTTTGGAGCAATGGGTGTCAAACATGATGTTGCGGATTTCTTTCAGAAGACATTTGAGGAAAGTGGTGTTGCAGATCATGTATGTATGTTCTTAAATCTTGCAAATGACCCAGTTGTAGAACGATTGATCACACCAAAAGTAGCCTTAACTGCAGCAGAATATCTTGCATTTGACTGTAATATGCATATCTTAGTTATCCTGACAGATATGACATCGTTTGCGGAAGCGATACGTGAGGTATCTTCATCGAAAGGAGAAATTCCATCCAGAAAAGGATATCCAGGATATTTGTACAGTGAACTTGCAACATTATACGAACGTGCAGGAATCATCGAAGGAGCAGAAGGTTCGGTCACACAGTTACCAATCTTAACTATGCCAAATGATGATATCACTCATCCAATTCCTGACTTAACTGGTTATATTACAGAAGGGCAGATCGTACTGGATCGTAATTTAAACGGACAGTCCATTTATCCACCAATCAGTGTTTTGCCATCGCTTTCTCGTCTGATGAAAGATGGAATCGGAGAAGGATACACAAGAGAAGATCATCAGGATCTTGCAAACCAGTTATTTTCCGCTTATGCGAAAGTAGGAGAAGCAAGAAACTTAGCATCTGTTATCGGAGAAGATGAGTTATCCCCAATTGATAAAAAATATCTGGAATTTGGAAAGGCATTTGAGGAACGATATATCGGTCAGGGGCCGGAAGAAAACCGTTCCATGATCGAAACATTGGATCTTGGATGGGAATTATTAAAGATCCTGCCAAGAGAAGAATTGGATCGAATCGACACGAAGATCATCGATAAATACCTGCCAAAAGAGCAGGAAAGCTAAAGGTGGTGAGATTATGGACCCACGAGAATTCCCGACCAAAGGAAATCTGATCGCAGCCAAGAACTCTCTTACGTTGGCAAAACAGGGTTACGATCTGATGGATAAAAAAAGAAATATCCTGATTCGTGAGCTGATGGATCTGATCGATGAGGCGAAAGATATTCAGGAAGAGATTGATACAACATTTACAAGAGCGTATGCATGCCTTCAGAGGGCGAATATCCAGCATGGGATCAGTAAGGTAGAAGAACTTGCCTATACAGTTCCGATCGAGGACTCGATACGGATTCAGACAAGAAGTATCATGGGAACAGAGATTCCACATGTGAAATATGATGCACATGAGAATCAGTTGACATATGCGATGGATGGGACATTTGAATCAATTGATGTTGCCAGGGAAGCGTTTCGGCAGGTGAAGGATCTGACAATTAAATTGTCAATGGTTGAAAACGCGGCGTATCGTTTAGCAACTAGTATTAAGAAAACGCAGAAGAGGGCAAATGCGTTGAAGAATATTACGATTCCGACTTATACCGGGTTGGTTTATAAGATTTCGAATGAGTTGGAAGAGAAGGAGAGGGAGGAATTTACACGGCTTAAAGTGATTAAGCGGATGAAGCAGAAAAATACAATACTGAAGAATCAGAAGTAAAAGAAATATTAGAATAAATTACAAAATTGACACAAAATAAAAAATATGCTATCTTAACAAAAGAGAAAGGGAATGAAGTTCTCCCTCGAAGAGATTCGAAACCGCTTATTAAGCTGATGACTTCTGTGTAATGAACACAGGGGTTATCAGCTTTTTTGATGTTTGGATTATATAAAAAAGAAAGGATTTTAGGAAAATGCAAAAGAAAGACTATATTATACAACTGCTAAAATATATCATCATGGCAATCGTTGTAGGAATTATTGTAGGTGCGATCGATGCCTTGTTTGGAAGAGTGCTGATCGCAATCTCAGAGTTCAGGACCATACATTATCAATATTTACTGCCATTCCTGCCAATTGCTGGGCTGGTGATCACAGCAATGTATTACGTATTCAGTAAACTAAGTCTAAAAGGAATGAAACTCATTTTCGAAGTTGGCCAGCAAAAAACAGATGCTATCCCATTACTACTAATTCCATTAGTAATGATCGGAACATGGTTAACGCATCTATTCGGAGGAAGTGCTGGCAGAGAAGGAGTTGCAGTTCAGATCGGAGCAACCCTGTCTCATGCATTCGGAAGAAAATTAAACTTCCCAGAGAATGGAAGAATAATGTTAGTCATCGGTATGGCAGCAGGATTTGGAGGGTTATTTCAGACACCATTAAGTGCAACATTCTTTGCAATCGAGGTAATCGTAATCGGGAAAATGGATTATGAAGCACTACTGCCAGCATTGGCGTCTGCATATATAGCAGCATTTACATCTCATAGCCTGGGGTTAGAAAAATTTTCAGTTGCAATTAAAAATACCATAAATTTAACTGGTACGAAAACGATCATATCAGTAATCATACTTGGAATTTTATTTGGACTGACTGGAAGATTGTTTTCTTTTTCATTAAGTAAGTTAAAAGTATTCATGGGAGAAACGATCATGAATCAGTATTTAAGAATCGGAGTTATGGCAATTCCATTAGCAGCATTATTGTTTATTATTCACGGATCAAGATATAGTGGACTTGGAACAAATATAATCTCAGCAGGATTCGCAGGACAGACAATCTATAGTTATGATTGGCTCCTAAAGTTATTATTTACGATTTTTACACTGGCAATTGGATTTCAGGGTGGAGAAGTTACACCACTGTTTTCGATTGGAACATCTCTTGGAGTGATCCTTGGAGGTATACTTGGACTACCACCAATGTTATGTGCAGCACTAGGATATGCAGCAGTCTTTGGAAGCGCAACAAATACACTGATCGCACCGATCATGATTGGATTAGAAGTGTTTGGAGGAGCTGATATGGTGCTGTTTGTTATTGTCTGTGCGATTGCTTATGGGGTGAATGGGAATATATCTATTTATGCACAAGAAAAAATTTAATTTTGTAAGTTGGCCAACTGTAGATTTTGAGTATATGATAAAAAATAAATAAACGATCGGAAGAGCAGCTAGAGAATTTTCCTCACGTTTTTTACAGATCGCTGATCCGCCGGCTTTCCTTGCGTAACTCGCCTTCAAGGGTATTCAAAACAGAAACTCTTTGAGGCTCAAACAACGCACCAAGCCGGCTGCGAATCCGTAAAAAACGTGGCAAAATTCTAATGCTGCTCTTCCGATCGTTTATTTATTTTTTATCATATACCTAAAGTCTATAGAGTGGACAATTTACAAGATTGAAAATTTAAGTGGGTGTGTATGGAGAACAGCATTGGTTGTAAAATAGGAAATTTTCAGACAGAAAGTAATGTTATTATGTTTCATAAACATTCCAACAAATCAGCGATTTGTAAAAAAAGCTTTCAAAAATGCGGAGTGTCATTCCTTTTTTCTTATAAATATTTCTTCTTATCTTCTTTCTGACCCATACATGCAACACTACCTACAAATCACAATTGTATAAAAAAAGAAGCATCAAATATTCTTGACAGTATTGCTAGGAAATGATATTATACGAATAATTCCTACTGGAAAACTATGAAAAAGAAAAACTATAAGAGAGGATGTGTAACAAAATGGGCATTAACACAGCAGATTTTGCCGCACTAGCAGTTACAGTTGTTTTGTTTGCGGTTATCTATTATTTGGATTATAAGAAAGGCGTAGACTTCGGACTTTTAACATTATTAGGAACAGTTTTTGGAATCGCAGTTGGTCTGGGATTTGGAAATCATTTTACATATGTTGAGATTTTCGGACGTATCTATACCAATGTATTGACAGCACTTGTTGTACCAATGCTGTTATTTAGTATCATCGCAAGTATCACAAATCTAAGAGAATCCATTCATTTAAAGAAGATCGGTGGAAAGTCAATCTTTTATCTGATCTTAAATACAGCGATCGCAAGTACGATCACAGTGATCGCAGCAGTCATCTTAAAAGTCGGTGATGGATTTGCTTACAAAGTAGCTGATGGATATCAGAAAGTTGAAGTTCCATCTGTTGTTGATACGATCGTAAATTTATTTCCAAGCAACTTCGCAACAAACTGGAGTGAAGGACAGATCATTCCGATCGTCGTATTTGCGATCATCATTGCATTATCTTACAATGCAATTTCCAAAGAAAATGAATCTGTAAAACCATTTAAAGCATTTATTGATGCAGGAAATCAGGTGATTGGACAAGCAATTGACTGGATCATTGGATTTACACCATATGCAGTATTATCTTTCTTGGCAAGAGCTGTTGGAAGAAGCAGTGTTGCAGAATTGCTGCCATTATTAAGTACATTAGTATTAGCTTATATCTTATGTGCAGTTCAGGCATTTGGAGTAGAAGGATTATTAATTAAATTTGTAGCAAAATTAAGTCCTGTTAAATTCTTCAAAGGAATCGCACCAGCTCAGTATGTAGCATTTACGACACAGAGCAGTGTTGGTACGATCCCAGTTACATTAAGACAGTTAAAAGAAGCATTAGGAGTTGATACAGACGTAGCATCATTTACAGCAGGTCTTGGAGCTAATGTTGGAATGCCAGCATGTGCAGGAATCTGGCCAGCATTAACAGCGGTATTTAGTGTTCATATGTTAGGATATCATTATGGAATTGCACAGTATGCATTCTTAATCCTGATTACATTAGTAGTATCCGTTGGAACAGTCGGAGTTCCAGGAACAGCAACAATTACATCAACAGCTGTATTTGCAGCACTTGGCTTACCAATCGAATTAGTTGTCGTATTTGCTCCAATCTCAACGATCGTTGACATGGCAAGAACAATGACAAATGTAACAGGAGCAGCAACAGCAGCCGTTATCACAGCAGCAACAGAAGGTCTGGTTGATGAAGAAGTTTACAATTCAGATCAGGCAAAACATGTTGCAGTAAATAACTAGGATAGAAGAAATTTTATATATATACACTGCATGAAAAGACACTTGGTTATTTAAAAAATAAAAATTTGTCGCAAATATTGTAGATTACATGAATTGAGAATGTCAAAGGGACTGCCGCTTAATGCAACAGTCCCTTTTCATAATGAAATTTATTTTTCAATTTCTTCAAGATTTGGTTTTGTAAATGCCAGGATCAATACAATAATTCCAGCACCGATCAACATATCCACAATATACCACAGAGGACTTTTAAATACACCAGAGATAGCTACAATTCCACCAAAGGCTACGACAGATGATACATTGTGAAGCATTGCCAGAGCACCTGCGATTGATGTACCAATTGCACAAGCAATCCATGTGTGTTTGAAATCTTTTCCAGCAAATGGAATCGCACCTTCTGTAATACCAGCAGAAGAAAGGAATAGGGCGGAGATACCAAGCTGACGATCCGCTTTATCATATTTATTTTTTAGGATCAAGGATGCAAGAGCCATTCCAAGTGGAGGAATTGCACAGCACATTCTGAAAGCGCCATTAGGTCCATAAATTCCTTCTGCCATAAGTGCAAGTGTAAATGCAGTTGCAGCTTTACTACAAGGTCCGCCAAAGTCAGCAGCTGCAAGTAAACCAATTGCAAGACCAACGATTACAGTACTTGTACCATTTAATTGGTTCATCAAAGATACGATTGCTTGCACAAATGCATTTAATGGATATGTAAGTACATAAGTATATAAGATTCCAAGTAATAAGGTTGTGATCACTGGAATGAAAAATGTTGGCATCATAGGTTTTAAGGCATCAGGAACTTTCCAGCTTTTTGTCCATTTTACAAAATAACCAACAATAAAACCAAGGATCAGAGAACCAAGGAAACCAGTGGAAATTTTATCAGCACCGATTGGATTATTTGCAACATAACCAAGAATAAATCCAGGTGCTAAGGCCGGTTTGCTTCCAATTGCATAAGCAATATAGGCACACATAACAGGAACCATCATAGCAAAACCAGCTTGCCCAATATCATAAATATTCTGGAAAAACTGATTACTTGGAACAATTGCTCCGTTATCAATTTTACCGGTGATCAGTGTGAAAGAAAATAACATACCACCAGCGATGATGACAGGAAGGAAATAAGAAATTCCTGTGTTAAAATGTTTGAATAGCTGAGATGGAAGACTTTGTTTTTTTCTATTTGATTTTGTTGCCATATTACATAACCTCCTTTTCAATAAGTTTTAAGATTGCTAAAGCTTCATCGGCAGAAGTAGCATTCATAAAACTTTCTCTCCATGCATTTCTCATAATATTTTTGCTAAGTTCAGAGATAATACGCATATGAAGATTAGAACCAGATTCCTTTGGAACACCGATCATAAAAATATGTTTGACCATTTCGCCATTTCCATCCCAATCCATTGCATGAGATAATTTTGCATAAGCGACAAAAGGGTTTTTTACCGCATCTGTTTTTGCATGAGGGATTGCTGTTTCATATCCGATAAAAGTGCTGATCGTATTTTCTCTTTCTTTTACTGCCTTTTCATAATCTTCAGAGGAAGTAACTTTTAAATCAACAGCTTTTGATAAATCTGTAAGTAATTCTTTTTTATCTTTATATTCTTTATCAAGAAATAAAATAAGATTTTTTTCAAACATAATGTTTGGATCTCCTTTCTTTTCAGAAACATTTCAATAATGTATATGAATGATTAATTTTCCAAAATCGTCCCGGGATTTTTGATTTCGTTTTTCTTTGTGTCTTTATTAAACCATTTTGAGTAAAAAATGAAAAGTTGATCTCTTTCCAGAATTAATGTGGAAAGAGATCAACATAGAATTATAAAACCGTATGAAGGTCGCTTGAAGCAACTAGTTTTAAGATATTGATTACTTCATCATAATTTTTGGTTTTTGTAAGAAGTTCAATATAGTGCTTGTTGTTCACAAGTTTTGTCATAGCTTTATAGAAATCTTTCATTTTATTTTCGCCACTTTCCTTCATGGAAAGAAGAAAGATCAGTTGTGCTGGTTCACCATCCCAGTCAATCGGATGATCAAGGATTGTAAGTCCGACAAAAGATTCTTGCCCGATCGGATGAATAGGATGTGCGATTGTAATCAGGTTACCAAAAGATGTCCGGCCGATATCTTCACGTTTCATCACATAATGAAAAAAATCATCAGGAATATTATAATTTTGGACAGCATTTTCACACATATGTTTAAGGATTTCATTTTTATCATCAGAAGAAGACCAAAATACCATATTTTTATGAAAATATTCTATAAAACGGCTGCTTCTGGTATCGGTGATTGCCTGATTTACCTGATCAATAGAGTTTGTTTCAAAAAATGTTGATGTTCGAATGATCGGGATTGGAACAGGAATATCAATCGGAACGGTTGTAAGGATATAATCAACATTTGAAAAATCATATAATTCAAGGGAATGACGATTGGTTGCTCCAACGACATCAAGATAATTTCCAAAGTTTTCTTTTACCTGCTATGCTAGTAATTCAGAGCTGGCTTTTCCGCTTCCACACACAATGAGGACTTTTTCTTTTTGGTTTTTCCATTTTCGTTTTAAAGCGAGTGAAAATGGAAGTGCGACAAAAGCAATTTCATCCATTGGAAGTTTTACTCCGATTTTCTGCTCTAATGTATCACAGGCTATGATCGCCATATTGTAGGAAAGGATGACGTTATGACGAATATCATCAGCCATGCTGTTATGAACAGCGATTCCGTGTTTTGCACGGATTTCTAATGGCATAAGATGTGTGGCCAACATTGTGATAAGTTCAAGATCATAACGAAAATCAATTTTGAATACAGCATTAACACGTTCTAACATTTGAGTTACAAGTTTATAGGTTTCTTCGCTGATCACAGTATTTCCAGATATATTTTTTGTAGTAATTGTTTTTTTCCCTGAAATCTGTAAAAGCAGATATCCAATTTCACCTTTTGTAAAATGCACATGAAATTCTTTCTCGATTTCATTAACAATAGATAATAAAAGATCTATATCAAGACTTGCACCAAGTTCTTGTTCCATATCAGCATCTAGCTGTAATTCTTTACCATCCTTGATTCTTGTGATTGCAACACTGATATGCAGAGCAAAATTTCTGATAGAGTAATCGGAAATCTCAAAATGATGTTTATTTACTTGTGTAGAAATGATAGACATGATCTTTTCTAGATTTTCATCTTTTAAAGAGATTTCTTCTAAGCGGCTTTTTTGTAAATTAGTAAGACAATTCCGAAGATCTTGTTCTTTACCAATGATTTTTAATCCTTGATTTGCACGATGATCAATTGTAATCTGATATTTTTCAAAGATTTCACGAATTTCTTTCATATCTTTTTTCAGAGTAGAACGACTAACATAGAAAATATCACATAGATCATCCATTGTGACAGAATCTTCCATTGTCAAAAGATATTCAATGATCTGTACGATTCGATTATCTTTATCAATAGGGGAAGAATTCATAAGTTTTTTGTAGTAGATGTGGTATGCTTCTTCATCTGTAATATGAAGAAGCATACCATGACGTGCTTTGGATTCAATATATGCCCCATTTTTCTTTAATTCCTGATTTAGCAGACTAACATCATTTCGTATGGTTCTGCTGCTTACATTTAATTGTTCTGCCAGTGCTTTGGATGTTGTATAAGATTGTGTTGACAGACCTTTTATGATGTCTATTGCTCGATCCATATTGGCTTACCTCAACTTCCTCAAAATAGTACTTTCAATGCCAAAAAACCCTGGTTTAACACAATTTGTGCTAGAATCAGAGCTCTTGGTATTATTTTATGAATAAATATTAGTTCTGTGCAAGTTCAACTGCTTCATCAATTAAATCTTTTGTATTTTTAATTGCATAACTAGGGTCAACTTCGATGATTTTATCTTCGTCCCGTTTTTCGTCAAAACGGTCTTCCATTTCAATTCCAACGGCCACAGCGAAGATAACGACATCAGCTTCATCGATTTCATCCTGTTCTAATTCATTATCGATACCCATGCCACCCTGGGTTTCTACTTTGATCTCAATTCCTCTTTTTTCACATTCCTGCTCTAAAGCTTCCTGAGCCATATAAGTATGTGCGATTCCTGCTGTACATGCGCTAACTGCTACGATTTTCATAATTCAATTCCTTTCTCTGACAATCGTCAGTATACAATTTTAAGATGTCAGACATTCCGCGAAATGTTTTCTGTTGTTTTTGATGCTTTTATTATAACCATAGGAAAATAGATTGAAAAGACTATTCGTTACCACAATGAATGTGGAAAGAAAGCCTTGTAGGAAAAATTGCATTATCTTATAATAAAAGAAAAGTTTGTTTGTAATAAGTCAAGGAGGTGTATTCGTATGGGAAATTATCTAAATCCAGGGAATGAAAAGTTCAGAAGAATGATTCAGTCTGAAATTTATGTAGATAAGACAGGGATGATAAAATATACGAATTCCGTACTAGATACAGCACAAAACTATGTCTGTGTCAGCCGTCCAAGAAGATTTGGGAAGTCAATGGCTGCGAATATGCTGACAGCTTATTACAGCCGCGGTTGTAATTCAAAAGAATTATTTGGAAAGTTTGAAATTGCAAAAGATAAAGATTTTGAAAAATATCTGAATCAATATAATACCATATTCTTAAATATGCAGGAATTTCTAAGTCGAAGTCATAATGTAGAAGAATTGATCGATCGTGTGAAGAAGCTTGTGATCAGAGATTTGAAAATGGAATATCCAGAAGTTGATTATTTTGACGATACAGATTTGATTGAGTGTATGCAGGATATTTATGCACAAATGCAGTACCCATTTGTTGTGATCATTGATGAATGGGATTGCATTTTTAGGGAATATAAACAAGATAAAGAAGCACAGGAAAAATATTTAGATTTTCTACGGGACTTATTAAAAGATAAGGCATGTATTTATCTATCTTACATGACAGGAATTTTACCGATTAAGAAATATGGAACACATTCGGCACTGAATATGTTTGATGAATTTTCCATGATCGCCCCGGGACCTTTAGCATGTTATGTCGGGTTTACAGAACAAGAAGTCAAAAAGCTCTGTGAACAATACGGAATGGATATGGAAGAAGTTAAGAACTGGTATGATGGATATTCATTTGACGGAGTACTGTCTGTGTATAGTCCAAGATCGGTTGTAAATAGTATGAGATTTCGAAAGATATCAAATTACTGGAATCAGACAGAGACTTTTGAAGCATTACAGATGTATATTGATATGAATTTTGAGCATCTAAAAGATGATGTTTTAAGTATGATCGCTGGAGAAAGCGTGGCGGTGAATACCGAAAGTTTTACGAATGATATGGCAACGTTTCGTACAGAAGATGATGTACTGACATTATTGATCCATCTTGGATATCTTGCATATGATGATAAGACGAAAACAGTCAAGATACCAAATAGTGAAATTCGGGCAGAATATGTAAATACAGTTTCAGTATCAGACTGGGGATCTGTTTCAAAAGCACTAAAAGATTCTGCAGATACATTAAATGCAATCTGGCAAGGCAGAGAAGAACAGGTATCGAAAGCCATTGAACAGGCACATTTTGAGACATCACATATCCAGTATAATGATGAAAATGCATTGAGTTATACGATTTCACTCGCATTATATGCAGCAAGGAATTTTTATACCATTCACAGAGAACTGGCAGGTGGAAAAGGATTTGCAGATTTGGTCTTTATTCCGAAAAAACAATTTGCAGAGAAACCGGCATTGGTAGTTGAATTAAAATGGGATAAGAGCGCAGAAGGTGCGATCAAGCAGATCAAAGATAAGAAGTATTTTGAAAGTTTGGAAGAATATCAGGATAATCTGTTGTTGATTGGTATTAATTATGATAAGAAAACAAAAGAACACGTGTGTAAAATAGAGAAATATTAAAAACAGGTAAAAGGAATGGGAGAGGTATAAAATATGGGCAGATTTGTTAATCCAGATAATAGTGCGTTTCAAGCAGCACTTAATTCCAGAATTTATGTAGATAAAACAGGATTGATCGTATGTATGAATGAAGTTCTGGATTCTACAGATGCGTATATTTGTAATAGCCGCCCAAGACGTTTTGGAAAATCATATGCAGCGAATATGCTTGCAGCATATTACAGTAAGGGAGCAGAATCAGAAAAGATGTTTTCTGATCTTGAGATAGGACAATCAGAAGATTTTAAGAAACATTTGAATAAATATGACGTGATTCATATTGATGTACAATGGTTTTTGATAAATTGCGAAGATGCGGATAATGTTGTGCCATATATCACAAGAGTTGTGCTGGATGAATTGCGTGAAGTTTATCCAGAGATTTTACGTCAAGAAGTGGTATCTTTGCCAGATGCACTTTCTCTGGTTAAGGATAAGACAGGACGGAAATTTATCATTATCATTGATGAATGGGATGTGCTGATCAGAGATGAATCAGCGAACAAAAAGGTGCAGGATGAGTATATCCGATTCCTAAGAGGTATGTTTAAGGGAACAGAACCAACGAAATATATTCAACTTGCTTATCTTACAGGCATCTTGCCGATCAAGAAAGAAAAAACACAATCAGCACTTAACAATTTTCGAGAATATTCCATGTTGAATGCAGGATGTTTAGCTTCTTACATCGGTTTTACAGAAGATGAAGTAAAAGCACTTTGTGAGACATATAAGAAGGATTTTACAGAAGTCAAACGTTGGTATGATGGATATCAGTTAGGAAAATATCATGTCTATAATCCCAATGCAGTTGTAAACTTGATGGCGGATGGAAGCTTCCAAAGTTATTGGTCAGGAACAGCTTCTTATGATTCGATTGTTCCATTGATCAATATGGATTTTGATGGATTGAAGACCGCAATTATTGAAATGGTGTCGGGAGCATCTGTTGAAGTAGATGTTGGGTCATTCCAAAATGACGTTGAGAATATTGTAAATAAAGATGACGTTTTAACATATTTGATTCATATGGGATACTTAGCGTATTCAAGTGTTAATAGGATGGCATTTGTACCGAATGAAGAGATAAGACAAGAACTGATTCGTGCAACAAAAAGAAAAGAATGGAATGAAATGCTGAAATTTCAGCAAGAATCAGAGGATTTACTGGATGCAACTTTGGATATGGATGGAGAAATAGTTGCAGCTCAGATTGAGAAGATCCATGAGGAATATGTTTCAGCAATTCAATATAACAATGAAAATTCACTCAGCAGTGTATTGGCATTAGCTTATTTGAGTGCAATGCAGTATTATTTTAAACCGGTCAGGGAATTTCCTACAGGACGTGGGTTCGCAGATTTTGTGTTTATTCCAAAAACAGAATATCGAAATGATTATCCGGCACTTGTTGTGGAATTGAAGTGGAATAAGAGTGCTGTTAGTGCATTGCAACAGATTAAGGATAAAAAATATCCAGATTCTATTCAAAAATATGCAGGTAATGTTTTGCTTGTGGGAATTAATTATAGTAAAAAAGAAAAGAAGCATGAATGTATGATTGAAGAATACTTGAAAAAATAAGAAACAATAAAATCCATGAGAACAACAAACCAAAAAATCGTGTTCTCATGGATTTTATATTTTACAGATATTTTTACGAAATCCCAGAGGCAGAAGCGACCCGCCGCAGGCGGAGAATCCTGTAAAGCAGGATCCTTTCTTGAAATCATATTATGCTCCTTTTTCTTTATACAATCTTAATACAAGAGAACATATCCTTACACTATCTTTTTATCATAAAAGATATAATGATGATAAGATCAAAAAGTCATAAAATAATTTGAAAAAGAGGTAAGATCATATATGCCATGGAAGATTCATAAAAAAAGACATTTAACATCATTTCAGGTGATCATATTAGGGTTCGCAGGAGTGATCCTTTTTGGAGCATTGATCCTGATGCTGCCAATTTCATCGGTTCAAGGAATCATAACACCATTTCATAAAGCATTATTTACGTCAACTTCTGCAGTATGTGTGACAGGGCTTGCAGTTCTGGATACTGGAAGTTACTGGTCCGCTTTTGGACAGACAGTGATCATGTTCCTGATACAGATCGGAGGTCTGGGAGTTATAACAACAGCAACAGCGGTATTTATATTATCAGGAAGAAAAATATCGATCCTGCAGCGAAGTACGATGCAAAATGCGATCTCTGCACCGAAAGTAGGGGGTATCGTTCGATTGATGAGTTTTATTTTAAAAGGAACTTTATTGATCGAATTGATCGGTGCGTTATTTATGATGCCTGTTTTCTGTCATGATTTTGGATTACGGGGAATCTGGATGGCGATCTTTCATTCTGTATCAGCCTTTTGTAATGCAGGATTTGATCTTCTTGGAACAAAAGGGCATCCATTTGTATCATTGACATCATATGCGGTAAATCCAGGGATCAACATTGTGATCATGTTACTGATCATCATTGGTGGAATTGGATTTTTTACATGGGAAGACATTTATCTTCATAAATTTCGGTTCAAACGTTACCATATGCAGAGCAAGATTATTCTAACCACAACATTATGTTTGATCTTGTTACCAGCTGTTTTCTTTTTCTTTCAAGATTATGGGAATCTATCAGGGACTCACCGGCTGCTTGCATCATTGTTCCAAGCTGTGACACCGAGAACAGCAGGATTTAATACGACAGATCTTTCGATGCTGACAGGAGCATCAAAGGCAATGATGATTTTATTGATGTTGATCGGAGGTTCACCAAGTTCTACAGCAGGAGGTATGAAAACAACAACATTCGCTCTGTTACTTTTAAATGTACTGGCTACTTTTCAAAGTCGTGATGATGTGACAGCATTTGGAAGAAGAATCGATGTTGGTGTGATAAAAAATGCAGCAACGATCGCAATGATGTATTTTATCTTATTTTTTGCAGGCGGAATGACGATCAGTGTGTATGAGGGACTGCCGCTTTCAAGCTGTCTGTTTGAAGCAGCATCTGCAGTTGGAACCGTAGGTTTGACATTAGGGATCACACCAAAACTTCATATTCTGTCACAGATCATTTTGATCATACTGATGTATCTGGGACGTGTTGGCGGTTTGACGCTGATCTATGCAGTATTTTCAGATAAAAATAAACGAAAAGCAAAACTACCACTTGATAAGATTATAGTGGGATAAAAGAAAGAGGGAATTGATGATGAAGAATATTTTATTGATCGGACTTGGACGTTTTGGAAAACATATAGCGATACAGTCAAGTCAGCTTGGACATGAGATCATGGCAGTTGATCTGGATGAGGAAAGAGTGAATGATGCACTTCCATATGTTACGAATGCACAGATCGGGGACAGTACGAATGAGGAATTTTTAAAATCTCTGGGGATTGCAAATTATGATATCTGTTTTGTTACGATCGGTGGGAATTTTCAAAATTCGTTGGAAACCACCTGTCTGTTAAAAGAACTTGGAGGCAAAATGGTTATTTCCAGAGCTGAACGAGATGTACAGGAAAAATTCCTCTTACGAAATGGAGCCGATAAGGTAGTCTATCCAGAAAAAATGGTGGCAAAATGGGCAACGATCCGTTATACCGATGATCATATTCTTGATTATATGGAAGTCGATGCCTCACATGCGATCTTTGAGGTAGAGGTTCCGAAGGAATGGATCGGAAAGACAGTGGGAAAACTTGATATTAGAAAAAAATATGATATTAACATTATGGCAGTAAAAGATGATGGAAAAGTAAGTATGGCGATATCTGCGGATACCTGTTTTAAGGAAGATGTTACATTATTGGTATTAGGAGAATATAAAGCGATCAAAAAGTGTTTTTGTATCTGATGTCATGAAAAAGAGGTGAGAGCTTATGTCAGATTTCATTTTAGCATTGGCGGTAATACTGATGTTTGCATTTGTGTTATTCTTTTTGAAAAAAGTAAATTATTTTCTTGGAGAAAATCGGAAAGTAATTGACAGGGAGCAAGATGATGACGATGATTGATGTGTTTATGGATTATTATTGACGATCGTGATATAATGCATCCGATAAGGAAAGGGGGCCAAGATGAGCACAGGAGAATTTGTAGAGCTGAACAAAGAAAACGAACACATTCTTGTTTGTCTTTCTTCTTCACCATCGAATGAAAAGATCATACGTACAGCAGCAAAAATGGCAAGAGATATGCGGGCACGTTTTACGGCATTGTATGTACAGACAGGAAAAAGAGAAAGAGAATCGGACAAAAGAAGACTGGAAGCTCATGTACAATTTGCAAAGGAATCTGGTGCGGAAATCGTAATGACACATGGGGAAAATGTTCCGGTACAGATCGCGGAATATGCACATTTATCAAATGTCACAAAAATCGTGATCGGACAAAGCAGTGCAAAGAGAAATCACTTTTTCAGCAAACAGACATTAACAGAGAAGTTGATCGAGGCTGTTCCTGATATTGATATCCACATTATTCCAGATGCGATGAACTTAGATAATTATCGAAAACCGCATGGAGCGGTTTATGTAGGAAAGCCTACGATGAAAGACAGTTTATTGACATTATTTATATTTGCAGTTTGTACGTTGATCGGTCTATTCATCCAGAAACTTCAATTTACAGATACAAACATCGTTACAATTTATATTTTGGGTGTTTTATTAACGTCAATCCTTACAGATGGATATTTATACAGCATTGGAGGTTCTGTCTTAAGTGTATTTTTGTTCTGCTTTTTCCTTACGGAACCAAGAATGTCATTTCAGACGTATGCAGTTGGATATCCGGTAACTTTTGTGATCATGTTAATATCTTCTGTCATTACTGGAACACTTGCAGCAAAATTAAAAACACATGCAAGGCTTTCAGCACAATCTGCATTTCGTACACAGATTTTATTTGACACAGACCGGTTACTTCAAAAAGAAAAAAACGATACGGATATTTTAAGTATTACATGTACACAGCTTATCAAATTATTAGACCGCAGTATTGTAGCATATGTTGTGGAAGGCGATGAATTGTCAGCACCACATATATTTTCGAATAAAAAGAAAGAACAGACAGAAGATTTATTGACAAGCAGGGAGCAGGAGATCGCAAAATGGGTGTATGAAAACAAGCAGCGTGCTGGAGCAACGACCGAACGTTTTAAAGATGCACAGTGTCTATACCTTGCCATTTGTATTGAGGATAATGTGTATGGTGTGATCGCAATACCAGTTGACGAATATACATTAGATTCCTTCGAATATAGTATCTTACTTTCTGTGATCAATGAATGTGCACTTGCCATGGAAAATAAAAAGAATATCATGGAGAAAGAAAAAATCTCCGTTCTTGCCAAAAATGAACAGTTAAGAGCAGATCTGCTTCGTGCGATCTCACATGATCTAAGGACACCACTTTGTTCCATTTCTGGGAATGCAGACATGCTGTTAAATAGTGGAGAACGTCTTGATGATATAACAAAACATCAGATTTATACAGATATTTATGATGATTCAGAATGGTTGATCAATATCGTTGAAAATTTATTATCGATCACAAGATTAAATGATGGAAGATTAAAACTGAAATTTACAGATCAATTATTAGATGAGGTGATCGCGGAATCATTACGGCATATCAGCAGGAAACATGAAGAGTATCAGATCGTTACAGAATGCGATGAATTGATACTTGCACATATGGATGTGCGGCTGATCCTGCAAGTGTTGATCAATCTGGTCGATAATGCAATTAAATATACACCGAAAGGATCTACAATCCGCATTTGTGCCATGAATGAAAATGGAAAAGCAAAGATTCAAGTAGAAGATAACGGCCCTGGAATTTGTGATGAAATGAAGCCGCATATATTTGAAATGTTTTATACAGGGAAAAATACGATCGCAGACAGCCATCGAAGTCTTGGTTTAGGTTTGGCACTTTGCCGTTCGATCATAGAGGTGCATAACGGGAAACTGGTGTTGGAGGACAATACACCACATGGTTGTATTTTTTCTTTTACACTGCCATTAAGTGAGGTTACATTAAATGAATAAAGCATTAATTTTAGTCGTGGAGGATGACCGGCCGATCCGTAATCTGATCGTGACAACATTAAAAACACATGATTATAAATATATTACAGCAGAAAATGGAAGTTCAGCTATTTTAGAAGCATCTTCTCATAAACCAGAGATCATTTTATTAGATCTTGGATTGCCTGATATGGAAGGTGTGGATGTGATCAAAAAAGTAAGAACATGGTCTAACGTACCAATTATCGTTATCAGTGCAAGAAGTGAAGATGTAGATAAAATAGAAGCACTGGATGCAGGAGCAGATGATTATATCACAAAACCATTTTCAGTTGATGAACTGCTTGCAAGGATCAGGGTTACACAGCGCCGATTAGCATTAATCCAGTCAGGCGAGGAACAAGAACAAGCAGTCTTTGTAAATGGAGAGTTAAAGATCGACTATACAGCAGGATCTACATATTTAAAAGATAAAGAACTGCATTTAACACCAATCGAATATAAATTATTATGTTTGCTGTCTCATAATGTTGGAAAAGTATTGACTCACACTTATATCACGCAACAGATCTGGGGCAGTTCACTGGAAAATGATGTTGCATCACTTAGAGTGTTTATGGCAACATTACGGAAGAAATTACAGCCAGATAAAGATGGCATGCAGTATATACAGACACATATAGGTATTGGATATCGGATGCTTAAGATATAGTAAATAAAGAGTGTCTGCATCACTTAATGATGCAGACACTCTTTTAGATTCCAATATATGAAAACGCCCAAAAGAGGCAAAAAAGAGATTGATTTATTACCTACTATTTAAAAATGTGTTCTGAAGGAATTTTTACGCACAACCTCCGCATGCAGCACATGCAGAAGGAGTTGCAGCGCAGCCTCCCTGGGCGGTTTCTCTTAGTTCAGCTGGCAGTCGTTTACCAACGATATACATTGCGTTTAACATTTCGTCAAACGGGATGAGCTGATGGATTCCAGATAAAGAAATCTCAGCTGCGATGATCGCATTTGCAACACCTGCGGCATTACGGTTCTGGCATGGATATTCCACCAACCCGCCAACGGGGTCACAAACAAGACCTAACATATTCATTAAAACGGTAGAGGCAGCTCCAAGACATTGTTCTGGATCACCGCCAAGCAGTTCGACAATGGCAGAAGCAGCCATCGCAGAAGCAACACCGACTTCCGCCTGACATCCGCCGACAGCACCTGCAACCGTTGCATTTCTCATAGCAAGATATCCGATCGCACTGGCATTAAATAGTGCCTGAATGATCTGTTCATCATCTAATTTATGAACTTCCTGAAGCCCAAGTAAAAGTCCAGGAACGATTCCGGCAGACCCTGCGGTTGGGGATGCTACGATCAACCCCATGGATGCATTCGTCTCAAGAGTCGCCATCGCATAGATCATACTTTTTTCTAACAGATCACCACAGATTCCAATTCCAGAATGATACCGGGAAGCAATCTTCTTTGCCTCGCCACCAATCAGTCCCCCCATGGAACGAACCGGTTCTTTGATCGGAGTAAAAGCAGCATTTTTCATGATCTCAAGAACTCTTGCCATTGCATCATGAACCGTATCAGCTTCTTTTTCCCCTTCTACGATCTCACGCTGTCTCATTACTTCGGAGATTGGAAGATCATGTTTTTTACATAAATCAAGCAATTCATTTGCGTTTTTAAAATCCATAATATTTCAGTCTCCTTTCTACAGCTGAATGATCATAACATCTGAGACATTTGGGCTTTTCCTAATCTCCTCTGCGATGTTTTCAGGAAGAAGACCATCGGATTCAACGATAGAATAAGCTGTATTTCCTTTAGATTCTCTGAAAAGACGCATAAAAGCGATATTAACATCCTGATCACTCAGACATTTTGTGATATAAGTAACAACGCCAGGTTTATCTTTCTGGATCACGATCAAGGTACTGTATTCCCCAGTAAAATCAACTTCTACATCATTGATACGGCAGATTCTGGCTTTTCCACCGCCTAAAGATTCCCCACGGATCATGATGTGATCTCCGTTTTCATTTGCCATTAAGATATCCACTGTATTTGGATGGACATCAGTTTCTATTTCATTTGGTACAAAAGAGAAATCAAGTCCAATGTCTTTTGCAATCTCGAAAGAATCACGGATTCTCATATCATCGGTTCCAAATCCCATGATTCCACCTAATAAGGCACGATCCGTTCCGTGTCCATGATAAGTTTTTGCAAAAGATCCATAGAGTGTAAACTGAACTTTTTTCAGTGTACTATTTAACATTTTTCTTGCGAGAAATGCAATCCTTGCAGCCCCAGCTGTGTGGGAGCTTGAAGGACCGATCATATTTGGTCCCATAACATCAAATGCACTGATAAAAGACATAAATTAAGCCTCCACTGTATCTTCTTTTAAAATAAATTTCTTGTAAATAGAATCTACGACGATTCCAATCGCATTATCTCCGGAAATGTTACATGCAGTTCCGAAAGAATCCTGTGTGATATAAAGTGCAACCATTAAAGCACAGATTGGTCCGTTTGTATCTCCTGCTGTTGTACCAAATACCATGTAAAGGAAAGGCAATGCAGTCATGATAGATCCACCTGGAGCTCCAGGAGAAGCGACCATTGCAACACCAAGTGTCATAATAAATGGAATAACAGTTGCAAGGCTGATCGGTAACTGATTCATCAAACATACAGCAGTTGCACATGCTGTGATCGTGATCATAGAACCTGCCATGTGGATATTGGCACAAAGAGGCACTACAAAGTTACGGATCTGAGCACTGACACCGTCATTCTTTGCACATTCCAGATTGACAGGAATTGTAGCAGCAGAAGACTGAGTTCCTAAAGCTGTAGTATAACCAGGAACCTGATTTTTAATAAGAGAGAAAGGATTCTTTTTGCTGACAGAACCTGCAATTATAAACTGGATCGTGATACATACAAAGTGCATGATGATCACTACAAGGAATACTTTCCATAAGATTCCAAGGATTGCAAATGTTTTTCCTGATTTCGTCATATCAGTAAATGTACCGCAGATATATAATGGCAATAAAGGAATGATCGTTTTGTGCAGTACTTTATCGATGATCGTTGAGAAATCGCTCATTCCGTTGTAAAGGCTGTTTCCGATCTCTTTACTTTTCATTGTGGATAAGCATAATCCTAAAATGAAAGCAAGAACAACAGCAGATAATGTATCAAACAGCGGTGTGATCGTCAGTGAAAAATAAGGTTTCAGTGACGCATCAGCAGTCGCAGCAATCTGATCTAATGCCCCAGAAGTCATAAAGTGTGGGAACAGATTGGATGATACAAGGTAAGAAGCTGTACCAGCAAGTAAAGTTGAACCATAAGCAAGAGCAACGGTAATTAAAAGCAGCTGTCCAGCACCCTGTGACAGATCAGCGATTCCCATGGTTACATAAGCAAGGATCATCAGTGGAATGATGAATTTTAAGTAGGTACTGAAGAATCCAGACAGTGTTACAACAAAGCGGCAGAATCCAGTTGGAAGGAACTGTCCAAACAGGATACCAATAATGATGGCAATAATGAGTTTTGGTACCAGACCAAGTTTAAATTTTTTCTTTTCCATTTTTAATTACTCCTCTAAAAGCATAATCACATATCATCGTAGTTTGTTTAATGTGCACAAAAAATGTTTGACGTCTTTATGTTTGTATTGTATCATCCACGTATAGATGAATCAAATTCATAGATTTAATGATAACATTGAAAATTATTCATAATAGTACAAAGGAGAAAAAATGGAATTCCGTCAGATACAGACATTTATGCAGATAGCACAAGTGAAGAATTTCTCAAAAACCGCAGAATTACTAGGTTATTCGCAATCTGCCGTGACAGTACAGATCCGTCAGTTAGAAACAGAATTGGGAGTGCGGTTATTTGACCGTACAGGAAAAAAAGTGATACTCACACCGAAAGGAAAAGAATTTTTAATACATGCAAATAAGATCATTGATGAAATGCACAAGGCAAAAGATGCAATGAATGATACTGCAGAGTTAAAAAATCCATTACATATCGGAACGATTGAATCACTCTGCACTGTCAAATTGCAGGAAATCGTACAGCGGTTTCGGAAAGAACATCCACAGGTTAGAATTCAGATCACGATTGGTTCTCCAGAACGCCTGATCCAGAAGATGGAACACAATGAACTCGATGTCATTTATATTCTGGACACACCAAGATGGAATAAAAACTGGGTGAAAGTCATGGAAAAAGCGGAGCCTGTGATCTTTGTGTCTGCACCAAATTATAAGTTAGCAGGGAAAAAGAATATAGAGGTTGAGGAAATCTTAAATGCACCGTTTTATCTAACAGAACGAAATGCAAACTACAGACAGGCATTAGAACAGGAATTAGCTCTGCATAAACAGACATTATCGCCAGTACTTGAATGCAGTGATACCGCGTTTATCAAGAAGATGCTAAAGACAGGAAAAGGGCTTTCTTATCTCCCATTATTTGTTGTAGAAAAGGATATTGAAGAAGGAAAGATCGCAAAATTAGATGTGAAAGATATTGATATTACAATGTATCGACAAGTGTTTTATCATGCAAATAAATATATGACAAAAGAGATGGAGAAATTTATAGAGTACTGTCAGATGTAAAGAGCAGAAATATAGGATGAAATGCTGGTGTAATGTGATAAGAGAGTGATATAATAATAGATAACATTTAAAAATCTTAAAAATCGGAGGATTTAAAGTGAAGGAATATTTTATCAGTGAGATAGACATAGAGAAGTTATATCATCTGTCTGATATAAAAATAAAATTAGATTCAAATAAACGCCAGCATTTACTTTTGACTGGGAAGAATGGTTCAGGAAAAACATCATTGTTGTTGGAGATAGAAAAATTTTTGAGAGCGATTAATGATGAAAAACTATCACAAGTATTTGATCAATATCCTACGTGGATAAATGAAGCTAAAAAGAAAGTATTATCTGCATCTAGTGATAGCGAAAAATATGCGGCAGATAAGGATCTTAAACAATGTTTAGGATTTTTAAAAAAATATAGTGATGGAGTTCAAATAAACTTAAATCAGTATGAAGGACTTGAAATGATGTATCATAATGGAAAGTTTATAACAGCTTATTTTCCGTCTGAAAGAAAAGCACAATTTATGCGTCCTAATGGAGTAGAAAATATTACATTGGAAAATACGTATGGAATTGATGAATCTGCGGGTGATATTTTATTGAAATACATGGTACATCTAAAAACTCAGCAAGCATATGCAAGAAACGAAGGTGATCAAACGACAGCAAATCAAATTCAGAAATGGTTTGATCGATTTGATTCAGCACTGCAGATTTTACTAGATGAAGAATCAATCCATATAGAATATGATTATAAAAAATACGATTTTAAAATCCGACAAAATGGACGAGAACCATTCAGTTTTAATGAATTATCAGACGGATATTCATCCGTGATTTACATTGTTTCTGATTTAATTTTAAGAATGGATAAAAATTGGCTGTTAGAAGACAAAATCAGTGAATATGACTATCAGGGAATCGTGCTGATTGATGAATTGGAAACGCATTTGCACATTGAATTACAGAAAAAAATCTTCCCATTTTTAACAAAATTTTTTCCTAAAATTCAATTTATTGTGACAACACATTCTCCATATATTTTAAATTCAATCTCAAATGCAAAGGCATATGATCTTGAACGACAGGTAGAGTTAGATAATTTATCAGGATTTTCGTCTGATGATCTTGCAGAGGGATATTTTGAGGCAGATGCTTATTCAGATGAATTAAAAAACAGCCTGAATCGATATGAAGAACTTTGTCTTAGAAATGATTTGACAGAAGATGAACGTGCCGAACGAGCGGAAATAAGAATAAAGTTTAAGAATATATCTACAGAACTTTCAGGGGTTGCCAAGGAAAGATTTGAGGATATTGAACGGAGAAGAAAAGCCAATGATTAAAATTGAAAGAAAGGAAACAGAGAAAACAAAACAGGCGATTGCAGATTTGCAAAAAGCCAGTGAAAATGAAAGTTCCTATAATATTGAAAGTGTAAATCAGGCATTAAAAGAAATATTTCATGGAAAATGTTATATTTGCGAAAATAAAGCAGTAACTTCTTATCAGATTGAACATCTGGTTCCACACCGTGGAGATAAAACTTTAAAATATGATTGGAAAAACTTATTTTGGAGCTGTGCACACTGTAATAATATCAAATCAGATAAGTATGAACCAATTCTAGATTGTACAAAAGAACCAGTAGAAAAAATGATAGCATTTCGTAAAAGGGGTTATTTTGGAACGGATGAAAAATTAGAATTTACATCCGTTGGGGAAGAACGAGAAGATGTAAAGAATACAATTGCTTTATTAGAAGCTGCATACTATGGAACAACACCTCAAAAGAAGATAGAAGCACAGATCATAAGAAAAACATTACGACAAAATCTTTCAAATTTTAAAGAGTATGTTAGAGAATACCAGGAGACAGAAGACAAGGAAGAGAAAGAAGATATAGGATATCTTCTGAAAAAAGAGCTTAGAGATAGTGCGGCGTTTGCTGCATTTAAAAGATGGCTGATTTGGGATAATGAAATGTTTTCTGAGATAGAACAATTTATTCCCGAAAATTGAGAGCAATTTAATTTTGGGGATACAATAAAGAAAGGCATACAAACATAATAATCAATGTTTGTGTGCCTTTCTTTGCATCTTAAATCTTCATCTGTCTTTCCAAGAATCTTATCACGCTGTTTTCCAAATGCCTTTGTGATGATACCAACAACAGTACCAGCCAAAACAGCAGCAATGATCGTACCGATACCAACACTTCCAAGGTTATGTAAAACAGCAAGACAAGTAACCGCTGATACAAGAACCATCGTACAGTCAAATCCAATAACATAGAAAAATGATTGTCAAATGCGAAAATATTATGGCTTAAAAAATTTTCAAAAAAATTAGCACTCAACACTTGACAGTGCTAATAATAGGTGTTATAGTACAACTAGAGCAAGAGGGAAGGGCTTAAGAGAGAAGCCAAAGAACCGAAGGCCCTGTAAGATACAACAAGTCATATTCAGAACGAATCTGAATGTGCTTCACATAAAAGGCAAGTGTCAGGAATTACCCTGACATGCCCAAACATTATTATAAAGAAAAAGGAGAGATGACTTATGATGATGATGCCTAGTATTTTTGGAGGAAACTTATTTAATGACGACTGGATGGATTTTCCTTTCCCAGATATTGATAAAGAACTGTATGGTAAACACGCAAAGAACCTGATGAAGACTGATGTGAAGGAAAAAGACGGTAACTACGAAGTAGCGATCGACCTTCCAGGATTCAAGAAAGATGAGATCACAGCAGAACTGAAAGATGGTTACTTAACGATCAGCGCAGCAAAAGGACTTGATAAAGACGAGAAAGACAAAGAAGGTAAATACATCCGCCGTGAACGTTACGCAGGAAATATGAGCAGAAGCTTCTATGTTGGCAAAGATATCACAGAGAAAGATATCCACGGTAAATACGAGAATGGTATTCTGATGCTGGATATTCCGAAGAAAGCTCCGGAAAAGAAAGTAGAAGAAAAGAAATTCGTAACGATTGAAGGATAAAAGAACTTTCCCCGGGATGATCAGATTCCCGGGGAATCTTTCTATCTATTTGAGAATGAAAGGAAAAGAAGGTGAAACGAAATGGCAGCAAAACGTGATTTATATGAAGTTCTTGGAATCAGTAAAACTGCAGATGAAAAAACGATCAAGAAAGCATATCGGAAACTGGCAAAGAAATATCATCCAGATATGAATCCCGGAGATAAAACAGCAGAACAGAAATTCAAAGAAGCGACCGATGCTTATAATATATTAAGTGATCCAGAGAAGAGAAAATTATATGATCAATATGGTCATGCTGCCTTTGACGGAACCGGAGCAGAATCTGAGTTCTATAAGAATTACCAAAACTATGGTGGTGCTCATGGAGGATATCAGGAATTCCACTTTGAAGGTGGAGATGGCGATGATATCTTTGGTGACATCTTTGGAAGTATGTTCGGTGGCGGAAGAAACAACAAAGGATTCCATCGAAGCAGTTTCCATCAAGGAGGTTTTGGCTCTTCTGATGGATTTGGAGGTGGTGGATTCGGAAGTGGATCCTTCAGACAGAAAGGTTCCGACGCACACGCAGATATCTCTATTAGTTTTGATGAAGCGGTTACGGGCTGCGATAAAGTCATTCATTTGCAAGATCAAAATGGTGCGATGCAGTCATTACAGGTTCATATACCAGCCGGAATTGATACAGGAAAAAGTGTCCGCTTAAGAGGAAAAGGAAATCCAGGAATCGGAGGCGGTGAAGCAGGTGATTTATTCCTGAAAGTAACAGTCGGTGAGAAACAAGGATTTGAGCGAAAAGGAAATGATGTGTATACAACAATCAATGTTCCATTTAGCACAGCCGTTTGTGGAGGTGAAGCAGTGATCAAGACATTATATGGAAATGTTATCTGTAAGATCAAAGAAGGAACTCAGTCAGGATCTAAGATCAGACTGCGTGGAAAAGGAATGCCGCTTATGAAGAATCCATCTCAGAAGGGAGATCAATACGCAGTTGTTCAGATTCAGGTTCCAAGAAATGTCTCCCAGCAGGCAAAAAACAAATTAAAAGAATTCGAAGCACTTTGTGGTCAAAGAGGAAATGCCTCTTATTAAACATGAAACTTCTTGATAATAGATAAAAAAGGTTGTTATTTGGAGACAAAAGCAGATGATAGCCTTTTTTGCCTTTATAAATTGTGTCAAATAAGGTACAATAAAACCATATATGAAAGAAGGTGGGACGGGATGGACGTATCAGAGAGAATGAAATATAAATTAGCAAATGCTATGAAAGAGTTGTTGGTGCATACGCCAGTAGATAAGATTACAGTGAAACAAATTGTAGATCAGTGCAATGTAACTCGTCCAACCTTTTACCGGCATTTTAAGGATAAATATGATCTGATCAACTGGTATTTTGATGTATTGGCTCAGATGTCGTTTAAACAGATGGGTATCAGTCTGACATTAAGAGAAGGGTTGCTCAAGAAATTTGAATTCATCAAAGGTGAAGGACAATTTTTCGCAGCAGCTTTTTCGAGCGAGAGTCAGAACTGTCTGATGGAGTATGATTATCAGTGCATTTATCAATTCTATTGTGATATCATTCACAAACAGGGAGTTGATAAAATTCCAGAAGAATTGGAATTCTTATTGAGAATGTATTGCCGAGGTTCAATTGCCATGACTGTAGAATGGGCGACAACAGGAATGAAGATGTCGCCGGAACAGTTCGCAGATCAGCTGATTGATGCGATGCCTCCAAAGCTATATGATCTGTTCAAAGATATATAAAGATAACAAAATGTTACACTTTTGATGAAGTGTAACATTTTTTACATTTTGCCAAATGTGTAACTTGTATTTGTGAAAAAACAATTTTATACTGAAGATAGTTAAAAAAATGTCAATATAAAAGGAGTGTACAAAATGGTAAATCGTATTGTATTAAATGAAACATCTTATCACGGAGCAGGAGCAATTCAGGAGATCGCAACAGAAGTAACAAAACGTGGATTCAAAAAAGCATTTGTTTGTTCTGATCCAGATCTTGTAAAATTCGGAGTTACAAAGAAGGTAACAGATGTATTAGATAATGCAGGACTTGCATATGAAGTATATTCACAGATCAAACCAAATCCAACGATAGAAAACGTACAGACAGGAGTTGCAGCATTTAAAGCAGCAGGAGCTGATTACCTGATCGCTATTGGTGGTGGATCTTCTATGGATACAGCAAAAGCTGTTGGAATCATCATTAACAACCCAGAATTTGAAGATGTGAGAAGCTTAGAGGGAGTTGCAGATACTAAGAAACCTTGCGTACCAATCATCGCAGTTCCAACAACAGCCGGAACAGCTGCAGAAGTAACGATCAACTACGTTATCACAGACGTTGAAAAGAAACGTAAATTCGTATGCGTAGACCCTCATGATATTCCAGTGATCGCAGTGATCGACCCAGAAATGATGTCTTCTATGCCAAAAGGATTAACAGCAGCAACAGGTATGGATGCATTAACACATGCCATCGAAGGATACACAACAAAAGCAGCTTGGGAAATGACAGATATGTTCCATATCAAAGCCATCGAACTGATCTCTGACAGCTTAAGAGGAGCTGTTGAGAATACACCAGAAGGAAGAGAAGGAATGGCAATGGGACAGTACATTGCAGGAATGGGATTCTCAAATGTAGGACTTGGAATCGTACATTCTATGGCTCATGCATTAGGTGCAGTTTATGATACACCTCATGGAGTAGCGAATGCGATCTTACTTCCAACAGTTATGGAATACAATGCAGATGCAACAGGAGATAAATACAAATATATCGCAAAAGCAATGGGTGTAGAAGGTGTCGAAGATATGACACAGGAAGAATACAGAAAAGCAGCCGTTGATGCGGTTAAAAAATTATCAGCAGATGTCGGAATACCAGCAGACTTAAAAGAAATTGTGAAAGAAGAAGATATCCAGTTCTTAGCAGAATCTGCTTATGCAGATGCATGTGCACCTGGAAACCCTAAGGATGCAAGTGTTGAGGATATTATTGGATTATATAAATCTTTACTGTAATATTTAAAAATGTGATAGAGTATAAAATGTAAGGTGGCAGATTCCAATTTCTTCGGAAAAGGAATCTGCTACCTTTTTTATTTTTACAGGAGTGAGCTTTTTCAATACAAGAAATAATAATTTTTATTGTGGTTTTGGAATAACAGTTTGTAATAAAACAGCCACAATAAACACTAAAATTTCTGTTACTGGAAATGAGATCCAAATCCCATTTATCCCAAACATATGATTAAACAGCCACATCAAAGGCACCAATAAAATTCCCTGTCGTAAGATGTGGATCAACATACTAGACCGGATCTTCTCAATTGCCTGCTGATAAGTAGCGATCATAATAGAAAATCCACAGAAAACTAAACCGATTGACAGGATCCGCATGGCTGGAACTCCGATTTTGATCATTGATTCAGAAGCTGCAAACAGGAACAAGATCTGTTTTGGTAAAAACAGAAGCAGGCATGTTCCACCGATCATCATAACAGTTGCCGCCTGTGTGCCAAAATGAAAAGCTTCTTTTAAACGTTTTGGCTGTTTGGCACTGTAGTTGAATCTCATGACAGGCAAACATCCTTGGATCAAGCCATTTACTGTCATGAAGATCATCTGTTGTACTTTGAAATAGGCGCCAAAAAAGGCAACAACAGTATCTGAATAAGCTGTTAAAAACAGATTGGTAAATGTCAGCATAAAAGATCCAAGAGCATTCATAACAAATGAAGGAAATCCATAGGAAAACAGATTCTTTAACATATGAGAATCAACATGGAATCCTTTGATCTTGATACGAACTTTCTGTTTTGTAAAAACAAGCAGAAGAAAAGCAATCACCATAGATAAAGCATATCCAAGGACAGTAGCCAGTGCAGCACCACGGATTCCCATTTTAGGGAATGGTCCGATTCCAAAGATTAGTAATGGATCGAAAACAAAGTTAAAGATAACTCCTGCGATCTGAAACCACATAGGAGTGATCATATTTCCAGTACCCTGAAAGACCTTTTGGATGGCGATATGTACCATGTTTGGAACCTGCATAAAAGCACAGACGGACATATACTGCATCGCATAGTCAAAAATAGCTGGATTGTTTGTGAATGCTGAAAAGTACGGCTTCATGATTAATAGTGCAAGGATATTGATACAGATACCGACGATCAAGGCTACCAGCAATCCAAGTGTTGTTGCACAGTCAGCAAGGTCTTGTTCTTTCTCTCCAAGATAACCTGCGATCAAAACGTTGATACCGACCCCAATCCAGATGGACAGGGAGATCATAAGGGTTGTGATCGGGAAGGAAAGAGAAACTGCCGCAAGTGCATTTTCATTGATATTAGCCACGAACATGCTGTCAACAAGGTTGTAAGAATATTGCAGAAACATGGAGCACATCGGAGGAAGGGACATTTGCAATATCAGCTTTTTGATGGGAAGATACCCCATCTTGTTTTCATTTGCCATAAAAAACTCCTTTTTGTGTAGTTAAATAAAACGTCACCCCTTGAAAAATCCGACATTTTACAGTAATATTATTCTTAGTATCATTGTACACAAAAACTGTGTATATAACCATAGAAAAGGAGACATTTTGCAATGGCAAAAGATAAGAAATTAGTAGAAGCGATCACTGCGATGGAAGATGATTTTGCACAGTGGTATACAGATGTTGTTAAGAAAGCAGAATTAGCAGATTATTCAAGCGTTCGTGGATGTATGATCTTACGTCCGAATGGATATGCGATCTGGGAGAATATCCAGAAAGTTTTAGACGCCAAATTTAAAGAAACAGGTGTGGAGAATGTTGCAATGCCAATGTTTATTCCAGAAAGCCTTTTAAAGAAAGAAGAAGACCATGTTGAAGGATTTGCACCAGAAGTTGCATGGGTAACTCATGGTGGAGATAAAGAATTACAGGAACGTCTTTGTGTAAGACCTACATCTGAGACATTATTCTGTGATTTCTATTCAAAGATCATCCAGTCTCACAGAGATTTACCTAAATTATATAATCAGTGGGTATCTGTTGTACGTTGGGAAAAAACAACAAGACCATTTTTAAGAACTTCAGAGTTCTTCTGGCAGGAAGGACATACAGCACATGCGACAGAAGAAGAAGCTGAAGCAAGAACGGTACAGATGTTAAATATGTATGCAGATTTCTGTGAGCAGTATCTGGCAATTCCAGTTGTAAAAGGACAGAAGACAGAGAAAGAGAAATTCGCAGGTGCACATTCCACATATACGATTGAAGCATTAATGCACGATGGAAAAGCATTACAGTCTGGAACAAGCCATAACTTTGGTGATGGATTTGCGAAAGCATTTGATATTCAGTATACAGATAAAGATAATAAACTTCAGTATGTACATCAGACATCATGGGGAATGTCTACACGTATCATCGGAGCGATCATCATGGTTCACGGAGATGATTCAGGTCTTGTACTACCACCAAGAATCGCACCAGTACAGACAATGATCGTACCGATCATGCAGAAGAAAGAAGGAGTGCTTGATAAAGCAGAAGAGATCAGAAAGAGACTTGCTTCTTCTTACAAAGTAAAAGTTGATGATTCTGATAAGAGCCCAGGATGGAAATTCAGTGAACAGGAAGTACGCGGAATTCCTACAAGAATCGAGATCGGACCAAAAGATATCGAGAAGAATCAGGCGGTGATCGTTCGTCGTGATACAAGAGAGAAGATCATTGTATCTTTAGATGAGATCGAGACAAAACTTGGTGAAGTATTAGAACAGATGCAGAACGATATGCTTGAGAGAGCAAAGAAACATCTGGAAGAACATACAGTAGAGGCTAGAAACTGGGATGAATTCAAAGCCCACATCGAGAAACAGGATGGTTTCGTAAAAGCAATGTGGTGTGGAGAAACAGAATGTGAAGAAGCGATCAAAGACGAGACAACAGCTACAACAAGATGTATGCCATTTGAGCAGGAACATTTAAGTGACGTATGTGTTCACTGTGGAAAACCTGCGAAGAAGATGGTTTACTTTGGAAAAGCTTACTAAGAGTATAATGATAACAATTGCCGGGGATTATGAAGATACATTTCCGGCAATTCTTCCGTTTGCGAGATACATTTGTAAGAATAGTAAATGAATATGAGAAGCAGATATAAGAACAAAGAAAAGGAGAGGTGATAGGATGAAGATCAAGATGCCCGCACAGGCAGCAAAGGTAATACAGACATTAGAACAACATGGATTTGAGGCATATATCGTTGGGGGCTGCGTTAGAGATTCCATACTAGGAAGAACTCCGGGTGACTGGGATATCACAACATCAGCTTCACCTCAGGAAGTTAAAGAAATCTTCGATCATACAGTAGATACAGGAATCGAACATGGAACAGTTACGGTTCTTATGAATCATGAACCATACGAAGTAACAACCTATCGTGTCGATGGAAAATACGAAGATCATAGACGTCCCAATGAAGTACATTTTACAAAGTCATTAAGAGAAGATCTGTTACGAAGAGATTTCACGATCAATGCGATGGCATATAATGACAGTGAAGGGATCATTGATATGTATGATGGTATGACAGACCTTAAAAATCAAACGATCCGCTGTGTCGGGGAAGCAAAGAAACGATTTGATGAAGATGCATTGAGAATTTTAAGAGCTCTAAGGTTTCAGGCTCAATTAGGATTTCAAATCGAAGAAAAAACCGAAGAAGCAATTAAAAATCAGGCAAAATTTCTAAAAGATATCAGTGCTGAGCGAATTCAGGTAGAGCTTGAAAAACTGATCACATCGGCACATCCAGAAGTATTGGTCAATGTATATAAACTAGGTGTGACGAAGATCATTTTTCCAGAATTTGATATTATGATGGAAACACCGCAGAATAATCCGCATCACAAATACAATGTTGGAATCCATACGGTCGAAGCAATGAAACAGATTGAAGCAGAACATATTTACCGGTGGACAATGCTGCTTCATGATGTGGGAAAACCAACGGCGAGAGTTGAAGGTCCAGATAAAGATCATTTTAAAATGCATCCGGTGATCGGAGAAGAGATGGCAAGGAAGATCCTCCGAAGATTAAAGTTTGACAACCAGACGATCAAGCAGGTAACGACTCTTGTCAGATGGCATGACCGTAGATTTGCTTCTATAGAAGAAGTCAATAAGAAAACAGTCAGACGATGGGTCAGCCAGTTAACCCCAGAGTTGTTTACAAGACTGATGGAGGTCCAGAAAGCAGATATCAGTGCACAAAGTGATTATCAGAGAGATAAGAAAGAACAGGTATTACAAGAAACAAAGAAATTATTCGAAGAAATCATCGAAGAGAAAAACTGCCTTTCCATCAAAGAATTAAAGATCAATGGAAAAGACTTGATGGATATGGGAGTTCCACAGGGAAAAGAAATCGGTCAAATTTTATCCTGGCTGTTAGATCAGGTATTAGAAGATCCACAGTTAAATGAACGCGAAACATTAACGCGGATGGCAGAAGAAAAGAGGGATGTGAAATGATCCTGTTATGGATACCAGTCTTAATCTTTGCATACATCAAGATGATCGATCCGGGAGAGAAAAGAAAACATCCGGTATTAAATGTAAAATACTATGCACACAGAGGACTTCATGGAGAAGAAGGAATTCCGGAAAATTCCATGGCGGCTTTCAAGAAAGCAAAGGGATCAGGTTACGGAATAGAACTAGATGTTCAGATGACCAAAGACGGTGTAATGGTAGTTCATCATGATTATGATCTTAAGAGAACATGTGGTGTGAACAAAAAAATCGCGGATCTTACTTATCGTGAATTATGCAGATATCGTTTGATGGGAACGAGAGAAAGAATTCCAAGATTTGTGGAAGTTTTAAGAGAAGTTGATGGCAAAGTACCATTATTAGTAGAATTAAAAATGGAAACATGCAACCGTAAATTATGCAAGAAAGTTGCAAAAGCTTTAGATCAATATAAAGGATTATATTGTATAGAATGTTTTCATCCGTACGCTCTGTATTGGTTTAAGAAAAACCGTCCAGAAGTGATCCGTGGACAGTTAAGTGAGCAGTTTTTAAAAGAAAAAGAAGAAGGGACGCTTACTCGCAAAATCGGTTATTTTATTGTGAAAAATTTATTGACAAATTTTATTACAAAACCAGATTTTATAGCCTATCACTATAAATATAAAGACTGTCTTCCACTCAAGATCTGCCGCAGATTTTACAAGATTCCAATTTACGGATGGACATTTCGTGACAAAAAAGCATATAAAGAGAATGAACCTTATTTTGAAGGATTTATTTTTGAAAAATTTGTGCTATAATCAAATGATAATGATGAAATACTTTTTATGATGATAAAGGAGTTTAAATCAATGAAAAAGAATGTAGTAGTGATCTTTGGAGGAGATTCCTCTGAACATGATGTTTCATGTCTGTCAGCAACAACAGTCATCAAGAACATGGACACTGAAAAATATAATGTGATCTTAGTTGGTATCACAAAAGAAGGAAAATGGTTATTAGTAGATGGTGTTAAAGATATCGAAGATGGAAGTTGGAGAGAAGGAGAAGTGAAAGCATTTATTTCTCCTGATACAACAACTCGTTCTTTAGTGATCCTTGCAGAAGGTACATATAAACTTCAGAAAGTTGATGTGATCTTCCCAGTTCTTCATGGTATGAATGGTGAAGATGGAACCGTTCAGGGATTGTTTGAATTGTCTAAAATTCCATATGTTGGATGTGGTGTATTGGCATCAGCAGTTTCAATGGATAAAGTATACACAAAGATCATCGTCGATCATATTGGAATCGATCAGGCAAAGTTTGTTCATGTCAGAGAAAGCGATTTTGAACATTTAGAAGAAGCAATGGATCGTGTGGAAAAGGAAATTCCATATCCGATCTTCGTAAAACCATCTTGTGCAGGATCTTCTAAGGGAGTTTCCAAAGCAGAGAATAGAAAAGAATTGGAAGCAGCATTATACGAAGCAGTGAAACATGACCGTAATATCCTTTGTGAGGAAACAATTGTCGGAAGAGAAGTGGAATGTGCGGTGTTAGGTGACAGAACACAGGTGAAGAGTACATGTGTTGGAGAGATCCTTGCGGCCGAAGAAGCGGCATTCTATGATTTTGATGCAAAATACAACAATGCAGAGTCTAAAACGGTTGTTGATCCGGAGATGCCAGAAGAATCTAAACGCAAGATCAAAGAAGATGCAGAGGCAATCTTTAGAGCTGTTGACGGATTTGGATTATCAAGAGTTGACTTCTTCTTAGAAGAATCAGGAAGAGTTGTATTTAACGAGATCAACACATTGCCAGGATTCACATCGATCAGTATGTATCCAATGTTATGGAAAGCATGCGGACTTGATATTCCTGAGTTACTTGATACATTGATCGATCAGGCAATGACAAGATATCGTTAGGAGGAATTTGATATGAATGCACCAATCGGGGTGTTTGATTCTGGAGTTGGCGGGCTCACTGTTGCAAGAGAGATCATGCGCCAGCTCCCGGAAGAAAGTATGATATATTTTGGGGATACTGCACGTGTACCTTATGGAACGAAGTCCAAAGATACGATCGTGCGCTATTCCAGACAGATCGTCAATTTTCTGTTGAGTAAGGGTGTTAAAGCAGTGGTCATCGCCTGTAATACAGCGAGTGCGCTCGCCTTAGCTGATTTACAGGAACTTTATAATGTGCCGATCATCGGTATGGTACAGCCAGGTGCGATCGCAGCAATGAATGCGACGAAGAATAAGAATATCGGGATCATTGGGACAAATGCAACGATCAAGAGTGGACAGTATGGCCAATATTTAAGGAAACTAGATCCATCTGTAACTGTCGTTACAAAAGCATGTCCATTATTTGTTCCGCTAGTAGAAGAAGGACTGATCGATGACCGTATTACAGAAGATATGGTATCCAGATATTTAAGAGAATTTAAGCAGTATGATATTGATTCTTTGATCCTTGGATGCACGCATTATCCATTGTTGATCAATCCGATCCAGCGATTTGTAGGGGATAAGGTCACACTTGTAAACCCTGCCTATGAAGTTGCGAAGACTTTAAAGCAGATGCTCGCACAGAGAGATATGGCGGCATCAGAAGATCATACTGCGAAGTATGAATATTATGTCAGTGATATGGCGGATCAGTTTTTATCATTTGCCGACAAAGTACTTCCATGCCGTGTGGATCAGGTACAGCCGGTAGATATTGAGAATTATTAGGAAGTGAATATAAGATGACAAAAGATATATTAATTAATATTTCAGGACTTCAGATGGATGTAGATCCAAATGATCCGATCGAGATGATGACGACAGGTGCCTATTACCTGAGAAATGGAAAACATTATATTTTATACGATGAACTTTCTGAAGACAACGAGATCGTAAAAAATGTCATAAAGATCGGACCAAAGAGTGTGGAACTTACAAGAAAAGGAGGACAGTCTTCTCATATGGTCTTTGAAGAGGGAAAAGAAAACCTCTCTTACTACGATACACCATTTGGAAGTCTTTTGATGGGGGTTAATACAAGCAATATTGACTGGATCGAAGAAGAAGAACAGATGCACCTTAAAGTGGATTATGATCTGAGTATGAACTCTGATCACGTCTCAAAATGTAAGGTAGATGTGAATATCCGGCCGAATGGAGAATAAACATGGAGCAGAATGAAAAAGGTTTGATGCAGTGGGAGAAGGATTTTTTGATCTCGATCACGATCCTGATCATTGCGACCATCATTGCGCATATTTTTTTCTATCAGACAGCTCACAACATTAATGTGCCAATGATTTATACATTGGCAACTTTTTTTATCTCAAGATATACAAAAGGATATGGATGGGGAATTGTTTCCTCACTGTTAAGCGTTATTTTTATTAATTGGAGATTTACGTTTCCATACTTTAAGATTAATTTCATGATTGACGGATATCCGATGACATTTCTTGGAATTTTAGTGATCGCAATCATCACGAATATGACAACAACAAGCTTAAACCGAGAGAAAGAAGCAGCTGTCAAGAGAGAGAAAGAACTTGCAAAGTTAAATGAATATAACAAGCAGATCAATGAGCTTCAGATTGAGAAAGAAAAGGAGAAGATGCGCTCAAATTTATTAAGAGCGATCTCACATGATCTTAGGACTCCGCTGACTGGAATGATCGGGGCAAGTTCGACATATTTAGAAGCCAAAGACCAGCTGGATGAAGATGCAAAAGATCAGCTTGTCATGGGAATCAAAGAAGATGCAAACTGGTTGTTAAACATGGTGGAAAACCTGCTTAGTATCACGAGAATCCAGAGCAATGGAAGTGACACACAGCCACATGTAAAGAAAGTACCGGAACCTCTCGAAGAAGTTGTAGCAGAAGCGATCCAGCGTTATCAGAAGCGATATCCAGACAGTGAATTAAAGGTAAAGATCCCAGAAGATTTTTTAATGGTTCCAATGGATCCGACTTTGATCGAGCAGGTAATTATGAATCTTTTGGAAAATGCATGGGTACATTCCGGAAGTGATGCACCTATTGAACTTGATATCAAAGAAGAAGCTAACAAAGTTGTATTCTATATCCGTGATCACGGAAATGGTATCGCACCAGAGCGCTTGGATCAGTTGTTTGACGGCTGTGCAGGTGCATTAGACCATGAAAGCCGTAAGGGCATGGGTATCGGATTAAGTATCTGTAAATCAATCGTTATGGCACATCAAGGTGATGTCTATGCAAGAAACTATGAGGATGGAGCAGAGTTTAGTTTTAGTCTGCCAATGGATGAAAAAGAATTGACGGAGGAAAAGGAACTATGACAGAGATAAAATTTAATGTATTGATTGCTGAAGATGAAGAAAACATCGGCAATTTTATATCAACGATCTTAAAAACCAATGGCTACAAACCAATCATAGCAACTACAGGAAATCAGGCGATCCAGTGTGCGGAATCATACTGTCCGGATGTAATCTTATTAGACCTTGGACTACCGGATATGGATGGAATCGATGTGATCTCCGAGATCAGAAAATGGGCAGTTACTCCGATCATCGTGATTTCTGCAAGGAACAGAGAATCAGAGAAAGTAAAAGCTCTGGATGCCGGAGCAGATGACTATATTACCAAACCATTTGGCAATCAGGAACTGCTTGCTAGAATCCGTACTGCCCTAAGACATAGAAGACAGCCAATGGGAGCAGAGACGAAGACACCAATGTATCATGCAGGTCAGTTAAAGATTGATTTTGATAAGCGAAGAGTCTTTCTTGGAGAAGAAGAAATCCGTCTTACACAGATTGAATATAAACTGGTATCCCTTCTTGCAGAGAATGCAGGAAAGGTTATTACATATGAGTCTATCATCAAAGATATCTGGGGACCTCATGCAGATACGAACAATAGGATTTTGCGAGTAAATATGGCAAATATCCGCCGCAAGATTGAGGAAAATCCAGCAGTTCCAAAGTATGTTTTTACAGAAGTCGGAGTCGGATACCGTATGCTTGAGAACGAATTAAATAGTTAAGATTGTGCTAAAAAAGATACATTCTTTGCATAAAAAATGCTAAAAATATTATTGACAAATAAAAATAAGGCGTTTATAATTCCAACCATAACAAAGGCGTTATGAGATGACACAGATCATTCTTCATAACGCCTTTTCTTTTTATCAAGAAGGATTTCTAAAAGCCTTCAATCAATTCATTGAGTAAAGACACGCGCGTTTCTCCTGAATGAAAAAACAAAAACTTTCGAAATGGGAGGACAAAGATATGACAAAAGAAATTATGAACGCAGTAAATACCCAGATCTTTGGGGTATGGTTCCTGATCGGAGCCGCATTGGTATTCTGGATGCAGGCCGGATTTGCAATGGTTGAAGCCGGATTTACAAGAGCTAAGAATGCCGGAAACATTATCATGAAAAACCTGATGGACTTCTGTATTGGTACTTGTGTATTTATTCTGATCGGTTTCAGTTTATTACTCGGGGAAGATATGATCGGATTGATTGGAAAACCTGGATTTGACATTTTTACATCTTATGCAAATTTTGACTGGTCCAGTTTTGTATTCAACTTAGTATTCTGTGCAACAACAGCAACGATCGTATCCGGAGCCATGGCAGAGAGAACAAAATTCTTATCTTACTGTATTTATTCTGCAGTAATCTCTGCACTGATCTATCCAATTGAAGCACATTGGATCTGGGGTGGTGGATGGTTATCTCAGATGGGATTCCATGATTTCGCAGGATCTTGTGCAATTCATATGGTTGGTGGATTATCCGCACTGATCGGAGCAAAATTCTTAGGACCACGTATTGGTAAATTCACAAAAGATAAAGATGGAAATATTACAAAAGTAAATGCATTCCCAGGACATAATATTCCACTTGGAGCATTAGGAGTATTTATCTTATGGCTTGGCTGGTATGGATTCAACGGTGCAGCAGCAACATCTGTTGAACAGTTAGGATCTATCTTCGTAACAACAACAATTTCACCAGCAGTCGCAACAGTTGTTTGTATGGTATTTACATGAAAAGCATGTATGGAAAGGAAAGCTACCTTACAGTCGCAACAGTTGTTTGTATGGTATTTACATGGGTAAAATATGGAAAACCTGATGTATCAATGTCATTAAATGCATCTCTTGCAGGACTTGTAGCGATCACAGCACCATGTGATGTCACAGATGCTTTTGGAGCAATTGTGATCGGAGCAGTTTCTGGATTACTTGTTTGTTTTGGAGTATGGTTATTAGATTATAAATTAAGAATTGATGACCCAGTTGGAGCCGTAGCAGTTCATTTTATGAACGGTTTATGGGGAACATTAGCAACAGGATTATTTGCAACAAAAACTGCACCAGGAAGTGAATTAAATGGACTTTTCTATGGTGGTGGATTTGGATTATTAAAGATTCAGATCATCGGTATTGTTTGTGTCTGCGCTTGGACAGCCGTGACGATCAGTTTAACATTTACAATTATCAAAGCAACGATTGGTCTTCGTGTAACAGAAGAAGAAGAGATCATCGGTCTGGATGGACCAGAACATGGTTTAACATCAGCATATGCTGGATTCAGTATGATGGATATTTCTAACACAATGATCATGGAAGAAAATGCAAATACTGTTCTTGGAGAAGAAGATTACGAAAGAGCTTCTAAAGTACAGAAAGCAGCAGCTGTACAGGTCAGCAAAGCTCCAGATCTTGTACCTACAGGAATGTATAAAGTTGTTATTATCGCAAAATTAACAAGATACGACAAGTTAAGAAAAGCAATGAACGATGTTGGTGTAACTGGTATGACAGTCACTCAGGTTATGGGCTGTGGTATCCAGAAAGGTGCCGGAGAACGTTACAGAGGTGCTGAAGTCGATGCAACATTACTTCCAAAAGTTAAAGTTGAAGTTATCGTAGGAAATATCCCAGTAGAAAACATCATTGAAGCTGCGAAGAAAGCTCTTTACACAGGTCATATCGGAGATGGTAAGATCTTTGTATACAACGTAGATAAAGTTATTAAAATCCGTACAGGAGAAGAAAATCTTGCAGCATTAGCAGACGTTGAATAAGAATCAAATTTAAATTTTTGTAAGTTGGTCAACTGTAGATTTCGAGTATATGATAAAAAATAAATAAACGATCGGAAGCGCAGCTAGAGAATTTTACTCACGTTTTTTACAGATCGCTGATCCGCCGGCTTTCCTTGCGTAACTCGCCTTCAAGGGTATTCAAAACAGAAACTCTTTGAGGCTCAAACAACGCACCAAGCCGGCTGCGAATCCGTAAAAAACGTGGCAAAATTCTAATGCTGCTCTTCCGATCGTTTATTTATTTTTTATCATATACCAGAAGTCTAAAGTGTGGACAATTACAAGATTGAAAAATTTAAGAGGGTATGTATGGAGGACAGCATTGGTTGTAAAATAGGAAATTTTCAAGCAACACTACCTACAAATCAGAATTTTGCCGTGGAAATACAACCGTGATCTTTGTTCCTTTTCCCACTTCACTTTCTACTTCCATCTCTGCATGATGGAATTTTGCTCCGTGTTTTACAATGGATAATCCGAGTCCTGAGCCTTCTTTTTGGTTTGAATGGCTCTTATCTACACGATAAAAACGTTCAAATATACGATCAATGTCTTCTTTTGGAATACCAATTCCGGTATCTTCTACAATAACTGTTGGGTAATCGCCCATTTTTGAAATCGTGAATACGACTTCTCCGCCAGGATGATTGTATTTAATAGCATTCTCGCATACATTAAAAAACATTTCGTAAAGGATCTGTGTAACTCCTCGGATCTTCGTATGAATTCCGCGGATATGAATAGCTACATTTTCTTCTTCACTTCTTCGCTTCAGATCATTCTTGATACTGAATGCTAATTCATAGAGATCGACATCTTTCCAGTCTAATTCCACTCTATTTTCATCGAGTCTTGAGAGTTTGATGATTCCTTCGATCATCGAGATCAATCTTCTTGCTTCATCATAGATCGTTGCAGAGAATCTTGGCATGTCTTCTGGTTTCACCAGCCCATCTTTCATTAATTCAGCGTATCCTGAAATCGTAGTCAATGGAGTTTTTAGTTCATGGGATACATTGGCTGAAAATTCTTTGCGCATATTTTCTGCTTCTTTGATCTCTTTGATCTGTCTTTCTATATCCATATTCTGTTTTTCAATCTTATCAAGCAATGGCGTCAACTCACTATATGTTTTGTTCTGTTTTGGATGTATCAAATTTATCTGGTTGATTGGTTCTACGATACGATCTGTCGACATTCTTGATAATATCACAGATAATATCGTTACAACTGCAAGAATCAAGGCGATGATCGGAATGATATCTTCCATCTGTCTTACGATCGTCTGGGTCTCCCGGCTCATCCGAAGAATCGTTCCATCTTTTAACTTCAGCGCATAATAATAAGTCTGTTTTCGTAATGTCATTGACATACGAGTATCTTCCCCATGTCCATGTTTAAATGCTTCTTTGACTTCTGTACGATTCTTATGGTTTCCCATGGATTTTTCTTTCCCGCTGCTGTCATAAATAACCGTTCCATCCTTAGCGATCCTTGTAATCCTTGTGATTGTAATATTTTTATATTTATCGAGATTTTGCTGATCCTCAAAATTAAGTGAAGCCGCCAAATAGGCCGCCTCATCTTTCATTCCTGTTTTTATCTGTTCCATATAACGATAATATGTAAACATTCCAATAAGCGTTGTCGTGATCAGCACAGCTACAACTGCGATGTATACCATGTTGTTTAATATCTTTTGTTTCATTTTCATGATTCGTTGCCTCCGATCCGGTAACCGATTCCTCTGACCGTCTCGATAAGCTTTCCACATTCTCCAAGCTTCTGCCTTAATGAACGAATATGAACATCGACAGTTCTTGTCTCACCATCAAAATCATATCCCCAGATATTTGTAAGTAGCTGATCTCTGTTTAATACATTTCCTTTACTCTCTACCAATAAACATAATAGTTTAAATTCCTTATTGGTTAATGTCACTTCATTCCCACAGGATTTTACTTTATGTTTATTTGGATAAATCTTTAATTGTCCAACAACGATCTCGTCTTTTTTTTCATTTCTGCTGGAACGTCTCAATACCGCTTTGACTCTGGATACAAGTTCCATCATTCCGAATGGTTTTGTAATATAATCATCTGCCCCACTATCAAGTCCGAGTACTTTATCATACTCTGTTCCCTTTGCTGTCATCATAATGATCGGCAGATCTCTGGTCGCTGATTTTTTGCGAAGTTTTCCTAAAATCGATATTCCGTCTTCTCCTGGAAGCATAATATCTAATAATACCAGTTCTGGCTTCTCTCCATCACTTAAAGCTTTTAAAAACTCTGATCCATTTTCAAATCCACAGGCATCAAATCCGGTACTTTGTAAGGTATATGTCACCAGTTCTCTGATATTCGGATCGTCTTCTACAACAAAAATCACAAGCTTCCTCCTTTATATTCCCCAGTGATTGCAAATTCGACCCATTCTGCGATATTACTTGCATGATCTCCGATTCTTTCAAAATACTTGGCGATCATAACGATGGCTACACACTCTTCTCCTTTCCCAGGATCTTCATGAATCAGTGAGATCGTTTCTTTCTTAACTCTGTTAAATAATTCATCCACAGTGTCATCCTGTTCGATCACTTCATGCGCGATTATCAGATTCTGTTTAATAAAAGATTGTATGCTCTTGCTTACCATACTGATCGTAGCTTTTGCCATCTTATCAAGATGTGTGTTCTCTCTGATCGTAAGAACTTCTGCATCTTTTTTAACGATTCCAGTAATATCACATGCCTGGTCTCCGATACGTTCCATATCAGATACCATCTTCATAGCTGCTGATATAACACGCAGATCGCTTGCCACTGGCTGTTGCTGCATCAGAAGTTTCATACAGATACGTTCGATATCTCTTTCCTTCTGATTGATTTCTTCTTCCATTGTTACAATATCATCCATCAGTTCTTTATCTCTTGTCGCAACGATCTTGGCCGCAGCTGTGATCATCTCTTCACATAAAGAACCCATGTCGATCATCTCTTGATTTAACTTAAGCAGCTGTCTGTCGAATCGATTTCTCATCTAAATCACCCAAACCTTCCTGTAATATAATCTTCTGTTCTCTTATCCTGTGGCATAGAAAATAGCTGATCTGATTTTCCGTACTCTACCATCTCTCCTAATAAGAAGAATGCTGTATTATCAGAAATTCTGACTGCTTGCTGCATATTATGTGTTACCATGATGATCGTATACTTTGATTTTAATTCTACCGCAAGATCTTCAATTTTGGAAGTAGAAATTGGATCAAGAGCTGAAGTTGGTTCATCCATTAGTAAAACTTCAGGTTCTACAGCTAACGCTCTCGCGATACAAAGTCTCTGCTGCTGACCTCCAGAAAGCCCTAAAGCGCTTTTCTTTAAACGATCTTTTAATTCATCCCAGATTGCTGCATTTCTTAAAGATTTTTCTACGATATCATCTAATTTTGCTTTGCTTCGGATTCCATGAGTTCTTGGTCCATATGCAATATTGTCATAAATACTCATTGGAAATGGATTTGGTTTCTGGAATACCATTCCAACTCGTTTTCTTAATAAATTGACATCCATGTCACCATAAATATCATCTCCGTCTAATGTTACTTTACCTGTAATCTTACAACCTTCTACAAGATCATTCATTCGGTTTAATGATTTTAAAAGTGTAGATTTACCACATCCAGATGGTCCGATAAATGCTGTGATCTCATTTTTAGGAAGATCCAGATTAATATTTTTTAAAGCCTTGAATTTTCCATAATACAGGTCAAGGTTTTCAACTTTCATTTTACTATCCATAATTTGTTACCCTTTCGTAATTCGTTTTGCGATAAATGAAGATACGGCGTTGATCACAAGCACGATCAGAAGTAACACAACTGCTGTTGCATATGCCTGATTGATATGTAATCCTTCGCATGATAATACATACATATGAAGTGCCAGTGTACGTCCTGATCCCATAACATTTGCAGGGATTTCTGCGATCGTACCTGCTGTATACATTAATGCTGCCGTCTCACCGACGATACGTCCGATTCCTAAAATAACTCCAGATAAGATTCCTGGAACTGCTGATGGCAAGATAATACAAAATACTGTTCTTAGTTTTCCTGCTCCAAGTCCAAAGCTTCCTTCTCTAAAAGAATCAGGCACAGACTTTAATGCTTCTTCGGTTGTTCTCATGATCAATGGTAAGATCATGATCGCCATTGTTGCTGCTCCAGATAGCAGACATAATCCCCATCCCAAAGCTTTTACGAAAAATAACATACCGAATAATCCATACACGATCGATGGAATTCCTGATAATGTTTCTGCTGTTAAACGAACAACCTCAACTAATTTATTTCCACGTTTTGCATACTCTACTAAATAAATTGCTGCAAAAATTCCAAGTGGTACTGCTAATACCAAAGATAATACTGTCATGATCAAGGTATTAATGATTGCTGGGAATACCGATGCATTTTCACTTGTATATTTTAATTCAAATAATTGTGAATTTAAGTATGGTACTCCATTTACAAGAATATAAACGATCAAATATGCAAGTACTGCGACAGTTGCGATCATCGCAACATTTACAAGAAGCCATAATACAAAGGATAACGGCGTTCTTTTATATGATTTCATTCTTTGTATCCAAGACGTTTTATTGATCGCTTGGATCTTTTCTACTGATTCCATTTCTTTCACCGCTTCCATTTTAACGTTCCTCCTTGCTCTTTAATACTGCAAAGCACAGGTTGATCATTAAGATAAATACAAATAATACAACTGCTGTTGCGATCAGTGCTTCTCTGTGAAGGTCTGTCGCATATCCCATTTCAAGGACGATATTGGATGTCAAAGTACGAACTCCTGAGAACATTCCATCTGGGATGATCGCCTGATTTCCAGCTACCATTACTACCGCCATTGTCTCACCGATCGCACGTCCGATCCCTAAAACGATTCCTGCAAGAATACCTGATTTTGCTGCAGGTAACACTGCGAAGAATACGCTTCGCTCATGACTTGCTCCAAGTCCTAAGGACCCTTCATAATAACTATCTGGGACTGCTCGGATCGCACTTTCAGATACTCCGATGATCGTTGGCAGGATCATGATCCCAAGCAAGATAGATGCTGTAAATACACAGTTACCATTTCCAAATATATTACGGAAAGCTGGTACTAACACTACCATTCCAAAGAATCCATAAACAACAGATGGAATTCCTGCCAGAAGATCAACTGCTGGTTTTACTATTTTATACACTTTTTCATTACAAAACTTTGCCATATAGATCGCAGCAAGAATTCCAACTGGAACTCCAACCAAAATCGCTCCTGCTGTTACATAAATACTTCCTATGATCATCGGGAAAATGCCAAAGATTCCACTCTTTGGCATCCAGATCTTACCTAAAGCAAAATTTCCAAGTCCGATTTTCCCGATTGTAGGAATACCATTTACGAACAGAAATGCACAGATTAAAATTACTGCCAAAATTGAGGCACATGCTGCGAGTAAAAACACGACATGCATGATTTTTTCTGAATATTTCTTCATTATTACCATTCCTTTATATCGATGATTCTTTCTTATTTAATGTCTGCCCATTTTGTTGTTTTTCCTGTGTAGATGTCTTTTACCTGCGCACTTGTTAATTCATCAACTTTACTGTCTTTATTTACGATGACTGCGATACCATCTTTTGCGATAACTGTTGCTTTTACACCTTTTTTAGCTTCGCTGTCTGCAAGATCACGAGATGCCATACCGATATCACATGTTCCTTCGATCGCATTTGTAACACCTGTTGTTGAATCGCTCTGCTGTACTTCAACTGTTACATCTTTGTTTGCTTTTGCATATGCTTCTTTTAATTTTTCCATAACTGGTGTTACTGAAGAAGATCCACCAACAACAACTTTACCTTTTGCTCCGTTTGATTTGTAAGCTGGTGCTTTCTCGTCTGCTTTGATATATCCATTATCCTGAATGATCTTCTGTCCATCTGCACTCATGATGTAGTTTTCAAAGTCCTGAGCCTGTTTGCTTAATTTATCTTTTGTTACGATATTAAATGGACGAACGATCTTGTATGATCCATCTTTTACAGTATCAACACTCGCCTCAGCTCCGTCGATCTTAACTGCTTTTACTGTGTCATTTAAAGATCCTAAAGATATGTATCCGATGGCTGCTTTGTTTTCTGCAACTGTTGTCATCATGACAGATGTTGAGTTTGTAATCTGTACACTTGATGTTGTTTTATCTACTTTATTTCCATCTTTATCTTTCTGTTCAATTCCGAATAACTCAATGAAAGCTCCTCTTGTTCCTGATCCATCTTCTCTGGATACTGCTGTGATATTTTCATCAGATGCTGCTTTCTTATCGTTACTTGAGCTTCCGCCACATCCTGTTAAAAGGCTTGATGCTGCTACTGTTGCTACTGCTAATGTTAATAATTTCTTTCTCATAGTTCTTTCTCTCCTTTTGAACTTTGTGTTCGTATCAATTACAGATATTATGTTACTTTGGAAATGTAAAATCAAAAAGAAGAGTTGTGTAAAGTTTTTGTTAAATGTAAAATTTTGAATAGTGGAAATTATTGGTGGAATATTATAAAAAGAGATCATGTGTCTGCAACCCACTTTCGTTCGGACTCTCACGTAGCTGTACTAAGCTCCTGAATGGTCATTCGACCATCCACTCGCTAAGTGCAGACGTGTTCGTACGGTTGCTGACACATGATTTCTTTTTATAATATTCAAATAATTTACGTTATTCAAACCACCACACAGTGTGTATGTTAAATGGTACCGCTTTGTACTATGCGTTCTTTACATAAACGCTGTTTTCTTTCACAAATCCCATCTTTTCAAGATAGCCTTTATGTCCTAACAAACATCTTCCTCTAATTTATGAATGATCTGCTCTGAATCTAATGGTTTTGTATAATAATATCCTTGTACAAGATCAACACCCCATTGTTTTAACAGATCGATCTCTTTCTGAGTTTCCACTCCTTCTGCTACAACTTTATGTCCAAGATTCTGCATGACTGCAACAATATTTTTGTATAATAGTGCAACTTGGTCATCGTAGCAGATTCCATTTAACAAAGAGCGATCCAGTTTGATCGTTGAAAATGGTAGTTTTAGTACCGTATTTAGATTCGCATATCCAGATCCAAAATCATCTAGGCAGATCTGAATTCCTGACTTTTTGAAATCTGCGATCGTCTGATACAATGCTTCACTATACTCTGTCGCAACAGTTTCTGTAATCTCAAATTGAAAATACGAAAACGGTATGTCAAACTCTTCAATCGTACGGAGCAGTTTTTTGCTATATCCTGATTTTAATAATTCCAATGGAGACAGATTATACTTTATACTTTCAATCTTTTCCATGATCTGTGGATGTTCTTTTATGAACTTACAGACCTTTCGGAATTGAAGATACCCAAGCTTTGCGATCTGTCCATGTTTCTCTGCAATTCCGATAAAAACTTCTGGTGAGATCATTCCAAGTGACGGATGTCTCAATCGGCTTAATGCTTCCATTGTACGATATCTTTTTTCTTTTAGATCATACAGTGGCTGATAATATACTTCAAAAAGATCCTCTTCAATTGCTGTCGCCATATATTTTTTAACTTCCTGTTCATAAAGAAATCCTTCTTTTGTATGTTGATCATTCTGAATCAGTATCGTTCTGTCTGATTTAGGTTTTAACTGTACCAGATATTCCAGATAATCGATCAATACATCGATCTCTTTGACTTCTTGAACGTTGATGATTCCACATATCGCAGCGGAAAAAGAAATTCGTTCCCCTTTTACTTTAAAAGGTCGTTTAAATAGTTTCATGATCGCATCTTTATTCGTTTCATAATCCATCAATGAGGTTGTGAACACAAAAAAACGATTCCCATGAATCCTGAAAACATGGTTTGCTTCATTAATCTTGTGAAGGTATTCTGCGATCTGGATCAGCAATTCATCTCCTGTTGTAACTCCATATAGCTTATTAACTTGTTTTAGTTTCCACAAATCGATCATAAGCAGATGAAGTTCCTTCTTTCTCTTGATCTGCTCTGGAAACCATCTCCTGAAATAGCCTTTAGAATACAATCCGGTCAGGCTGTCTATATATAACTGTGGATTATAAAGTGCCCAAAATAAAATCGTAATCCCTAAGGATAACCCAAATCCTGTCATTAATACAGATTGAAATTTCATCTGTATCGTAACACAGACCAATGCAACTCCAAGGAATTCCTTGATCGCCCGAAGCTCATTCTTCTGATATTCTTCCTGATTGATAAAGCAATTTATAATGACAGCAGCTATACAGATCAATGTAAAAATATATGTTACCAAATATGCTTTTCCATGAACATACTGCCCCTGTTCATTACAATAAAAAAACTGTTTGTGTAAAACATTGGTCACGATAGCTACTTCCATACATAGTATTGGTACTGCCATGATCTTTATATTTCTTGTTCTTATATCTTCATCACAGTGTCTTAATGCCTGTGTGTAATTATAGAAAATATATACAACGATCATCTGCAGGATATAAAGCATCGTGGAAAAAAAGATCATCCATGAATTATAAGCAGGATTACTTTTTACCAATAGTATGGAGCTTAACAGATCAAATATGATATCAAATATTCCTGCAATAATTAAGAACCAGAATGTTCTTCCACTGATATTATTCAGTTTTTTATAACGCTGAAAATGAATCAACAGAAATATTAAAAATACAAGTCCTGCGATCAAAAAATCTATATTATAATCTGTCATTTATATTTCTCCTCTTTTTGTTACAATACATATCCTGATCGGCCTCATATTTCCAATCACTGATCTTCTTCTGTTTTCCTTCTGTATCTTTTAAGAAACTTACCCCTCTTGCAATTGAAAGATAATATCTGTTATTTCTATTATACTTTACGATCTCTTGATCCATTTGTTTCAATAATTCATCCATATTCTCTATTGAATCAAAAATAAGCACACAAAATTCATCCCCGCCGATCCTGTAACATTTTCCATATGTTGCAAATACATTTTTTATACATAGCGCCGCAGAAATGATCAGTTCGTCCCCTGCATTATGTCCATAAAGATCGTTTGTATTTTTTAATCCATCTACATCCATAAAGATCAATGCAGCATTATCGTAATCTTGTGCGTGATCCTCAATGTCTTGAAGCTGTTCCTCAAATGCAGTCCTGTTGTTAATACCTGTCATACGATCTTCTTTTAGAAGTCTTTCATAAACTTCAAGCTCAGATCTTGTTTTCGCCTGTTCAACAAGATTTATAAAAATACTAGTTAATAACAACAGTTCAAAGATCAAAACACCCACTTCAAAAATGGTTCCATAAAAAGGAATCTCAAGTTTCCAGTACATGCATAATGATAATACCCCTGCAACGGCCATGATCCCAAAGGCATTCATAATGATCTTAAGTTCGCTATCTTTTGTTCTTCGGTATTCTTCTATCATCAAAACAACAATGGTTATTACCGCAATGAACAAGAGCACATGTGTTACGAACAGCATATGGACCATATGGATTTTCAAACATTTGTTTAAAATTCCCTGAATCAACGCATTCGCATAAAATAACAAATTGATCACATCTAAGACTTTATATTTTTCAAACTTCAGTGTATTTTTTACAAAATGAACCATCGGTACTGACATCAGCATAAATGCATAAAAAGAAATCATTCCTGTCAGTGCCGGAAATGATGTATATTCCTGTGCCAATGCTGAATCTGACAAAAACCAGATCCCACTTAGTGCCAGAAATGCTGCTATGTTTAAGAATCTGGCGCTGTTTAATTTAAAATGCTTCAGATAAATTCCAGTGATCAACGCTACAAAACTTAAGAAAAACATAATCGCGATCATCACGATACCTACTATTTCCTGTTGAACATGAAATCCCATAACTACATCTCCACGTCCAACTAAAATATCATCAAGCTGATAACTTCCGTTACTTCCGTTCTGATATATGATCTTGATAACGGTTCCCTTTTTCCCATGTTCTGGGATTCTCGCATCGCAGCTTAATTTAGATTTCATTTGATCATTGCGATGAAAATTAGAATCACTGTATCGATAGATCAACTGATCTCCAGCATAAATTCTAACAGAATATTTTGCTGCCTTTGTTGTCATCAGATATCCTTTGTATTTCTGGGCGATCGTATCATTATATAATACAAGTTTTCCTTGCGTATCTGCCTTTATCTTCTGATTTAGATCTACTTGCACTTTTTTATTATCTTGTATTCGATACCACCCAGTTGTCTCTGTTAATTTTCCTTTTGTATTCTTTACCTCTTTTTTTATGATCCCTATGCAGAGTAACGTCATGACAACGATCACGCAACAGAGTAACATTCCTTCTGTTAACTGAATTAATCTTTTCTTTTTATCCATATATTTTCCTTCTCTTTTTAGATTTCCAATATACTCATTATAAAGAAAAAAATGATCTCTGACAATCTATTTAGAGATTATCCTGAGGTCATTTTTATGATTTCATTTTTTTCAGTTATTTTTGTTCTTCAGAAAACCGTTTTTTGGCTCTTACGACTTCCTCTACATGTTTTGCTACGGTTGTACAACATCCTCCAACTGCACTTGCTCCAGATTTCATATAATTGTATGCGTATTGTTCAAATGACAGGGCTGACTGTTTGCCAAACCAGACTTTCTTCACTGCATCGTACTCTTCCCCGCTGTTTGGGTAAACTCCGATCGGAATATCACAATTTTCTTTGATCTTATGGATCAATCCTGTGATATATTCTGGTTTTGTACAGTTGACACCGATCATTTTTAAATGGGGATATCCTTTTGCAAATGTTGTTGCACATTCTGCGATCGGTATTCCTTCGCAGATGATATTTTCACTTAGACATGAGAAACTGATCCAGTAATCATATCCATATTCTTCAGCAATTTCTGCCTCAACTTTAGCTTCTTTTAGAGATGGTACTGTTTCAAATAAAATGATATCTGCTCCTGCTTTGAAGTAATTTTTGTGAACCTGTTTGATCAGTTCTGGCTGTTCCGCTAAGATCTTAGCTGTCCATAACTTGGAATTCAGGGAAACTCCCCTATTTTCCAGTGGTGTGGACATAGAGCCATCAATGACCATGATCTTATTTTCTTTGATGATGTTTTCAATAGAATTCTTCATCATAAAACATCTCCTTTTTCTTCGACTGTTTCATAAGATACTTTTTCTGGATGTTCTCCTCTTTTTAATGCTGGAATAAAACGATCCCAAAAATCATTATATAGTCGCATGATCTCTTTTCGTTTGCTGTAAATAAAGATCAATGTGACAATGACATAAACTGCACTTAACAAGTCGGTTGCCGCCCATAAAAGATCGGCCTTGATATTATAAAATAATAAGAAATATTGTATTATGCATTTCTTACGTTAATATTTGACAACATTTTATTTTTGTGCTAGAATACGAACATAATTGAACGTGGATCGTGACTATTATATGAATAGGCGAGACTAGAATTTATGATAAGGTTATTTTTATACCCTTATTATATTTTCTGGTCTCTTTTTTATTTTGGAGGATACAAATATGAAAGAAAAACACTACATAAAGAAAGTGCTCAATAATAATGTAGTATTTTCGAAAAACAAAGATGGAAAAGATATTATTTTAACTGGCTTAGGATTAGGCTTTCAAAAGAAAAAAGGAGAATTTGTTGATGAAAATAAAATTGAGCATATTTTTAAAATTGAAAGCGATGATATCAACACAAAATTATCCGCATTATTAGAACAGATTCCTATTGATTACTTCTATATTGCAGATTGCATCAAAAAACTAGCCGAAGATGATCTTAACAAAGAGTTAAGTGATAATATCTATGTTACACTTTGTGATCATATTTATTATGCCGTTGAGAGATATCATAAGGGCTTGATCTTCCAAAACCAACTGGTCTGGGAAATCAGGCGTTTTTATCCTGAAGAGTATCAGGTTGCCAAAAAATCAATTGCTATTGTCAATGATGCTTTAAATATTTCACTTTCTGAAGATGAAGCAAGCTTTATTGCGTTACATATCATTAATGCTGAGATCAACGGAAAAGAACTTCAATCTGTTATTGAAATGACCAAACTAATCAAAGATATTTGTAACATCGTTCAATATGAATTTAACATAGCATTTGATGAGGAATCTTTAACTTATACCCGGTTTATTCTTCATTTAAAATTCTTTTCACAACGATTACTGCTTCATGAAAATGTTATGGAAGAAGCTAATTTTCTTTATGACCAAGTAGAGCAAAATATGTCAGAAGCTTTTTTATGTGCTAAGAAAATCTCTACTTATATTAAAAAAAGCTATGAATACGAAATATCAAAAAGTGAAATTGTTTATCTGACAATCCATATTCAACGCCTTTTAACACAAGGGCAAAAATTATAAGTTTCATTATGTACCTAAGATTGTGACTACTTCGAGTAGGCAAGACTTAAGATAAATTTTAAATCTTAAGGAGGAAAAGAAAATGACTAACAAACAACTCGCAGAAGAAATTTTGCAAAAGGTAGGAGGTAAGAAAAATATTAATTCTTACTCTCACTGCTCCACAAGGCTTCGCTTTGATCTTAAAGATAAAAATTCTATTGACAAAGCTGCCTTAGAAAGAACCGATGGCATATTACAGGTAATGGAAGTTGCCGGGCAAACACAGGTTGTAATTGGTTCAAATGTTCAATATGTATACGATGAACTTGCCACATTACTCCCACAAGGTAATACATCTTCTGAAAAATCAGACGGTAAAAAAAAGGGAGTCTTCGGATCTGCTCTAGAACTAATCTCAAGCTTATTTACTCCGCTGATTGATGTGTTAATCGGTGCAGGTATACTAAAGGGGCTTTTAAGTATCCTTACAGCTACCAATTTATTAACTGACGCAAGTGGTACCTATCAGATTTTAAATGCAGCCGCTGACAGTTTGTATTATTTTTTACCAATTGTTATTGCAATCACATGCTCTAAGAAATTAAAAACAAATATGTTTGTTTCTGTAACAATTGCTGGTGCACTATTATACCCAAATTTAACTGCATTATATGATGCAGGAACTGCAATTACTTTTTTAGGAATTCCCGTTCATTTGACTGCATTTAAGAGCAGTGTATTTCCAATTATTTTTGCTATTGTGTTGCTATCTTTTGTAGAGAAAGGACTAAAAAAGATTCTTCCTGATTCTATTAGAAGCCGAATTGCTCCTTTTTTCTCATTACTGATCGTAGTTCCAGTAACAATTGTTATTTTTGGACCTTTAGGATCTATGTTAAGTGATACAATCGCTAACTTTTATATGAGTCTTTACAAATTTAATCCAACAATTGCTGGTGGTTTCATTGGTGCAATCGCTCAGGTATTAGTAATTTTTGGTATTCACTGGGGACTGTTCCCTATTATCTTCTCCAATATCGAGAAATTTGGATTTGATACAATTTTAGCTGTTTTTGGACCAAGTATCATCGCTCAGTCTGGTGCTGCATTTGGTGTATGGTTAAAGACAAAAGATAAACGTTTAAAACAGATTGCATCCCCTGCAGCTGTTATGGGATTCTTTGGTATTTCAGAACCTGCGATTTATGGAATCACTTTAAAATATCGTAAAGCATTTGCATGTGCTGTTATCGGTGGTGGTATCGGTGGTGCGATTGCTGGGTCTTGCGGTGCTCGTGCTATGGCTGTCGCTGTTGCTGCAGTTCCAACCTTCCCTGCTTACTTTGGAACGGGATTTACTGGATTTGTCATTGCTTACTTTGGAGCATTCTTAATTTCAGCTGTCTTAACTTATTTTGTAGGATTTAATGATTCCATGATCCCTGAATCTGAACGTTATGATGCAAAAGGAACTGTTACACCTGTTGCACCTTCTATTGAAAACAATGGGGCTATTGCAATGAAATTCTACAGCCCTGCTGATGGAAACGTTGTACCTTTAACAGAAGTATCTGATCAGGCCTTTTCTTCAGAAGCTTTAGGAAAAGGAATTGCTGTAAAACCAACCAATGGAACAATTGTTTCACCGATTGCTGGAACCGTTTCTGCTGTATATCCAACAGCTCATGCATATGGAATTAAAGGAAATAATAACGAAGAAATCCTGGTTCACATCGGAATTGATACTGTAAAATTAGAAGGTAAATATTTTACACCAAATGTAAAAACAAATGATATTGTAATGCCTGGAGATCTTCTGGCAACGATTGAATTAGATAAGATCATTGAAGCTGGTTATGATCCAACCGTTATGGTTATTGATACAGCTGACAGTTCTAAACGAAATGTTACATTATTAGCAAAAAATACGGTTCATGCAAAAGACGATCTTGTCCTAATTGAATCTATATAAGGAAGTGATATCATGTTACAAACAACAACAATACCTTTATCGAAAGGCTCCCTACATTCATGTACTTTTAAAAGAATTCCTGATGAAACACGTTTTCACGTTGTTGATCCTAACGTGATCCAAAAAGTAGAATCTTCTGGAAAATATATTCTTACATATAAAGAACCTGACACAACCTATTTGAATATTCATGAATTAAGAAAAGAGATGGGATCTCCAAACCTTGATCTGTGTACTGAGGAAATCGAAGAAATTCCATATCTTGTTCCATTATCTGACCGGAAAATTCCGATTACTTTTTTCCGAATTCCAAATAAGGAAAAACAATCTGCCATCGTGTTTATTCATGGTGGCGGGTATATTGGAGGCAGCACTTTGGTCTTACAAAATCAATGCCGTTTTCTTGCTGAGCAGTCTGGTGCAACTGTAATCTCCATTGATTATCGTCTAGCACCTGAAGCTCCATTCCCAGCTGCTTTTGATGATTGTAAAGATGTGGTCAAATGGTTAGTACATCATGCTGATTACTGGAATATTGATCCTAATAACCTTTCTATCGCTGGTGAAAGTGCTGGTGGTGCTCTGTCTGTTTCCTGCGGTTTATCTGAAGTTGGAAAATACTTAAAACTTGTGATTCCTATTTATGGAGCTTTGGATGTATGTTCCGCTTCTGATCTTGATTATTGGGATTATGATCTATACAACGTGATTCCTGAACATAAAAAATATGTTATCACTCGTTTAAATCGTTTTCGAAATTTAAATGGTACATTACAAAACTTATATCTTAATGATATTTCAGATGCAAAAAATCCTATGGCATCTCCTTTGTATGCCACAGATTTATCAAACCTTTCTAATGTATTAATGATTGAAGCAGAATATGATTATTTTCGATTATCTAATGATCTGTTTGCCGAACATCTATGGAATGCTGATATTCCTTGTGAAGTTATCCGCTATCAGGGAATGGATCACGGATTTTATGACAGACTTGGATATTGTGAACAGACAAAAGACTGTATTCTTGAGATTGCAAAACATATAAAATAATATATTGATACCAAACAGAAATGAATTCTTGGTTCGTAAGAATTCATTTCTGTTTTTTTGTCTACATTTTCCAATTTATATGTGTTACAATTGATTCTTGTATTCTACATGAAGAAAGGAAAATAAAGATGAATAATAATAAAGAATTCTTGGCAACCGAACCCATCGGAAAGTTACTGCTAAGACTTGCGATCCCGACTTTGGCAGCGCAGATGATCAATATGCTTTACAACATTATTGACCGCATTTATATCGGACATATTCCAGGAAGCGGTGCTTTGGCTTTAACTGGAGTTGGAGTTTGTATGCCCCTGATCATGATTATCTCAGCATTTGCTGCTCTCGTTGGAAATGGTGGTGCACCTCGTGCTTCGATTTTGATGGGGAAGAAAGATCTTGATTCTGCTGAAAATATTCTTGGAAATTGTTTTACGATGCAGATCATTATCTCTGTGATCTTAACTTTGATCATGTTTTTTGGCAACCGTACATTTTTGATGGCATTTGGAGCCAGTGAGAATACGATCGAATATGCAGTCAGTTATATGAATATTTATTCTCTTGGCACGATTTTTGTACAGTTAACACTTGGAATGAATGCATTTATCACTGCGCAAGGATTTGCGAAAACTGGTATGTATTCTGTTTTGATCGGAGCCGTGATCAATATCATCTTAGATCCGATTTTTATCTTCGCATGCCATATGGGCGTTCGTGGTGCCGCACTGGCTACAATTATTTCTCAGGCTTGTTCTTGCATCTGGGTATTGAGTTTCTTATTTGGGACAAGATCGACACTTCGTATCAAGAAACAAAACCTGACACTGAAAGCTCCTGTGATCCTGCCTTGTCTGGCTCTTGGACTTTCTTTGTTTATCATGCAGGCAAGTGAAAGTATCATCTCTGTGTGTTTTAACTCTTCTTTGCTTAAATACGGTGGTGATGTGGCTGTTGGTGCAATGACGATCCTTACTAGTGTAATGCAGTTTGCGATGCTTCCTCTTCAGGGACTTGGACAGGGTGCACAGCCGATTATGAGTTATAATTATGGTGCAAAGAATACGGATCGTGTAAAGGGTACTTTCTTCCTCTTATTAAAGGCAAGTTTGACTTACTCTATCATCTTATGGGGACTCGTCATGTTATTCCCTCAAGTGTTTGCTGGTATTTTTACTTCAAATCCAGCTCTTGTTATATTTACAAAGAAGGCTCTTCGTGTTTACATGGCAGTTATGTTTATGTTTGGAATTCAGATTTCCTGCCAGATGGCATTTAACTCTCTTGGAAAAGCAATTTCTTCTATTGTTGTTGCTGTTATGAGAAAATTTGTACTTTTAATTCCTTTGATCTATATCATGCCTCATATTTTTACAACAGATCAGACCATGGCTGTTTATATGGCGGAACCTGTTGCTGATTTTATTGCAGTAACATTTACAGCGATCTTGTTTTCTGTACAATTTAAGAAAGCTCTTGCTGCGATCCGTTTGAACTAAAAAAAGAAAAGTCTGGAAAATTCTAATACTTTTCCAGACTTTTCTTTTTATCATAGGGCCATAGACGAAAGAGTCTTAATCTCTCTTTAATTTCACTGCCACACCTTTTTCAAGACTTTCATGAACTGCTTCTGCGATCAATTCTGCCTGTAATCCATCGTTTCCATCAGCTATAAATGGAAGATCATTTTGTAAACAGTAGATAAAATCGTTAATTGGTTCAATTCCAAATCCACTTGGCCGTCCACAGTTATTTAAGATGAAATAAGAGTTTGGTGTGCGTAATTTGCTATTGTTATAGATTTCTACTCCACGATTCTGAGAGTCGATCCTAAACATTGCATTTTCGCACAGGATCTGTGTTCTTCCATCATTATTTTTTGCGAATCCTTTTGGTAAGATCCAAGAATTTTCTACTGTCCAGTAGCATCCATTTTCCATTTTCAGTGTTGCCTGGATAGAGTCGTATGTATCAACTCCTCTTGCTTTTAACACTTTCTTTGTTCCTACTGCGTATACTTCTTCTACTTCACATCCCATATACCAACGAATCTGATCATAACAATGTGTTCCTAAGAAATGTACAGGGCTTGATTTGTCTGCCCAGTTGAACCATTCTGTTGGAACATCAATGATATCATCCATGCACATATATCCACGGATTGGTGCTCCTGATTCTTCGTTCTGAAGTTCATTTCGTACATTGATCGCCGCTGGATCCCATCTCTTATGATAGTCGACTGCAACTCTTACATTGTATTTTTCAGCTTCTGCTAAAATTTTCTTTGCATCTTCTGATGTTGTTGCTAATGGCTTCTCCACCAGAATTGGTTTTCCATGACGGATCGCTGCTAATGCCGGGTCCATGTGGAAAGCATCTGGTGTTGCAATAGATACAGCATCAATTTCTTCGTTGTCTAACATTTCATTTACGTCATTGTATGTTTTTACGTTGTATTGTTCTGCAATGCGATCTGTGATCTCTTTATTTAAGTCACACACTGCAACTAAATTTGTGTTTGGATTCCACGTATATGCATTTACATGGTTAATTCCATAGATTCCTGCTCCTACTACTGCAACATTCATAACTTTCATTTTAAATCTCCTTTTTAACTATATAACACTTTAATTTTCTAGAAAATTCCTACAAAAGAAAGCAAAATGGAAACTGCGATGATTCCAATTACGATCTTTCCGGTTCCTACTTTTTTCTTTCTGATCAACCAGTAGATCAAGAATAAAACGATCAGTGGGAATACATTTGGGAAAATAGAATCTAACTTATCCTGTACTACGACTGTACTGATCTTTAACACAGTTTTTAATGTTACCATGGAAGCAGTCATAGCACCCATCATAAACATGGCGAGTACATTGGCTCCGGAGATAACATCCTGCATTAAACCAGATCCCATGATCGTTTTAATAGATTCTCTTCCCTTTTTGTATGTCATATTTGTTGTTAAGATCAATTCACCAATACAATATCCAACGAACAGTAATAATACGACTAATGCCAGTGGATTTCCTGCTGCCGCAAGTGTTGCTGCTGCAATCTTCATCAATGTTCCGATGATTCCCCAGTCAAAGCTGTCTCCTAAAGCTGCGACAGGTCCCATCAATCCTGTTTTTAAACCTGTGATTGCCATATCTGGCATCTTAGATGGATCTTTCGCTCTCTGCTCTTCCATTGCGATGGTTGTTCCAAGGATCAGACCACCTGCTGTTACATTACAGTTATATAATAATAGGTGACGTTTTAAGGCTTCTGATAAATCTTCTTTTTTGGTATATAATTTCTTTAAAATATGTGAAATACTTCCGCAAAATGCAATTCCCTGCATATTTTCAAAGTTCAGAGGCATCTCAGCGGACATGTACCAACGGAACATTGCTTTATTTAAGTCTTTTTGTGTTAAGACTTTCTTTTCTTCTTGTGTATTCATTTCATTACTCATGTTCTCTTACCTCCTCTGCAATTTCCTGTCTCTGGAATACTGTGATAAATGCAATACAGATTGCGATGATTCCAGCTGTTAATGAGTTTACTCCTCCAACGGATACTACGATATAACCTAAGAATACGAAAGGAATCAGTTTGTTCTTTCCGATCATATTCATGATCAGTGCGAATCCTAAGGCTGGTAAAACTCCTCCTGCTACTTCTAATCCATGTGTCACAAATGTTGGAAGTGCCTTCATAATGTTAATTACTACATCCTGACCTACCATGTTAATAATAAACACTGGTAAGAATAGTAGTGGAATTGCTAATAACGCTGGATAAATCGTTGCGCATCTCCAGATAGCATCTGCATTTCCTTCTTCTGCATATTTATTTGCTTTTGCTACAAAGTATGTGTTGATCACTTTTCTTAAATTGGTTACGAATGATCCGAGTAATCCAACCGGTACTGCTAATGCGATCGCTGTTGTTGCATTCATTCCTGATCCGATTGCGATCGGAATAACGCATGTTGCTGCCAGACACTCGTCTGTTGGAAGGTTCGCTCCTGGTGCAAAAATACCTGCAAATACCAGTGCGATACCACCACCGATAATTAATCCTTGCATTGGCTGTCCCATCAGTAACCCTGCTACAAGTCCTACCGTTACAGGGCTTGAGATAAACAGGAATCCGAAATATGATAAGATCATTCCTCGGCACCACCAATACATAATTCCCATGACAATTGCTATGATTACAGTATTCATATATTTTTCCTCCTTTTGTTACATCTTACGTTTTACTGCATCGAAACTTATTGCTGATATTTCAGGCATTGGCTGGACAGTGATCTCAATACCTTTACTATTTAATTCTTCCAACATATCAAGTTCCTTTTGTGAAATTGCAACTCCTGTTGTGATCAGTTTTCTTCCTTCCTCATTTGGTACTGCTCCAACATTGATCGCAGGTAATTCAACTCCTTTCTCTACTAATTTCAGACATGTCTCAATATCTTTGGAAATCAAAAATACCGTATCGTCTGTGTTATCTAGCACCTCTTTTGCTTTATCAATGGTTACAATATCAACATCTGTTCCTTTTGGAACTGCCATCTTGTAAATGTCACTCATAAATTCGTCATTTCCAAGTACATCATCTACTAATACGATTCGTCTTACTGGGCAAACCTTTAACCATCTTGCCACTACCTGTCCATGGATCAGTCTGTAATCTACTCTCACTAATTTAATTTCTGCCATAATTCTTACCTCCGCTCTTTCATTATTTTTGTTGGACATTTAATTCCATCCTGTGCTGTTTCGATACAACTTTCTACCAGTTCATCTAATGTCTGCGTTTCTCGCTCTGTCACAAACTGAATGATCATTGGAAGATTCACTCCTGTTACTGTTTCAACGTTTTCTCTCTTCAAGGCAATTTTTGTTGCCAGGTTGGAAGGTGTTCCTCCAAACAGATCTGCCATGATCAAGACTCCTTCTTCCTGATCTAATTCGTCTACGTATTCTTCTAACATCTGCTCCCCTTTTTGAATATCATCCCCAGGGTTTAGGGTCCATGCTCTGCACTGACTTAATGGTCCTGCAAACATCTCTGCTCCTTTGATCAATTCAACACTTGAATTGCCGTGTGTTGCAATGATTAATCCGATCATCATACCTCCTCTCTTGGTCATCCATATTTCTATTTCGACACATTTTAATTTTTTGTTTTTCACATCTTACACTTTTTTATAAAGCAAGACCCGTGCCAACTTTTTATTTTTTTGCAAAATAAAAAAAACACATATTCATTTTTTCGCATAAATACGTGCTTTTTTCATCTTAAAATTTTTAATTATTTTCTGTCAGATAATAGATCATCAAGATCTCCCGCTCATTCAGCGACACATTGTACTTGTTTTCTATGACACTAAAACTCTCTTTTAAATTTTTTATGAAACTTTCCCGACACTTCAGATCATCTGTCATATCTTCCTGTGGCAGCCTTCCTTTTTCAAGTATCAATCGTTCTACCATGACACACATATGAATATACAGCATCTTTTTTTGATCGATCGAATAGGTTGTATCTTCTAAAATCTCCAGCTTGCTGACAGTTTCTTCGACATCTCCCATGATCTTATCTGGATTCAGGATCGTAAGCTGCCCGATCAGATTCTTTATTGTAAAGCTCCTTACGATATTCTCAATAAATCGTTGTGTCTTGTCCTTGTCACAATATCGTCCTACTGTGGAATAAATAACTTTCTCTCCCCTCTCGTCAATCAATTCATTTAACATAAGTGTCGTAACGCCTTGGATCATAAGCTTGCTTGTCGTTATGATAAACTGTATATCATATTTACGAAAGACATCGCATCGGTTTCCCTCCGTACTTAATTCTGCATAAGTCATCTCCACAACATCAATATCAATGCCTTCTAAGCATCCTTGCAGCAACATCTTCATCTTATCTGTCGTTCCTAAACCTGTCGTACAGCATAAAAGAATTGCTTTTGGTTTTTGTTTGCTTGGAACAAATGATTTCTTTGTAACATGATGCTCGATGATCGTATCCATAATATTTTGAAGATCTTCATGTTTTAAGATCAATTCTCCTGCTTCCAATGCCATTTCTGTCGTAATATTATTGACAATCCCCAAATCTCCTTCGACATCATCTTTTATGTCCTCTGAAATATCAAGTAATGATCCCATATCAACAAAGATCAACAACCCTTTGGATGTATTCGTATTTTTGAGATATCGCTTAATACGTTTTACTACATCTTTCTTTGGCGTATCATATTCCATATCAAAAGCTTCAAATATATAAGTTTCAAATACCTTATTGACAGTACTTGTAATACTAGATGCCGTCGCTGGTCCATGTGATACGATGATCGCATTTGTATAATCCATCTCATCCCTTGCAATACTGTAAAAATATAACATCGCAAACATCCTTACAAACCATGGATTTGTCTCATAATCTACTGCCTGATGAAGCATCTCATAGAAAATAAGTCCCATCTTATAATAACGGTACATCACTCTCTGCAATTGTTTTGCCAGATGTTCGTATTTCCTGTCGTCTGTATGCTTATTCTGATTATTCAGTACATAAAGCATCTTTACAAATACCATTTCCATCACACCACTGTATTTGAGACCGTAATTATCTTGAAGATAGATCAAAATATTTCTCACTGCCTGTGTATACAGATTCTGCACATATGGGTGAATTTCCTGATCGATCACGATATCTTCGATTCGATTCACTTCATCATAAATGATCTTTCGAAACTTAATGGTTGATATATCTTTCTCAAGATATTCTTGGATCAGATCATTGATCACTTTCTCCGAAAAATCCACATCCGTCTGTTCTGTCATAGAAATCTTCCACACTGCGTCCTGATCTGGTGACACTTCGATCATTTCATTGATATATGGAATTGATTCTCCATTTCCATGAAGTAATGTATCGGAAGACAGGTGGCTTAAATTAAGAGGTATCACTTCCTGTCCTTTACTTCTTTCATTGTATGCCTTTGCACAGGATAATCGAATGATATTTTTTAACGTTCCAATATTGCCTTTTCCTTGGAATGTCAGCAATCGATTGATCACATTACTGCTCACCTGAAATGTAGTATTCATCGTTTTGGATTCCTGATGGATCAAAAACAAGATCAATTCATACTTCTCTTCCAAAGTTCTTTCCTGAAAATCTGGCAGCACTACATCTACTGGAATTCTTCTTAGAAATGTATCCAGCATAGTTTCTCTGCCTTCTGTTGTTGCAAAGATCAGTCGAACATTCAATTCACAATTTTGTCCACTGTCTCCCATTCTGGAAATAATCCCTTTATCCATATATCGAAATAACTTTTCCTGTCCTTCTGGCGATAGGCGATGAACTTCATCCAAAAACAGATACCCTTTGTCTGCTTCTTCGATCAGGCCTTTTGTATCCTTATTGGCCCCTGTAAACGCTCCTTTTTTGTATCCAAATAAGACAGACGATAATAATTCTTTATTATTCGCATAATCCGCACAGTTTAATACAACAAAAGGGGCATCCTCTGGAATTGTTCCAATGAATTTTGCATATTGGTAGATGTACTCTGCCAAAAGGCTTTTTCCAACTCCACTTGATCCAAATAATAAAATCGGCATACCCTTGTTTGGATAACCTGCCGATAACTTACACTTCTCTACTGCGTCTTTTAAACTTTGATCTGCTCCAATAAATGTTGTAAATGGATCCTCTGATAATTGATCTTCTGGTTGTATGTAAGAAAATATAACCGGCCGTGTTTTCTCTTTCTGGACAATTCCTTCTCTTACAAACTCGTTTAAAATTCCACTCGCTGTGTTTCTCTGAATATTTAATTGTACTGCAATACTCTCCGCCGTTTGATGATTCTTACATTCCTTCAACAATTTCAGAATACGATCCTTATTATTTTCTTTTGCCATATTTTTCTTATCCTTTCTTATTTCGTACTCCAAGTCTCGTCTTCTTTGTTGTTCTTAAATATATACAATTCTTATTCTCATCATACCACACATGATCGGCAATTTGTTAAAATATTTGCCACTTGAATATTATTATGTTAAAAAAGGAACTGCATGATCCATTTGCAGTTCCTTCTATTATCATTCTACCATTTATAGTGATGCAGCTGTCCTTCCATCTGAAATGCCTTAAATCCCTGATGTCTCAGCACTTCATAGGCAACGATCGCTACAGAGTTAGATAAATTTAATGACCGGATATGTGGCAGCATTGGGATTCTTATAGAAGTCTCTTCATAATTCAATAAGATTTCTTCTGGAATTCCAGCGCTTTCTTTTCCAAACATGATATATACATCTTCGTCATCTTCATATGCTGGTGCCGAATATACATGTTTTGCTTTTGTTGTTGCCATGTAAATCTTGGGATCATTGTTCTTCTCTAGAAAATCCTCAAAATTGATATATGTACGTACATCTAATTTGTCCCAATAATCAAGACCGGCTCTCTTGATCATCTTTTCGTTTAAACGAAATCCTAGTGGTTCGATCAGATGCAGAACAGCACCGCATGCCACGCAGGTTCTTCCGATATTTCCAGTGTTTGCCGGCATCTCCGGCTCATGTAATACTATGTGAAGCATTATTAACTCTCCAATCTCTTAACTTTTTATCTATTGCTTCTTTGGAAGATGATTGATAAATCGTTCCAGACGCCCTAAAGCTTCTTTTAGTTCTTCAATGGAATATGCATAGGAAACTCTAAGATATCCTTCTCCACAGACTCCAAAGGCAGATCCAGGAACGATTGCTACTTTCTCTTCATTTAACAGTTTTGTTGCAAATTCTTCAGATGTCATGCCAAATTTCTTAATAGATGGAAAGATGTAAAAGGCACCTTCTGGTTCAAAACATTCGATTCCCATTCGTTGAAACTCATGTACCAAAAATCGTCTGCGCTGATTGTATGCAGTCCTCATCTCTTCGACTTCATCATCACAGGAACGCATCGCTTCGATCGCTGCATACTGACTAGTCGTCGGCGCTGCCATGATACAGAACTGATGAACCTTGACCATCTGTTTCATCATGTACCTTGGTGCTGCAACATAACCAAGTCTCCATCCAGTCATTGCAAATGCCTTGGAAAATCCATTGATCACGATCGATCTGTCTTTCATCTCTGGCAAGGATGCGATACTGACGTGATCTCTTCCATAGGTAAGTTCTGAATAAATCTCATCAGAAATTACAACAATATCATGTTCTTTTGCAAACTCTGCGATCGGTTCTAACTCTTCTTTTGTCATGATCGCACCCGTTGGATTGTTTGGAAATGAAATGATCATTGCTTTTGTTTTATCTGTGACAGCAGCTTCTAACTGCTCTTTTTTAAGCTTAAATTTATCTTCTTCCTTAAGACTTACGATCACAGGAGTTCCACCTGCCATAACAACACATGCCACATAAGAAACGAAACATGGCTGTACAACGATGACTTCATCTCCTGGATCAAGGATTGTACGCATCGCAATATCAATCCCTTCACTCCCGCCAACGGTCACTGTGATCTCATGATTTGGATCATAGACCAATTCGTATTTTCTTTCTAAATATTCACTGATCTCATAGCGCAGCTCCTTTAACCCTGCATTCGATGTATAAAAGGTTCTGCCCCGCTCCAATGAGTAAATTCCTTCTTCCCTGACTCTCCATGGTGTATCAAAATCCGGTTCCCCCACACCTAAGGAAATGGCATTTGGCATCTCGCTTACAATGTCAAAAAACTTGCGGATTCCTGATGGTTCCAGACTTACAACTCTCTTTGATAAAAAATCTCTCATTATGGAGTCACCGCCTGTCTCTCATCCACTTTCTTTGCTTCAAGAACAGTTCCATGATCTTTATATTTCTTCAATACAAAATGTGTTACTGTACTGACAACAGATTCCAGTGGTGCTAATTTGGATGATGTGAACATAGAGATCTCTTTCATCGTCTTTCCTTCTAACATAACCATGAAATCATATCCCCCAGACATCAGATAAACGGCTTTTACTTCTGGAAAATTATAAATACGTTCTGCAATGCGGTCGAATCCCTGACCTCTTTGTGGTGTTACTTTTACCTCGATCATCGCTGTCAGTTGATCCTTGCTTGTATTGTCCCAGTTGATCAAAGTATGATACCCACAGATGATATGTTCTTTTTCCATATCTGCGATCTCATTGGCGACTTCCGTCTCCGCGACATCCAGCATCACCGCCAGATCATGGATCGCTAAACGACTGTTTTTCTCGATCAATTTTAAAATCAGTTCTCTTAATTCTGTGTTCATACTGTTTCCTCCATTTTTCTCTCTGAAAATTATCTGCGATTATTTTCAGAATATATTTTATATAACTCGTCCTGTCTAGGTGCCTCCAGATTCGCTGCCTTTCCCTGACGATAGATTACTTTATCTCTGGAATCTGTTGTATGACCAATAATGGTTGCTTTGATGCCTGCCTGTTCCAGTTCATTGACTAATGTTCTTCCATGATCTGTTGTGATCAGCATAGATCCACTTGAGATCAACTGATATGGATTCAGATCATATCGTTCACAAAATTCGATCGTATGTTGTCTTAATGGAATATCTTCAATACAAACTTCCACCCCGACACCAGATGCTTTGGAAATCTCCCATAAAGCACCATAAACTCCGCTTTCGGTGATATCATGCATACAAGATGCATATTTTCTGGCGATCAGACCTTCTGGCACGACAGAGATATCATCTAGAAATGCCTTTGCATCATCAATAAATGTATCAGAAAACCATTCTTTTAACTCGTCTCCTTTTTCATTTGCGATGATTCCCGTTCCTTCCATACCAAGATATTTTGTGACTACGATATCCTGACCTGGTTTCGCCCCGCCAGATAAGATCAATTCATCTTCTTTCACTTTTCCAATCCCTGTCACAGATAATACTGGCTGCGTAACCGCTGCCGTAATCTCTGTATGGCCGCCTAATACCATGATATTTAATTTCTCACACTCTGCATTGATCTGCTGCATCATCTTCTTGATCTGTGCTTCCTTGATCATTGGTGGCAGAAGTGCTGTCACCATAAGTCCAATCGTCTCAGCTCCTGCGGATGCAAGATCGTTGGCAGTTACATGAACTGCCAGACGTCCGATCTCTTTTACCGTGCCTGTGATCGGATCTGTTGATGTGACAAATACTTCTCCTTCCTGAAGTTTCAATGCCGCACAATCTTCCCCGATTCCAGGTCCTACTAAGACTTCATCTCTCCTTGTATGCAATTGCTCAAACACAACTTTCTGCAATGCAGATTCTGATAATTTTCCTATTTTCATCCTTAATTTCCTGTGCTTCCCTGAGATTTCACAGCCGCTGATCTCTTCGCTGTTGTAGACTTCTGTGCTGCCGTTGTAGATTTCTGTGCTGCTGTTGTTGTCTCAGACTTCTGTGCTGTTGTTTCTTTTGAATCTTTTTTCTTATCCTTTTTATCGTCTTTTTTATCTTCCGCTTTCTTTGTTCCTACACGATAAACCGTTGGTGTTGACATATATGTGGAAGTATTAAATACCTTTTTGGATACCTGTTTACCATTGATCTTCACGATCTTCCAAAGTCTTGCACTGTATCCTGTATGTCCATAGCTTTCCAAAACTTTCTGTCCTTCGGCAAGCGTATTATCGCTAACTGTACTTTCAGAACTTTCTTTTACCTGTGTTGTCTCAGATAAGAATTCTACCGTACGTTTTGGATCTTTTTTCTTTCCATAGACCGTAAATGTGATCGTTGAACCATTTGCTTTTCCTTCAATATAGATTGGAGTATCAAATGTATTCTTAAACTTCATATCCTTATGCGTTCCTGCGATTGCTGCATCTGCAGATCTTGGCACATAATGTACGGTCATGGAATGTGGAAAACGTTCTACGATCTTTAATTCTGCACGGATAACTGCATTATACAAAGTAGTAGATACCTGGCATATTCCACCACCATATGTCTGAACCGTCTGTCCGTTTTCATAGGAACCTGCGAGTGCATATCCATTTTCTTTTGTAAATGGTGATACGGTTTTATATACAGATAATGTCTCTCCTGGATAAACAATGCTTCCGTTGATCTTACTTGCACCATTAGCAACATTTACTTTACGACCATATGGAGACCCACCGTATTCGGTTGTATAAGTTCCAAGTACATCTTTGATCTCTGCCATATCTTTTGATGTATATTTTGCTTTTTTCTTTACAACATCTAATTCAAATTGATGTTTTCCAGCTTCAACTGCTTTTTTGAAATTCGCAAATGTTTCATTCATATTTAATGTATAACCTGTCTTTTCTTTGATCACGACAAATTTGCCAGCCTTACGTTTCACACTTGCATTTCTTGGTTCTGAAACAATCTTCTTTGTTGCTTTTTTTACATTCTTTTCAAACTTCGCTTTATCATATTTGCGATAAACCGGAAGTTTATGTTTCTTCTCTTTTACATCGGAATACTTTGTAAAAATACTTCCGCTTCTCCCAAGTGCATAAGCTTCTTCCACTGTCTTGTCTGCCTCAGCGAATGCTCCAAGATCTTCGATCTTGGCACTTGATCTTTCATCGTCTACATAAAGTGTGATCTTTTCCTGATGAATCTCCTTCATATGAGATTCAATCGCATCTTTTGCTTCTGATCTTGTCATTCCACCGATAGAAATTCCCTCACATGAAACCCCTTTTATGATCTTTCCATCTTTTACTGCACTGTTGATCTTATGGTTTAGGTAAAAAGTTCCACCTGCTGCCAAAATAACGATCACTGCAACCGCAATGATAATTTTTTTCTTCATCGTCTCTTCCTTCTTCCTCTCCAAATTCATTCTTACATCATCAAATATCCTGCTACCATTGTTCCAACCATCACAATGATCAGAAGAATCGCAATAACGGATACAAAAAATCTTTTCTTTTTCATTTCTTCATCACTCCATAATTTAATATAATATGATCAATCTTCTTTGATGCTTCTCTCTGTGTCATCTGATCAATATCTAAGCACTCCCCTATCGCATGATATTTCATCAGATTCTCTAGATACTTCTTTTGTTTTGGTGTAGCCGGACGTTCTTTCTTTACCTTGAATCGAAGCTGCTGTGGCTGAAAGATTTCCTCTTCTGTTGGAAATTCTTTCTTCATCTGCTCAAACACAACAGCTGTTGCCAATGCATCATCGTAAGCACGGTGTGCTGCCTGATTCACATAATGATAATGAGCACAGAGTGTCTCCAGCTTCTTATTTTCAAGTCCAGTTAATAACTTCCTTGCTACTTTTAACGTGTCAATTCCTGTTTTCTCAAACGGATACTTAAATGAAGCTGCTGCCATCTTCATAAACTTATAGTCAAACATGACGTTATGTCCAAGAACCGGAAGATCCCCGCTAAATTCCAAAAATTCCTCAACACCTTCTTTCAGTGGAATTCCCTTCCTTAACATATCCCTGCTGATTCCTGTTAAATTGATGATAAAATCACTGACTTCGATCTCTGGATGAATGATACAGTTATACTTTCCACTGATCTTCCCATCTCTGATCTTAACAGCTCCAATTTCAATAATCTGATCTGAATCTGGGGATAACCCCGTTGTCTCCAGATCAAATGCAACATAATCTTTCATCTGTCGTTACCTCTGAGAATTTATACTTATTTGTGCAAGCACAAACGCAATTTATACTTATTGACACTTACATCATATTATACACAAATCAACTTTTTGCCTCAACCCTGTTTTCTACTATATTTTTATGCTTTTTTATGTTACGATTAACCTAGATATAATTAGAAAACAAAGGAGGACGGCAAGATGATAAAGCTGATCGTTTCTGATCTTGACGGAACACTGCTTAACAGCAAACAACAAATCAGTGATCGTACAC
>OFMF01000032.1_pt1 | contig 118189 bp, 115 predicted proteins | sample 1541771 | NCBI WGS metagenome assembly OFMF01 (sample SAMN04209235, study PRJEB22552) | human gut metagenome | biome: gut; material: feces | host: Homo sapiens | place: USA: Oklahoma
TCGGAAGCGGAAAAGGACATAACTGGTGGTGCGTGCTGTACCCGAGCCTGTGCTTTACCAATGCGACCTGTGCGGTGGTTGATGAAGACGGAAAAAAAGAACTGAAAGAAGCACTCAGTGCAGAAGAATATGAGATGGTAACTGCTGCTTCGGAATTCAAGATAAAATGGTTTTTCTTCGGAAATTCCGATAAGAATACGGAAGAAGAGCATACAAAGGAGTCAGACTAACTATGAGAGACAATCAATATACTACAGAGGGAAGAATCCGGTTCAGTGAAGTAGATCATACCAGAAGAATCACACTGCCGGGGATTGTGAATTATTTTCAGGACTGCAGCACATTTCAGTCGGAAGATCTCGGACTGGGAATCGTGCATTGCAGCGAGCGGAAAAGAGCCTGGATCCTGTCGTCGTGGCAGGTAGTCGTAGAACGGTATCCGGAGATAGGAGAGAAGATACAGACCAGTACCTGGGCGACAGATTTCAAGGGATTGTTCGGGGAGCGTAATTTCTGCATGACAGATGAGAATGGAAACGATGTCGCATATGCCAATTCCCTGTGGGTATATATGGATATAGAGAGAGGACGTCCGGCAAGACCGGATGAATCAGAGATTGCCCCATATGGAACCGGAGAGCCATATGAGATGACATACGAATCCAGAAAGATTCCTCTTCCAACAGAATCGGAAGAACTGGAAAGCTTTCCGGTGCGCAGATATCATATCGACACGAATGAGCATGTTAATAACTGCCAGTATGTGCAGATGGCACTGGAGTCGCTTCCGAAAGACAAAGAAGTACACCAGATGCGAGTGGAATATAAGAAATCTGCAGTATATGGTGATATGATCTATCCGCGGATTGCAGCAGAAGATGACAGAACAGTTGTTGAATTATGTGATGAAAATGCAAAGCCGTATGCAGTGATCGAATTCAGATTTGCGTAAGCAGGTAACAGATACATTAAAAGAGAAGGAAACAGAGAGGAAATATATGGGATTAACAGATTATTTGGGAAAGAAAAGAAGATTGATGATCGTCAAAGAAGTGGAGTTCGGAGTATATCTGGGAAACAAAGATGACAAAGTCCTGCTTCCGAAAAAACAGGTGCCGAAAGATGTAGAAGTCGGAGATCCGGTAGAAGTATTCTTATACAAAGATTCCTCCGACCGTCTGATCGCAACCACACAGGAACCGAAGATTACGCTGGATGAACTGGCTGTACTGAAGGTTGCAGACACAGGAAGAATCGGTGCATTCCTTGACTGGGGACTGGAGAAAGATCTTCTTCTTCCATTCAAAGAGCAGACTGCGAAAGTGAAAAAAGGTGATGAAGTTCTGGTTGCACTTTACGTGGACAAGTCCGGAAGACTTTGTGCAACGATGAAAGTATATGAGAAGCTTCGTACAGATTCTCCATATAAAAAGGATGATCATGTAGAAGGAATCATTTACGAGACGAGTGATAACTTTGGCGTGTTTGTGGCAGTGGATAACTGTTACAGTGCATTAATTCCAAAGAGAGAAGCTTTTGGCAGGTTAAAAGTAGGCGATCGTGTATCTGCCAGAGTCCTGAAAGTAAGAGAGGACGGAAAATTAGACTTAAGTGTCAGAGAAAAAGCATTTCTTCAGATGGATGAGGATGCAGCGCTGATCATGAAACGCATGGAAGAATATGGCGGGAAGCTTCCGTTTAATGACAAGGCGGATCCGGAACTGATCAAACAGGAATTCGGATTGAGTAAAAATGCGTTCAAACGTGCTGTCGGAAGACTTCTTAAAGAAGGTCGTATAAAAATTTCAGAAAAGAATATTGAAATGAAAAAGAAATAAGGTATAATAAAAGCGTTAAGACTATTAAAAACAAGATAAATAAAAAAGGAGAATGAGAAATGAAAGTACAGAACATTACCGATATCGAAGGATTTTTCAAAGTAGTTGATTCTTGTGAAGGAAAAGTTGAACTTGTAACAGGTGAAGGTGACAGACTGAACTTAAAGTCAAAATTATCTCAGTATGTATCTATGGCAAATATCTTCTCTAACGGAGGAATTCCGGAATTGGAAATCGTTGCTCATGAGCCACAGGATATCGATAAACTTGTAAAATTCATGGTTCTTGGAACTGGAAAAGAAGACTAAGGCAAACATGAATGTTTGATAGGGTGTTCCCTGAAGGGAGCACCTTTTTTCAATATATTTAACAGGAAGGGAGAAAGCTATGAGCTTTGCACATCTTCACGTCCATACAGAGTACAGCCTGTTGGATGGTTCAAATAAAATTAAAGAATGTGTAGCCAGGGTAAAAGAACTCGGGATGAACAGTGTGGCGATTACGGATCATGGTGTGATGTATGGCGTGATTGATTTTTACCGTGCGGCAAAAGCAGCAGGAATCAAACCGGTTCTCGGGTGCGAGGTTTATGTTGCACCGGGATCCCGATTCGATAAAGAAGCTGTCGGAAGCGGTGATGACCGTTACTACCATCTGGTACTTCTGGCAGAAAATGATATCGGATATCACAATCTGATGAAGATCGTATCCAGAGGATTTACGGAAGGCTATTATTATAAACCGAGGGTAGATATTGAAGTACTGCAGGAATTTCACGAAGGGATCATTGCGCTCAGTGCATGTCTGGCCGGTGAGGTACAGAAGAATATCCTGCGTGGGATGTATGAAGAAGGGAAGGCAGCAGCACTCCGGTATCGGGACATTTTCGGAAAAGGAAATTTTTTCCTGGAACTGCAGGATCATGGGATGCAGGAGCAGCAGATCGTGAATCAGTCGCTCCTTCGTATGGCTCAGGAGACGGGGATTGAGCTTGTTGCGACGAATGATGTACATTATACCTATGCCGAAGATGTAAAGCCACATGATATTCTGCTGTGTATCCAGACTGGAAAGAAACTGGAAGATGAAGACCGTATGCGGTATGAGGGCGGACAGTATTATATTAAGTCTGAGAAAGAGATGCGGCAGTTGTTTCCGTATGCGCTGCAGGCACTGGAGAATACACAGAAGATTGCGGACCGTTGTAATGTGGAGATTGAATTCGGTGTTACAAAATTGCCGAAATATGATGTGCCGGAGGGATATACTTCCTGGGAATATCTGAATAAGCTTTGCTTTGATGGCTTGAAAGAACGTTATCCGGACGGGGATCATTCGCTGAAAGAACGTTTGGAGTATGAGTTGTCGGTCATTCAATCTATGGGATATGTGGATTATTTTCTGATCGTGTGGGATTTTATCAATTATGCAAGAACACAGGGAATCAAGGTCGGACCGGGACGAGGTTCGGCGGCAGGAAGTATCGTATCGTATTGTCTGGGAATCACAAGTATTGATCCGATCAAGTATCAGCTGCTGTTCGAGCGGTTCCTGAACCCGGAACGAGTATCCATGCCTGATATTGACGTGGACTTCTGTTTCGAAAGGCGGCAGGAAGTTATCGACTATGTAGGAAGAAAGTACGGTGCAGACCGGGTGGTACAGATCGTAACTTTTGGTACGATGGCGGCCCGCGGAGTCATCCGTGATGTGGGACGTGTGATGGATCTTCCATATGCATTTGTAGACAGCATTGCGAAGATGGTGCCGACAGAGCTGAATATTACGTTAGATAAAGCTCTGAAGATGAATCCGGAATTCAAGAAACTGTATCAGGAAGATGAACAGGTAAAGGAACTGATCGATATGTCGAGAAGACTGGAAGGTCTTCCGAGACATACATCCATGCATGCGGCAGGTGTCGTGATCGGTCAGAGGGCAATAGAGGAGTTTGTGCCTCTTTCACTTGGATCCGATGGCTCTGTGACGACACAGTTTACCATGACAACCCTGGAAGAACTGGGACTTTTGAAGATGGATTTCCTGGGACTCCGTACATTAACAGTTATCCAGGATGCAGAACGTCTGGCAGGTATCAGCAGTGGAAAGACGATTGATATCAATAAGATAGATTATGATGATAAAGCAGTCCTTGCATCCATCGGAACAGGAAAGACGGACGGAGTATTCCAGCTTGAAAGCGCCGGTATGAAGAACTTCATGAAAGAACTGAAGCCACAGAATCTGGAAGATATTATCGCCGGTATTTCATTATACCGTCCGGGTCCGATGGACTTCATCCCGCAGTATATCAAAGGCAAGAATAACCCGGAAAGCATTACCTATGACTGCCCGCAGCTGGAGCCGATCCTTGCGCCGACTTACGGCTGTATCGTATATCAGGAGCAGGTTATGCAGATCGTGCGTGATCTGGCAGGTTATACACTCGGACGAAGTGACCTCCTGCGAAGAGCAATGTCCAAGAAGAAGGGCGACGTCATGCAGAAAGAACGTCAGAACTTTGTGTATGGGAATCCGGATGAGGGCGTACCAGGCTGTATTGCCAATGGAATCGACGAGAAGACGGCAAATAAGATCTATGATGAAATGATTGATTTTGCCAAATATGCATTTAACAAGTCGCATGCTGCGGCATATGCGGTGGTATCTTATCAGACAGCCTGGTTAAAATATTATTATCCGGTAGAATTTATGGCGGCACTTATGACTTCCGTGATCGATAATCCGGGGAAAGTGTCAGAGTATATTTACAGCTGCCGGCAGATGGGAATTAAGATCCTTCCGCCGGATATCAATAAAGGAGAGGGAAGTTTCTCCGTTGACAGTGGTAACATCCGTTATGGCCTGGCGGCGATCAAAAGTATCGGAAAGCCGGTGATAGAGTCGATCATCAAAGAAAGAGAAAACGGAGGGCCATTCAGCAACCTGAAAGACTTTATTGAGCGGTTGTCCGGAAAAGAGGTTAATAAACGTACGATAGAAAGCTTTATCAAGTCCGGAGCATTTGACAGTCTGGGTGGTACAAGAAAGCAGTTCATGGTGGTCTATGTGCAGATTCTGGATCAGGTGAACCGGGAGCGGAAATACTCTATGACGGGACAGCTTTCACTGTTCGATATCGTAAGTGATGATCAGAAATCAGAATTCGATATACCACTTCCGGATGTTGGCGAGTATGAAAAAGAGACAAAGCTTGCATTTGAAAAAGAAGTGCTCGGAGTATATCTGAGCGGACACCCACTGGAAGACTATGAAGAAAAATGGAGAAAAAATATATCCAGGACGACGTTGGATTTCCAGCTGGATGATGAAACCGGAAGAACGAAGGTGCATGACGGCGCAAAAGAGATTGTCGGAGGTATGATTACGAATAAGACGATCAAGTATACCAAGACAAATAAAGTGATGGCATTTATCACACTGGAAGATCTGGTTGGATCGGTAGAAGTCGTGATCTTCCCGAGAGATTTTGAAAAGAATCAGATGTATCTGAATGAGGAAGCCAAGGTATTCATCAAGGGTCGTGTATCAGAGGAAGATGATGCACCGAGCAAACTGATCTGCGAGCAGGTGATTCCATTTGCTCAGACGCGAAAGGAATTATGGCTGCAGTATCCGGACAAAGAGACATATCTTCGGCAGGAAGGAGTGCTGCAGGATATTTTGAAAGTCTCTGAAGGAGTGGATGAAGTTATCATTTACTGTAAAAAAGAAAAAGCAGTAAAACGCCTGCCAAAAGGCTGGAATGTGACAGCAGATGAGGTGTTGTTGAGCAGATTGACGAATTATCTTGGTGAAAGTTGTGTAAAAGTTATAGAAAAACCCATTGAAAGCGTGCATTAATTCATGTACAATATCATCGGAGAGAAATGATAATGGTTAAAAGATAATTGGAACAAACTAATACAATGGAGGAATGAATCATGGCAGACAAAAAAGTAATTCGTACAATAGGTGTATTGACAAGTGGTGGAGATGCTCCTGGAATGAACGCAGCAATCCGTGCCGTTGTTCGTACAGCACTGAGTAAAGGACTGAAAGTAAGAGGTATCAGAAGAGGATATCAGGGACTTTTAAACGAGGAAATTATCGATCTGTCAGCCAGAGACGTATCCGATACAATTGAGCGCGGAGGTACAATTCTTCAGACAGCCCGTTGTGCAGAGATGCGTACAGAGGAAGGTCAGCAGAAAGCAGCAGCTATCTGTAAAAAATATGGTATTGATGGTCTGGTAGTCATCGGTGGTGACGGATCATTTGCCGGAGCTCAGAAACTTGCTAACTTCGGAATCAACACAATCGGACTTCCGGGAACGATCGATCTGGATATTGCCTGTACGGAATATACAATCGGATTCGATACAGCCGTTAATACAGCTATGCAGGCTATTGACAAAGTACGTGATACATCAACTTCTCATGAGAGATGCTCTATCATCGAGGTTATGGGTAGAGATGCAGGATACCTTGCACTGTGGTGCGGTATTGCAAACGGAGCAGAGAAGATCCTGATGCCTGAAGAGCATGATTATGACGAAGAGAAGATTATTGAAGATATTCAGGAATCAAGAAAACGTGGAAAGAAGAACTACATCATCATCAATGCAGAGGGTGTTGGAGATTCTATGAACATGGCTAAGAGAATTGAAGAAGCAACCGGTATGGAGACAAGAGCAACGATTCTCGGACACATGCAGCGTGGTGGAAGCCCGACATGTAAAGACAGAGTATACGCTTCTATCATGGGAGCAAAAGCCGTAGATCTTCTGCTTGAAGGAAAGACAAACCGTGTTGTAGGTTACAAACATGGCGAGTATGTAGACTTCGATATTGATGAAGCACTTGGAATGACAAAAGGAATTCCTGCTTACCAGTATGAGATTGCAAAAGAGCTGGCTCTGTAATAAAAAAATAGAATAGAAAATCATAAAAAGTTATCTGTCCGGATACAATGGCATAAAGCTATGTGTCCGGATAGGTAACTTTTTTGTTTTTGAGGATTATTTCAGAAGCGGAAGAAAAGGATTTTATAAAGTATGATTACAAAAGACAGGACGGATATTGTATAAATTGTAAGAAAATAATGGACATAGAATGTCGAAAGTTCGAAAATTAAACCAAAAATAAAAAAAGATATGATATACTGAGGTCATTAGTTAGGTATGAGGTGGTTAAAGTGTTAAAAGTACTGATAACAGACGATGAACAGATGATATGTAATTTGATTGCAAATATCCTGGACTGGGAGGATATGGGATTTCAGATCATAGGGATGGCCAATACGGGAACGGATGCTTTTGATATTATTCAGAAAGAAAAGCCGGATGTAGTCATCAGCGATATCCGGATGCCCGGATATGACGGAATTCAGCTGATCCAGAAGACGGCAGAGGCAGGAATACAGGCAGTATTTGTAATGATCAGCGGGTATAAACAGTTCGAATATGCACAGAATGCAATGAAATACGGGGTCAAATATTATCTGCTGAAGCCGATTAGCGAAGAGAAACTAAGAGAAACGATGACTGAGATAGGCAGAGAACTGGATGTGAAACAACAGAAGATCGTAGAAGAACGACATCTGCGCCGGCAGGTACAGGAAGCGAGGGACAAGATGAAGAGACGTTTCCTGACTACCGTTCTGGCGGCAAATGAGAAAGATGATTCGGAGATAGATATCAGTCGGAATGCAGTTAATGTGGAATACAATACAGAATTTAAAGATGGAAAATACAGAGCCGTTTTTGTAAAAGTGGATATCCGTGGTGCGGTTGGAAAAAGTGCGGAATATCTGCAGGATAAAATCGAACAGTATGTGGAGAAATTTGGGAAAGATTTCTCTGAATCGATCAGTACATATACACATTCAGGCATTGTGGTACTTTTTAATTATAAAAGCGAGGATGAAGAGGAAATAAAAAGAAAAATCGAAGAGCTGTGGACAGATCTGGATGATTACGTCAAGAATTTTGAAGGATTTTCTGTTGTAATCGGAGTGAGTGAAGCAACCGGACAATTCAAAGAGACAAGAAAATGCATTGCCGAATCCATGGATGCAGTAAAATACAGGATCAAAAACCCGGAGAGCAAGATTCTTTATTATGATGAATTTGATTATCAGAGAAGACCGGTCGGAACAATTATTACACCAGTGAAAAGACAGAACTATCTTGCAAAAATAGAAAGCGGATCGGCAGAAGATGCGGCTGCATGTATAGATGAGGCGGTAAGGATGATTCGCTATGAGATTACCAACTATTCACCGGTTATGCTGTATGATACCTTGATCTACTATGTGGATCTGCTGAATAAGACGCTGGATAAAGCACAGAAAGAAAAGATGGAAGAATACTTCGAACAGTGGAACGAACGGATCGACAATGAACGGACAGGATTAAAACTGACCGAAGCGACGAAAGCATATGTGACAAAAGTGATCCAGTGTGTGCAAGAAGAAAAGAAAGACAAAGACATCAGACCGGTAAGAGAAGTCAAAGCATATCTAGAAGAAAATTATCATCAGGAGATCAGCCTGAATGATCTGGCAGATATGGTAAGTCTGAATGCTTCATATCTGAGTGCACTATTTAAAAAAGAAACCGGGATGACTTATACGGAATATGTGATGTTCTGCAGACTTGAAAAAGCAAAGGAATTATTGGCAGATACCGGAAAAGGCATTGCGGAGATCGCAGATGCTGTCGGCTATCATGATACCAGGCATTTCAGTAAACTGTTTACAAGAAATATAGGATTAAAACCATCCGAATACAGAAAACTGTATTCTTAATGGAGATGTAATATGCGGAAAAAGGAAGTAAGCTATTCAAAGAAAACAATCGTCAGACTGATATGGACAGGAATCCTGGTTGCCGGAGTGATCATTCTGACGATGGGAACGGTATGTTTTGCCGGAAGGCTGAGTATGAAAGTGAAAGCCGGGCTTCTAGTGTTTGACTGTATTCTGTTTGCGGTCTATTTTGCAGAAGTATACCGGGATATGTACCGCCCGTGGTGTGAACTGGAAAAGATAGTTCATGAACGGAAGGACAGGAAGACAGAGACGCTTGCGGATGCCAATATTGCCCAGAGAGACCTAATCAAAGAAATTCAGGAAATCATATCTTCTCTGGAAAATATAACGATCCGGCAGAAAAATTCGGAGATACTGATGAAGGTGGCAGAGATCAATAATCTTCAGGATCAGATCAATCCACATTTCCTCTATAATACACTGGAAGTTATAAGGGGAGAGGCCCTGATTAACGGGGATAAAAAAGTGGCAGAGATGACGGAGGCGCTGGCGAATTATTTCAGATATAACATCAGCCGGAAAGAAACATTTGTATACCTGAAAGATGAACTGAAGAATATCTGTAACTACTTCAAAATTCAGCAGCACCGGTTCGGTGACCGTATTTCTTTTGAAATCGTCTATCACGGGATAGAGGAAAAGGATGTTCAGAACTGTTATATACCAAAACTGATTTTACAGCCGATCGTGGAGAACAGCATTTATCATGGTCTGGAGATGAAGATTGGAGGAGGTGTGATCAAGATCCATATATCTTCGGCGGATGACAAGCTGATGCTGACGATTGCTGATGATGGTCTTGGGATGACACAGGAAGATTTGGATAAGCTGAACCGGGATGTAGATGCTGGAAAAACAGATGAAAATGCGGCGGACAGTCATAACGGAGTGGCCTTACAGAATATCAAACGAAGATTGAAACTGTACTGGGGAAAGGAAGCGTATATGATCGCAACCAGTACGTTGAATTACGGGACAGAGATGCACTTGATGCTGCCGCTGTTATTCACAAAAGAGGATTACATGAAGAGTTAATGAAGAAGAATATTTTAATATTAAAACAGATATGCAAATGCATACAGAAGAAGACGGTACTGAATCAATTCTATATGAATATCCAGAACGGAGAAATCGTTAATCTAATCGGGATGGAAGACAGCGGGAAGGAAGATGTATTTTCCATTCTGTTCGGACAGGAGAAGATCGACAGCGGGGAGATCGTGTTCAATCGCAGGAGTTATACACAGATGAGTCAAAGAATCGTGGAACATGCGGGCGGTATCTTTTTTATCAATAATGATGAACCGATGGTTGCAGAATTGTCTGTTGCGGAGAATTTGTATATCGTTGAGAAGATGAATTATTTCAAACGGAGCGTGTCACGAAAAAAGATGGAGACACAGGCGCAGTTTGTTTTTGCCAAATTCGGTATCGACATTGCGCCAGGGAAAAAAGTGGGAGAACTGAATGCATTCGAGCAGCGTATCCTGAGAGTACTGCGGGCATATGTCAAGCGGGCAAAGCTGATTGTGATCAATGACCTGATGGATGATTATCTCTGGCAGAGGATGGATAAGATTATCAGGATATTGAATCAGATCAAAGAAGAGGGGACCTCGATCTTATGGATTAACAGTTATCCGGACAAGATTACCGAGATCGCAGACAAGACTTATGTGATCCGGCAGGGGAAAAATGTCACCACATTTTATAAAGGGGAATACGAGAAAGAGAAAATACTGAATTGCATGACCGGAAGTGCGAATACAGCAGAAAAAGATCTGAAACACAGTCTTCAGAACACCTATGCATTTGAGGTCAGAGACCTGAGTAACTTTTATATCAGTAGTACAACCTTTGGCTGCAGAAACGGTGAAATACTTGGAATATATGACGTACAGAACAAATTTAGCCGGGAACTCAGAAGGACATTGTTGGGAAGAAGATTTTATAACGGTTCTATCAGGATTGGCGGAAAAGAATATCAGGCAGAGCAGGAATATGGAGCTGTCCGGAGCGGGCTTGGAATCATAGACGGAAGTAAATATCAGGATCATATATTTGAAGAACTGACGATTCTGGAGAATATAGAATTGCCAATATATAAGAAAAATGCGAGAAAACGAATGTTTGTAAACAGCAGAGTTACAGAGTATATCAGACAAAAAGAAAATGAATTTTTGGATTTGAAGAAGAGTAATATCCAGGATAAGGCAATCGGTCTGACCAGAGGAGAGGCCATGAGACTGATTTTCCATAGATGGTTGTGGGTGAATCCGAAAGTGATTTGCTGTTTTCAGCCATTTCTGCGGCTGGATGTGGAGAGCAGGGAGTTTTTGTACCGCATTTTTCTGGAATTTGCACATAAAGGGACGGGTGTGATTATAAGTAGTGCAAATGTAGCGGATCTGACACCAATCTGTGATCGGATCATAGAAATTGACGGAAATAAGATAAAAGAATCTGTCGAAAAATCATATTTTCCGGATATGTTCCAAAATTAGACCACTTTTTCCAAAATCCCCCACATTGTTTGAGGATGGGCGGGACAATATAATAGAGACATAATCAATCACTTAAACGAAGGAGGAGAAGAAATGAAAAAGATCGTGAAAAAATTAGTGGCAGCAGCACTTGCACTGACGATGGTTCTGTCAATGGCAGCCTGCAGCATGGGAGATGAGAAGAAAGAATCTTCCGATTCAGGTAAGAAGAGTGACGGAGAGGTAAAAGTCGGATTTGTTGTAAGTGATATGTCGGATGCATTCTTTGCACATCTGATCAAGAACATTGAAAAATATGCGAAAGAAGAAGGCGTAACTTTCACAGCAAAAGAGTGTCCGGAGATCAGCGATAAGATCACAGGAATCGAGAACTTTGTACAGTCAGGATGTGACGTTATTATTTGTCATGTAACAGACGCAGATGCATTAAAAGATGCTGCAACAAGTGCAGAAGATGCAGGTGTACGTTTTATTTCCTATGACTCAGATATCGACGGAACATCAGGATTCATCGGAATCGACAACCATGAATATGGATATGCAATCGGTAAAAATGCAGCAGAATGGATCAACGATAACTTTGAAGAGAACGAAACAGTTAAAGTTGGTGTCTGCAACTACCCGGATTATCCATTCCTGGTAACAAGAGAAGAAGGTATCCTTGACGCATTAAAAGAACTTGCTCCAAATGCAAATGTAGAAGTAACTGCAAAAGCAGGATACACTCCGGAAGGTGTAGATGTCGGAGATGCATGGGTACAGTCTAACAAAGACTTAAATGTTGTTGTAGGAATCAACGATGCCGGTGTATTAGGTGTATACGAATCATTCAAATCAGCAGGAATCAAAAATGATAAATTAGGTATGTTCGGCGGAGATGCAGTAGATGATGCACTTGCAGCAATCGAAGAAGGCGGAGCTTTCAAAGCAACTGTAAGTACAAATATGCTGAAAAATGCTAACTATTTCATCGATATGGCAGTTGAACTTGCTAAGAACGGAAAATTAGAAGAAAGAGAAAAATTATTCCCATTAGAAGGAATTACTGCAGATAACGTAGCAGAATATAAGAAGAGCATCGAAGAGTAGCAGACGAAGAAAGAACGTATGGAAGATTAATGGTATGAGGCGTCGTACTCATACCATTAATTTTTCCAGAAAGAGCATAAGGACGGTGAAGCTATATGGAAAACATTTTGGAAATAAAAGATGTTACAAAACGATATCCGGGCGTAGTTGCTTTAAATCACGTTTCTTTTGAAGTGGCGAAGGGTGAGGTACATGCACTGGTAGGAGAAAACGGTGCAGGTAAATCGACGATGATTAAAACGATTACGGGGGCAATCACACCAGATGAAGGTAAAGTTATTTATGAGGGAAAAGAATATACAGAACTGAATCCGATCTTATCGAGCCAGATCGGAATCGAAGCAATCTACCAGGAATTCAATCTGGCACCGGAACTGACTGTACAGGAAAATATATATATGGGTACGAAAGTCAACCAGAGCATATTCATTGACCGAAAGGAACTGGCAGAGCGTACAAAAAAGATATTAAAAGAATTAAATACGAATATTGATCCAAATGTAAGAATCAAAGATTTGACTGTAGCGTATATGCAGCTGGTAGAGATCGCAAAGGCACTGGCAAAGAATGTAAAGCTTCTGATCATGGATGAGCCGACGGCACCGCTTACGGATAATGAAGTTGAGATTTTATTTAAACTCGTAAGGAATCTGAAAAAAAGGGGCGTTTCGATTATTTATATCTCTCACCGTATGGACGAGATATTTGAACTGGCTGACCGCATTACGGTAATGCGTGACGGCGAAGTAATCAAAACAGTTAACAAAGAAGATACGAATAAGAATCAGTTAATATATGATATGGTTGGCCGTGAACTGACAGAGACCTATCCGGAAAGACATCCAAAATTAGGAAAAACATTGCTGGAAGTAAAGAATCTGTGCGGACCATCCAATGAAGAGACAACATTCTCCGTCCGTGAGGGTGAGATCGTCGGACTGGCAGGACTGGTCGGTGCCGGCAGAACAGAAATCGCAAGACTGATCATCGGAGCAGATAAAAAATATTCCGGTACGGTCTGCGTAGACGGAAAAGAAGTTACCATACATTCTCCGAAAGATGCGATCCAGCATGGAATTGCATACGTTTCGGAAGACCGTAAGAATCAAGGAGTACTTCTGAAGATGTCGATCCGGTGGAACATTACATTGCCAATCTTAAGAGAACTGTCAAAGATGACATTCATTAATTTTAAAGAGGAAAATAAGTGTGTAGACAAATACAAAGATGCACTTCGGATAAAAACTCCTTCCATCAATCAACTGGTAGGAAATCTGTCAGGAGGTAACCAACAGAAAGTTGCAGTTGCGAAATGGTTGGCAAGCGAGTCGAAGATCCTGATACTGGATGAGCCAACAAGAGGTATCGACGTAGGGGCAAAACAGGAGATCTACGAACTGATCAACCGTCTGACGGACGAAGGACTTGCAATCATCATGATCTCATCAGAGATGGAAGAGATCATGGGAATGTCAGACAGAATGCTGGTCATGGCAGAAGGACGAATTGTAGGCGAACTTGACAGAGAAGAATTCTCGCAGAATCAAATTATGAAGTATGCGTCGAATATAACGGACTAAGATGGGAGGAAGAGATATGGATAAGTTGAAAAGCTTTATAAAACAATACTTTGTTTTGGTAATATTAATAGTACTGATTATTTTATTTGGATGTTTGCGGCCGGAGTCATTCTTGACGATGTCGAATATGTTTACGGTTATCAGACAATCTTCGATCATGGGAATTGCAACGATCGGACTGTTATTTGTAATGGTTGCAGGTGGTATCGACCTGTCGCTTGGTTCCGTTATTTCCGTTGAATCGGTACTGGTTGCAGTATTATTGACCAAGTTCGGATGGGGACTGTTACCAGCTTACTTATGCGGACTTGCCGGTGGAACACTGGTTGGACTGGTTACAGGAGCGATCATTGTAAAGACAGGAATCTTCCCGATGATCGGAACACTGGCACTTCAGATCATCTTACAGGGAATTGCATATCTCGTATGCGGAGGAATGCCGGTATCTAATCTGCCGCTGAATGCAAAGATGATCGGACAGGGTTATATAGGACCAATCCCGATCCCGGTAATCGTATTCATTATTGTGATTATTATCGCAGCACTGGTACTGAACCGTACATATATCGGAAGACACTTCTACGCAATCGGAAGTAACGAAGAAGCAGCAAGATTATCCGGTATCAATACGAATAAATTAAAAGTTGCTACATATGCAATCGGTGGATTCTTATCAGGACTTGCCGGAATCATCATGCTGGCACGTATCAGTTCCGGACAGCCGACAGCAGGAAAGAATATGGAGATGGACTGTCTGACAGCAGCAGTCATCGGTGGTGTCAGTCTGACAGGCGGAGAAGGAAAAATCTCTACAGCTGTATGTGGCGTACTGATCATTGGAGTTCTGACCAATGGTATGACAATCATGAATATCAGCGAATATTATCAGTTGGTCATCAGAGGATGCATCTTCCTTGGAGCTGTATGTCTGGATGGAATACAGAAACAGATTGCAGGAGGAAAGAAGGTTAAGAAAGCAGCATAGATCAAATCATAGATATATCCTCGCGCAGGGATGTGGTGTAAACCACATCTTTGTGTTATTCGGAAGAGTGTATGAAAGAAAATAGGGAAAGGCAGGGGAAGACATGACAAATTACAGAAAATTCATGGAACCGGAATATGGAGAGCCGGCACCAGAGGTAATCATTTATCCATCTCAGGAAATGGATATGGAACATCTAGCAAGATGGAGAAAAAAGAATGATTATGAATCTGTTGCTGAGATAACGGAAGAAATCAGGCATTGCATCTGTTATCCGAATCTGATGAAGATTGATACAGAAGATGTAAAGATTTTGGGACCGCAAGGAAATGTGAATACAAGAATCTACAAACCAGAAGGGGAAGAACTATTTCCAGTTCTGATCTATTACCATGGCGGAAGTTTTTCGATGAACAGTATAGAAGTATATGAGTATGTGTGCAGATATCTTGCATATACCGGTAATATGATTGTGGTGGCACCAGATTATCATCTGGCGCCGGAGTATAAGTTTCCGGCAGGACTAAATGAGGCATATGAAACTCTAGTATGGACAAAAAATAATATTGGATTATACTATGGAGATGAGGGAAATATTAGTGTGGCAGGTGATAGTTCTGGCGGAAATTTTGCAGCAGCAGTTTCGATTATGGCAAGGGATCAAGAAGGACCGAAAATTCGGAAACAGATACTCTTCTATCCACTGACCACAAATTATGAAGAAGAAATCACAGATTCAGAACAACATTATCAAGTCGGATATTTTCTTAATTATAATTGTATGAATAATCCGATGGCACATTATTTTGAAAATGAGGAAGATGTTAAAAATTCATTAGCATCGCCACTGTTGGAAGATAATCTGAAAGGACTTCCGCCTGCGTGTTTTATTTCGGCGGAATGTGATCCACTTTTAGATCAGGGCTTACAGTATGCGGCGAAACTTCAAGATGCAGGAGTGAAGGTAGAATATCATATTTTGAAAGGGATGCTTCATGGATTCATTAATCGTACTTATGGAAAAAGCTTTGAAGCATTGGAATTAGCAGCTGACTTTGTTAATAATTAAATCTTTGCTGCCTGTCTGTAACAAGCGAACATTTTTCATGATGTTTTGTGCCTTGAGCAGTGCGAAAGGAATGAATGTAAAAATGGATAAAACGTGGACAACAATTTTTTATCAGGAAACAAATCCAGTAAGAAGAATGGAATTGTTGAGAGAAAATACAGGTAATGGAGAAAGGAAAGAAGAACAGTATCGGAACCAACTCTGGATTGCAAGATATGGAAAAAGTAGTCCTGTGAAAGATGAATTTGTAGGATGCCTTTTGGATTTAAAATATCTGGCAGAGGTCATAACGATAGATTGGGGAGGAAAACGAAGAAAGCAGGGAATGCAGATTATTGATACTTTGGGAATGTCGGAAATAGAGAGTCGGGACGAATTGTATCATAAAATTCTTCTAGAAGAACTTCAGAATGTATTTTTGAAATATATTGAGGTTAGCAGAAATGGTCGAGATTTTACATCATTTGTATTTGGAGTGGGACAACTAACAGAAGAAGGAATTGCGAAAAAAATAGCACAACAAATTAATATGATCGCATTTCAGGCACCACATTTGCTTCATATGGACAAAGAGTTTGCATTATTACAGGAAGCAGCACTTTTGGCTTTTAGACAATTATACCCGAATAAAGAATATTTTTCGGAAAATAATCTGCCATTTTAGAATAATCTTATTTCTAAATTTTATGTAGAACGAATGTTTATTTTTATAGTTTGGTCTTTGAGAATTTAAAAATAAAAAATCGCTGAATCCATTGAATTTATTGGATTACAGCGATTTTTTGTTTTTAAAAATGTCGGAGAATTACTACTTGAAAATGCACGTCCAAGACGGTACAATAGTAAAATATGGTGGAGTATTCATAAAAGGAGATTTAATATCGTGGAAAATAAAAACAGGAACACTGCAGCAATCGGTGTGTTTGATTCGGGAGTCGGCGGTTTGACCGTCACAAGAGAGATCATGCGTCAGCTGCCGAATGAAAATGTAGTATATTTTGGGGATACAGCAAGAGTTCCATACGGAAGTAAGTCAAAGAATAACATTATCCGTTTTTCCAGACAGATCATCCGTTTCCTGAAGACAAAGAATGTAAAGGCAATCGTGATCGCATGCAACACGGCCAGTGCACTGGCGCTGGAGACGGTGAAGGAAGAATTTGATATTCCGATCATTGGAGTGATCGTACCCGGAGCAAGAGCTGCCGTAAGAGAGACGAAAAACGGTCAGATCGGCGTACTTGGTACAGAGGCAACGATCAAGAGCGAGACTTATACCAAAGAGATCAGAAAACTTATGCCGGAAGCGGAAGTTATAGGAAAACCATGTCCGTTATTTGTTCCGCTGGTAGAAGAAGGATTTGCAAAGCATAAGATCACAGAAGAAGTGATCGATATCTATCTGTCTGATATGAGAAAGTCGGAGATTGATACACTGATTCTGGGATGTACCCATTATCCGCTTCTCAGATCCCGGATTATGGCATATTTTGGAGAGTCTGTACATATTGTAAATCCGGCGTACGAGACAGCGATGGATTTGAAGCAGATACTGGAAGAGCAGAAAATTGCCAATACATCGGGAGAACCGGCGGCATATGATTTTTATGTCAGTGATGCAGCAGAAAAATTTAAGAAATTTGCCAATTCAATCCTGCCATATGATGTAGATAAGACACAGGCAATTGATATTGAAGATTATTAGGAGAATATATGACAAAAGACGTATTATTAAGTATATCCGGTCTGCATCAGGATGTGACCGGGATAGAAGCGCAGGGTGATGAGCCGGGAAATGAACCGATCGAAGTGATCGCACCTGCGAATTATTATGAAAAAAACGGAAAACATTATGTGATTTATGATGAACTGGTAGAAGGAATTCCGGGAACGATCAAGAATAAGGTCAGAATTATGGATGACCGGAAGGTTGAGATCATTAAGAGCGGGATTACAAATACGCATATGGTATTCGAGAAAGACAAGATCAATATGACACAGTATGAGACACCATACGGTGAGATGATGATCGGGGTATTTACAAAAGATATCCGGTTCGAAGAACAGGATGAAAAGATCACGGTACATGTGAACTATGCGCTGGACATCAACGGAGATCCGGTTGCAGACTGTAATATAGACATAAAAATAACAGCATTGGGTCGATAGGTTCCAATGCTGTTATTTATTAAGTACTTATTTGTTTCTTAATCTTGCAAAAAATCCCTTTTTCTTTTCCGGTACGTCCAGCGGACCTCTTACACCTTTTACTGCTGTGATGTAAATACCGCTGATAGTAGCTTTTACTTCTTTCTTAACCGGAATCAAAGGATAAACCTGTGCGTCGCACATAAGTGTCATGATCTTTGGTCCGACTTTGGCTTTTACTACCGGTACTTTAGAACGACGAAGATACTTTGGTGTATTTTCGATTACGATATCCGGTAAGCCGGCTTCTTTTAATTTCATACGACCTTTATCGATAACCAGGATGGAAACAGTCTGTGCAACTGCATCAAGTTGTGCCTGCTGATCTGCCTGTTTCTTCTCGGCTTTCTTTCCAACGAAATATAATACAACACATGCAACGATCAAAATCACAAGGATTACCAATAATACAATTGTAAATGTCTTCACAATAAACCTCCTATATTCTATATTCCATAACAAATATTCTAACATTGTTTTGGTGGGAGTGCAAGAAGTATACGGGAAAAGTAGACGATTTCAAAATGAAAAATTTGATAAAAGAATGAAATATATGTGAAAATGCTATGAAAGTTTTTCTAAATGTGATATAACAAAATAGTATGCGTAAACGTATACCAAGAAATCAGATGGGATTATGATGCCCACCTTAAAATGAATAATAAAACGAGGTGCACTATGAAAAAGAAAGTGGCAATGTTATTAACAGGTGTTATGGCAGTCTCTCTTATGATGACTGGTTGCCAGTCTGCCAAAGGTCTGGAAACAGAGAATATTAAGATTTCTGTTTATAAAGGCGTTGAAGTAGATAAGGTTGACAAACCAAGTGAAGTAACGGATGATGATGTGAATACACAGATTCAATCAGTACTGGATGAAAATTCGACAACAGAAGAAGTAACAGGCCGTGCAGTAAAGAAAGGTGATACAGCGACAATTGATTTTGTCGGAAAGATGAACGGAGAAGCATTTGACGGCGGATCATCCACAGATTATCCATTGGAGATAGGTTCAAACTCTTTCATCGATGGATTTGAAGACAGTATCATCGGACATAATGCAGGCGATACCTTTGACTGGAACGGAAAGTTTCCGGAGAATTACGGAAGTTCTGACCTGGCAGGAAAAGATGTTACATTTACAATTACAGTAAAATCTATTTCCAAAAAGAAGACACCGAAGCTTACGGACAAGTTTGTAAAGAAGGTGTCAAAGGAATCTAAGACAGTAAAAGAATATAAAGAAGAAGTGAAGAAGTCTCTCGAGGAAGATAACGAGAAGACATATAATGATTCTTTACAGCAGGCAGCATGGCAGAAGGTTCTTGATAATACAAAAGTTAAGAAATACCCTGAGAAAGATGTAAAGAAGATTGAAGATTCTCTGATCTCTCAGTACAAATCTGTTGCAGAAGCTTACAATATGTCATATGATGATCTGATCAAACAACAGATGGGAACAACTGTTGAGAAATTCGAAAAGCAGGTAACAAAAGCTGCAAAATCCAGTGTAAAGCAGACATTGGCAACAAAGGCAATTGCAGATAAAGAGAACATTAAGTTAGATGATGAGACTTATAAGACAGAGCTTAAGAAGATTGCGGATGCATACGGATACGACAGTGTGAAGGCTCTGAAGAAAGCCGCATCCAAGTCAGAACTGAAAGAGATCGCACTGAATGATCTTGTAAAAGAATGGCTGGCTAACCAGTGCATTCAGGTTGAGACAAGCTCAAGTAGTTCATCAAGCTCAAGCAGTTCATCAAGCTCGAGTGATTCATCAAGTTCAAGTAGTTCAGACTCAGGCAATTAAGCCGGACTGAATTGAAAGCAAAAGAAAATATAAAGATAAAAAAACTCCCCCGGAGTTTCTGGCATGGCACCATTCTGGTGCGGCAGAATAGACGGGGAGTTTTTTTATCTTAAGCATTATCCGGAAAGATTTCTTTCCACTCACCGGGACGCAGTGATTCATCAAGTACAATATTTCCGATGGAAATGCGTTTCAATTCAATCACGCAGCAGTGGACCGATTTCATCATGCGCCGGATCTGACGTTTCTTCCCTTCGGAAATGGTAATTATTCCATAGGTAACAGGGTGCTCAGGACGGTTTTTGTGGATATCTTTCTGGATCTCCACCGGTAATGTGGAAAGAATATCGGACATTACCGCATGTCCTGTTACGGTAATTTCAGCCGGGACGGTCGGGGTATCGGCGCCTTTCAGAATGACACCTGTTTCCAGCTTGTGTACCAGTTCCGGTGTCAGATTGCCGAGAAGGGTGAATTCATAAGTTTTCTCTTTGTGATAGGAAGGATGAGTGAGCTTCTGATTGAAGATACCGTCATCCGTGATCAGGAGAAGTCCGGTCGTCTCACGGTCAAGGCGTCCGACCGGAGAAAGCCTGTTATTCTGTAATTCTTCAAAATAGTCCATAACCGTCGGATAGCGGTCATCGCGTCTGGCAGTGACACAGCCGAAAGGTTTGTGAAACATGTAGTAGTGAGGCATTGTTGTGACTCCTTTATTGGTTCTTTTCAGAGTTGTTCCGGGGAAAATCTCTGTGTAAAGCATACCACAGAAAAAGGAATAAATGATTGCTTATTGACAAAATTTATTAATTATGATATTTTCTTTTAGATGATAAATGACCGATGGGGGAGTAACAGGCGTATAACGCAACAAGTCAACATACTGATCGATGGATCTGGCTTGTTTTAATTTGTGAGACTCATGTGTAGCTGTAATATCTATGCGTGGACTCTCTCTATCCTATAAAGAAAGTATAGACCAGGTATGGCAGGCAGCTGCTGTATCTGGTTTTTTTGTTGTCATGCGTTTGAACTTAATTTTGGAGGAAATGATAATGGAGTGGAATTTTTTATTCTTTATGAACAGTGTCTTACTTGGAGTGGGACTGGCAATGGATGCATTTTCTGTCTCGCTGGCAAATGGAATGAATGAAAAAAATATGAAGAAATCAAGAATGGCTTATATTGCGGGAGTATATGCATTCTTTCAGTTCCTGATGCCTATGATAGGGTGGATCTGTGTGCATTCGATCGTACAGGTCTTTGGACAGTTTCAGAAGTTCATTCCGTGGATCGCATTGATTTTGCTTTTGTATATCGGAGGAAGCATGATCAAAGAATCTATGCAGAGTGAAGAGGAAAAGGAAGAAGTGAAAAGATTAAGTTTTGCCGTGCTTATGATGCAGGGGATTGCAACATCGATTGATGCGTTGTCGGTAGGATTTACCACTGCCGGGTATGGTTTGGTTATGGCTGTAGTCTGTTCACTGATCGTGGCAGTGGTAACGTTTGTGATATGTGAGATAGGGTTGTGCCTCGGTAAGACTCTGGGAACAAAGCTGTCAGGAAAGGCAGATGTTCTGGGAGGTGTAATCTTGATAGGAATCGGAATTGTGTCATGGGGACGGGGAATGTGACTTTTTTTCTGTCTCCGGTGGCAGGCTGCGTAAATACGCTGTGTAAAATAATTTTGACACGAAAATTGATGCGAAAAACGGTCATGTAAAGGAAGTTTGATAGACATTGGACACGCAATGTGGAAAGATGTTCCCGAAAGGAGAAACGCAGATATGGAAATTGGGAAAAAATTAAAAGACGCTCGTATGAAATCCGGATTTACCCAGGAAACAGTTGCAGAAAAGATCAATGTGTCCAGACAGACCATTTCAAACTGGGAAAATGAAAAATCCTATCCGGATATTATAAGCGTCATTGAGTTGAGCAGCCTTTATTCCATAAGTCTTGATGATTTATTGAAAGGGGACGAAAGAATGATGGAACATCTGGAAGAAAGCACAAATGTAGTCAAAAGCAATCAAAAATTGATAGGAGCGATCATACTTAATATTATCACGGTTATGCTATTGATTACCTTAAGTATGTTCCTGCCGGATAAGAACTATTATCTGATTATGGTATTTTGTCTGGCTATTGTGAGCTCAGCAGTATTGCTTTATCAGATTATCAGACGTATTTAAGGGAGAAATATGATGGACAAAAATATTGTATTGGCTGTGATATTTGGTGCGGCCGCAGTTGTCGGAGCTATGGAAACGGTATATCAGATCTATCGGTTAACGGTGATGGATGCAGCCGCTCGTGGATTAAAACATCCAAAATTATGGGGACTGCTTGCTGCGAACGGGAATAATTCGAGTGGGTTGTTACTATATCTAATAGGTCGAAGGAACTATCCGATGAATTCCATAGACAGCAGACAGTTAGTGGTTATGGAGAAAAGGAAAAAGGCAGCCGGTATCGGGTTAGTGTTTGTGGCTGTCGGAGCGATTGGATTGCTGGTGTGTCTGGGAAGAGTTGGTTTATAAGGCTTATATAAGGGAAACTCAGAAAGTACAAAAGGAAAATGCAGACATACATCAAAATGCCCTTGCATAGATTGTAAAAAACAATTTATGCAGGGGTTATTTTTATGAAAGATTACATTGAGGAGAGGGCAGTAGAAATTGCATATTATATCATCGAACATAAAGCCACTGTGCGTCAGACTGCGAAGGAATTCGGAGTTAGTAAGAGTACGATACATAAAGACTGCACCGACCGCCTGGAGCAGATCAACCCAACCCTGGCGCAGAGCGTCCGTAAAGTTCTTGATGTGAACAAGCAGGAACGCCACATCCGCGGCGGACTTGCCACCCGGGAGAAATATCTTCACCAGCATCGGCACGCAGGATAAAGAGAGTAACAGAACAAAAAGCTCTTATAATTTCGGACATCAACGAGTCGATTTCATGGGATAAAAGATAACAACAGAACAAAAAACTCCGCACAGATATTCTGGAGAAGCATCATATATAGACGATTCATTCGAATATCCTTGCGGAGTTTTTGTACAACTAATTATTTCCAAGAATTATGATGTCTCGAATTGTAAAAACACAGCCTTCATAATCATAAGAACAACATCACCAGTTTAAAGATCCAGTTGGCGGCGACCCCGGCGCAGAGTCCACCGATCGTGTGGCTTAAAATTGCCTTTCCGGTTAGCTTGTTCACTTTAAGTGAAGACATCATAGCCACATGTGTGCTGAGGTATCCGCTCCAGCACATGCACATTGCAGTGAATACGGCTACGTCATTGGCGAGGACGGTTCCGGCTTCTGCCATGTGCGGTACCAGTCCGATTGCGGCACCGGCAGCACCGAGTGCCGTGATCGGAACGGAGATTCCGGATGCATCTGTGAATCCAAAAAGCGGTGATAAGATGAATTCAAGCTTCTTTCCAAGCCATGGAAGGAAAGCGATTCCTTCATAAGCGGCACCGGTGTAAGTTCCGTCTGCAGATGCGCCGTTGGTCAGCATCATGACCAGTGTACAGATGGTGATAACGCCCGGGATGATGGCAAGGCCGACATCCACACCGTTTTTACCACCCTCAAGAAGTGCCTCGATGGCACGTCCGCCGATGCCTCCGTCACGGATCTCGCGGGTATTCATGATGGCATCCATGTCTTCATGTTCTTCGAACTGTATGCAGTATTCTTCGGTTCCATATTCTTTCTTGGTGAAATGAAGCATGATGCGGACACTGATGATACTGCCGATTATAGCGGAAAAGTTACCGACCAGTACAGCAGTTCCGGCGTGTCCACCTTTTAACTTCAGACCGATCATGAATGTACTTACAATCAGTCCCATTCCGAAAGATGTTCCAAGGTTCGTTAAAGCCGGAAGCTGGAATTTCTTGAAATATTTACGGAAATTCTTATCTTCAGCAAGTCCCAGGATTGCCGGATTGTCGGACAGATAAGTAGTGATTACACCGAGTGCTGCGGCACCCGGCAGATTATAAAGTGGCTTCATCAGCGGTGACAGTAATTTATTCACCATCGAAATGACACCGAATTCTGAGAACAGTCCTGAAATGGCTCCGGCAAGAACCGCGATTGCCATAATATAGAAGACTGTCTCAAGAAGCAGCTGGTAGCCGGTGTTCATCAATGTGTTCAGCATATTGACACCGCCCATTTTCATACCCATACCACCGAAAATTCCTAAAAAGATTGCCAGAAAGACGAATCCTTCAAGACTGATGGATTTTTTTGTTCTTTTGTTTCCCATAAAAAACCTCCAATATTTTATACACGTATTTTATCCAAGTTTCCCAGCTTATATAAAACGCATAGTAATAAGATACTATATAATTAAATGGAAGTCAATCGTTGTTTACAAATTGTGCATATAAGATAAAATGATAGTAGATAATAAAAATAAATTATGCATAATTATTATGAATTGAAAAAATTTTATTGAAATGCTAATATAAAAATGGATATATTAATAGAAGAGATAAATAAATCGGATGTATGAAATATTGTTAAAAATTGCAAAAAGTTAAAATTAAGGAAGAAAATGAAGGAGGACAGCAGACTGTGGCAACAGTTGGAGGAAACAGACAGGAAAAGAGAAAAAGGATTATGTCGTATTTCATCAATGCGACAATTGAATTAATGGAAAAAGAAGGAATTGAGAATCTGACGATCAGGAAGGTTGCAGAACAGGCAAAATACAACAGTGCAACGCTGTATCATTATTTCTCTAATCTGGATGAACTGGAATTATTTGCAAGTGTAAAATGTCTGGATGAATATATGCAGGAAACGTTGATACACAAGGCCGAGGGAAAGGATTTTCAGGAGTGGTATCTGGGACAGTGGCGCTGCTTTTGCAGACATTCGTTCCAGAGACCGAGAATCTATAACTTCTTATTCTTCAGTCCGGAAGGGACACAGAACCTGAATGAGGTTTTCCGGAGATATTATGAGATTTATCCAAATGAAAAGGAAGAAAAGACAGAAGATTACGAAGGATTTTTGAAAGAAGGAGATTTCTTCAAACGCAACGAAGATCTGCTAAGAGATGTGATCAGAGAAAGAAATTATGAGATATCTGAGCAGGAGATCAAAGAACTGAATGAAATGAGTGTGCTGATCTATCGGGGAATGCTTGCAATCATGCGAAGTGACAGGGACAAGCCGACGGTAGACGAGGCGGTGGATAAGACAGTCAGATATCTGGCGAAGACACTGGATGCGTATCATCTGGGATAGAGTAAGATATAATCTGGAAGGAGGTATTTCCTTATGAGGATAGTTGTCGTAGAAGACAATGAATTGTATAGAGATGAACTGTTAGAATGTCTGGAGCAGGAAGAATCAGATATAGAGATCATAGGAAGTGCAGCCAATGGAGCCAGAGGGCTTGCGCTGGTGGAAAAGCTGGTCTGGGAAAAAGCTGGTCCGGACGTAATATTTACAGACATCCGGATGTCGGAGATGGATGGATTCGAGATGATCGAAGCCCTGCAGAAAAGAAAGATATCCTGCAAAATTGTGATTACAAGTTCCTGTCCAGAATTTCTGTATGCAAAACGTGCAATGGAGCTTGGTGCCGTTGACTTTCTGGTCAAACCATTGAAAACTTATGAAGTCCGCAATGTACTAAGAAGATTGAGAAGAGAGCTGGAAAGCGAGAAGAAGTGGAAACACATACTGAATCTGGATTACATTTTCCCGAATGTGATGGCAGGAAAGCTGAAAGATGACCTGCAGATAAAAGAACTCATAAAAGAAGGTTATGGAATCGCACCGGACGAAAGGATTGGCGTTCTGGGAATCGGCATGGGCTCAAATTATGAGAAATATAAAGAACAGGTGAAGCAGATTCTGAAAGAACTGGAGATTTTTAATCAGAAACAGGATTTCTGTGCGTATGCAATAGAGATGCGTGGACGTCAGAGTTTTGTGGTTCTTTTTTATCATATGGGAAATGAACAGGAGACGTATCGGTATCTGGAACAGACAATTGTTCCGATGATCTGTAATACTGCACGTGGAAGGGTGATATGTACCTGGGCGGTCAGTGATGGATTTGAAAATATGCATGAAGCGGTCAGAGAACTAGATCATGCGGCAGAATGGAATCTGATTCTGAAGAAGGGAACATTAATCTGTAAGGAAAAGATACAGGAAATTAAGCTGCATTCATATAAGTATCCGCTGCACCTTGAAATAGAAGCCAAAGAAGCACTGATGAATAAGGATTTGAAGCGTTTTAAAGAGATATTTTCCAGGTATCAGGCATATTGCAGGGAACTTCCATGTACACCACAGGAGGCAAAGGAAGGATGTACACATATCGCATTGGTCCTGATCCAGATGGCGGCAGAAGCAGGGGCACTACAAGCGCAGAGAAAAGGACAGGCCTTTCTTCAGGGAATATCGAGAGCCAATGGATGGACGGACGTAGAAGAAAAAGCAGATGAATTCTTCGAATATCTGACAAGCAAAGAAGAATGCCACAATAATATAAGTCTTCTGGTGCAAAAGGCACTGGAGAATATCCGGGAGTATTATGATCAGGGAATAACGTTGGAAGAAATTGCAGAAAAACTGCATGTGACAGAGGAGTACTTAAGTACTCAGTTCCGAAAAGAAACAGGACGGACATTTACCGAGACGATCCGAGGGTACAGGCTTGAACACGTAAAAAAACTTTTGACGGTTACAAACTGGAAACTGACGAAGATTGCTGAAATGGTGGGTTATACAGACCCTAAATATATGAGCCGTGTATTCAAAGAAGAGACTGGAATGCTGCCTCTCGAATACCGAAAAAAGAACAGTTAGATTAAAAAACGTTAAAAAAACACAAATTCAGTCAAAAAAAGTCATCCTTTTTTAAATATTTCCCCCTTGTAGAAATACGGGAGAATGTTAAGATATTTCCAATAAGAAAAAAGGAGGGACCAATAATGAGTACGAAAAGTGTTATTTTTTCGAATCCAGATGATGTAATAGATTTTGTAAAGATTGTTGAAAAATATCCTTTTGATATGGATATGAAACGGGGCAGATATATTGTAGATGCAAAGTCCCTGTTAGGTCTTATGAATCTTGGATTTGACCAGAAAATAGAACTGAAAGTATATGAAGAAGAATGCGAAAATCTTTGGAAAGAACTGGATAAATTTGTAGCTGCATAAGTTTACTTCTGCAGTAACTGGATATTGTATGAGAAGAATCCTCAGCGTATAATAAGAATATACGTTGGGGAATTTTTTCGGCATATAAACATTACAGGAGAGGAAAATGGGAAAGAGTAAAAAAGAGAAACAGCAGGCATATTTCTTTGACAATAAAGCTCTGCTGGTGCTGATCCTGCCACTGGTGGTTGAGCAGTTCCTGGCGGTCCTGGTAGGAATGGCAGATTCCATTATGATCGCAAGCGTCGGCGAGGCGGCGGTGTCGGGAGTATCGTTGGTGGATCAGATAATGGTACTTTTGATTAATGCATTTGCCGCACTGGCGACCGGAGGTGCAGTAGTCGCAGGACAGTTTCTGGGACAGGATAGAAAAGAGGAGGCCTGTAAATCGGCAACTCAGATGGTATGGTTTATTACTATATGTGCAATCGGTATTACGGTACTTGTATATTTAGGGAAATCATTTATCCTGCATACGGTATTCGGCAAGATTGATCAGGATGTAATGCATCATGCAGACGTTTATTTGTTGATCGTGGCGGCATCGATTCCATTCATGGCACTGTATAACGGAGGAGCGGCGATCTTCCGTACAATGGGCAATTCGAAGGTAACAATGCAAATATCGATCATCATGAACGTTATTAATATAGGAGGAAATGCGATCTTGATCTATGGTTTTCACCGTGGAACGGAAGGGGTTGCGATTCCGACACTGGTGTCAAGGATGACGGCGGCGATTATTATAATTGTGCTATTGTGTGATGAGAAACGGACGCTTCACATAGAACAGACCTGGCGTTACCGAATTAACTGGGAAATGGTTAAGAAGATTCTAAGTATCGGTGTGCCGAATGGCCTGGAGAATAGCATGTTTCAGCTTGGAAAGATTATCGTGCTCAGCCTGGTATCGACATTCGGAACCTATGCGATTGCGGCAAATGCGGTGTCAAATGCAATCGGATTGTTCCAGATCCTTCCGGGAATGGCAATTACGCTGGCAATCACACCGGTTATTTCCAGATGTGTGGGTGCGGGCGATTATGAACAGGCGAAGTATTATAATAAGAAATTAATGCTCATTACTTATGTCAGTATGACTGCGATGGTATTATTCATATTTTCATTATTGCCGGTTATATTAAAGGCATATAATCTGTCGGATCTTACAGCAAGAACGACGGCAGATATCATACATTTCCACGGAATCGGTGCGATCTTCATCTGGCCGATTGCGTTCAGTTTGCCTGCGACATTCCGTGCGGCGGGAGATGCGAAAGCGTGTATGTATATTTCAAGTATATCTATGTGGATATTCCGGATCGGATTCAGTTACGTGCTTGGGAAATATCTGGGCATGGGTGTATTTGGTGTCTGGGTTGCGATGGTCATTGACTGGGTATTCCGTGCGCTCTGCTTTGTGATCCGTTATTTCAAAGGAAGCTGGAAGAAAAAGGCGATCGTATAAGATAGAAGTCTCTTGTAAAAACAGGTCTTCTATTTTATAATAGAGATTAGCCATATAGAAAACAAATAGGAGGAAGTTCTTGTGAAAAAAGAATTAGTAATTGTCATTGACTTTGGTGGACAGTACAATCAGCTGGTAGCAAGACGTGTCAGAGAATGCAATGTATATTGCGAGATCTACTCATATAAGACAGATATTGAGAAGATCAAAGCTATGAATCCTAAGGGAATCATCCTGACAGGCGGACCAAACAGCTGTTATGAAGCAGATTCCCCGACATATAAAAAAGAATTGTTCGAACTTGGTATCCCGGTTCTTGGATTATGTTACGGTGCACAGCTTATGATGCATGTACTTGGAGGAAAGGTAGAATCCGCTCCGGTACGTGAGTATGGTAAGACAGAAGTGCTGGTAGATAAGAAAGATTCCAAGATTTTCGAAGGTGTATCTGAGAAGACCATCTGCTGGATGAGCCATTTTGACTATATCTCACAGGTTGCACCTGGATTCGAGATCACAGCACACACAGCAGACTGCCCGGTCGCAGCAGCTGAGAATACAGAAGCTGGATTATATGCGATCCAGTATCATCCGGAAGTACTTCACACAGCAGAAGGAACTAAGATGTTATCGAACTTCGTATTAGGTGTCTGCGGATGTGCAGGCGACTGGAAGATGGATGCATTCGTAGAGAATACAATCCGGGAGATCCGCGAAAAAGTCGGCGACGGAAGAGTACTTCTTGCACTGTCAGGCGGAGTAGATTCTTCAGTGGCAGCAGGATTGTTATCCAGAGCTATCGGAAAGCAGTTGACATGTGTATTTGTCGATCATGGTCTTCTCCGTAAAGATGAAGGTGATGAAGTAGAAGGTGTATTCGGACCAAATGGACAGTTCGACCTGAACTTTATCCGTGTAAATGCGCAGCAGAGATATTACGATAAACTAGCCGGAGTAACAGAACCGGAAGCAAAACGTAAGATCATCGGTGAAGAATTCATTCGTATCTTCGAAGAAGAAGCCAAGAAGATTGGTGCTGTAGACTTCCTCGCACAGGGGACCATTTATCCGGACGTTGTAGAAAGCGGACTCGGTGGAGAATCCGGAGTGATTAAATCTCACCACAATGTAGGTGGACTTCCGGAGCATGTAGATTTTAAAGATATCATTGAGCCTCTTCGTGATCTGTTCAAAGACGAAGTACGTAAGGCAGGATTGGAGCTTGGAATTCCGGAGAGACTGGTATTCCGTCAGCCATTCCCTGGACCTGGACTTGGAATCCGTATCATCGGTGAAGTAACAGAAGAAAAAGTTAAGATCGTTCAGGATGCAGATGCCATTTACAGAGAAGAGATTGCAAACGCAGGACTTGACAAGAATATTAACCAGTATTTCGCAGCACTGACAAATATGAGAAGTGTCGGAGTTATGGGGGATGAGAGAACATACGATTATGCTGTTGCTTTAAGAGCAGTAACAACTGTAGATTTCATGACAGCTGAGGCTGCTGAAATTCCTTATGATGTACTGAATAAGGTGATGAGCAGAATTATTAATGAGGTTAAGGGAGTTAACAGAGTATTTTACGATCTGACTTCTAAACCGCCTGGAACGATTGAGTTTGAATAGTTGACGCTGGGCTACAAAGCCCGTAACCACGGGGCTTTGCGGCTTTGGGTGTTTGAAATTGCATTATCATTGCATTTTTATATTTCTTTGTGATACATTGCAGTATGCTGATTACTGGTATAATTAGCAATACTTTGAGAAGCTGACTGGTAGCTGAGAACCCCGGTCAGCTTCTTTGCAATCTCAATATTGGTGTTTGGATACAGATGACCATAAGTTCCTAGTGTCGTCTGTATTTTTTCATGTCCAAGACGCTCTTTAATCAGCAGTGGATTTTCGCCCATGCTGATAAGCAGGGAAGCATGCGAATGTCTCAGGGCATGAATTTTGATTCTGTGGACACCAGCTAAATTTGCCAATTTCTCTAATGCTCTTGGAAGCGTTGTTTTGCTGGTGGGTGTACTGTTATAACTCAGTACGAATCCACAATTTGGTAAAACCTTTGCCTGGACCGCCTTCCATTCTTGTAATTCCTTGATGGTATCAGCATCAATATAAATGGTACGGTTGCTTGCCTGCGTCTTAGGTTCAACGAATTTGTAGTCATTCATTGTTTTATAGTACAGTGTTTTACTAATAATCAGCATACCTGTTTCAAAATCAATATCATCCCACTGTAAGGCGGCAGCCTCTCCAATACGCATTCCAGTCATAAATAAAAGCCAGAACGAGATGAAGAGATAGTGCTCGTAGTAGTCACCTTTGTACAGCAGGGATATTACCTTCTGAAACTCCTCCAAAGTCCAGAAGTCGATCTTTACTTTTTTAGATTTGATATTGCCGATCATGCGGGCAGGATTCTTCTTTGCAAGTCCGAGGATAATCGCCCGGTCAAAAGCTAAACATAACATTCCCTGAACAATGCGTACATAGTTTGGACTGAATTGTTTTGCCAACTTGAGCTGCCAGGTCTGTACATTTATCGCTTCTATTTCGGACACTTTCTTCTTGTAGAAATAGGCAAAGTGTTTTTGAATGGTCGAGTAACGATTCTTGTAGGTACTTTCTTTCACCTGAGTTTTGTACCACGGAAGATAGATTTCTTCAATAAACTTTTTGAAGGTAATGTCTTCCTTCTTATCAGCTAATTCTTCCGTTGATGCAAGAATCAATTTGGAATACTCGGCACGGGCTTCTTTTTTTGTTGAGAATCCGCTGCGGTATTTTTGAATCTGTTTTCCGGTTACAGGATGATATCCGAGGTTGGCTCGAAAATAATAAGTGCCGTTTTCTGCTTTTTTAATTGGATCTTTTGCCATGATTTCACTCCTTACTAAAATGCAAAAAGCACGATCATTCTTGCTTATCGGGCAAAGTAATCCCTAATAATTCTTCAACGGCTTCTTTTGGAACCCTGTCTAATTTTCTGGATTGATAATAGGTATGCCCCTTTTCTACCATAAGTTCCTTTGCTTTTTTGATAATATCAGCAGCAAAGGAAGGACCGTAGCCTAATTCAATCAAATCCCTTTTTGTTACAGTTATCATGAATCTCCTTTCCACAGACAGGGAATCAACTTGATACCTGTCTATTATTATATCAAATTTTGAGTAAAAGTTCTCTAATAAAAGCGCTATAAGCTAAAATCCCAAAAGTCTATGTTATTCTTTCAGAAGCCAGTTCCTATGCCCGTTCCGGCCACGTAAAACGGTGTTACTTTGTAACTATTAAGCTGCAGGCGTGCGAAGATGCAAACTATCTGCAGTCACCTATATCAATCTCCCGAAAGATTTCTTTTGTTTTCAAGGTACGGCGAATGGATATATTACCCATTCAATTAAGGAATAGGGGGCTTTTCTTTAAGATTGAAAAATTTTAAGAAAAAATGATAAAAATAAAAGCTGCCTTGATTTGGCAGCCACGGAAATCTATTTGCGTTTTAGAGCCAGACGATTCAGCATGGAAATGAGCGCAAGCATATCCTCGTCATCGAGTTGTTTCATCAGATCAGTTGCTTTGTCAATCAGAGGAAGATTGTGCAGCTCTGAATCGAAGAACTGTTGAGGAGTGACTTCCAGATAGTCACAGATATCCAGAAAGCTCTGCATGGTAGGCAGAGAACGTCCGGAAGTGAGGGACTGGATGTAGCTTTTATTTTTGCCAAGATCCAGACTCATCTGATATTCAGATACATTTTTCTTTAAACGCAGTTCGCTGATGCGTTCTCCAATAAAGTTTTTATCCATACATTTACACCTCTCTTCCACATTTTAAACTATTTACTTACAGCAAATTAAGGAATAAAATAGAGATATATTTGAAATATAGTGATTATTCCGTAATATAACCGTAATTTACTAAAATGATACAAAAAAAGAAATTATGGATGATAGAAAATGGATTTTGGGGTATGATGATAGCAAAGGAAGTGGATGTCTGTGCGGATTATAGGAAATGAGCAGGAAATTGAATGGGCGAAGGAAGCACTGCGGAATCAATGTAACGATTGTCCCTACTTGGACTGCTGTAATGAAAAGGCGAAAGAGGAGTCAAAGCAGTGTGGAACGGTTCGGTTTGGCTGCCGGGAGTATCTGAAAGAGAAGATTGAATTCGTAGTAGAAAAATAGATGTAGTATTTTGAACAAATATAAACACCATATATAGTATAAGCCTGAATTGACATGAGGAATATCTTGTGCTAGTATACTGATATAGTTTATTTTATGCACACCCTTTTTGGGGAGTTTCGGGATTCATAAGAATCTCCAAACTTACAGGAAACAGCAGGAGCTGATTCCTGGCATAAGTAGTTTATGTTTGTAGTGAGTGTCACGGTATGCCTTTTTTGGCTGCGTGGCACTTTTGTTTTTTCAGGAAGAAACCAGACTTTTAAGAATGAACAGAGAAAAGACTCTCTTTTCATTCTTTTTTTGTGCTTACATTTAGGTTTCGGCATAGTTGCATGCCACAACCAGCTTCGGCTGTTGATGGATAAATATTATTTTAAGAAAGGTGGAATAAGAACATGAATGAAGCAAGAGTGTATGCAGATGGATTTGAGAGATCCTTTGCAGAAGTAAAAGATCTGCTGGAGTTTCTGGCAGAGAGAGGAAGAAATGCCAAATGGATCAGAAAGCCAACGAATACGTTACGGCTGGCACCACTGGAAAAGGAGGCTCAAAATCTGGATGCGGCAGATGCATCCATGGAAGAAATTTTGGAGGATACAGAGAAGAATACGCAGCTTGTACTGAAAATGAGAGGAGAATCCTATCCGGTACGTGACTGTGCCATCCGCACCATTTTAAGCCGCGCAGGTGTCAATGGAGACGGGCTTCGCAAGCTGGATAAGGCAACATATGCGAAGGTAGTCAATTACTGCCTGCGGGTTGCAAAAGGGGATGCCCTGATTAAGATTGCGGACGGAAAGGTTTCCGCAGTACATGGCGGGGATAAACATGATTATTGCATCCTTGATATGAAAGCCATGTTTGAGACAACCTGCGAATATCTGAATCTGAATTTCAAAGGCAGTGTTTACATGGAGGGCTCTGGTATCTATGACCATTCCATTGTATCTGCCATGTGGAAGCTCGGAGGAAGTCAGGAACTTCTGGATACTTACCGAAAAGCACTGGATGCACACGGAATGGATGAGAAGATCCTGTCACCGGCACTTCGTTTTACCACATCTGACGTGGCAGCGAGCGGTGCAAATCTGTATCCGATGCTTTTGACAGACGGACCAAACGGCGTTATCAGTCTGGGAAGTCCAATCAAGCTGGCTCACGATAAAGGGGCAACGATTCTGGACTTCCGGAAAAATCTGGAGCAGGTATGCGCCCGCTATGTGGATGCGATGAAGAATCTTACTCAGCTTATGGACATTGAGATCCGTAATCCGGTGAACTGCCTGAAGCTGCTGATGAAGGAACTTGGCATTAAACAGAAGATCCGGAATGAGGTGGTGGAGCTATTTGTATCCCAGAACGGGGAAGGTGCCTGTACGGCACATGATCTTTATTATGCCATGAATGAAGCCTCCTTTTTTGCAGCCTGTGAAGGAATGTCCGGACAGGGCATCCTGAAGCTGGAGGAGGATATTACGAAGGCGCTTATAAAAGACTGGAAAAAATATGACGTTTATGGAGCAGTCAAATGTTAGGAGGAATTGGAATGAATAACAAAGCAGAGTATACACCGGAAAAGGTTGTGGATATCAGTAACCTGTCAAGAGAAGACTGGTTGGAATACCGCAAAAAAGGAATCGGCGGCAGTGATGTAGCGGCAATCATGGGGATCTCTCCATTTGCCACTATCCGGGATCTGTTTTACAACAAAACAGGTGTGCAGCCGGTCATTCAGGAGGAAGAGGAAAGCAACTGGGTTGCCAAGGAAGTCGGACACCGGCTGGAAGATCTGGTGGCAGAAATCTTTTCCAAAAAGACCGGACTGGAAGTATTTCCGGTACGTGTCATGTTCCGGCATCCATTATATCCGTTCATGCTTGCAGATGTGGATTTTTTTGTTCGTATGCCGGATGGGACATTTGCGATTCTGGAATGTAAAACCTGCAATTATAATGCGAAAGATAAGTGGGCTGATGAGGGTATTCCAGCTCATTATGTGCTGCAGGTAAGGCATTATCTGTCTGTGATGAATATGCAGAAAGCCTTTATCGCATGCCTGTATGGAAATAACGAGAATGAGTTTGTGTATCGCACCATTGAGCGTGATCTGATTGAGGAAGAAGACATCATTGATCAGGAAACGTATTTCTGGCAGGAACATGTATTGAAAAATGTAGTACCGCCGCATAACGGGAATTCCGATCTGGTTCTGGCAAATATCCGTAATTATGGTGGTTTTGCAGACAAATCTATTCCGGAAATTGTGCTTTCCGGTCTGGAATCAAAAAATCTTGAGAAGTATCTTACCCTTTCGGAGGAAAAGTCACAGTTGGAAAAACGGAAAAAGGAAATCGAAGCAGAACAGCGGGCAATCAGTGTTCCTTTTGTGGAACAGCTGGGGCAGGGCTGCAAGGCAGTGCTGGAGGACGGTACGAACCGTTACCGTATTACCTATAATCCGACCAGACGTACTTCGGTTGGGAAAGACCAGATGGAGAAGCTGAAAAACCAGCATCCGGATATCTATGAGGAATATACAAAAACAACGGAGAGCCGTACTTTCCGAATTAAGAAGGAGGCGGCGTAATGAGAAAACCAAATGAACGGATGCGGATAAAAAGCTGGAGGGATATAAACAATGAGGTGCAGATTTAAACATAAGATTTTCCAGAATGAGGAGAATGGGTATACGATTGCCATATTCACCACACAGGATACGTCTGTCCCCCTGTCAGCCAGAGACAAATATCTGGCATCCCGGAATATCATCGGCTTCTCAGCGATTGGATTCGGTCTTCCGCTTACAGACGAGATTGAGCTTGAGATGGAAGGCAGATGGGAGAGCGGAGAGCATGGAACTCAGTATCAGGTGGAAAATTTCATGGAGGTTGTACCACGGACAAAGGAGGGTATCTTAGGATACCTTTCTTCCGGTGCAATCAAAGGTATCGGTCCCAAGATGGCAGATACTATTTTCCGGAAGTTTGGGCTTCAGACACTGGAAATCATGGAAAACAACCCGCAGGAACTCTTGAAGATCCGTGGAATTTCCGAGAAGAAGCTGGCTGCTATTGTGGAGTCCTATGGAAAAAACCAGGTGTTCCGGGAACTGATGACGTTTCTGACGCCTTTTAAGGTAACACCCAAAAAAGTGAATATGATTCTGAAGAAATTCGGAAATGAATCGGTGGATATTATCCGGCACCGCCCTTACATGCTGAGTGCAGTCAAAGGCTTCGGGTTTCTGACTGTGGATGCGATCGGAAGACAGTGCTGCTGTGCACTCAATGATCCCATGCGGATATCCGGGTGCATCGGACATATCATGAATCAGGCAATGAAAGAAGGACATCTGTTTAAGCAGCGTCAGGAGGTTATCAGGGAAGCACTGGAAATGCTGAACCGGGATCTGCAGGTCATGGCAGTATCGGAGCAGGATGTCAGTCAGGTGCTTTACCGGCTGGTGCTGCAAAAAAGCATTGTTGTGGAGGAAGAACGGATCTATTCTATCCGGCAGTATGAAGAAGAAACACAGACCGCTTCCATGATAGCCAGACGGCTTTTGGAGAAGCCGGTTTTGCTGTCCATTGAACCGGAGCTGGAAAAGGCACAGAAGACACTGGGGATCACGCTGTCAGAAACACAGAAACAGGCAGTGCGGATGGTGTTTGCACATCCCATCAGTATTATTACCGGAGGTCCCGGAACCGGAAAGACAACGGTTCTCAAGGTGATTCTCTATATCCATCAGGCGTTATGCAGGTCAGAGGTACAGCTTATGGCTCCGACCGGACGTGCGGCAAGACGTATGGTGGAGAGTACCGGCTGTGAAAATGCATCCACGATGCATCTGGCCCTGGGGCTTTTGGGAGATGATACGGATTTTGAACCGGATTTTGAGTACCTGTCTGCCGGATTTCTAAATGTAGATGAGGTGTCCATGGTGGACATGCATCTTGCCTATGAATTTTTCCGGCGGGTTAGCAGACATGCCAGAGTCCTTTTAGTCGGGGATAAGAACCAGCTTCCATCCGTAGGAGCCGGGGATGTGTTCCGGCAACTGATTGCCTGCGGGCTGATTCCGGTCACGGTACTGGATCTGGTTTACCGGCAGGGCGCTTTGAGCAGCATACCTTATAATGCAAAACTGATGCAGGAGAATAAGACTAATCTGAGCTTTGGGGAGGATTTTCAGTTCATTGCCTGTAAAGGAGCAGATGAAGCGGCAGAGATTGTCCGGAGGATTTATCTGGACGAGATTGCAAAAAACGGCATGGATCAGGTACAGATCCTGACTCCGTATCGGAAACGCAGTGCTGCCGGAGTGGATGAATTGAACAAATCTCTGGAGGATTTTGTAAATCCGCCAATCGCAGGGAAGAAGGAACTGCATATCGGCAGTCAGGTGTTCCGGGTTGGCGATAAGATTTTACAGAATAAAAATACCGAGATGGCGAGTAACGGCGATCTGGGCAGGATACTGGACTGTATCACGGATGAGGATGGAAATGCCAGGGCAGTGATCGGATTCCCGGATGGGCGGCAGGTGCAATATGAAGCTGACCAGATGGAAATGATCGAACATGCTAACGCAACAACCATCCATAAGGCACAGGGTTCCGAATGTCCGGTTGTCATCATCCCTTGGGTAAAAGCCTTTTATATGATGCTGAAGCGCAATATTCTCTATACCGGAGTGACCAGAGCGAAAAGCAAGGTTTATCTGGTAGGGGAATGGGCTGCAGTCTGTCAGGCAATCCATACGGATGACAGCGGGACAAGGAACACCATTCTGAGTGAGCGGATCGTACAGTATTACGATCAGTATCAGAGTGAACAGAAACCGGAAATGGAGCAGTTAAAACTTGTTGTTTAAAAATATTTTTCAATTTTTGAAATAAGCGGACTATTACTCTTATATAGGGGAACGTCTGCTTTTCTAAATGAAAGGAGCAGAGAATGAAAGAATTATTGTATAAGAAATCAGAGGCAGTTGCCGCTTTGAACCGTGTGGATGGCTTCCATCCGATGGAACTGGCAAGAAAGATTGGAGAAGAAGGGCAGGAGGAGCAGCTTTATCTGGATGTGAAATACCGGAAGCTATGGTTTCGTCTGGTCAATCCGGCAGGAAAGATCATCAGCCGGATTATCACTTTCACAGAGAACATGGCAGTTGTGGAAGCACGTATCTATCTGGATAAATGTGATCAGGAAGACAATTATGTAGCCAATTCCTTTTCGCAGAAATTCCGGAGCGATGACCCGAAGTTTGGAGACAAATTTCTGGAAATGGCAGAAACAGCAGCCGTAGGAAGGGCATTATCGGATGCCGGATATGGTGTGCAGTTTGCGGATGTGGGAGAGGAAAATGATCCTGCACAGGTAGATGCCGGAATTCCATATCAGAATCCACAGATGCCGGATTCAGGTGCCATGGAAAATGCAGCCATGCCGGATTCGGGTGTCATGCCAAATGCCCCTATGCCAACTTATGGAGAGATGCCAGGTCAGCCGGAATATGCAGGCCAGCAGATGATGAATCAGTTCTATCAGCAGGCACAGGCGGCGGGAAGCACCATTTACCATGGCAGTGGACAAATGCCTGGCTACGGTTCCGCTCCGGCTGCCTCTACGCCGCCAAAGACCGGACAGATGCTGCAGGGAGCATTACAGAATCTGGATACGTCCCTTCCGGTAGAAGAACTGATGAAACACATGAACTATGAAATGGCAGTCGGGACTGTGATTCCGGGAAAGGGAAAATACGGCGGAAAGACCATGGGACAGGTGGCAGTTGAAAGCCCGTCAACGATCCAGTGGTTTGCCGAGCAATATTCCGGACCGAACAATCTGGTTCCGGCGGCAGCAAAGGTAATTTTACAAAAAGCAATGCCGATGGCTGGTTAAGGAAGAACCCCGCAGAGAGCTTTTTTCTGCGGGGGAAAGGAGGAAGAGACCGGGATGTATTATGATATGTCTGGGTTTGATTATGGAATACTGGATGTGGTGCAGGTGCTGCATCTCAGAAAGCGGCGGGGAAACTATTATGACTGCCCGTTTTGTGGAGAGACGCATGGAAAACTGAATATCAATGTGGAAAAGAATGTATTCCGGTGCAACCGCTGTGATGCGTCCGGGGGGATGCTGAAGCTTTATGCGGATTTGCACAATGTTACACTCTCCGAAGCAAATCAGCAGATCCGGGAAGCATTAGGAAAAGGAGAATACCGGACGGATTATATCAAAGCAACGCCGGTACAGGAAGAAAAGGCAACGGCAGAGCTTGCACCCATAGAGGAAATCCACCGGACGTATCAGAGAATGCTGTCCATGCTCACGCTTAACAGGAAGCATCAGGAGGATCTGCAAAGACGAGGATTAAAACCGGAACAGATCGAAGCACAGCGTTACCGGAGTGTCCCGCTGTTTGGAATGAAGAAGCTGGTCAAAAGGCTGGCAGAAGAAGGATATATGGTGAAAGGCGTGCCGGGATTCTACCGGGATACAGACGGAAACTGGACGATTAACTTCAAAGCAGAAAACTCAGGAATCCTGATTCCCATAGTTTCTTTGGACGGGTTCATCCAGGGTTTTCAGATCCGGGTAGATCATGTGACTGACACGAAAAAATATATCTGGCTGTCCAGTGTCAATTATGACCAGGGAGTTTCCTCCGGAAGTCCGGTACATGTGATCGGTGATCTTGCCGCAGAACGTGTCTATCTGACCGAAGGAGCCTTAAAAGGGACCATAGCCCATTATCTGTCCGGCGCTACCTTTGTGTGCGTTGCCGGAGTGAACCAGTACCGGAATCTGAAACCGGTGCTGGAGCGGATGAAAGGATATGGGATGAAACAGCTTTTGGAGGCGTATGACATGGATAAGAAGATGAAAGTAGCCTGCAATAAGCATGACAGTAAGTGTGCGGTCTGTTTTGAGCGTTCCCCTGTTATCTGCCAGCATAAGGCGGAGAAACGGAGGATTATCCAGAACGGCTGCAATAAGGTCTATGAAATCTGCCGGGAGCTTTCCCTGCCGATGAACCGGATGGTCTGGGATATGGACGAGAGCGGGGAGTGGAACGGGAAACACAAGGGGATTGATGACTATTTAGCCGCCATCAAACAGAAGGAAGGAACCGGGGCACAGACTTCGGCTCTTCCGAAAGGAGAACAATCATGAGAAAAAAAGGAAATACGGTTCTTGCAGGACTCATTATCTGCCTGTTGCTTGTTTTTCTCGCAGCGGCAGGAAAACTCTTTGGTGCTTATCTGAAGTATCAGAAAGGGGACGTAAGTTACGAGAAACTGCAGGAATATGTTCAGGAACCAGAGGAAGAAGAATCACCGGAGTCTGAGAAAGAAAAGGAGGAACCTAAGAATAGGTATCTAGAAATTGATTTTGCAGGTTTAAAAGCGGTTAATCCGGATGTCATAGCGTGGATTCAGATTCCGGCACTGGATATTAGTTATCCGGTGGTACAGGGGAAAGATAATGCATATTATCTTCATCACCTTTTTTCGGGAGAATCCAATATCAACGGGAGCATCTTTGTGGACTGCCATAATCAGCCGGACTTTACGGATCAGAATACGATCGTGTACGGGCATAATATGAAAAACGGGAGCATGTTCGGAACTCTGGATAAGTACCAAGACAAAGAGCTATTTGAACAACATCCGGAGTTTTATCTCTATTTGCCGGACAAGATCCTCAAGTATCGTATCTTTTCCTGCTATGCGGGAAGAACCGGAAGTGAGGGATATAGGTATCATTTCCCGGAAGCGGAAGATTTTCAGACGTTTCTGGATACGGTGTCTTCTTATAGGGATTATGATACCGGCACCGAGCTGTCGGCAACGGATCGGATAGTTACGCTGTCTACCTGTGTCAATTCCAGACGGAATTATCGCTATCTGGTACATGGAAAATTAAGCAGTGAGATCATCACAGAGGAATAAAAGAATCGTGCTGGTGTGAGAAGAAATTTCTTATGCCAGCTTTTATTATGGGAGGAAATGTAATGGGAACAGCATTGGTTATGGAACATGCAAACGCACTGGCACAGATGATAGTCAGTGAAAAGGACAAGTTATTTGATGAAAGAGTGGAGGCTCTTGTAAAACTTTATAGAAGGGCGGAATTTTATCTGAAGCAGGGATTTCTGGAGAGCATCGTCTGCGAGTTCCATCGGAAGAAAGTGGAAATGATTATGCAGGCGGAAACAAAAGGAGAGATAACGGAAATACTGAAATTATCAAAACCGCATTTTGATGGGAACAAGTTTGTCTATACCTCTCCGTATGCTGTGGAAGAGGAAGAGCTGCTCCTTTGGTCTCTGACATCACTGCAATGATAGAAATACCAACGATGATAGAGATGGGGTATGGAATATTAAAATAAAAAGATTAGCTTTTCACGTCACTTTTTGTTGATTAATGTGTATATATATATATAAAAGGGTTATAGTATTAGCCACTTAAAAATACATGCACTCTATGAATGGAAAGAAGAGTGCATGTATAAATAAAAAATTCATGTCCTAAAAACATATCAGTTATGTCCAAAAAGATGCAAAAAATAATATGCGTGTTATAATTAAGAAAGACGCGAGGCAAGAAATTCTAATACATCCAGAATCTCTGCTTGCTTTTCAGGAGAGAACTTTTGGATGTTGATTTCTATTTTCTTGGAAATTGGAATGCTGTCATCTTTAGTATAGGTAAATACATCGCGGAGAACTTCTTGGCGTGTAACCTGAAGTGCATCTGCAATCTCACAAACGAAGTCCAAAGTGAGACTAGATGATCCATTTTCGATACGGCTCATGAAACTAGAAGAAATATGAAGTGTTTCAGCAAGTTTGGCTTGTGTAATGCCTTGAGATTTTCGTATTGTTTTGATTCGTTCTCCTGTTTTCATGATGAATCGTTCTCCTTTCGATAAATATATTGTACCAATAGTGATAGAAAAAATGAATTTACATATATGCAACATGTTTACATATAATAAAAACAACTGTACTATAGAAGAAAAGGGGGTACAGTTGAATGTATAATGAAGTTGAAGTAAAAGCGATTTTAATTGCAGTACATAATATTGAGAATGTTGGGTTAAATAGTAAGAAAGTGCTGCTAAATAGTATCGAGTGGCTTAGATGTCAGTATGAGATTACGCAAGATGAATCTTTTTTAATAAAAGCTGTTTGGCATATCTACGCTTATTTGGAATTGGGATATCCATACATAAGCGGTGAACTTGAATTTAACAGAATTTTAAATTGTTTGCAGTTAGATATAAATACTGTATTTCCTAAAAAAGGATGGGCATATAAAAAAGTGGCATTGAAGAAATCAAATATAAATCAAATATTGGGAAGATGGCATCCACATTTTCAATCTATGAAGATTGAAGCAGCAATTCTTGATATTATAGATAAGGTGGAAAACAAAAAAATAGGGAGTTTTATATACCATTGTGGAAAAATGCTGGAGCAGAAGGATAATAAAGCATTATGGGAGAAAACGTTTGTCTTACGTGTTACAGAGGATGAGGCTGTCCTTCAAGATGTGAATAAGAGCAAATATTATATATTTGATGAGGTGTGCAGATGATTAAAATAGCAACAATTGAGGATGAAGAAAATATAAGACAAGAAATAGTTCGGTATATAAAAAAAGGGATCGGTAGTATCGAAGGAGTTGAAGTTGATGTATACGAATCAGCAGAGCGCTATTTGCTTGTTGGAGGAAGATATGACTTGGTTATTTCAGATATAGAACTTCCGGGGATCAGTGGTTTGGAATTAGGGAAAAGAATAAAAGAGAACAATCCGGATGTGTACCTCGTTTTTCTAACATCACACTCTGAGTTTGCGTCAGAGAGTTATATCATAGAAGCATATCAGTATATTTTGAAAAAGGATATAGAAGAGAGACTTTCACCATTGATTGAAAGAGTAGTTCATGAAATAAAAAAAGGCTATGAAGAATATCGGTGGGTTGGCACTAACCAGAGAAAAATTAAAATATACTATAAAGATATTGTATGTATTCAAAAGATTAAAGGCTCAAAGTATGCAGAGTATATTACGGAAAATGGGAAGTATATGGAACGACTGTCTATGAATCAGATTCTTGAACAAATACACAGTAATGCTTTTATATTAGTGGATCGAGGACATGCAGTGAACGTAAATCATATTGTCAGAGTACGGGGGAATGTGATTCAGATGGTTAACGGTGAAGAAATTACAGTTAGCCGGGTACAGAGTTCACAGGTGAAAGAAAAAATAACAGCGTATTGGAGAGCATTAAGATGAATCAGATCATTCTTTCAGGAATACAGATTACAATATCTATATGGGAAATGTGGATGTGTTATGAAATTTTATACATGACGGTATTAGATAAAAAATACGCTGACAAAAAGGAGACCATTATCCGATGGGCGAACATATTTGTTGTAGGAAGCTTGTTGGGAATTAATAGATTAATTGCTTTTTTTTCCAGAACAATGCTGGGGCTTGTAGTTATTTTAACTATCATGTGTATGTATGGGATAAAGAGAAAAAAAGTAGTGTTAAGTGCAGGAATAGTATTCGTTTATTTTGAATTTATTGCAATTCTGGATTTTATTTTAGCATTTATAAGTATGGAGTTTATAAAAGAGCAATTTGAGCATGATATATATATATATGCTTTGACGTGGCAGAAAGTGCTTATATATTTTTTTACAAGAGGAATTATTCTATTAGGTATTGTGAATATAAAAAAAAGAGAAGAGAGCATACGCAGTATGATAGAACAATGCTGTGGAATTATAGTTATAACAGGGGCTTTACTATGTGCGGTACTTTTCAAATATCAGTTATGGTTAGATGAAATGGCAAATGGGAGTAAACCTATTCGGGGAATCAATGCAAGTATGAATCTATCAGCTATAAGTTTACTTATTGTTCTAAGCGGTATGTTTATAATCAAATATCAGGTGGTGAAACAAGAAAAAACGACACTTATATTGAGAGATCAGTTATTGGAAGAAAGATATGCAGAGATGCTGAAAAGCCGACAAATGATTCATGACATGAAAAATCATTTACTAGTGCTTCGAAATATGGAGAGAGCAAATCAGTGGGATAAATTACACGATTATCTGGAAGAAATAAGCAAAGATATCCTTGATGATTCAACAAAGATTTGGACAGGAAATAATATAGTGGATTTGATTTTAAATTCTAAGAAAAAGCAAGCAGATTCCGAAGGAATTGATTTCAGTATTGGTAGCAACATGATTGGGGATGTTCCGTTTAAGGATGGGGAGACGATTTCACTGTTGGGTAATCTGCTGGATAATGCAATAGAAGCCTGTGAGAGAATAAAATCTACAGAAAAATGGGTGACTATAAGAATTAATAGAAGGTATTGTTTATTATATATAGAGATAGAAAATAGTATTGAAGAGCACCCAAAAGAAAAAAATCATCGGCTTATCTCATGTAAGTCAGAAAAGGAGGTACATGGATATGGGTTGAAAAACGTGCGGCAGATTGTAGACAGATATGATGGTACATATTCTTATCAGATTAAAGAAAACAGCTTTTTGACGTGTGTTTCTTTTTTTAGTAATGAGGATGTTTCATAAAAAAGAAAGGGGGGAATACCATGGAACACAGAGAAGAAATGAATTGTGGCGGAGATTTGTGCAAAGAAATGTTGGAACTGGACAAATTGTTAAGAGCAAGTGACAGTGAAGAGATGATGGGGGGTACACATACAATTGGGTGTGCAGCGCTTTTGACAATTTATTGTTGTTAACATGTAAAAACAGATGTGATATCTATATTAGCACATCTGTTTTTTTATATCAATATTTCCAAAGGAGAGTCAATACTATGTATAAGCAGGAGCCTTATTTATCAGAATATATAGATGTGCGAGCGGGAGTCTATTTTAAACCGTTTTATAATGTGTTAGCAGATTGCGGAGTGAGAAAATTAAAGAGCAGTTTAACGGATATGCGAGAGACATATTCAGAAAATATTTATGCGGATTTTACACAGTATCTGGCGGAACAATTACAAGAAATCTGTATGAGAACATTAATTGTAGAAATGCATATATGCAAATCAGCAGGGAAACTGAAGGGAGAAAATAACAGAGAAGAATATGAATATTACTGTAATAAAATTGTAGGTGAAATGGTAAATATTAAGAAAATGTTTGAAAAGTATCCGGTATTGCATCAGTGTGTTGAAAAAAGAATTACATATAGCATTAACTTTTATAAAGAAATACTAGAACATTTTTCAAAACATAGAGCAACAATTTGTGATCAGTTGTGTAGAGCAAATTGTTTTTTAAAGATTGTCAGTATTGAAAGTAAGCATTCAGATGTGCATAGGGGAGGAAGGCATGTTGTTAAAGTGCGTTTAGATGATGGAAGTGAGATATTATATAAACCACACTCAATGGAAAATGAGAAGCAATTTGGTGAATTACTCCACTGGATGAGTCAAGGATTAAAAATAGCTCAATTGGATTATAAATTTTTATCTTATGAAGATCATAGTTGGTGTTCAATTGTGGAATATAAAAGCTGTAAAACTGAAGATGAGATAAAAAAGTACTATAAACGCATAGGTGTCCAATTATTTCTGGCATATTTTTTGGGAACACATGATTTGCATTGTGAAAATATCATTGCATCCGGAGAATATCCTGTACTTATTGATCTGGAAACCATAGTTAATGTCCAACCGTCAAAAAAAAGAGTTACTGCTGATGAAGAAGTGAATTATCAACTGGCTCATTCAGTTTTATATACAGGTTTGCTACCTATTTATACATGGAATAAAGATAAATGTGGAATTGATAATAGTGGAATTAGTGGTGGCACTGGAAACTATTATCCTTTTAAAGTACCTACTGTTTCTAAGGCAGAAACATCAGATATGCATATTGTTTATGATTATCCAAAGGCAACACAAAAACAAAATTTAGTTATATTGCAGGATAGATTTCCAGCTCCAGTCAAATATGAAGAGAAACTTTTAGAAGGCTTCTCGTTGGCTTATCAGTATGTGTTGTGGCATAAGGAAGAATTTAAAAAGAAGATAGAAAAATTAAGTTTTTTAAAAAGTCGTATGCTGGTTGCAGATACCCAACGATATAGTATGATTTTGTCCAGTTCTTATCATCCGTCTTTGCTGATGAATGAAAATGAACGTGAAGCTTTCTTTATATCCATGTTAAAAGGAAGAAATGAATCGGAAGATAGAATTGCAAAAGATGAGATGAATTGTCTTTCACATGGTGATATCCCGTACTATGAATATCATTTAAATGATAAAAAATTGTATTCGGGGATGGGAGATGAACTTGGAGAGTATTTTGAGGAAGCTCCTATTAATAGTTTGTTAAAGAAAATTGATGATTTAAATGAAGCTGATATGAAGAAACAGCAGCGATATATGCAAACAGCATTAGAATTAATGCCAAGTTCGCGAGAAAAATATGAAAATGGAACGTATTATGTGAGCGAAAATCCGATATCATTATGCAACAAGGAGACTAAAAATAAATATAACAGGCAGATAGAGCAGCTTATTGAGCGTGTGATAGAAGAGGCTGTCTGGAATCAAGAAAGAACAGAAGTAAATTGGTGTCAGACAAAACTTTCTACAGAAAAACAGATGACATGGAATATAGGAGCTATGGGAATGTACTTATATAGTGGATTGGCAGGTATGCTACTCCTATTTCATGAGTTAAAACAGTTTTCATATTCTGAAAAAGTTGAGGAAATTTATTATACATTACAAAAAATGCTTTTTAGATATTCGGATAAAGGTATGGAATCCATTAATAACTTACAATCGGATGCAACGGGAGCATATGATGGGGAAAGCTCTATCGTGTATGCATATTTAATATTATACGAGAAAAGTAAGGACATTCGTTATCTAAAATATGCGGAACAGCATGTACAGATTGTGGAAAAATTAATTGATCGAGATAAACGGTATGATATGCTCTCAGGAAATGCCGGGGCAGCATATGTATTATTAAAATTGTACAAGCATACAGGTAATAGTCAGTACCTATATATAGCGGAACAAGCAATAGAAATATTGCAAAAAAATAGTGAAAAACAACAGAAAGGAATAGGATGGCGAATAGTAGATGATCTACCGCCAATGTCAGGAATGGCACATGGGAATGCAGGGATACTTATGCCGGTGATTGAACTGTGGAAAGAAACCAGAAAAAAGAAATACAAAGAAATGGCAGAAGAAATATGGCAATATGAAGAATCACTATATGATGTAAACATCCAGAACTGGTTAGATGTGAGATGTGGTAGTTCTGATGAAGAACAGATTGGAGCAGTGGCATGGTGCCATGGAGCAGGAGGCATATTGATTTCAAGAATATATTGTAATGCACTAGTGGATGATGAGATGTGGAAGAAGAGATTCGAAAAAGATATTTCCAGAGCATATGAAAAATTAAAAAGGTATTGGAAAAGAGACAGTTGGAGTTTGTGTCATGGTATTTGTGGTAATCTCTGGATATTAAATCAAATAGATGAATTTATGGACATTAATATTAACGAATGTATAAAGCTGTTACCACAAGAAATATTGAATCCGGGATTCATGAATGGATATGGGGGAATTATATATTATTGTTTGATGGATACAATTAATAAATATGAATCGTAATAGAGACATATTTATATAATTCACATGACCAAAGTTTTCGTTATCGTATCTACTCTCCAGAAATAGAATTAAGGAATAATACAATAAAAGTGATGACATCCTTACAGGCAATAAATAAGGTAGCATTACTTTTTATGGCGGTTTTTTTGACTGGTATGATTGCTATTTATCAACTTCGATTCGAGCATAGAGAAGAATCATATGGAATTAGTCTGGCATATGGTGCACAATACAAGGAACTCTACTGGGAAATATTTTGTGAGATTTTATTATTAAACAGCATAGGAACGATCATAGGAATAGTCATTGGTTATTTGGTTACTTATTATGTGGATTTTGGAATTATGATCAGTGTAGTGAATGTGCAAGGGAGCTGGTACACATTTCTGAGTGCATATGGGCTGTGTGTAGTACTAAGTAGCTTTGTTTCGGTAATTACTTTTAGAAAACTAAAAAAGAAAAAAATTATTGAATTGCTGAATGTCTATTAGGTGGTGAATTACATGATTATGTTAAAGGGAATAGAAAAAACCTATTGTGGAAAAGAAATTAAGACTAAAGTATTAAAGGGGGTTGATTTGTCAATTTCTAAAGGAGAATTTGTTTGTATCTTTGGGGAATCCGGAAGTGGGAAATCTACATTGTTGAATATTTTAGGGTTATTGGACGATGCAACGATAGGAACTTATAAGTTAGACGGAGTAGATATTCGAAAGTTATCAAAAAAGGAAAGTGCATTTATCAGAAATCAAAAAATTGGATTTGTATTTCAGGCATACCATCTTATACCGGAATTAAATGCGTTAGAAAATCTGGTTGTTCCGTTAGGCTATGCCGGAATGCGGAAAAAAGAAAGAGAAAAAATAGCTTATGAGTTGCTTACGGAATTTGGTATAGATGATTTGGAAAAAAAACATGTCTCTCAAATGTCGGGAGGAGAACAGCAGCGTATAGCAATTATGAGAGCAATAATCAATAAACCACAGATATTGCTTGCAGATGAGCCAACAGGAAATCTTGATAAAGAAAATTCTCAAACCATAATGAATCTTTTTGAACGCTTAAATAAGCAAGGAATGACAATTGTTATGGTAACACATGATATTTCATTGGCGAAATATGGTACGAGAGTGGTCCGTGTGGAGGATGGTCGAATCATTGAAAAAGGGAAGGAAATCTTAAAATAAAACGATTATTCTAGTTGCTAATAGAAAGTGTGAAACATACGAATAAAAAAGTCAAAAAAATACTGTTGAGAAAGAAGTGAATGTAGTATATGTATACTAATACTATTTGAAAAAGGCTGGGCATTCGGTATCTGCAGTATGTAGAAGATATGTGCGGATTTTAGAAAAATTGCTGGATCAAGATGACGAATTTAAGCTGAAGTATAACAATATCAGAGATGAAAAAACAAATTTGACGTGTGATATCTGATGTTATAAGAAAGTGATGGCCTAAAATCGCACTGTTATGGCCAATGTATTGAAAAATAAAGCTGAAATAATATAATAATTAGAAAATGCGGAGTAAAACAATTATTACAACAATATTAAGTATGCTGGATATGAACGCAATTTATAATACTAATTGTTGTATAAAAAGGAGATAGTTGATGGAAGAACAAGAATATACTGTGGGAACAATGGAGCCAGAATGGGGAAATGGCGATGTGCAAAATATTACATTTATAGTTACAGAAGATTGTAATTTGAGATGTAAGTATTGCTATATTACACATAAAGCAAAAGGTAAGAAATTGGCACTGCAAACAGCAAAAAAATTTATTGATTATTTGTTGAATGATAATAAAATTCATAGATGCCAATCGATTATACTAGATTTTATTGGTGGAGAACCGTTACTTGAAGCAGAATTAATTGAGGATATATGTGACTATTTTAAAATTCGTTCTTATGAAGAAGAAAATCCATGGTACTGGAGATATAGAATTAATATTAGTACAAATGGTGTCAATTATAGTGATAATGCCGTTCAAAGGCTTATTGAAAACAATAAAGGTAAGATATCAATTGGAATTACAATTGATGGAACAAAAGAAAAGCATGATCTTCAGAGAGTATTTCCAGATGGGACAGGATCTTATGATGTTGTCAATAAAAATATTAAATTGTGGTTGGAGCAGTTCCCAGGAAGTACTAAAGTAACTTTTGCAAGTGATGATTTGAAATACTTAAAAGAGAGTATTGTAGAACTTTGGAATAAAGGTATATATCATGTTGCAGCTAATGTTGTTTATGAAGATGTGTGGAAAGATGGAGATGAGCAGATTTTTGAAAATCAGTTAAAAGAATTAGCAGACTATATTATTGAAAACAATTTATATAATAAAAATTATTGCAGTTTGTTTTTGGATCATATAGGAATGCCATATGATGAAAAGGATTTAAGTAATACTAGTTGTGGCGCAGGAAAAATGTTGGCATTAAGTCCTTCCGGAGACATATATCCATGTATGCGATATTATGACTATTCTTTAAATAATAAAAAAGGATACATAATAGGAAATGTGGACACTGGTATTGATTTTGAAAAAGCTAGAGTCTTTTTATTAGCAATGTACAAATATCAGTGTGATAAAGAATGTTTAGAATGTTCAATAGCCAAAGGATGCGAATTTTGTCAAGGCTTTAGTTATGATGAGTCAGAATCTGGAACAAATTTTCAAAAAGCAAAATATATTTGTAAAATGCATAAGGCAAGAGTACGGGCAAATAATTATTATTTTGCAAAGCTATATCATGAAAAGGGAATAAAAAGAGAAAACTTTTATTGGAAAAAGGAATTAATATTTATTTTGGATGATGATTATAGCTCTTACTGTTCTTATAATAATACGAAGAGTGTAGGGGAAAAATATATGAGAACAGATGAAATTCTAAGAGGATTGGAATTTGCCGAAAAAGAGTTTATGCATCCTATATTTATCCATTCAAAAAACATTCGAGAAGAGCATTTGAAAGATTATAGAGATATAGAGATAACACACTATATTCCAATTGAAGCTTTTAGAAAGGAAATGCCATTTTATGACTATCAAATCATAGTGGATTATTCAACTTTAAATTTAGTGGATATGATTCCTAATCAAGATAGTATTATTTTTAATATTGAAGAAAAACAGATGAATCAGTTTGCAAGAGCGATACAGATATTGTTGGAAAAAAGCGATAGAATAAATGTAAATTTCTTAGATCTTACAGAAAAATTTGATTATGAGATTTATGAGAGGCAACTGGAAAAATGTAATGAGAGACTGAAAGAAATTTATCTTCAAACAGGGAAATTAAAAGAAATCAATGTTATTACTGATATACTGTTTATAAAGAAGCATGAAGGTTGTCCAGCAGGAAATACAAGTATAGCATTGGCACCAGATGGAAGATTCTATATATGTCCAGCTTTTTATAGTCAAAAGATGCAAAGTATAGGAAACATAGAAAACGGAGTGGAAATAAAGAATCAAGAGTTGTATACGCCTCAATATATGCCGTTATGCAATATGTGTGACGCATATCAATGTGAAAACTGTAAATATTTAAACTATATGAATACAAATGAAATTAACGTTTCGCCCTCTTTTCAATGCAAAAAAGCGATAGTAGAGAAAAAAGCTGCCGAGTCATTATGCTTGGTGTTGAAAGACAGCATTTCTTTTTTGAATATTCCAAAAAATAATGGAGATGTAGATCCTATTAATGTACTTTTAAATAACAATAGAAACAGAGGATATTATTAAGGAGGGCATATTAATTATGGAGGAGATATGTAGGTTAACCAATCATGAAGCAACGCAAGTTTATGAATTGATTGAAAAAAGGAATGCATTGTCAAATTTAAAAAAGCTACTAGAAGGAAAAGAGAAAAATAAATATTTATATTGTCAATGTAAAAATGATTATGACAAAATAAACGAAATGTATCAAATGTGGTGGGAGAATATAATTGAAAAATATCAATTAGGTACATGTGTAGAAGAGAGATTAATAGTTGATGTGGTTGGAGAAAAAATAATGTATCAATAGGTTATATAAAAATTCATATAACAATATTGGAGTAAAGGGGGTGAAATCATGGGAAGATATTCATCAAAAGTTAATTCGACTACAGGTGTGGAAAATCAGGCACGTATATGTGTTGGATGTCAAAATTCGTGCTTTTTGACGAGTTGCAAAGGATCTTGTAGTAGCACGTGTACTGGTACTGGTATCTCAAGACCTGCAGTACGGAAAGAAGTTGAAAAGTAACAAGTAGAAATAAGATTGCCGAGTTTTACGCGGCAATCTTATTGTGCAATATAAATTATTAGGTAGGAATTTAATATGTTTTATCACATAATCATGAAGAATTTTAAAAGCAATCTAAAGAATTACATACTTTTTTTCGTGAGCAATATTCTTGCGATTGCAGAGCTTTTTGCATTCTGGGGATTGAATGATGTGGTCAAGAAGGCTGTAAAAGATGGAGTGACTGCAGCAACGCTTAAGTCAGATTTCGTGCTTGCGGCAGGGCTTATTACATTTATTACGGTCTTCTTGATGATTTTTTCTATGAAATACTATATGAAGCTTCGTATTAAAGATTACACAACGTTTATTGTTCTTGGGATGAAAAAGAAAACATCGTATCTGCTCCTGTTAGTAGAGTATACGGTGGGATGTGTATTTTCTCTTGTGTTCGGAATTTTAATGGGAAACGGAATCTTATATGGAGCACAGACCGCACTTCATAAACTGTATCCGGAATTTCTTAAGGTGACAGCACCGGGATGGAAGATTTACCGGAATACCTGCGGGATGAGTGTTGCAAACATGACAGGTGTATTCCTGATCTTATTGGTCTGGATGGATGGAAGGAATCTAAGTACACTCATTTCAAAGAGTGAGTATAACGAGAAGCGTCCGGTCGGAAAGAAATGGATACTAATGGTATTGATCGGGATTGGCGTTCTGGTGTTAGGAGAAAACCAGTATCAGGGAAGTGACCTGTCATATATGTATTCCCACATTATCTTTATTGTAGGGCTTTTTCTGGTGGCTGCGTTTGGCGTGGCATTGATTCTGGAAGGGCTGAAGCATCGAAAACAGTTTTATCATCGGCATATTTTACAGATGAATCAATTGTACAGTAAATACATGAATAATCTGTTGATTCTGCTGATTCTGCTGGTCATTCATTTCTTTGCGCTTACATATCTGACGGTTGAAATTGCAGAGGTGCTTCCATTGGATAAGTATCGGGAAAACTATCCCTATGACATGGTGTGGATGGCAAAGGAGGAAGATGAAGCATTTGCGGAAAAACTGGTCAGAAAGTATGATGGAAATATGACAGAGCTTCCGATGATCCGGGTGACGACATATTATGGAGCACAGCATATAGGAGTTTCAGCTTCAGAATATGAGAAGCTGACCGGGAAAGATGTGAATCTGTCGGAGCGTGAAATTCTGGTGGGCATTGAGGATTCTGAGTATCAGAAAGAAAAAAAGATTACAGATGAGGATTATTTGAATACGTATAGTTTCTTATTCACAGGAAAGTATCAAGAAGATATGGCGGAGATTTCACACACAGATCCGCAGTACCTGTACGATATCAAGGACATATTTACCCAGAATGTGATCGGACAGTATTCTACAGATCAGTGGCATGAGAACATTATCGTGTTTTCGGATACATATTTTCAGAAGCAGTGGGAAGCGATGCGTGGAGATGATCAGGAGGCAACGGTATTAAGATTATTTACATTTTCGGGAAAACGTAAGGAAAATGCATGGAAGGAACTGTCGGAGTATCAGAAAGAATGTGGCGTAAAGAATGACAGCGATACGAGGATGGAGAGTTATCTCTACGGGACGGAGGAGTATCTGATCGGGCAGAAAATGCGTGTGTTGTTCAGCTTATCCAGTAAATTATTCCTGATGATGGCGCTATTTATCAGTGCATTCTTTGTGAATGGGATTAAGATATTGTCGGAACTTTCGGGATATGAGAGACGCTATGAGTTCCTGCGATGTATGGGCATGAAGCAGAAGCAGCGCAGGAAAACCATTCGCTTTGAAACCCAGATGTTGTCGGATATTGCTTTGTTTGCCACGGTAATGATGGGTATTGTATATGTGTTCTCTTATGAATGGCGGTGTGCATTAAAAGATGCCGGAAGTCTGGACGTAACATTTTGGATGTACTGGATTCTGATTGTTGGAATATATCTGTTGGCAGACCGGCTAGTACAATGGCTGTTTGCACAATATGTTATAAAGAGAGTAGAGAAGGGGAATGATTAGAATGAAAGTATTGGAAGTGAAAAATCTGATCCGGAATTACCGGAGGTCATCGCTCAAGAAGAGTGAAGAAGACGTGAAAGTGTTAAAAGGATTAAATTTTGCAGTAGAAGAGGGCGAATTTGTCGGAATCATGGGAAAATCTGGCTGCGGAAAGACAACACTGCTAAAGGTCCTCGGAATGATTGACAAGCAGACCGGCGGGACGGTACGGTTTATGGAAGAAGATGTCAGCGAAATCTACGGAGACCGGCTGGCGGATGTACGAAGAAAGCAGATCGGCTTTATATTTCAGGATTTTTATCTGATGGACAGTTTGTCCGTTGAGGAAAATATTATGCTTCCGATGATCCTTGGGAGGGAGAAGGAAAGTGTCATGACAAAGGCGGCACAGGAGTATGCGGAAAAATTTCTGATTTCCCATCTGGTGAAAAAGAATCCTTATGAATTATCCGGCGGTGAGAAACAGCGTGTGGCAATCTGCAGGGCGCTCATTAACGATCCGGATCTGGTGCTTGCGGATGAGCCGACGGGTAATCTGGATTCCAAGTCGGGTAAGATCGTGATTGATGCGCTGACACAGATTAACCGTGAATTTAAGAAAACCATTGTTATGGTTACCCACGATCCGCAGATGGCAAGCTACTGCAGCAGAATCATCCTGCTGAAAGACGGGTTGATTCTGGATACTTTGAAGCGTGGAGAAAGCCAGGAAGCATTTTATCAGGAAATTATTGGACGGATGGCGGAATTATAGATGAATAGTAAATATTATAAGAATGTTTTGAAAAAAAGGATTGGATATTTAGTGCTATTAGTTTGTGTTATAGCTATAGGGGCAATACTGTCTAGTGTTTCACCATATATTTTCGGAAAAACGATAGATACTATTTCAATAAAAAATCAAAGCGATTTTCATATTTGGATAACGGGATACATAGTTGTTTTGTTAATGATACAGCTATTTTTAACTGTTGAAACTTTAATTGGGCAGTGGGTAACAATTACAATAGAGAATGATATAAAAAAATCTTTAATGGAAAGCATTCTTTATATAAAAAATAGATATTTAGAGCAATATGAAAAAGGTGCATTGCTAAATAGAATAGAGTTCGATGTTGAGACAATAGCGGGCTATTATATCGATTTAATAGGTAGCATATTGATGATAATTCTGAATTCATTAATAGCAATTTATTTTATTTTTCAGATATCTATAAAGCTATCATTGGTTGCCATAGTGTTTTTACCATTTTCATTTTTAGTAAATTATTTTTTTAGGAATAAAATACGGATGATTGGGATAAAACAAAAAGAGATTAATGATCAATATTTAAGCTATAATGGTTGGATTTTTATAAATATAAATTCATTAAAAGCCTTTGGAAGACAAAAAAACATTTTAGAAAGATTTTCTTCTTTTTTAAATAGTAAACTTGATATTGATATGAAAGGAACAAAATTATCTTTACAGGTTTCTGTTATACGTGCAATTTTGAGTAGTGGATTGAATGTGGCACTTTTGACTATAGCTGGCATTTTGATAATGGATGGAGAAATGACTATTGGAAATTTAGTCGCATTTAATTCATATTTAGAAATGCTTTATCAAGCAATTTCTAAAATGTTAGAATTAAATCTAAATAAACAAGGCGTAATAGTTAGTTGTGAGAGATTAGGAGAAATTAGATTTGCAGAATCAGAATTAAAAGGGGAAAAAGGTAGTATATTAGACGTTCCAATAAAAGAAATAGAGTTTGATAAGGTTTGCTTTTCATATAGTAATGAAAAATCAATATTAAGTGATACTAGTTTTACAATTAAAGAAAATGGCTTATATTCATTTGTTGGTGAAAACGGGTGTGGAAAAACAACGATACTTAAATTGTTGGAAAAATTTTATGATGTGGAACAAGGGCAAATAAAGATAAATAAAATAGATATTAATGATTATGAGATTTTTTCAGTCAGAGAAAATATAGCATATATGAGTAAAGAACCATTTTTTATATATGATACGGTTTATGAAAATATTCGATTAGCCAATAATCATATATCTGAAGATGAGATAGAAGATATATGTCGACAGGTTGGATTACACAAAGACATTATGAAAATGCAGCAACAATATAGATCGCTAATAGAATCGGATGGTGGTAATTTATCTAATGGTCAAAAACAAAAATTAAGTTTTGCAAGAATTATGGCATGTAAAAAGGCATCGCTATATTTATTAGATGAAATAACATCCGATTTGGATGGGATTGCAGAAAAAAATATTTGTGATTTGGTAGAAGAAATAGCTAAACATGCAATTATAATCTGTGTTAGTCATAAGGAAGAATTGTTAAAACGTAGTCGGAAGATTTTGGTAATAGAAGAAGGAAAAGTTATGGATACTGGCACACATGAAAGCCTTTTGAATTCATCAATAACATATAAAAAATTATATGAAAATCAAAGAGAGGGTGAGAAATAATTTACGAAAACGTAAATGGAAATGTATTATATATAACCATGATTATGGCATAAGTTAATTCATAACATATTGTTAATGATTTCCTGAGCTGTCACCATTGGACAATTCGAGAGATCATAAACAGAAGTATACAGAAAGAAAAATTATGGAAATAGTCCTTAAAAAGTTGCACTTTAAGTATCTCCTACGTACAGAATAAGTATCAAGTACAAAGGAGTGAATATAGCATGATAAAAAAATTAAGAGTAGCCGTGGATCACGGGAACCGGAACATGAAAACCTGCAATTTTGTATTTACCACTGGACTGACAGAACAGGACAAAAAGCCTGCCAGGGGAGAGAAGTATCTGAAATATCAGGGAAAGTATTATACCCTTAGTGAGAAGCGGATTCCGTACCAGAGGGACAAGACGCAGGACAGCAGGAACCGATTCTGGATTCTGACGTTATTTGCGATTGCAATGGAGCTGGAGCAGAAAGCGCAGATTCAGCCGGAGGATGTCATTCAGGTGGAACTTCCGATTGGGCTTCCGCCGAAGCATTTTGCAGAGCTTTGTGAGAGATATGAACGCTATTTCAAAGGGGACGGGAAGGTGCAGGAACTGTGCTTCAACGATAAAGTCTATCACCTCTGTATTCAGAATGTAATGGCGTTTCCACAGGATTATGCAGCAATGATGACGAGGATGACGGAAATCCGTGAGATTCCGAAAGTCGTAGGGATTGATATTGGCGGATTTACTTCTGATTATCTTCTGATGAGAAGTGGCAGACCGGATATGGATTATTGTGATTCTCTGGAAAAAGGTGTGATTACCATGTATAACGATATCATTTCCAGTATTAATAGTGAATATGACATGCTTCTGGAGGAGGCAGATATCGACAGTATCATCAAGGGAAAAACGCAGTATTATGAGGAAGCTGTTGTACAGGCAGTAGAAACCATGGTTCAGAATTTTGTTACCGATCTTCTGAACAGCATCCGAGAGCGGGGCATTGATACAAAATCTACTTATACGGTGTTTATCGGCGGCGGAGCAGTGCTTCTGGAACGATTTTTGGAGCAGGCAGATCGGTTGGGAAAACATACCTTTATCCGGGATATGAAAGCAAATGCCGATGGATATGATCTTTTGTATCGCATGACACAGGCTGGAGTGTGATTTTATGGGAAAGAAAAATCCGTTTATATTCACTATTGGTTTTGATAAGTCGGACCCGGATCATGTGTATGTGACAGAACTTCTGAATACGACAGAGAAAAAAGCAAAACTGATCGTTGCGGCAATTCTGGCATATACGGGAAGAACGGATGAGACAGGTAATGGCAGTATAAGCATGGAACCGGATATGCTCCGACCAATGATGCAGCAAATCATCCGGGAAGAAGTAAGAAAGGCATTGGAAGGGCAGGATGTTTCTCAGATAAATAGAGAAATGCCCACAGAAGTTGATCTGATGGAGGAAGAGCCGTTGCGGATGGATCAGACTATGAGACAGAATGTAGTGGATGCTATCAGTGCATTTCGCAGGGCATAAAAAAGCAGGAGGGATACACATGCTTATGGCAGTGTACTCTCCTGTTCTTTGTATCAGAATGGGAATAGACAGAAAACTCACAGACTATTCAAAGATTACTCACAGATTGTCTTTGTATAATGTGTAGATGATGAAGGATACGGGAGAGCCTTAACTTAGGTTCTTGAATCCATCCAGAAGTCCACGCAGTGTAGAAAGGGCAAGCTGTTTCTGCTCCTCCGGGCAGGAATTTAGTTCTGCTATGATTTGTTGCATGGTAGAATCCGGGTTCGTTTTCTGGTTAGAAAATATAGCATCTATGGAAATATGTAAGTAAGTTGCCAAGGCATAAAGTGTTTCCAACTGTGGATTGCCAATATAGTTTTCAATATCAGAGACAGTCCGTAAAGAAATCTTTGCCTGTTCCGCAAGGCTGTTTTGCGAAAGATTGCGGCGGAGACGTTCTTCCCTGACTGCATCTCCCAATAATTTTTTCACCATCTATATCACCTCACTTAATGCATATATTTTATCGTAGATTAACACTATACGAAATGCGTTAAAGTGCGTTATGATAAGCAGGATAACACATGCACAAATAGAGAAACATGGAAGTAAGTACGACAGACATGAATGGACAGCATAAGATAAAAGCCAAAGAGGAACTGAATCTGTTAAAAAAATCTTATCCATACAATGTGTCGGAGAGAAGTTAGAATATGCAGTATATGAGATACTATCATCGCATATCCTACACAATTACATAGAAAGAGAAGTATCGGCTGGACTACGAATAGAGTGGTCCAGCCTTTCTTTTTTTCGAAAAAATGAAGGCAGTGTCACGTTTTGTTGCCGCTCACCGCCATCCTCGGAATTTTTTGGAACGTGATAAAAAATTTCGGAGGATAAAACAAATGAACAAAAAAACATATACAGGATCAAAGATACAAAATCACTTTACAGCATATCTGATACAGTTTGTCCGTGGAAAACGACATGATTATCTGGAGAAGAAAATCCAGATGGCTGATGCAGAAGAACTGTTGGAGGATATTGGACAGATGGAGGCAAGAATTGTAATCGAAGAATTGCTGGAGAACCAAACGAGGGAGCAGCTTTTATTGCAGGAGGCACAGGGGAAATATCCAGAATGGAATAAGATGTCAGATGAAAGACTGATGAAAGCGCTTCATACGCTGCGGGATGAAGAACGGAAGCTGATTTACCAGCATGTGTTTGAAGAACGTACTTTTGAGGAAATGAGCAGGCTAAACGGGTTATCAGAGGAGCGATGCAAGGGTATTTATTATTATGCAATCCGGAAGATCCGCAAGGTGATGGGAGGTGAAAACTAATGAATTTTGAACGATTACTTTTAAAGGCAAAAGAAGGAAATGCAGATGCGGTACTGAAGATTTTAGAGATATATAAGCCGCTTTTAATTAAGAATGCGATTGTGAATGGCAGATTTGATGAAGATCTGTATCAGGAACTGGTAAGTACATTGCTTCAGTGTATCCAGAGATTCCAGATAATTGAGTAAGTTATCTTAAACAAAGGCTGCAATCACTCTCAGGGGAGTAACATCCTCTGGGAGTGATTGTTTTTTGAAGGGTGATATTGCCTCAGTTCGAAGCGGCAGACGGTGTTGATCTATTATGTTGCCTGATGCTTTAATGCTCTTTTGTTGTTGCCAGTTCTTTATGAAGATGTAGAGCCATAAACACAGTAACAATAGCAGAAATTACATCGGCAATCGGTTGTGCATATAGTATTCCATTTATGCCCCAGAATGATGGGAGCAACAGAATGATCGGAACAAAGCAAATACCTTGTCGGCAAGCCCCAAGAACGAATCCGGCGGTGCCTTTTCCAAGTGCAAGAAACAGAGAAGAATACACTGTGTAAAATCCAAATACGAAGAAGGAAAATCCATTTGCCATTAGCGATTTTTGACCTACAGAAATCATCTCTGTATTGCCTTCTGTAAATTGCGAAATAATCTGTGTGGAAAATAGGGCTATTGTCAATCCCACAACTACACAAAATATTGTTGACCATAAGATAGAAGTTTTAATTGCTTCCCTGAGCCGATCAAACTTTTTGGCACCATAGCTAAAGCCGGCAATTGGTTGGAAACCTTTTAAGAAGCCGAACACAACCAGAGTTCCCATTGAAGTGATTCTTGTAACAGCGCCCATTCCGGCGATAACAGCATCTCCATAGATATTAGCTTCCCGGTTTATGAATGCGATAGAAAGGCTTGTAAGAAGCTGGAAAGTCAATGTGGGTATACCGATTTTCAGAATTTCAGTTATGATCTGCTTAGAAGGACAAAATTCCTTAATGGAAAATGTAAAAGCGCTTTTTTTCTGTAATGCATAAATTAAATATACAAGAGTAGAAGCCATTTGAGAAATTGCTGTAGCGATTGCCGCACCAGCAACCCCCATGTCGAGAGTATAGATGAAAATAGGATCTAAACCAATATTCAATACAGCTCCTAATAATAATGCACACATAGTTGTTTTTGCGGCGCCTTCACTTGCAACGATATTGTTCATCGTTACATTAAATACATTGAAAATACATGAAATAACATAGATTCTTCCATAAGAAAGGGCGTATGGCATAATCGTGTCTGTTGCACCTAACATGGTTAAAATAGGTTTCAAAAAAATTGCAGTTCCGATAATAATAACTGCGCCAATACAAACACTGCTGTATAATGCAGTACTGGCGACTTTACTTGCAGCTTCCCTATCTCCTCGCCCTAAAAGTCTTGATAAGTAGGAGGCGGCACCATTGCCAAACATCAGACCTAAACCAACAACTACTTGTCCTAAAGGAAACGCAATGGAAATTGCACCCATTTGACTCTCGCCAAGTCCTCCTATGAAATAAGCATCCACCAAATTGTAGAGAGCGTTAATAAGCATACCAATCATTATCGGTATACCAAGAGCCATTAGTGCTTGGGGAACAGGTGCATTTCCTAATAAATCCATTTTGTTGTTATTCTTGTTCATTTCAAATACTCCTTTCAATTAAGAATATAAATTATAGTAGTATAAATTATAGTATACTACGTGAGAGAATACTACTATAATTTATAGTAGTTGTCAAGCGTGTATCCTGCAATTTCCTTGACAAGAGGTATAAAATCAAATACTATAAATTACAGTATATATAACCGTAAGTATTTTATAGCTTTCGTGGATATAGAAAGTGGGTGAACTATGGCTACAATAGATTTAATTGTGTTAGGAATATTGAAAAAGGAACCGATGGGAGCCTATGATATTCAAAAATTAGTGGAATATCGTAATATATCAAAATGGGTAAAAATCAGTACACCATCCATTTACAAAAAAGCAATTCAGTTGGAGGAAAAAGGCTTCATTAAAGGAGAAATTGTGAAAGAAGGTAAGATGCCTGAAAAAGCAGTTTATTCATTAACAGATGAAGGCGAAAAAGAATTTGTAAAGCTTATGATGGAAACAGCCTCTAAACCCATTCACTTTTTTTTAGATTTTAATGCAGTAATTGTAAATTTGGATAAGTTACCGCCTGAAAGTCAACAATCATGTATTGCCAGTATTGAGGAAAATATTGAAATATTAAAAACTTATCTGGAGGAAAATCTTCGAGAGAAAGAGAATGATCCGGAAATCCCTAAGACTGGTATGGCAGTATTGCAACAGCAGATAGTTTTGGCGGATGCTATTGAAAAATGGATTATTTCTCTAAAAAAAGACTTTTGATGAAGAAGTCACTAGCTGATTTCTTATTAGGTCTGCAGGATTGGGAAGAAACAGGGATGGATGCCGACCTATGTTCCGGCTTTGTAGCCAGAACATAGAAATTTTCTTAGTGGGGAATCTCCCTCAAACCCGGTGCTCCTTATATCCTGCAGATTAAACTTCAAATTTATACCCATATCCAACTACTGTTTTTATGTAATTCTTGTCGCTGGAATACTTTTTTATCTTCTTGCGTATTTGAAAAATAGTGTTTTCCACGGCGTGGAAATAACCATTTGCTTTTTCATGCCAAACTGCTTCATAAATCTGTTGTTTAGTAAAAGCCATCCCTGGATTAGAATATAGCATATAAAGTACATCAAATTCTTTTACAGAAAAGTTAATGTCTTTTCGTACTATTAAGCCGTAGGTCGTAAAGGTCTGCGACTTTAACTTTACCCGGAAAGGAGCTGCCACATATATAGGCAGTGCTGTAATTTTAACAGTAACGGTCACCAATCTATGGGGATGGCTTGTATATCCGGCTGAAATGCTAAAAAATCAGTGGTTCTTATTTATCACTTCACTCTGCCCCGGTAATTATGTGTTTGCCGTTTCTGGCTCTTGCAGCTATTGCGATTCTACTGGTCTATTACCAGACTATTTGCAGGTAAAGCATTGCTCTGGTTTTGAATTTGAGTTTTGGCAGTCTAATAATAGCATTTTAGATTAGCTGTGATAAGGTGAAACAGATTAGGAGGAAAGTAAATTGCATTACAAAGACAAAAACCTACAGATAGATATTCGCTGTCATACTGTTTTTATGAATGATCAAAAGATTGAATTGAGTCTGAAAGAATTTACGGTACTAAAATATCTAACAGAACATCCTGGCTGGGTATTCTCTCACGAGGAGATTTATCGTAATGTCTGGAAGGAAGAACCGATTGACTGTGCTAATGCGGTTATGTGCTGCATTAGCCAGCTTCGTAAAAAGTTAAAAGTAGATTCACGGAACTGGAATTACATCCGCACCGTCCGAGGTGTGGGCTATAAGTTTCAACCACTCTCAGGGGAGTAACATCCTCTGGGAGTTTTTTGTCATATTTGTTGCACTTTTCGGCTCTGGTACGTACAGAAATAGAAAAGAAACATATCCCAAAATGTATACATTTTAGAAGTACGTTCCGGAAAGAGGGATTATATTTCAAAAAGGTTACACACACAGTTTTGAAATATACCAATAAAAGTGTGGATATTTTGGGACATGGAAAGGAGAAATGTGGATGCAGATATATGGATATCACCGTACCAGTACAAAGGAGCAGCATCTTGACCGTGGCATACAGGAAATTGAGCGGTACTGTAACGAGCATGAGATGGCACTTACGAATATTTTTACGGATCAGGAGACAGGGAAGAATTTTAATCGTCCGAGATATACCGTTTTAGTGGAGGATGTCCTGCGGCCGGGAGATATTTTGATTGTTACAGAATTGGACAGACTGGGAAGAAACAAGTATGACACCATGCAACAGATCCAGCGGATTAAGAACATGGGAGTGCGGCTTATGGTTCTGGAACTGCCGACTACGCTTATGGATTTATCTGTGATGGATAATGCGATGGCAAGGATGATGCTGGAAACAATCAATAACATGATGCTGGAGCTTTATGCTTCTATGGCGCAGGCAGAGCTGGAGAAAAAGGAGAAGCGACAGCGGGAAGGGATAGAAGCGAAGAAATTGCGGGGCGAATGGGATGATTATGGAAGACCAAGTGTGATGAAGCAGGAAACTTTTGATGAGAACTTTCAAAGCGTAGTTTCTGGAGAAACGACACCTACACAGCTTCGTAAAAATTTGGGAATGACGCACTCAACTTTTTATCGCTATCGAAAAACTTTTTATGAAAAATACCCGGAACTTTCAAATTCTGCAAATTAAAGTCCTATTACTTATATAGACCAAAGAATTTCAGGAGGAAAGAAATATGAGTGAAAAGAGAATAGGTACTTTAATTTATGATCCATCAATGGGAAGATTTGATATCCGGTTTGGGATTGAATCTTATTATGGAGGTCTTCATTGCGGAGAATGTTTTGATGTGAAGGTAAAGGATGCATGGATTCCGGTTCGGATTGAAATGGATGAAGACTGGTATCTGGTAGGGCTTCCTAAGACGAGTCTCAGTGGACTGACGGTTCGAATGTAGGAGGAGCATATGATGGAAGCTAAAAAGAAATATGAAAAGCCGGCATTCCGATTGGTGACAGATTTGGGGAGTATTTTGGAATGTCTGTATGAGGTATATGGAACGGATGGAACGATGTTGATTGCTGGGAACAAGTTATCGGATACGGTAATCTATCCGTTTATCCGCATGATTAAAAAGAAATGCAAAGCAGTGGATGCGGAAAAGCTGAATCTGATGCTCTGGAAGATTTATATGGTAAGTTCGAGAAAAGAAGAATTTGTGACGGCTGCTAAGAAAGAGCTGCAGCCTTATTTGACCAAGAAAGATGAAAAACAGATTGACACCACATATGACACCACATATACTATAGATAGGAGGCATTAAAGATGTCGAAATGGGATAAACTATTGACAAGAATTTGCTCATTATCGAAAGACCTTCGTTTTGATGAACTAAGAAAAGTATTAGAAAGTTATGGATATGAGATAAATGCTCCGAGAAGTGGGAGCAGCCATTATACATTCCGTAAAGCGGGATGCCAGCCGATAACAATACCGAAACACGAACCAATCAAGAAAATTTATGTTGAAATGGTAAAGCAGATTGTAGAAAGTGAGGCGAAAAACGATGAAGACACTGAATGATTATTTGGCAATGTCCTATCGCATGGAAATTGTGGAAGATAAGGATGAAGGTGGATTTGTGGTTTCTTATCCGGAACTGCCGGGATGCATCACCTGTGGAGAGACGATAGAAAGGGCAGTTGAAAATGCAGCGGATGCAAAAAAAGCATGGTTAGAAGCTGCACTGGAAGAAGGGATTGAGATTCACGAACCGGGAAGCCTGGAAGAGTATTCGGGACAGTTTAAAATAAGGATGCCACGCAGCTTACACCGGGATCTGGCGGAACACTCAAAAAAAGAAGGCATCAGTATGAATCAATACTGTATATATCTTCTTTCAAAGAATGATGCGCTGTTAGTAAAATAAATATACAAGAATATAGATGAAAAGAGCCGTCCGGATGGGCGGCTCGAAGTATTCTTTCTTTGATTAAAAATGATATTGTTCTAGCAGATAGATAGGAAGTGTTTGTACGTTTCCAACGGTTCCGCCTTTGGTATCACCTTTCAGATATAGTAGTTTATTGGCCTTCCCCTGTTCCAATGCCTTCAAGGCAGTAGATGCAGTTCCCTTACCGGCTTTAACTTCAATCAGATAGCGGATGTGAGTTTTCAATGTCTGAGCTACAAAATCAATTTCACCACCTTTATAAGTAGCAAAAGCCGGTGTCTCAAAGATAATTTCTTCCGGGAATTCCTGGCGTTTGGACAAGTTAATGTAAACATAGTTTTCGTTCAATGAGCCATCCATAGTTGATACAGTAGCACCAGTTCTGGAGAGATAATAATATGCAACTCCAAGATCCATGAAGAAGCAGCGGCTTCCCGGTTTGAAATTCAAGATGTCCAGTTCTGTGATTTTGCCACAGAAACCGATGATTCCAGAATGGTAAAGCCAGTTGATAGCACGATAGCAGGTTGCTTTAGAAAGATTACTGGAGTAATTCTTTGTAACGAGCTTTTGCAGTTCTTCACTTATACTGTCCTCATCTAATCCTTTCTTTTCACGAAGCAGAATACGGCAGATGCTTAAAAAGATGTTGGTAAAAACACTAATATCTGTGATGTCATCAAAGTACCGCATAGATTCGTTTAAGAAAATGCGGATGATTCTAACAAGCTCTTTTTGAGCTGCTTCCACGTCTTTTGTGTTAAGGTATGTTTCCACAACCTTTGGATAGCCGCCAATCTGTCTATAGATGTCGTAAACATTCTTTAATTCGTCATATAGTTCCGGTACGGTGTCATCTGCATGATCCAGTGGAAGTGATAGATACTTCTGAAAAAGCTGGTCATCCAATGCTTCCAAAAACTCTTTAAAGGAAAGGGTATAAATACGGATACTGGTAATATCTCCACTGGAGAATTTGAATTCTGGTTCCAGTACACGTCCCAGATAACTTCCAGTTACAATGAAATGCGCTTGAAAATAGCGGGTAAATTCTCGGATACGGTTGAATATCTCTGAGGATTCCTGAATTTCATCAATAATGATGACTGTATCGTTGGTATCTTCAAAATCCGGATCGAAGAGTTTAAAAGCATCGTGAAGCGGCTGCTCCGGTCGTTTTGTACCGGGAGTCCAGTCTGTGGCTTTTTTGTAACATTCCATAAATTGTTTGCCGGACAAATCAAACAGGTTAATGTAGATCTTGTGCCTGAAGTTCTCATCCGCAAATTTATTGATAATATATGTTTTTCCGACCTGTCTGGCACCATTCACTTCCAAGGTGCTGTGGACGGTATCGTTTTTCCAATCCAGAAGCTGATCGTAAACTTTTCTTTTCAGATACATGGGAAATGCTCCTTTCTTTCAACTGTTCCTATTATATCAAAATATGAATGGATAATATAGAGGGTAATTTCTGATAAATGATGAATTGTCTAGTCTGAGCAGTTCTTCACGGGTATTCCGGTTTCTGTCATTACTTTTTCGTACTGAAGAAGCTGTTCCCAGGTCAGCCATTCCGGTTTCTGATCTGTGGGAAAACCATTCCATAATTCTTTCATACGGGCAATATGGTTTTGAACGCTATGATTGCATAGGATAGACGGACTGCGATTTCCGTAGCCCAGATAGTATTCACAGTCAGACTGTAATTTACTTAACATCCGGTACTCGAATTCATAGGAACTTCTTTGATACGGAGCCGGATGAAATGTGTACTCCTGCTGTATGGGATGGGAAGGTTCTCCATCAATATGGTTAAAAGATAAAGAATAAAGATTCGGTTCAGGCTCTTTGCCAAGGTCAATATCCTTCCACAACTTTCCGAATTGGTCCTTATATACCGGACAGGAAAAATCATCCATGCCAGTATACTCAAGCACTAATTTTGTTTTTGCATTTTCATTCATTCTATTAGACCATCCTTTCCTTTATTGCAGACATTGAGGTATATTATTGGGCGCTGTTTCTGCATTCCACTGCAGCTTCGCACGTACATCCATCAGGATGATTCCTAACTGGTTTTCTCCGCAGTTATTGACTTTGCCCCAGAAATAGTCACCCCAGTTGTTTCCTTCAATAAGTGTGGACTCTCCGGTTGCAAGAAGTTTATCCCGGAGTTCCGGGTTCTGCATGAATTTGCACATGCAGATTTCATACATGAGCCGGACTTTCACTTTTTCCCAGTCCGGGCGTAATGTAAGATCTCTGCCGAGTTTCTTTGCATCAGAAGGATTATGCATCCGAAAAATACAGAATTTGCGTTGCTCTCTCGCAGAGAGTGTTTTCTGCGCTTGAAAAGCAGCTTCATTATTTGCATAGGTTTGTCCCATGTAAGAGACCGGTGCCGGATAGAAATTGCTTAGAAAAGCATAATCTCCCCGAAATTCATTGATCTGTGTAGGTATGCGCTTGCTTGTATTTGTTTGATTCATTATAAATTCCTCCTTTGTAAAAGAGGTGCGGCCTTTCAGCCACACCTCAAAATAATTCTCATCTATTGCAGAGATGGTTATGCAATCATCTCCAAAAATTCAGCTTCTGTAAGAATTGGAATACCAAGGCTCTGGGCTTTTGCCAGTTTGCTGCCGGCTTTTTCCCCGCAGATCAGGTAATCGGTTTTCTTTGTTACAGAGCTGCCAGGTTTGGCACCAAGCTCCAGAATCTTATCGTTGATACCGTCTCTGGTAAAATGCTCCAGTTTCCCTGTTGCTACGATGGTACATCCTGTAAATTTGTTTTCTTTTGTCATAATGGTCTCTTCCTTTCTTTGTTCAAATGTGAATTCGTTCTGTAAGTTTTTCCATAAATCAAGATTTGCTTCATCTGCAAACCAGGAATGGATGTTGTGATTTAAGATTTCGCCAAAATCCTCTAACTGAGTGAAGTCGTAATCTCCGACAGCCGCCTGTTCAAATGCAGTTAAATTTCCGGAAAATACGGTGTCCAGAATCCGGCTTTTGGTTCTGCCGATCATAGGAATATCCATGGAAACCAGATAGCGGACAAAGCTGGTCCTCCGGCTGGCGTTGATGGATTCCCACAAGCGGTCGAAAGATTTCTCACCATATCCGTCCAGTGCCACAATATCTTCCCGGTGTTCCTCCAGATGATAGATGTCCTGAAAAGAGTGCAGATAGCCCAGATTCAGGAATTTTTCTAAAGTGGCTTCTGACAGTCCTTCGATGTTCATTGCCTTCTTGCTGGCAAAATGGACAAACCTTCTTGTGATCTGGCTGTCGCACTGCGGATTATCACAATGCAGAGTTTCTACGGTGCGACCGTCGCTGGTCTTACGGCTGTAGGTTCTGGTTTTGGAACCACAGCAAGGGCAGACCGGAGGCGTGATGTCGGTATACCTTCCACGATCCAGATTATCCTCTATATGTGGGATGATCATGTTTCGTTTGGAAACAAGAATCCGGCATCCGGGTACAAGCTCCAGATTTTTGATAAAGGTCAGATTATGAAGGGAAGCTCTGGAAACATCACAGCCGTCAATCTCCACGGTATCGAAGATGCCGACCGGAGCAATCTCTCCGAATCTGGTCGGTGTCCATTCAATTTCACGCAAGAAAGTTTCGTAGGTATCATCCTCAAACTTATAGGCGAGGCCGTCCTTATAGTGGTGTCCGGTTTTTCCGCAGCTTTTGGAGTAGCTGAGACTGTCAAAAATCATGACAATGCCATCGATAGGAAGATGTAAATTTGCTGCTGTGGATACCAATTCCTGAATGAATTTCTCCGCATATTCTTTTGAAAGTCCGGTTCCTGAAATTGAGAAAAACGGGCAGTAACCAAAGCCCAGGTGTGTTAAACCTTCTAATTTGCAGGCTCTGCTGTCCGGGAAGGGAACATCCTCCATTCCTTCTAATACATTGAACGGAAGAAAGCGAACACAACGTCCGATACAGTTCTTCGGATCAAGACTTCGTACTGATCCGGAAGCAAAATTACGTCCGTTTTTATAAGGTTTTCCATTTCCATCACGCAGAGTATCTTTCAGACGTTCAAAATCATTGGTTGGTATAAAAGACTCACCGGTAATGACCAGACGTTCTTTGTGTGGAATGGTAAGCGGTACATTTAAAAATGCCGGGATATTGTGTGTAATATCTTCCCCCACTTCACCATCTCCACGGGTAGAAGCCTGAATCAGTCTGCCATCTTCGTAAATGAGTTTGGTAGTCAAACCGTCCAGTTTCAGCATAAAGAGAACTTCCTGTCCTTTCATGAAATCTAAAAGCTCTGAAATCAGTTTTGTTTTCTCAAGCGAGAGCAGTGGAATCGGATGGGTGACTTTGGCAAGTTCACTGACCGGATAATATCCAACCGTCTGTGTCGGAGAATTTGACAGGATGAAACCAGTCTGTTCCTCCAGTTCCTTCAGTTCGTCAAAGAGTCGGTCATACTCGGCATCAGATACCAGAGGGGCATCCTGATTGTAGTAGGCATGACGGTATTCATTGAGTTGTTTTACAAGATTCTTAATTCTTTTGACTGACATAGAGTCTCCTTTCTTTTGTGGCGTGCCAGTTCCGGAATCATTTGTTTCCGTAATCCTCCTTTCCCTGCGTTCAGGCATAAAAAAAGAGAATGACGCTTATGTTCATTCTCAAAATAGATGCAGTTTCCTGCAAAATAAAAAAAGCCAGAAGTCCCTGCTGCTTGTTGGGCATAGGAAAACTCCTGACTACGTTTCAAACCTAAACTGCGTGTGATAAATCCTTTCCGGATTGACACAAATAATTGATATAAGAATAGTATAACACTAGATGTAGTATATGTCAAATGAAATAGATTCCTCAATGAAGCTTTTGCCTTATGTTGATGACAAATTTGTCGGCTACAGGAATAAAAGCGTTCAGGATTTCAGATTTGCCCTAAGCGAAGGAATTCGTAGCCAGGTATTTTTTGCCACTTTCGTGGAGAAAGTCGAAAACCAGATAAAATCAATCTCTGTCATAAATGCCTCTAAACTGTTTTTACATCGTAGTGGTTATGCAAGTTCTAAATTTAAAAATAATTTTCACGAATAACTAACTTTTCTATATGCTGAATTGTCATAAAATATAGATTATTAAATTTGAAAGCAGATTGAAGGTGATAAACATGAGAAGTTATAAACGGTATACCAGGCGAAAGAGACTTTTGAAGCAAATCGCTGTGGTTGCTTTATCTCCTAATCGGGTATTCACGAAAGAACAGATCTATCAGCATATCTATGAGGAAGCGGAGTCAGAAGTGAATAACCGAATTTACGGTCTGATTAAGAACTTGAGAAAGAAAATAGAAGAAAATCCGGAAACACCGCACTACATAGAAACGATACGTGGTGTTGGTTATCGCTTTCGGGCATAAAAGGAGCCGTCCGGCAATGGGCGGCTCGAAGTGTTTCTCTTGTTGTTTATTTATTGTTTTTTTCGTTGTATACTGATAAAACGAGGTGATAAAAGTGGCATATAGAATTTTGATCGTGGATGATGACATCGAATTATTAAAGATGTTAAAGAACTCTTTTATTGGCAGAAACCGGTGAATCTGACAGAAAGATGGTAAGGTTGTGGAACTTACCAGACATGAATATGACCTGCTTTTTTATCTGGCCTTATCCCCCAATCGGGTATTTACAAAAGAACAGATTTACCAGCATATTTATGAGGATGTGGAGTCAGAAGTGGATAACCGTGTCTATGGGTTAGTCAAGAATCTGAGAAAGAAAATAGAAGAAAATCCGGAAGAACCGCACTACATAGAAACGATACGTGGTGTAGGCTACCGTTTTCGGGCATAAAAAGAGCCGTCCGATTGGGCGGCTCGAAGTATTTAAACAGCAGTTTTCTTCACTGCCTGTTTATAGTTACCGGTAGCATCGTAATCTCCAGAGAGGAGCAGATTCTGGCGAAATTGCTCCAGTTTGATCTTGAAGCGTTTCCCATCCTCAACAGTCGTAAGCATGGTAAGAGCTTCTAGCATTCCCTGAATATATCCGGTTAGCAGGTAATATCTGCAGGGTTCTTCCGATGGTGAGATATTGGACAGGGTTTCTTCCAGATGTTCCTGACGTTCCCTGAGCCATGCATCCCAGACATCCAGTTCCAAATCAGTCATGGTGTTCCTCCTTTAAATCTGATGATAATCGTCTTTGGTGTGGAGGGGAGAAGTTTCATGCACAAGCATTTTTCTGCTCCAGATCCAAATATGGATTTGTAAATTCAAAAATAATAAGTTCATCCGCATCGAACATGAGCTCCAACTCTTTTAGTGTAGCTGCTGGATATCCGCAATCTCTGAATCGTTCTAATACGTCTGTTTCCGTTTCAAATGGTTCACCGTCTTCCAGCTTTTCTCCGATTATTAAGCCACATGGAGTCAATAGGCTTTCTTCATATAAGCGGACACAATATCGGTCAGGGAAAAATAGGTGTGCTTCATCCGTGTTATAATAAATTCGTTCTCCAGGTTCTATGCTTTGCATCACAAAGGGAACATGATATGCAGCGGCTATCGCCTGATATGCTTCATAAAGTGGAGTCCATGCTGTCTCTAAAGAAAGTAGAATATACGTATCATTCCATTCCATGTAGCTGACATTTCCACGAAGAGATATTCCGGTGGAATCTATTTTCTTGTGGGAAAATAAATTGCCAATCCAGCATAAATCAGGATTCTGGTTCAGAATGATGTAGGTTTCCAGGTCCTCCCACAAGTCATATAGTCCTTCCGGATTTCCTTCTGTATAAAAGATCACATCATCACAGCAGATATTTGCCATTACACATCCACCTCCGTTCCAAAAGTTTCACCCATATTCTGGTTGGAAACCGTAAGGTTTACAGGGGATAAGGTGCCAGAGGCAAGCCATTGTTCGATTGCATCAATTACCTGCTCCAGCGTGTCGTTATAAGCCACATTGCAGTCTTCCAGTCGGAGAAACTGCAGGTATGCTTCATGAAGAAGGCTTGGATCATCACGCAGCGTTTCATATGGAAGGTTGCAGAGTCCGATTCTTTCCTCCAGGTCTCAAATACCACACCGTTTTCGGATACTTCCAGAATACTCTGCACCGGACTGGTAGCAAAGGTCTGGTTATAACTATAGATCCACGCCCGTTCTCCCAGATGGAGGGGCAGGGACAGGATTCCGGTGAGGACATATTCTTTCTTTTGGGTGGTGTGTAAGGTTATATTTGTATTCTTCATTGATTTCACGCTCCTTTCCTTACTTAATTTTGTTTGCAATTACGGCAGCGACCAGTTTAGCGCATCCCAATTCCATCTCGGATAAATGCTGTCCGGTTCTGGAACAGAGAAGAAGTGCCAGCGGCTCTCTGTCTTCCCTTAAAATCGGGAAAAAAGCACAAACCGGTTGACGGGTGTTGGATACCGGGTAGACAGGGCAGTTCTCAGCAGAGATCAGTTCCTGGCCGTCCGCAACCAATTCGGCGAGTTCTTCTGTAACGGGAGTGCCTTCCGGAAGATAGATGCCCGCAGATACGAGTATGTGAGCCTCACTGCAAATTGCGATACCACAGTGGATGACACTGTAGAGGACGGAAAGATAGGAAGCCATTTCCTCTTTTCCGTTTAAGTGGGTAGGGCATTTGCGTAAAAGCAGCTCCATTCCCACATTTTCCAGTTCCAGTGCATCTCCGTCTGAGAGCTTCATTTGTTTCCGGATTTCTGCAGGGATGACGATACGCCCCTGAGAGTCCATGGTCCGGATGAGTGCAATATTCATAACTAAAGTCTCCTTTCTTAAAAAGAGGAGAAGCAGTAAAGTACCGCTTCTCTTCTGAAAATTTAGGCAGCGTAAGGCGGAGCCTGTGCTGTCTGTTGCATTTGACTGTTCTGCTGGTCTGCCAGCATCCGTTTTCCGTTATTGATCAGTGATGCAGCAATCACCGTTTCCCAGTTGGAAATATAGGAATCCGTCCGCTTCAGAAGCGTGAACAGATCCATGTCGGTAAGCTGGATGGCTGTCGTCTTTTCGGACTGGAAGCTGCGTGGCTGCATGTAGGAACCACCGTTCTTATTCTGTGCTTTGATGCCTTTCCCATTTACAATCTGGATTTTCCATGGGCTTTTCATAGGCTGCCCTTTGGAATCATAGGGATGTCTGGAGATATAAAACATCTGGGCTGTGGAATAACCGTTCTGATCGGGATTGCCGTAGATCTTGCTCTGGCTCCATTCAAATTCCTGAAAACCGGAAGTGATCCGGGTTAAGAGGAACTGGATCTGTTCCGGTGCCAGGTTGAAACGGGTGATGATATTCCGGTCTCCGGTACCGTTGGAATAATCCTGAATGGTGATGCAGATTAAAGAATGTACTTTATGCCCGTTTTCCTGATATTCCCCTTTGGCATGTAGCTGTGCATAGTTGCCGAGTGGTGCGTAGCGGAGCCGGTCATAAAAGGCAATGAGTGCCCGGTCATTCTGGATCTTGCAGATCTGGTCGGTAATCCGGTTTTGATAAGTTTCATTCATGAGTATTCACCTTCCTTTATTTGAGATGCTGTTTGACAAGCTGTGCCATATTCTTTGGAAGCTCTTCCAGTTTCGTGATATCCAGGAATCCGTCCTTGTAAATCCTGCGGATATTTTCCTTATCGTCACCAATGGCAGCCGCAAACAGGATGACATCCCGTTTTTCGTATTCTTTCTTGATGCCCCGCAGATCTGCCTCTGCTTCCGTTCCGCTGTAGCCGTAATCGGCTGGCTGACCGTCAGAAATCAGGATCAGCAGCTTCTGAAGCTCCGGGCGTGTGCACAAATGCTCTGCTACGAAGCGGAGAGCTGCGCCGTCCCGGTTCCCGTTGCGGTCGCACATATCCATCAGCCGGTAACAGTCCTCATTGTCCACAGAATCAAATTCTGCATAGGAGTAAAGAGCAACGCCGCCTGCATCCGTGGAATGCCCGTAAATGGTGATAGGGATACCGAGGCTTTTACAGAAATCATAAAGGACAATGGCAGTCTTTCTTGCATGTGTCATCCGGTCACCCCAACCCATCGAACCACTCTCGTCAATCAGGAGGGCAACAGCCAGACGTTTTTCCTCTCCTGGAAGTCTGGTTCTGGTAAAGATGGTTCCGTCTGTCTTATAGAGAGCATGGGAGTCCAGACGTTTTCCAAACAGGAGATTCTTCTGCTTTCCGCCTTGCTGTTCTTCTTTCAAAAGCGGCAGGATGGTGCTTTGCAGCTTTTTGGAAGCCCGCAGGAGCGGGGGAGCAACTGTCTGGTATTCATTCTTCAGGTAATCGGAAACACTGGTCAGGCGATGGATGGTAACATGGATGCCTGCATGGGCATTGCCGTAATGAATATCATTGGCTGTTTTCTGCAGTTCCTCGGTCAGTTCCGTCTGACAGTCTTCCTGCACCTTTTCTGCAGCCACATCGTTCAAGATCCGGAACAGATCCTCTGCAGCATGCTCATAGCCGCTGCCCTGATACTGACTGACATAAGTGACGCCGGGGTTGTTTTCATCCAGAATGGTATTGGTCTTTGTAAGAGCGATGCGCCCGCCTTCTTCCGAAAGCACCTGTTTGGCTTCCTCTATAGCATCCTCTTTGGTACGTGGACCGGAAGGAGCATTGCCCTCATCATTCCCGCTTCCTTTTGGGGAAGCTGGTTTGATATTCTTTGGAATGGCACCGCTTTTTCCGGTCGGAAGAGGAGCGCCGCTGCTGACTTCATCCCCTAGAAGATCTTCCAGAGCATCGGCAGCGGAATCCTCGCCATGCATTTCCAATTCCTCCCGTGTTTTTTCGATGAGCGGCTGGATATAGTTCCAGGTCAGGGCTAAGAGCGCATTGGAAACCAGCATCCGGTCAGTGCCTTTTTCCGATTCCATTGCCGTATCCAGAAGATCGGTACAATCGGAAATGGTATCCAGATAATCCCCCTGATAGCCGGTGGGATTGTTGATGTTTCCGGTCCGGCAATAGGAAAGGATCAGGTTGGCAATGATGGAAAATGGCTGGTATTCTTTGTCAATTTGTTCCTGTATGGAAGGAATCTGTTCGGACATACGCAGGTTATTGAGTTCAATCCCCTGTCGGAAGGTGCCGTGGAATTCCTCACACATACGGTCTTCAATATGGATGTCTTCCAGAATGTTTTGAAAAGTTGCGGCGCATCGTGCCAGTGTCAGGCATCCGGCTTTGTCCTTTTCTTCTAACACTTCTTTGATCTCCTCCAGTGCTGTCTGATAAGCTGGAAGGGATAGCTCCGGCTCCTTCGGATAGAAGGAACCGTTTTCCAGACTCCTCAGATGAACAGCGTGGGCTGTGAAATCAGAATAGAGTAAGTGCCCCACTTCATGCCCGGTGAGCCCTGTCAGGCTCTGGGAACGTAAGAAACGGGTGGGGAAAGACTGGGTGATCGGGTTCGCTGCGTTGAGATGTACCTTATAATTGTCGGTATATGCAACGCCTGCCTGTTCGGAAATGTCCCAGTCCAGCAGTACCTGCAGTCCATACCGGTAACGTCCGGTAACGGCTCTGGCAAGGGAGGTCTGGTACTTCTGATAGGCAGCGGAGAGGAATAACTCCTCATCCGCAATGGAATCCTCTTTTGCCCGGATTAGTTTCTTTAAATTTCTTTGGCTGTGATTCACGTGATATTCTTCCTTTCTTTTCTTAGATTTTTTGTCAGCAGTTCCTCCATCGTGCAGCCGTAATACACAGCAAGGCGAAGGACGGCATAAGCCATCGGGGAGGAGTTTGCATTTTCATAATTCATAATGGTTTTCGGGGGAAGATTTAAGATTCTGGCAACTGCCTTTTGTGATAACTTCGGTGTTTTGGCTTGCCGGAGATAAGACAGATTATCTGCCAGATGCTTTCGGATCTGGGCTTCTGTGAGTGCTGCTTTTCTCATAGGCGTGTCCTACGCAGCAAGCACAGTATCCAGACAGCTTTCTTCCACTTCCGTACGGTTCTCAGCATCGGCAGAGGCAGAGGCAAGCACCGTGTAACGGGCCGCTTCCCGGATATCCCCGCAGACCATGTAGGACTGCACCCAGGAAATCAGCTCCCTCATGCCACAGCAGCCATCTGTAATGAGATTTTCCCGGCAGTAGACAGCCATGGATTTGACAATGCGTGTCATCAGACGTACCGTTTTTGCATCCTTGCATCCGGTAACAGCCATGGCACGTTCTACCTGTGTATCCTCATCCGGTTCATCCAGATCAATCACAAGGTTCATTCGGGAAATGACAGACTGGTTCATCTGTTTACAGCCTGCATAGTCATTGTTTGTGGTGATTACGATGGTCGTATCCGGATGACGGTGGATGGTTTCTCCGTTTGGAAGATATACGCTGTTACAGCGGTCTAAAAGGGAGTTAAGTCCAACCAGTACACCGGGATTAGCAATGACCGTAGGCTCCTGTATCTCAAGAATATACCCATAGCGGATGGCTTCGACTAGAGGCGTATCCACATACTGGAAGTTCTGTCCGGAGGTGTGTTCCTTATAATAGCTGTGCATTTCATCAAAAATCGTATCGATCAGCTTCTGGTAGGTGTCCTCGGCAGAAATTTCTTCATCATAGTTTCCGGTCAGCTTCTGATAGGCACCGGAGGGATCTAACTGGATTTCCTGAAAAGACGGGTACTGCCGCTGAAGCCGGGTGCGTTTTCCGTCCACATCCGGAAGAATCTGACCTAAAAGGTCGAATACCTCTGTATTTGCGGAACAGGTAATGCAGCGGTAAGGAAGGTGAAGTGCGGAAGCAATGGCTTTGGCTCCTTCGGTCTTTCCGGTACCTGCCGGTCCCCGTAAAAGAAAATTCCGCATCGGCTGTGTGGTATCCGTTGTCAGTTTTGCGTGTTCGCAGATCCGTTTGATTTCCGGAGGGATGATGTACCACTCTGCCAATGTCGGAACAGATACCTCCTCTTCCGGAGACAGCCTTCGGGATGCGGTCAGGATAAATTTCCCAACAAAATCATCTCTGGAAATGGCTGCCTGTGCTTTCTTAAATCCACTTCCTGGACGTAACACCTGAAAGTCTCCATGGAGCACTTCGGTTGGTGCATAGACCCCCTTCTGGATATTTAACGGTTTGATCAGCGACAATACGCCGTTTGCCGGAAGGTCAATCTTAACACCACCGGTCGGGAGACCTGATGCATAGCGGGTTCTCCGGTAAATGTTGTCGCAGAGAACGGCTGCTGTTTCCGCAGCGGCGTCCAGATCGGGATAACCGTTGTCCCGGTGCGCTTTTAATTCCTGATACTTTTCATTACACTCTTCATCTGCCAGAAAAACCGGCATCAGTGCGAACAGCAGAGCCGCACCGGACTGTTTGGAGTCTTTAAATTCGTATTTTTCCGGTGTGCTTTCCACATCCGGCGGAGGAGTATAGCAGCCTCCGTAAAACTTTCCGTTTAGCTGGTTGTAGACAACCACCTGAAGATCACCGGTTTTGCTCGGATATTCCGCCACAACAAAATTGTTGGATTGGGTACCGACCGCCCCAAGCTTTTCCGGCGGGGTACTGCCAACCGGGTTTTCCAGCTCCAGATAAGCAAGGACTGCCCGCAGGGTAGCTGCATGAAGCGTGGATTTTTTCCGTGGCTGAGTACAGTATTTGGATGCAATGTCATCAAAGATTGCATGGTCCGTATAATCCTCAAATGGTTCCGGGAGTTTGCGTTTGAACCCCCAGGTTGCTACGATGTTATTTGCCATGATTCGTTCCTCCTTCTTATGAGATCCAGGACAGTTCCAGTGCCTGCTCGGTCTCTTCTGTGGTCAATTCATCTTCAGTAAAAATCTCCGTCAATTCGCCCCAGTAATCTTTGGGCGGGAAATGTTCCAGCTTTCCCCGGACTTCCGGTTCAGTGCCGTTCAGAATATAGACATCTCCCTGCTCGTTGATAAACAGCTTTTCATAGCCCCTTGCCTGTAAGTCACCGACCAATTCCATCAGTAGCGGTTTCCCAATCAGGGAATACCATGATTTGGGATTAACGGCTGGTCTGGAATCCGGATTTCCTTCTGACGGTTCCTTTTTATGTAAGGATTCAATGGTCATCATCTGAAGCGTCAGACTGCCACGGGCGTCCATGAGAATTTCCGCAAAATTATAACTTCCGGTATTCCGTGTGCGAATCCGTAATGGTTCCCCATCCAGTATCTGGGAGAGCGGTGGTTCTTTCACAAAATCCCATGTGGCATCCGGGAAGGCTTCCTTGAGCTTTCCGGTAATCTGGAATTTGATCTGTCTCCAGAGAATGGTTTCCAGATCAGGTGTTCCTTCCAGATGACGAGTTCTTTCTGGGCGTTTTCGTAGCTTATGCTCCCTGTTTTTCAGGCGTTCCGTGAAAAGCGGGAGAAGATAACTGAACAGCGTGACTCCGATACCGATCAGGGCAATGCCTGCAATCAGAAGCCGGTTGGCATCCTGTGGTACGAAAAGTGCTGCAAGAAACAGTACAAGCACGACAAACTGTAAGAATTTTTTTCGATTTGATTTTTTCATGAGCTGATTCCTTTCTGATTCATGATTCTTAGACAAGCCCGGAAGCTGGATGGGAAATCGCCGCTTCCGGACATGAAAAAGAGGAACTGCATCATCACAAAGATGATAAATGCAATTCCTCAACATAGGGTTCCTTGAGAGTTAATAGGGCAACTGGGATGCCATCTGTTCCGGCACATTTTGAAAGCCGTCAGTTGGCTGACTGCCCGGCATACCTCCGTAATTTGGCATTCCGGTATAACTGCCCTGCGGCGGGTAGCTGCTCTGTGGCTGACCGGTTCCGTTTGGCGGAGCCTGATACTGTCCGCCATTTGCAGGAGGCGTGTAGGCACCGTTAGCAGGAGCCATTCCCTGCTGTGGATAGCCGCCAGGCATTGCCTGATTCTGGTAGCTGCCATTGGGATTTCCCTGCATTGGGTAGCTGCCATTGCCGGCTGCACCGGGCGTTGCCGCACCACCATTCGGCTGGCTGTTCTGGTTTGCACCCGGATGTCCGGTATTGCTGTCAGAACGGTTGGATGGTACAAAGTGCCAGTCCTTGACATTGATCCTCGGACCGGCATTTGCCTGCCCCGCATTCTTTCCTTTCTGATAAATGAACGGATGAAGCTCCAGATCACCATAGATCATCAGCCCGGTTCCTTTCTTTACGCCTGCTTTTGCTAAGCGTTCTGCAAGGAACTTGTTAAAATAGCACTGATAGTAAATGGTTTCTTCCTTTCCATCCTGGCCTCGCTGTGAAACTGCAATGTCCAGAGAAACATATTCCGTACCGGAATTTTTTCCTTGCTGCATCTCAGGATCTCTTGTGGCCCTCCCTAAAATTGTTAAAATTGCTGACATAAAAATTCTCCTTTCTGCCTCTTTGGGCGTTAAAATAGATTAAAATAAAAAAAGTGCCATTATAGCACCGTATAAAACGGCAGTATAATGACACGATTTTCCAAACTTAAACTGCATATGCTTCTGGATGAATGGTCCAGACTCCCATGACGGGACAGCACAAAAACTTAAATACAAGATTATATTAACACAAGATATAGCATATGTCAAAAGAATTAGAACTATATATAGCATATGTAGACGAGGCGGAAGGATAATATCAAAAGAATTTTGGACATAGTTATAAAAGTGCAATATAATATTGTTTAAATCGGAAAATGGAAGGATGAGAAAAATGGAGCAGAAAAACAGAATTCTGATTGTAGAAGACGATACGGATATCAATAATCTTTTATATACGGCATTACAGAAAGCAGGGTATGAGACGGTACAGGCTTTTTCCGGGACGGAAGCGAGGATGCTGTTCCAGATGGATAAGGCGGGCTTTTCTTTGATTCTATTGGATCTGATGCTTCCGGGAATTTCAGGAGAAGAGGTGCTTGCCCAGATTCGGAAACAGGGCAATACGCCGGTTATTGTCCTGACAGCCAAAGACGGATTGGATGAAAAAATCGGGCTTCTTACCAGTGGGGCAGATGATTACATTACAAAACCGTTTGAGATACAGGAGGTGCTTGCCCGGATTCAGGTTCAGCTCCGCCATATGCAGCAGGAGCCGGAACATAAAAGCGTGTCATATAAAAACCTGGAACTGGACCGTGAGCGCTTTGAAGTCCGGATTGCCGGAGTGCTGCTTCCCAAAATTACAAAGCAGGAATTTGCAATTCTGGAGCTTTTACTGGAGCATCCGAAACAGGTCTTCAGCAAAGAAGAGATTTTTGAATATGCGTGGGATGAACACTATATGGGAGAGACAAAGACACTGGATGTACATATCAGCAATATCCGGAAAAAGATAAAAGCAGTAACGCAGGAGGAATATATTGATACCGTATGGGGAATCGGCTACCGTCTGCATTCTTAATCTTTACTCTTTTTTTACTATTTATTTGCGTTTGATTAGGATTTATCCGATATGATAACAGCAGATAAGAAAAGGAGATGAAAGCATTGAGTGAATTGTTATTAAGTACAAATGGATTGACGAAGCAGTATGGTCATCATAAGGCAGTGGATAAAGTAAACCTTCACATAAAAAAGGGTGCTATCTATGGATTTATCGGACGGAACGGTGCGGGAAAGACGACTTGCCTGAAGATGATCAGTGGACTTGCAAGACCGACAGCCGGAGAGATTGAGATGTTCGGGTGTAAAGGAAAAGAACTGGAGAGGATTCGTTCTCGTGTGGGGTGTCTGATTGAAGCACCGGGGCTGTATGGCAACATGAATGCATATACAAACCTGAAAATAAAATGTGAATTGTTTGGTATTCGGAAAAAGGGATACATCGAAGATATCTTAGAGACGGTCGGACTGGAAGGTGTCGGAAAGAAAAAAACGAAACATTTTTCCCTTGGAATGAAGCAGCGTCTCGGAATCGGGCTGGCACTGGTCGGGGAGCCGGATCTCCTGGTCCTTGATGAACCGATCAATGGGCTTGATCCCCAGGGAATTGCAGAGGTGCGTGATACCATACAGAGACTGCGAGATGAACGGAATATGACGATTTTGATATCCAGTCATATTTTAGAGGAATTATCTAAGATTGCAACGGATTATGGAATTATCCATAATGGAAGTCTTCTGCAGGAGCTGACAAGCGAAGAACTGATGAAACGCTGCAGTGAACGGATTGAAATAGAGTTAATCCATCCGGAGCAGGCAGTCCCGATTCTGGACAGAATGGGATTTACCAACTATCAGGTTACAGATAAGAGCCATATCCATATATTTGAACGATTGAATGAAAGCGCCAATGTCAATATGGAACTGGCAAAAGCAGGAATTTTGGTCAATGGAATTTCCATTACCAGTGAAGAACTGGAAACCTATTTCTTGAATCTGACAGGAGGGAATCAAAATGCTTAATATGATAAAAATGGATCTGTACCGGATGGTCCGGACAAAAAGTATGTATGTGGTATGGATTGTGATGGCGGCAGCTATATTCTTCTCCACATCCATGTCGAAACTGGATATTGATACGATGAACAAGGAAGCGGAACAACAGCAGACAGAAAGCATTGCAGAAACAGTGAAACCAGAAACCATCAATATGGGAATGTCCGTATTCCTGCCGACACAGCCGGGAGAAAAAGTAACGGTCTTTGATCAGGTATATGCAAACCTGCAGGCGAAGTTTGTGGCGTTGTTTCTGGTGATTTTTACAGTGCTGTTTTCCAGTGCAGATATAGGAAGCGGTTATATTAAAAATATCGGCGGGCAGGTAAGGAGCCGGAGAAACCTGATCTTTTCCAAAGCTTCCGTGTTGTTTGTGTATACGACTGTTACCATGCTGCTTTATTTCATCATTCAGATTATTGCACAGCAGATGTACTTCGGATATCTGGAGTGGGGGAATGGAAGCGAGTTGCTGAGATACTTTGGTATTCAGATTTTGCTTCATTATGCACTGGTACTAATCAGTATGGCGATTGCGGTGGTTTTGAACAGCAACGTGTTCAGCATGACGATTGTTATCTGCCTGTGCATGAATACCATGATTGTCTTATACGGAGTGATCAATCATTTGATCCAGAAGGCAGGTGTGGAGAATTTCCAGATTTTGAAATATACAGTGACAGGAAAGATTGCACTTTTATCCATGTCACCGACCAATAAGGAATGCCTGACGGCAGTTGTGATTGCGGCGGCGTTCGGAATCGTGGTTACATTACTGACAGCATGGGTATTCAGAAAGAGAGATATCTAAATGATAAAACTAGGGTTCGTGCTATTGATAGCAGTGATACTGGTACAAGGAATGTTATTTTGGAAATACCAGCGGCAGGTGAAAGACATCTGCCGCCAGTTGTCGTTTCTGATGAAGCACGACAGCAACATGCTGATTACCAGAGAAATGGATTTTGGAGGCATTGGTGAGTTGGCAGATGTTTTAAACGAATGGCTGGAACTGAAGCGAAGGGAAAAGAAGGAATACTTGAAGAAAGAGGAGATGATTTCGGATACATATACAAATCTCTCACATGATATCCGTACTCCTTTGACATCCCTTGACGGATATTTTCAGTTAATGGAAACCTGTGAAGACCAGGAAGAGCAGATACGGTATATGAAGATCATACAGGAGAGAATCGGCAGCCTGAAAGAAATGCTGGAAGAATTATTTACTTTTACAAAACTTAAAAACGATTCTTTTCATCTGGAAATGTCATCCTGCTGTATCAACAAGATTTTGAAAGATACCATATTTTCCTACTACGATGAATGGACGGGCAGAGGAATTGAACCGGAGATACAGATTACAGATAAACTGCTGTTTATGAACGGAAATGAACAGGGAATCCAGAGAATTTTTCAGAATATCATAAAAAACGGACTGGATCACGGGGAGAAGAAAATCAGTATTTCACTGGAAGAAGTTGAAAACAACATCCGGATACAGATAAAAAATCAAGTATGTCATGTGGAAAAAATAAATGTAGATCAGGTGTTTGAACGGTTTTATAAAGCGGATGAAGCACGCAGTAAGACTTCCAGCGGTCTCGGCTTATCAATTGCGAAAGAGCTGGTACTTCGTATGGATGGGAAAATCAGCGCCCGGATAGAAGGGAATGAGTTCTGTGTGGAGATTGTGTTTCCAAAATAAAAGGAAAAATTTATATTAAAGCAAGTGAAAATGGGGAATGACTTTATATAGGTTTCATGGTAGAATTACAGTAGAAAGAGAAGAGTCACTCAGTCATTTGTTGTATGAAAGGATGAGTATAATGTATAAAGTAGAACTTAAATTTGATACAAGCAAGCTCGCTCCGGAAACGGTAAATCAGATGTGTGAACAGGCAGATCAGATTTTTGAGCAGGAGGATTTAAGCTGTGCAGTCAAAGCCCTTGGAAGCAGGATTTATCTTGACCGGGGACGCAAGCAGGACTATGGAAGATTCTGGGCAGCAATCTTTCAGTTGAAAAACTCCGTAGGAATTGCAGAGAATTTGTTAGAGTGTTTCTGGTATAACGGAACAGAAAAGGAGAACCTGATTACAGACTTTATAAGGAACTAACAGATGGACAGCTTACAGAGGAAAGGCATCAATTTTGACCTGAATACACAAGCACTAAAGGAATATTATCCGAAAGGTGACTGGCATAATGCATATGCGGATGTAAGGGACTTTTTTGAAGCAAACGGATTTGAGCATATTCAGGGATCGGGATATCATTCGGTGGAAGCAATGTCAGAAGCAAAAGCCATGGCAGTTATTTATCAGATGACAAAAGAATTTCCATGGCTCAATTATTGTGTGAATGTGTGTACCATATCAGATGTACCGGAACTGTTTGATATCTCGCATGTATTTGCCAGAGAAGCGGAACGGTTGGAAAAGAAAAATGCATGATTTGACAAATTATTTCCAATATGTTATATTCATCTCAAGCAAAAAAGGGAGTAGCTGAACGCCTTGAAAGAGGTGGTTTTGTAACCGACAACCGGTATCGAGAGATACCCGTAGCAAATGAGATAGCAAGACTTTTATTGTGGCAGAGGTCATGATAGGAGTCTTTTTTTATTATGAAATATAGAAAATCTGCCGCAATAGTCTGCTAAAAAGAAAGAGAGGATAAACGATGAGTAACGAAATGATGAAACGGGAAATGCAGGAAGCAGTACAGGCAGGGGAGCGGGCGCTTCAGAGCCTTTACGCAGCAAGGGATAAGTTGGGAAGTGCGAGAAACTGGGGCATTTTTGATATGCTTGGAGGAGGCTTTATCAGTGACTTTGTGAAGCATTCTAAAATGAATGACGCAGCTGCGTTGATGGAACAGGCGAAAAGCGATATTCAGCGTTTTCAGAGAGAATTAAGAGATGTGCAGGTTTCCTTGGATCTGCGCATGGAAATCGGCAGCTTCCTTTCCTTTGCGGATTTCTTTCTGGACGGGCTGGTGGCAGATTATATGGTGCAGAGCAAGATTGCAGATGCAAGAGAACAGGTGGATGATGCCATCAACCGGATAGAAAAGATACTTGCTGATGTGAAAAATCGGATGAATGGGGAGGTGTAGCATATGGGATGCCTGGGAAATGTGTTGTGGTTTGTGTTTGGCGGCGCAGTCAGTGGGCTGAGCTGGTGTCTGGCAGGTTGTCTCTGGTGTATTACCGTTGTGGGGATTCCGGTGGGGATGCAGTGTTTTAAATTTGCGGCGCTTAGTTTTTTCCCCTTTGGAAAAGAGGTGCAGTATGGTGGCGGAGCTGGTTCGTTCCTTTTGAATATCATCTGGCTGATTGTATCCGGTCTGCCTCTTGCACTGGAGCATCTGGCGTTGGGTACAGCTTTATGTGTGACGATTATCGGAATCCCGTTTGGTTTACAGCAGTTTAAACTGGCGAAACTGGCATTGATGCCGTTTGGTGCGGAGGTGTATTAAGATGCGATTATTTGATAAAAGGACACCGCTTCAGAAGGAGTGGGAAAAGCTGGAAGTACAGGAGCAGAGATTCCTTCAGAAGCGTTCAGAGAAAAGGGAGAGCATTCTGAATCAGAAACTGGAGGAAAAGATACCGCCGAAACTTCAGAAAACATTGGATACCGCTTTTGCGAAGGCATTTGCTCTGATTTTCGAGAAAGGAACCGGGGTTATTGAAAAGACGTATCAGCGGACAAAACTGGAGCAGGATTATCAGGTGCGGCAGTATATGGCGGATGTAAAGCAGAATTCCAAATCCCTCCGCTCTTTTTCTAAAAAGGCAAGAGATACGGGAACAAAGAATTTACTGCTATCCGGTGTGTCTGGAATCGGGATGGGCGTATTGGGAATCGGTCTGCCGGATATTCCGGTATTTACAGGGATGATTTTAAAGAATATTTATGAGACTGCTCTGCAGTATGGATACAGCTATGAAAGCAGGGAAGAAAAATATTTTATCTTATTATTGATCCGGGGAGCAGTATCCTATGGGGATACACTTTGTGAGATTGACGGGAAAGTAAATGAATTTATCAGAAACGGAATACTGCCGGAAGAGTATCAGGATAAGGAGCAGATCGAACAAACGGCGGGCGCTTTGTCAAAAGAGCTTCTGTATATGAAGTTCTTACAGGGAATTCCGGTGGTTGGTGCTGTAGGCGGAGCTTATGATGCAGTCTACATGAAACGGATCACAGAGTATGCAGAGCTGAAATACTGGCACAGGTATCTGGCGGGGCGGAAAAAGGCAGAGAATGGACAATTATGTAAAAGGTGTAAAAGTTATAGAGATATATGATGCCGCAAATAAGGAATTGCTGGTAAAGTATGATGATAAGCATAATATAGACAAGGTTATTTCTGCTTTAAATATAAAATCATGGAAAGAGACAGAAAAAAGCATAGGTATGAACCCTAAATATACCATAAAATTTTATTGCGATACTACGAACCAAGATGAAGAAAAAGATATAAAAGAAATTACCCTTTATGAAAATGGGGAATATGCTACGATTTTTATTACTTCTCCTGGCGGAGTAAAACAAAACTATAAAACGAGCATTGATATTTCTGAATTGGTTATCTAATAATATTTGTGTAATGAGAATGAAAATCTAATTCTTTCAAGTTTAACTAAGACATTCCCGGAGCAAATGCTCATGGCATTGAAGCGGATACAAACACTATTGTTTGATAGAAATAAGAGAGGTTATTTATAATAAAATGAGCCGCCAGAACTGTAGGGGTGATGCAGTACGGGCGGCTCATTTTCTATCTAAACGGATGTATCCGGAAGTTCCGGCAGTTGATCGGTGAGTTCTTCATATCCGAGAATATCTCCGGCACATGGCATCGATTGCCCTGTTCCCTGCTGTGGTTTCCGGAAGTACAGCCGATACCGATGTCCCTCTAGGAGTTTGATATTCTTTTCCAGTGAGAAGGCGTATTCCTTTCCGTTATCACTGGCAAACCAATATTGCTGGTTTTTCCCGAAGAGTGTCTGTTCCCGTTTCGTGCAGCTTACGTCCAGTGACAGATAAGCATGTGTATGGATCAGGTGGTAGAAACTGAGTGCACGCAAGATGCTGCAGATTCCGATGAGGAGGCTCATGAGGATAAAGAGCCGGTCATGGGTGGCGATCCCGAAGATGCACCCAAAAAGTACACAGAAAAAGCCGATTGCACTGATGGCAACCAGCTTTGTGAAAAATGGTTTTGGCATAAGGTTCCTTCCTTTAACATGTATGAAATGTGATTTGTTTATTCAGGTACAAATTAGCAATAGCCTGCAGCACTGGATACTGGGTATGGTGAATCTGGACATCATCCACAAGTGTTTGGTAAGTTGTCTCCGGTTCTGTGTATAACTCATCCATAATATCCGATTCGTTGTGGATTACTTTTTCCTGCTCCATACTTGTGACAAGCTCAGCGGTCGTGAGGGATACCTTATCAGCCAGCTTCAGAATGGTATCTTCCATCGGTGAAGAGGGTTTCTTCTTTAAATATCTGCCAAACTCTTTTGCACCAATAGTTCCTTCCAGATAAAGCTGAACGCAGCCAAAGAGCCGGATGGGAAAGGTATCCTTCAAGGGAATAATGGTCAGACTGCCGAGAAGGCGATATAAGGCATCCACCCCTGTCAGTCCAATTCCGCTTACAACCAGACCGCGTAAGGAAAGTCGGTTCAGATAGTGTTGGAAGGATAAGCCTTTCGGACCTTCTTTCTGTATCTGGCGCAGGGTATAGGCATCCTGGAGTTCATGGAGCGTCAGAATCTGGAAGGCAAGACAGCTCCAGAGCAGCAGCTCGTCATCCGATAGTCCATATTCTTGTCCATCGTTGATTACAAGAGGAATGGATTTTCCGCCTGTCGTTTTTTGAAATTTTAAGGTTCCGACAGCAGTATAAAGTGTCAGCATAAAAGTTCCCTCCTTCAAGGTTAAGTCAGAAGTGCATAGAGTGCATCATCCTGCTGTAATAGTTTCCGTGCTTTGCTCTGCCATGCCCGTACACGATTGGCTGGTACTTGGTAGTGTTTTGCCAAGTCAAAGCTGGTATATCCCTGCTGTTGCAGATAGAGGGCTACAATTCCCTTCTGAATAGTTGAGGACTGTCCGGTGCCAAGCTGGGTTAAATGCTCAAGAAGCAAGGTCTGGTTTGTGTCCTTTTCCGGGTGAGTTGTTTGTGTATCCTCGTAGGAAAACAAATCACGATAATGGAGATGTTCATCTTCAGATGATGCTTCGTCCAGAGAACAGAGCATGGAGCGGTCACGGGCAATTTTCCGCCAGTAGTCAAAGATGGCATGACGGATGATAGTTTTGGCATAAGGCTGGAATGATCTTCCTTCCTCAAATCCGACAGCCGACCGGCACAAAGCCAGATATCCAATCTGACATAATTCCTGTTGTTCTTCCTCAGTTACATAGGCAGCGGTGCGGGTCATGGAACGAATCATGATCGGAACCAGATCCATGGATTTTTCCACCAGTTGTTTTTGCTTTTTATTTAGTGGTAAGGTCATCATCAATCACCGCCTTTCAGCTGGCTGCCCGGAGGCGGAAGGGAATATGGTTGTTCTTTAAAACATCTGCGGATTCCCGAATGAGCTGGTCGCACATATAGTTGCTGAACTGTCCGATGTGAGCCTGCTTATCTGTCAGACAGAACTTATCTGCCACCCAGCGATATGCTTCCGGTTTGGAAAGGATGCCCTGTTGCCAGATCTGATCGAAAATTCGATGTGCCTGAATCCGCTTTTGACGAAGCTCCCGGTTGGCGAGCGTTCCTTTTGGTATCTTGGTTCCCGGATGTACCCCGACATAGGAATTGCAGGATGGATAGTGGGAGCAGACATAAACCTGTCCGCCATGAGAATGCGTTCCACATACAAAGGATGCATCTCTTAATATTGCTGTTCCGCCGCAGTAAGGGCAGCGGATGATTTTTGGTTTCTTCATCTGTTTTCACCTCGCTTGTACATACACGATACGTAACGTGTACGTGAATAACCAGTACGTACTGTATACTTATATTGTAAGTAAGCAGGTGATGAATTCCCATAGGACACAAGCCGATACTGATCCCAGATTCGGACTAAATGGCACGAATCCCCATTTTTCAGATGCCGGGATAGAAAATTGCTCGGATGAGCGGGAATAAGCCGCTGTCTGTGAAACGTGGATAATTAACCGGTGTAAAGATGAACTTCTCACAGAAAATCCGTAGCAGGAATAAGCTGATCAGTACCAGACAGAGCAGGTAAGTGTTCCTGCGCCTTCTGGTCCATGGCTTTTTCGGACGGAATTTCACATACAGGACAAAAATCATGGGAATAAATATCAGGTTCGTAAAGACCTGATCGATACATTGGATGATTGAAATTACGTTTAACATAGGCAGTGCCTCCTTTCTTTACATATCCTGTACGTATAAGAGCCTGAAAGTGCAACTTTTTGTTACCAGTCATATTGCTGGTTCTCCTGAAGCCGGAGCAGTGCCGGAATGGGACATGGCTTTAAAGGCAGCTTCTGAGCGGCCAGATAGGGCAGATAAAGCTCTGTAAAAGCAGCAATGCTCATGCTTCCGGTACATTCGGTTGGCTCCGGTATCCGGGGAAACAAAAGCGCTGCATCTGAAAGAGGGAGGATGCAGGGGCTTCCCGTTTCATCCGGATGGAATAAAAAGCCAGAGTTCTCACAGCTTTCCTGTGCGTTACAAGTGCGGCACCAGACGTAGATACAGGAGTGCCAGTTCCCTTCACAGAGGTTCAGAAAATGACGGATGTGCTTGGCATCTGTCTTGCAGTGGGGGTGTTTCATATTCATCACCTACTAAAGAAGCAGGCAGTTCCATGTGGGAGCTGCCTGCAGGAGTCTTCGTTATGAGTTACTGATGTTTCTTTTTGCGTTTGAAGTAAACGATGCCCAGGACACTTGCACCTGCAAGTGCAGCTATGGCGATTCCGGCATACAGGAGAAGCGGCGTCTCATCGCCGGTCTTTACAGGCGGAGCTACCGGAGGCGTCTCCGGTTCTTTCGGAAGCTCCGTCATGTGTACGGTCTGACCTTCATCCTTCAGATCCTCATGGGAAGCAATCTCATGCTCGGTTTTTCCGTCTGTATAGTAGAGCTTTTCAAAGACAACCACATCCTGTCCGGCAAGAGCAGAAGCGTCGAAGGTAAAGGTAACTTCCACAGAGCCGCCAGCTTTTTCTGCTTTAAATTCTGCCTGAGCGGTAACTGGTTTTCCGTCTTTTAACAAAGCCTCTCCGGTTTCCTTATTCATCAGGGTTCCGATGACTTTGTACTCAGATCCAGGCATCAGACCATGATAAGTGACCGTATCTACGATAGTCGCTTCCTTGGAAGCAGAGACATCCTGATCCCCGTCACTGCCGTCTTTGGCTGTGGTTTTGATTTCCGGGAAGTAGATGGTCTGGTTGGCATCTTTGATGTCCGCATGTACCGCTACTTCGTGATCTTCAAAAGTCATTGTTTCAAATGCCACGAGCGTTTTTCCGGAAAGTGCAGAGGCATCAAAGGTAAAGGAAAGCTCTACGCTGCCGTTAGCTTCTTCCGGAGTGAAACTTGTTTCTGCAGTCACAGCTTTGCCATCCACATCGAAAGGTTTTTCGGTTTCCGCATCCATGAGTGTTCCTGTCAGCTTGTACTCTTTGCCTGGGATCAGGTTTTTGTATTCCACAAGGTCTGTAAGCGTCAGTTCTTTTTCCGGTTTTGCATAGTGTGTGCCGGAAGCAGCATCTGTTGCAGTGGTTTTGATTTCCGGGAAGTAAATAGTCTGTCCTTCATCCGCAATGTCTGTGTGTACGGCAACTTCCTTGTCTTTGTAAGCCAGGGATTCAAAGACAACTACTGTTTTCCCTTTTAAGGAGCTGGCATCAAAGGTAAAGGTAACATCTACCGTACCAGCGGATTCTTTTGGCTTGAAGGATGCTTTTGCTGTCACCGGTTTTCCGTCTGCTTCGACTGGTTTCTTTGTTTCTTTATCTATCAGAGTTCCAGTCACTTCATATTTCTGGTTAGGAACCAGCCCCTTAAAGGAAACCGTATCCACCAGCGTGATTTCTTCCTTTGCACAGGAAATATTGGAGTTCGTGTCCGCATCTTTCGCAGTAGTCTTGATTTCCGGGAAATAGATGGTCTGGTCTTCATCGTTGATGTCGGTATGGACTGCAAGCTGCATCTCATCCTGATATAATTCCTCGAAGACAACGGTTGTTTTTCCCTTTAAGGAAGTTGCATCAAAGGTAAAGGTTACTTTGACGGAGCCGGAGGATTTCTTTGCAGTAAATTCAGTTTCAGAAATCACCGGTTTTTCATCCACAAGGATTGGTTCCCCGGTTTTTTTATCCATTAAGGTTCCAGTCAGTTTGTATTTCTGGCCCTTTTTCAGTCCTTCGTATTCCACAACGTCTTCAATGGTCACTTCTTTTGCCGGCTGGCTCATGTGTGTACCGGTCTCGGCATCCAGAGCAGTCGTGCCGATCTCAATGGCATCATCGGTCAGAGTTCCAACCTGTATCAGAACAGAATCCTTATAAACCTTGACTTCAAAGGTTAAAAGATCCATGCCTTTGTTGGAATCACAACGCTGTTCCGCCAGAGTGTAAGTATCGTAAATGAGAGCGCCTTTGGAATCATCCGGTTTGGAGGTGCCGAACCAGATGCCGTCTTCCGAAGACTCACCCCGGTTGGTATTTGCGGTATGTTTGTTCCATTTGGAGGAAGTGCTGGCATAACCGTTGGCATCTGTCACAATCACATGGCTTTCGCCTGTTGTTTTGGAAGTGATCTTAAATGGCACATTTGCCAGACGGTTCTGGCTGCCGTCAGCAATCTTGACAAATTCCAGATCCCCGCGGATGACCTGATTGGAGATGGAATTGTCTTTTGCAGTCAGTTCCACGATTTTTCCCTGTTCTGTGATGTCAAATTCTACAGAGATCTTTCCGCTGTTCAGATAACCGGAAGGTGCAGTTGTTTCATCCACACGGTAATGTCCGAATGGGAGAGCATCTTTTGCAGTTGCAGCAGAACCGGATTTATCGGCAGTAAGTGTAAGGACAACCTGATCTTTCGTGTAGGATGTTCCGTCTACTAATACCGGATTTTCATTTAACGTAGTGATCGCAAAGACAGTACCTTCCAAAGTGGCAGAACCCTGCGGTTTTGCTTCTCCGGTCTCGCTGTCACGTTTCTGGATCTTCACTCCGCCACGGATGACAGATTCTTCTATGGTAGAAGACTGGTATACCGAAACCATTTCCTGCTTACCGTCACCTGTAATTTTCTGTACGAAGACAGTTGGATTGAGCTGGTATCCGGCAGGGGCTTTGCTTTCCTGTACCGTTATGGTACCGAGCGGAAGACAGACGGTCTTGCCATCACTGGTATAGTAAAAGGCATCGCCGCTTACAAAGGAATCTTTGGTAAAATGCATCTTTCCGGAAACATCTGTTTTTAATACCCAGGTACGTGCCGGTTTCTTTCCAGCTTCCGCAGGATCACTGTCAGACTGCTCGGTATAGAACTTGACTGTAAATTCTGCGTTTGCAAGGGAAGCTGCTCCCTGTGGGGAGGCTTTCTTTGTTTCGGCATCCAGCTTTTCAAGCACCAGATTCATGGGATTATTCTGCGGAATATCTGTTACGTTTGCAGCAGAAGTCTGTTCTGCTTTTACGGTGACTTTGTGAGCTTTGGTGTCTACAATGTAGCCTTTGGAAGCAGAGAGCTCTTTTATGGTATAATCGCCTTCCTCCAGTTCGCCGGATCTGGCATACCCGTTTTCATCAGTGGTCAGTTTCTGGATGAGCTTCTCACCCTGATAGATCCCATACACAGCACCCTTTAAGCTGTAATTCGGATTCCCGTCCGATACGCTTCCGTTGGCAGAAGATTTTTTCAGTTCGATCCAGCCGTTTGGAACCTGATACCAGCTTCCGGCAATGGTCTGGCTGCCCTGTCCCGGAACGATGAATGCCCGGAAGCCTTCCGGCGGGTTCGGAAGTCCCTGAATGGCACTGGCTACTTCCAGTGCTTTATCAATATAGGACTGCGGGGCGCCATGGAAAGCTCCGGTGTCAGCGGAATTACCGGCATAGATGTAAGCGACAACCAGATGTCCGATGACATAGCTGTTATCATCACTCCAGCCACTGAAATATTTATCCTTGACGACTTTATCGTAGCCGTAACCGCCGTTTAAGTAGTAGAGCGCTTTTCTGAGCGGGGAGTTCTGGCTTAAAAGGTCATAGGAATAGGAACCAGAGGAAGGTGTTTTCTTCAGTGGTTCCACGCAGTAGGCAGTATTGCTCCCGTCAAAGCTCATGCGGGAGGTAAAATAGCTGCCGTAAGGGATATTGGCACCTGCCTTATAGCTGATGGTGCCGTCGGCTGCATGAACCGGAAAACTGCCGGAAAACAATGCGCCGACTGCGACAAGGACTGCCAGCAGCATAGCCAGCGTCCGTCTGGTATAGGATTTGTATGTCTGTAACATAAGTCTCCTCCTTCTTGAAGTTCAAATGAAAAGGGCAGCGTCAGTGCTGCCAAAAGTTACACAGCCTGTTTCTTCTGTTTCGCAAGGATTTCCAGAAGCTCCTGCCGATCTGTGGTAATCAGCTCCTTTTCCAGATTGGAAGCCTTAAATTCCACAGTGATGTTATTGTTGTTGGTTGAGATCAGACCGTTGCCCCGCTGGAAATGGGTGATGTTCATTACTTCTGTTTCCGATAGATGCAGGATAGTCTTCACCCGCTGTGCCTCTTCATCCTCCATGTTCAGGATAATCTTGGTCTTGCAGTTATTGATGATACCCTTGCCGTACTTCCCGTCATCCAGAGCAAAGAAGTCGTTTAAATCCTGTGTGGCAAAGATGCCGGCTCCGGAGTAAGCACGGATGATCTTGGCAATCTCCAGTACGAATTCCGCTGCAAGCCGGTTGCTGGATGCACCGATGAGCTGCCAGACCTCATCGACAAAGATGGCTTTCTCTTCGGTACGGTTTTCCTTCGCTTTATCCCAGACATAATCCAGGGCAACGAACATGCCGACCGTTAAAAGATCGCTGGAACCGGTCAGTTCGGAGATATCCAGTACCGTATATTTATTGGTCAGGTCCACATTGGTCTGCTGGTTAAAGGAAGAAGCAGAACCGTGAACCAGGCGGTTCAGGATATGAGCCAGACGTTTGGTATCCTCGCTTTCCAGCAGGACATTGTAGACATCCTCCAGAATGGGCATCTTTTTGTACTGCTCCGGATGCTGCGGATCTGTCAGGGATTCATTTTTATGTGTAATCCCTTTTCTGGCATAGGTTTTGATTAGGGCTTCATCCAGAAGCTGCTTCTCCTCATGGGACATATCCGGGATCAGCAGACTGAAGAAGATGTGAAGCCTTTGGATCTTGCCTGCCAGTGCGGAGGCATCCAGTGTCGGTCCGTCCAGCAGTTCATTTACAGAATTGTCTACCTTCCGGATTTCCATGATGTTGATACAGTTCTTACTGGCAGGAGAGATCTGGATAAATTCTCCGCCGACATTCCTTGCAGCCCGGTAAAATTCGTGTCCCTTTAGCGGAGCGATGATGAACACCTGGATGCCTTTTCTTCGCATCCTTAGTGCCATGGTCTGCATGGTGAAGGTCTTTCCTGCTCCCGAACAGCCTAAGATACAGATGTTGCTGTTCTTGTACTGCCTGGAATCAAAGATATCCGCAATGACCAGGGAATTGTTATGCTTGTTTACCCCAAAGAGGATTCCGTTATCATCGCAGATACTGTAGCTGACGAAGGGATAGCAGCTTGCCGCCCCGGAAGTCAGTACGTTCCGCTTGGACAGCTTAAAAAGCTTCTTGTCCAGATTTGCCAGCGGCAGAGAGGATAAAAATCCCTGCTCCTGTAAAAAGTAGCAGGAGTGTAAGTTCATATCCTGCGAGATCAGGAGCTTTTTCATTTCCTGAATCCGCCACTGCAGTTCTTCCAACGTGGAAGCAGTAATGGTGATGAGAAGATTCATGTAATAGAAATCTTCGTTGTTGGCAAGTCCCTGCTTCAGAAAATATCCGGAGCGGATGGCAGAATCCAGATCGTCATAATCAGTGTTGGTATCGGACGCATCCTTTAATTTGGAACGGTTGATACGGATCTGCTGACCGAGACGCTGCTGAATCTTGTCCTTTGGCTGTTTCTGGAGAAAGAAATCAATATCAATCCCTTCCCCGGCATTGACAAGGAGTGACAGCCATCCGGGAGTTACCCGGTTTTTGTAGCCGTCAGACGGCACAAGCAGGTAGGAATGGTAAAGCCCATTGATCTGCACATAATGGGAGTGCTTGAAATCCACACTTTCCGGTGCGAGAAACTCGTTGATCCGGATGTGATCCAGTTCCTCCATGCGATTTTCCTTTGTATAGGCGGACAGTACAGTGCTGATCCGGTTCGAAAGCGGAACCTCCGTACAAAGGGTACGGTTTAAAAGGGTGTAGAGAACATCCGTAGTAAATTCATCCTCATTGTCATGGGAGACCACTTCATTCCCGCACTGGTATAGAAAGGTTTTGGCGGTCTGGGAGGCTGTCTCAAGAGCAGCAAGGATTTCCCGTTCCTCTTCCTTTCGGTTTGCGTTGAATGGTTCATATTCAAAGATCAGAAAGAACCGTCTGGATACTGCTTCTCTGGAACTTAAGTTCTGGACAAACTGGATGTAGTCACGCTGCAGTTCCTGACAGTGGGGATCGGTTTCCCGCTCCAGCTCCAGCTGGGACTGCTCCAGATGCTTATTGATGTCTGCTTTTTTGGAGATCATCTTGATCTGGAGTTTGACAGGGCTGATCTTTAAGTAACTGATAAAGCTGTAGATAATGCCCTGCTGTTCCCTGGCACTTCGAAGCAGAAAGTTGATTGGTTCAATCTCCAGGATCTTCACGTACCGTCCGTCTGTGGTATAGACGATTCCGTTTGCGATTTTTTCCACCGGAAGATAATCCTCCAAGGTCTGGTCTTTCTTTCGCTTTTTCCGGGAAACGGGTTTTGACGTGGCAGATGAGGTGTCCTCCTTGGAAACCACCTTTTTTTTCTGCTCTTTTTTTGCAGCCCGCTTTTCGGAAACTGCCCGTTTTTCTTCCTCCTTTCGTCTCCGGGCTTCCGTTTTTTTCTGTATTTTTATCTGTTTCGCCGCCTCTTTTTTCTGTCGGCTGGCTTCTTTCTGCTCCCACTTCAGATAACGGATATCTTCCTTTGCCTGTTTTTTGATGCCCCGCTTGGTGGAGGTATCAAACTGCCGGTGTTCTTTTTTTTTACTTTTTGGCGGAGCTGGTGCGTCCGGTTCAGACTGTGGGGGAGCCGATGCCATTACTTTGGAAGGCTCTGCCATTTTTTCTGCTTTCCGGTGTTTCTTTGTCTTTGGCTCTTTGAAACGTGGTTTCCTGCGTGGCTTTCCTTCCGGAAGACTGTCGGACCTCCAGATTACCCTGCGGTTCACTACAAAACGCAGGGCATTCATCAAAAAGGCAGTGATGCTCTCCCCGCCGATTCCAATCAGGGCTACCATTGCCGCTGGAAGTGCGGTCATGCAGAGAATGATGATGCGGGCAGTCAGGGACAGCGGCAGGTGGAAAACAGGGATACCGATTGCCAGGGAAAGAACAATGCTTTCTATGGCATTGCGGATGTCAAAAGTTCCGTTTAGGATCTTGCCTTTCTCAATGAAGTTGGAAGGGATAAAGGAAACCGGTGTTTCTTCTGGCTGTGTCATGGCTGCACCTCCTTTTTCGTATCTTTCGCATCTTCGGAAGGCACAGAGGCACTGCCGGATTCTGTGTCCGGAGCTTCCGGGCTGTCAGAAGTATCCGGATACCCGCCTTCCTGCAGGTGTTCAATGTCCTGCGAAGTCAGGGACGGCAGGGAATCATCGGTTTGCTTTTCGTAAACAGTCGTATCTGCAGAGACCTGTACCCCGTCTTCTCCAAATAAAAACACACCCGTCGGGGTGTGGTAGGTAACCGGAAGCGTATCCTGATCGGAAAGTGAAAACATCAGGCAGACGGTTGTTTCGGTAGGGTAGCTGGTTTTTTCCGGCAGGAAGGTGATGCTTGTCTGTTCTTTTTTGACATACTCTTTTAGGTAGACAGGAAACTGCCCTTTGAGAGAAGCAATCTGGCTGTCGGAGAAAAATGCTTTTAAAGCATCAAAATCCAGATATTCCGGCATGGGGGTATCAGAATTTGTTTCTGTTGTTTCCTTTGCCGGTTCCCTGCCTTTGTTTCCGGAAGCTTCTTTTTTCTGGCTTTTCCAGAAACTGGGGAGAACCAGTCCGGCAAGCAGCAGAAACAGCATCAGAAAAATGGAAAGAATCACTTTTGTTCTGTTCATAATGGCTCCTTTATTTTTTGTCGAAGATCCAGTAGGCATTTGCCGTAGCATGGATTTCCGACATCATATCAAATTCACGGTTAATATAGTTCTTTGCGTCACTGTCATTGGGATCATTGACCAGTACCTTGCCGTTTGCCGTAACACCTCGGAGTACGATGAAGTGTCCGCCGCTGGTGAAAAGTCCTGCCCGCTGAGAGGAGATGACCGGACAGCCTTCGGAGAGTGCCTGAAGTACCGTATTGGCATTGCTGGTCTGTGTGACGCTGCCACAGCCGAAATGACTGGCTGCAGCCTGAAAGTAGCTCCAATAGGTTCCAACTCCCGGCTTGTAATAGGAATTCCCGCACCATGCCACCGCATCCGGAGGGGTAATGGTATTCCCGGTCAGGTAGCTGGCGATCATGGCAAAGCTGGTAGGCCCGCAGCCGGAAGATGCGATGGAGCCGCCGCCATAAGGAATGTTCCCGTAATCGGTCTGGAGATAGTGCGGAATCTGCATTCCGTTTGCCGGATAGCTTCCGCCGGTATTGGTAATCTGATAATACCGGAGAACATGCTCCACATATTCCTTGTCCCCATACCGGTCATAATGCCAGTTCGGACGGGCACACATCATATCCGAATAAGCAATGGCGTTTTCTTTGGTATAACCGCCGTCACGTTCCATTGCCCAGTCGATATAGCCGGAGCCGTAATTGTAACCCTGAAGCGCCAGCTTGATGCGGTCCAGGTCGGTAGGTCCGGTACATCCTGCTTTATCCAGTGCATACTTTAATTCCTGAATCCCACATTCGATGGAATAAGCAGGATCGGTGATGCCGTTGGGGACATGGGGGTATTTCTTATTAAAGCCGCCTTCTGCCGCCTGCATGGGATCGCTTCCACGCCCGCCGCTTTCCTGCATCATGACTGCCATGAGGAGTTCCACATAAGCTTCCATGCCGTATTTCTGTGCGACCTGCTGGATGGTAGCCCGGTAAGCCAGCACCTCATCGCTGACACCTACCGCCATGGCAAGACCGGAAGCGGAGCCGCCAAAGAACATGGTCAGGTTTTCCACATAACTGTCTGCCGTTTTTTTCTGCTTATCGGTCAGATGAAAGACGTGATCTGCAAAGTAGGCATCTCCGGCATAGCTGACCGTGTAGGTATGGCGGGTAAAAGTAACCTTTCTGGGTGGTGCATTTTCCTCTTCCGCCGGAACTTCCACCGTGGCCGTTTCTGAAGTAACGTCATAAGAAAAAAGCCCGTCCTCGTTTTCCCGGATCAGGCTTTTGAGTTTGCTGATATTTATATTTTTATAGTCATCCTGGCTGGCACAAAACTGTGCGATGAGCTGGTTCGCATTTACGATGATACTGGAAGCGTAAGGATCGCTGATAGAGGCAGTATCTCCTTCCGGGAGTCTGGCAATTTCCGCATTGATCTTAGCAAGCAGTGCATCATGGCTTTCCTGAAGCACCTCCACGATTGCCTGATTGGAAGCCCGGATATTTTCACTGATTACCGTGTTGCTGGTCAGTGCTCCGGTATTTTCAGAGAGGTCTCCGAAGACGAGTCCCGGAAGCATGACAAGGAACAGAATGGGAAGCATCAGTACACCGCCGACGGCTGCTCCAGTTTTCGCAAGGGTGCGCCTGTGCCGGAATACTGTACCGATGACAGCAAGAGGACTGCCCATCAAGGCTGTTTTTGGCATGTTACATACGCTCCTTTCGCTGTGGGGCTGGCGGCAGTTTCTGGACAATGGATTCATTGTAGGCTACTTTGCCGCTGCCGGAAGTATATGGTGTTTTTTCGACCGTATCCTGTGCATACTGCTTGTACCAGGTGGAACCATCCACGGACTGTACCGTAGAGTAGGAGCCCTGAGTAGGAGCTGCATACTGGTCGGCATGGTACAGGGCAAAATCCCGGTTTCCGGAGCTTCCGGTTTCGGCACCGGTGATCCTTCCGCCACCGATTTCTACATTATCATAGGAAGAACCGCCGCCCGGATTGATGCCCATATAGGAAGTAAAGGCTTTCTGTGCGTCTGCTCCCTTGATGGAACCTACCTGACCGTAATTTCCCTGTGCAATGTTGCTGATGACCTGATTGGCAAAGTCTCCGCCTTTGTTCAGGGATGACTGGTAGAGCATGTTTCCGATACTGCTGTGTTCGGTATAACCGGTTGCGGAATTGACCGCTTCTCTTTGTACCTGTCTTCCCACTGCCCCGGCAAGCCCGCCGGATAGGAAGCTTCCTGCGACAGCCGCACTTCCGGGAGAAGAGGCTTTGTGGTAGCCGCCACCACCATGGGAACGCATGGAACCGGTCAGGCTCCGTCCTGCAATCAGAAGTTCAGCCATCATGTTTCCTCCGGTATTGCCGACATTGATGCCAAGCGATGCCAGAAAAGAATCAATTTTCTGGGATACCTTTAAAAAGGCAATGGCACACAGGAACCAGACGAAGACATTTCCGGTTACCGCTTCCTTTCCCTGACTGGCAACTGCCGCTTCCACGTCTGCTTCCGTAAGCTCCGCTGCAAAGACCGGCATGGAGCAAAACAGTACCAGACAGGCAGTTAGTACCAGGAATGGTATGAGTTTCTTTCTAAGTTTCATTTTGGTCCTCCTTTCTTATAGGGATAACGGATTGGCAAGGAAGGTGCCGACCATAGAAGTAAACAGCCGCAGGCACCACGCATTCATCAGAAGCAAAAAGAACTGGCCGCCAAGCATCCGGCACCAGCTTTTGAAGATATTTCCGGTTGACTGGCTGGCACCCATGGAAAAAGCTGCCGGGGCTGTGTAGACCAGTACCCCCAGAAGAATATAGCGTTCTGCCGCTTCAAAGAGCAGTTTGATGTAGTTCCACGCCAGAATCAGTACCAGAATCAGTGCAATGATGGCTACCGCCCCATTTGCACAGACTCCCAGGATGACTGTGACTACGGAGTTAAAATCCGCAAATTTTAAAGGCGGCAGGTCTTCCGTCAGAATCCAGTTGTACGGTGTTCCTGAAATCTTCAGGAGCAGATCCACAATATCTTTCGCATAGAAGGTGAGAAAGATAAAGAGGAAGGAACGGATGGACAGCTTAATGGGATCTTCCGCTTCGATACCGGCTCCCATAAAGTAATTTTTAAAGAGCTGCCATACCCAGTTTAAGAGGATCAGCCCGATGCCCAGTGCCAGAAAGACCTGATACATGGTCTCGGCAGCAGGAAAGTAGCGAAGAAACGTATCCATGGAACAGCCCAGAGCACCGAGGACTGAAGTGGTGATCAGATCCAGAATGTTCATGACCTGTTCGGCAATCCATTCCACGATTCCGTCAAGTATTCCCATAGTGGCATCTCCTTTCGTCTATCCGTTCCATTTTCCGCCTGCAAAGAACGGGGTGATGTAAGCCATGATAAAGCCAAGCCCGTTTAAGATCGCCCAGGTAATGACGATACGCTTGAGCCATGCACGTGATTCGTCCACGGTTTTTCCGCTTTTGGAAAAATTCATCATCAGAAGGGCAACCGATGCCGTTACGACTGCAGCAATGGTGGAAATGAGGATAATCTGGTTATAGACATCCTTCATGATCTCATTGGCTTTGGTCCAGATGGTAGCGGCAAAAACCGGCTGTGTGTATCCGCAGAGGACTGTGACAGCCAGAAATGCAGCATACAGGCATCTGCCATAATTGACATGCCGTTTTGTGTCCGGCGGAGCGTTTTTCGGTTTGTGTTTCACGTAAAAGTACCTCCTTTTTATAAGAGCGGCAGGAGAATTACCTCCCCTGCCTTTGCTTATGGTTTTCCTGCCTCAAGAAAGGACGCAGCCCGGTCAATGCAGGCTGCGTCCTAAATCAAAGTATGAAATTGTAAAGATCCTCCTATCTTACAGAAAAAACGCAGCTTATTTGCCGCAGGAGAGGCTTCCCATACGGCAGTGCTGCGTTTCGTTCTGCATATAATTTTGACAATATCAATTTTAACATGGGTAAATTACCGCTACAATCGCAGGACTGTGCCAGTTACAGACGATGGAGTGCCAAAAATGTGACCAACGCTAAAAGCGTTATAAATGCAATCCTTATGGATACTGTAAGCGTGATTTGCAACCAATTATACTGGATTTACATGACTAATGCTTTAAGCGTTAGTGAATACTGGAAGGAGGAGGTGTGCGTGTGAAAGGAATGGGAAAGGCAATCCGCAGGTACAGGGAAGAGGCAGGAATTACGCAGGAGAGACTGGCTGAACTGGTGGATATCAGTACCAACCATCTGGGTGCGATTGAGCGGGAAGTGAAAACACCTACGATGGAAACATTTGTAAAGCTGTTGAATGTATTAGGTGCGGAACCGAATGAAGTGCTGAAGGAAGTGATTCCTCTTACCAGAATGGAACATACTTCTGTAGTGGAAGGAAAGCTGGAAAGGCTCACACCGAAGAAGCAGGAAAGCGTGCTTCGGATGCTGGATGTGATAATTGAAGAGATGATGAAATAGAAGCTGTCTGCGAAATTGCCGCAGGCAGTTTTTTTGAAAGCTGTATATGCAATAAAACACATAAAAATATGCGATTTATGATGAAAGTGATTGCAAGATTTGATATAGTAATCCTAAAAGCATTATAAAACTAATTCTTAAAGGATGACTATAATATGAAAAAGGGATATGTGGGATTATTGGCATGTGCGTCAGGAATTCTGATCGGACTGGGAATCAGCCGGCTGGATCTGACAGGTTATCTTGAAAAAACACAGGAGCAGGAATATCACCCGGTAGAAAGAAAGGTGCCTGAATCAGTAGAAAGCAAGCTGAAAGATCCAAAACAGTGCTGGCTGTGTGGAAGCGATGAACGGAGTATGATGGATTATTTCCGGAAGTTTGACGATCTGGGAGTGATCTGTACCAATCACTGGTATGTGATGGATATGCATATCCGGAATCATGATGAGGACGGGAATCTTACCGGCCCGCAGGGAAACGGGCATATGGGTTATACCGGGACAGGAGAAGGCGGCTGCTTTTTCCATACGGAGCAGATGTCGGATTACGGGATTTCCGAAGTATCGGTGGATTACGGGGAAGATAGTATCTTCGATGTGAAAAAAGTACAGAACCATCTGTGTCAGGAATGCCTGGATAAGCTGGTGGAAAGCATGGAGGTATTCTGTGAGGAAACGCAAAAACCCAAGCCCCGTGATCTGGTACTGGTGGATTTTCAGACATTGGAGCTGTACGCCATTCAGGAGCATAATGCGGGATACTTTATCCGGGATTATTATGTGGAAATTGAGTCGGAGGAAGATGGGGTGGAAGTAAAGGCATTTTACTGCCCGAAGCTTAATAACGGGAAAAAGGATGGAGAATAAATTGAGGTTTGCATTGGTGAGGAGTATAATGTAAGTACGTGTTATGTATTGGAAAAACTTGAATTTAGCAGAAAGAAGGATTGTTATGAAATTTATCAATACTAGAAAATTCACATGGATAATTTGTATAATAGGATTTTTGCTTGCTCTTGTAAGTATATTTTTCTTACCGAGTATTATTCCAGTACATTTTGCAAATGGGATTGCGGATGATTATGGAAGAAAAATCCAAATATTCTTATTTCCTATATTACAAGTGCTTATCACATTTTTGACAGGACGAGAAAAAGTAAAATATTTCCTGACACATTCAAAAACTTTCTTAACGGACATCCAGTTTAATTGGATGATAGATGGTGTACTTTTATTGGTAATGTTTGCAGAAATATGGGTTATCTATGCTTCATTTGCATAGAAATACTTGCATAACAATTTACATTTGATTGAGCAGATAAAAATGATTTGAGGTGGTAGCAATGAAAAAGCGATTGGGAATCATAGCCGGAATTTTAGGAATTGTATTGGCAGTCATTGGCATTGTACTGAAGCAGAAAGAAAACACAGCCGTTTCTGTTATTGGTGGTGCGGATGGCCCGACTTCTATTTTCATAGCAGGGAAGTTAAATGGTGATAATTTTATTTTTATGATTGTAGTTGGAATTATTTTATTGATTTTGGCAGGAGTTATTTTTTACAAACGTAAGCATTAAGTTACAGTTTTTTAGACTGTGTATGGCGGAAGAACCGGGAAAGTGTAGATATATCATGGGGATTTTGGAAAAAAATAAAAAAAGTAAGGGTACAGCGTTTGTCTATGATGAGAATAATGATTACTATAAGATGGAAATAAACGGGATTGAATTTGTCTGTGACAGTATACATTCCGATTATGAGAAGCATGCAGTTGAACTGGCACAGGCGTATGAGAAAAGGCTGCCGGATATCGTGGATTATCTTATGCCGGATATAAAGGAGATGTTTGGAATTACAAATCCAGATGTAATAGCAAACTCACTAGGAAAGCCGAGTATAGATTTGGATAGAGGAACACTGACTTATCTGGAGCACACAATGGACAGCCTACATATTATTGAAATGGAATTTGACGGTATCTTCACGGCATTCTATAACTCCTGTATTGATGGATAGGACTTTAGTAACATAGAGCTGCAGTTGTCTACAGCTTTTATCCAGACTTCGGATGTTACAGAGAAGCAATCAGAAATGGATTGATCGATTTCTGAAGCAGTATCCGGTGAAATCCTTGAACATATGAAGGAAAAGTATGTATGTTAATTTTATTTTTATTGTAGACAAAAGATAGGACTGATATGATAAAAGAACAGGTTATTACAAATAGAGGTGGAGTATTTGATGCAGAAAATATTATTACTGGAGGATGACTTGAATCTAAATCGGGGAATTGCCCTGTTACTTTCACGGGAAGGGTATGAGGTTCGTCAGGTTTATACAATAAAGGAAGCAAAAGAAGCATTTCAAAAAGGAGATTATGCTCTTGTTATCAGCGATATTACATTGCCGGATGGTACAGGACTGGATTTTGGAAGGATGGTACGTGCAGGTGGAGATACATATCTTATCTATCTTACGGCTTTGGATCAGGAAATAGATATTGTAAATGGTTATGATACAGGGGCAGATGATTATATTACCAAACCATTTTCACTGATGGCTTTGGTGTCGAAGGTGAACGCATTGATGAGACGGCTTTCTAAGGTACAGGCACAGATTATGTCTTCCGGAGAGATTACGGTGCATATGAAAACGATGCAGGTGTATAAAGGGGATGAACCAGTTACTTTAAGTAAGAAAGAATTCTCTCTGTTGCTGTATCTCTGGGAGAATGCAGGACAGATTGTTTCAAAAGAAAGTATCCTGGAGCATGTATGGGATATAGACGGTCAATTTGTCGATGATAATACGGTTACTGTCAATATAAGCAGACTGAAGAATAAACTTGGAACAGAAGAGATAGCGAATGTGAGAGGACTGGGATATATATGGAACGGAAAGGTAAACAAAAATTAAAACGGTATTTTATCGTATATGTAATCTTTGCAGTATTTTTTACAGTAGGAATGTATCTGATAACAAAGTATGAGGAAAATGCGAAAGCAACGCAGATAGCACTGCTCCTTGCAGAACATCCTGAACTGGAAGGGGAAATAGTTGCAATCTGGGAAAAGTCAGGAACAGTAGATTTTATAAGAGACCGGGACGATCAGAAGATAGAAAGAGTCGTACAGATGCTGGAAGAAACTTATGGTTATCACTCAGGGAGTGGATCTTCAGATGTGGTTATAAGGATTATCTGGGGAATTGGATTACTAGTGGGAGTCATAGTATGTAGCCTGTTCTTGTACCTGGACCGAAGAAAAAACTGGAGCAGATACGGTGATGAGGAACAATTACAGCAATTATATGAATGTCTGCAGGAATTCAGAAAAGGAAAATTCCAAACATATCCTGAAGAAACATCAGAATCGGAACAATGGTTAAAGGTGTGGGAATCTGTAAAGGAGCTGGGGCAATATTTCGAAGATTTGAAGGAACGTCTGGAGCAGGAAGAAAATGGTACGAAGAGTCTGATTACAGATATTTCCCATCAGTTGAAGACTCCGCTTGCATCACTCCGGATGAGTCATGAGCTGGTGGCAGAAAATCGGGTTACAGGAGAAGAACAGAGGGAGTTTCTGGAGCAGGAATCACAGGAACTTACCAAACTGGAACAGCTCTTGAATGAACTGGTAAATCTTTCAAGGCTGGAAACACATATGATCCAGATACATTCGCTTCATGAAAGCCTGAAGAAAACGCTAACAGAGGCTGTCAGTCAGATTTATATGAAGGCAAGAGGAAAAGATATTTCCATTCAGGTGGAGATGGATGATGATATAGTTGTGAACCATGATTCAAAATGGACGGTAGAAGCATTAACGAATATCCTTGAGAATGCAGTCAAATATTCACCGGAACATACAACGATTACAGTGAGGACGCAGGAGCTAGCAAGCAATGTGCTTATTGAAGTAGAAGATGAAGGAATGGGCATTCCTGCGGAGGAACTGCATAAGATCTATCAGAGATTTTACCGGGGAAGGAAAGCAAAGGAACAGGTAAAAGACGGAGCGGGTGTCGGTCTGTATCTTGCCAGAAAGATCATAGAAGAACAGGGGGGGACAATAGCAGCCAAAAGAAAGGCTGAGAAAGGTATGATATTTAAAGTGACACTGCCGCTCATAATAGGAGAATAGTCGGAACCCTTACAAAACTGTTATGGTTGTTGTAAGGGTTTTGTAATGCAGGAATGTTATAGTAGGGGTATGAAATGGAAAGGGGACTTGAAGATATGAGTAGTATTTTAAAAGTAGAAGATCTAGTAAAGTATTATGGAGAAGGCGAGAATCAGGTGAGAGCCGTGGATCATACAAGTTTACAGATAGAGAGAGGCAAGTTTACAGCTATCGTAGGACGTTCCGGCTCCGGAAAATCTACACTTCTGCATCTGATTGGAGGGCTTGACAGACCGGATTCCGGCAAAGTATGGATTGATGGAACCGATATCTATTCTCGAAAAGATGATAAACTGGCACAGTTTCGAAGAAAGAAGATAGGATTTATCTTTCAGGATTTTAATCTGATTCCATCGCTGAATGTGTGGGAGAATATCGTTCTTCCGCTGGGACTTGATAATCGCAAGGTAAAGCCGCGGGAAGTGGAAGATATTCTCAAAAAAATCGGACTGCAGGATAAGAAAGATGCGATGCCGTCTGCTTTGTCTGGTGGACAGAAACAGAGAACTGCGATAGCCAGGGCATTGGTGACAAGACCGGCGATAATTTTGGCGGATGAGCCGACGGGAAACCTTGATTCCCAGACTGAGCTAGAGGTTATGAGCCTATTGAAAAGCTGCGTGTCGGATTTCGGGCAGACGCTTATCATGATTACCCATGATGAAACGATTGCCCAGATGGCGGATGAAATGATTATCATTGAAGATGGCAAGGCGGTGAGAAGATAATGAAGATGACGACCAGAGTTGCATATTGCAATATGCGGCATTATAAGAGCAAAAACATACTGATTGGAATTGCCATTATCCTGACAACATTACTGCTGTTCGTAATCCCATCAATCGGAAAAGATATGGTGGAAGTGAACTTTGCGGTAATCAATAAGATTTATCCAACATGGCATGCCCTTTATCGGAACGTGGACGAGAGTACAGTTATGAAACTGGCGGCACATCATGATGTGAAAACTTACGGACTCCGCAGCGATGCGGGGTACATGAATCTGGAAGATGCGACGGTTTCCATGATGTATATGGACAGAACAGGGATGGAACTTTATAAAGTGAAGCTGAAAGAGGGGCAACTTCCGCAGAAAGAAAATGATATTGTGGTTTCAAAAGGAATACTGGAAGCATTAGGACAGAATGGGAAAATCGGTGACACTATCACAGTACCTTATCAGATTCTGAAAGATGACGGACTGGATTATACGAAGGAGAAAGACTTTCGAATCTGTGGTTTTTTAGCAGATAATGAGAGCAGCAAAGAACAAAAACAATATACATCATTGGTTTCAGAGGCCTTTCTGAAAGCGGAGATACCGGTAGAACAGGTGAAATATCGGTTTTTACTTCAGGTGAATGGACAGAAAGGAAATACGACTGCAGATTATACAGAGACGATACAGAATATTGCCAGACAGTTCGGGATTTCCGAGGATGACATGAATATTAATAAAGAGTATCTTGCAGCAAATTATGTGGATCCGGCTACAATTCCGGTGATTGTAGGAATCATGCTTATTGTTGTATTGGCGGGCATTATCACAATTTATAGTGTTTATTATGTATCTATGAACCAGAGGGTTCGGGAATTTGGAAAGTTAAAGGCAATCGGGGCTACGAAACGGCAGCTTAGACAAATCGTACTAAGAGAGGGAATGGGAGTGGCGTTGTTTGCCATTCCGATAGGACTTTTGATCGGAACAGTTGCTGTGAAAGTTGTACTTCTCCAGTTTGTAGAACATGCAAAGGATTCAAACGTACTTATAACAGAGGCATACAAGGTTGTAGCTAAAGGAGAAGTCCAACTTTATTATTGGTGGATTTATCTGTTGGCAATTGCAGTGACTCTGTGTACAGTGTATCTGTCACTGATGAAGCCTATGCGTATGGCGGCGAAGGTATCAGAAATAGAAGCTATGCGTTACCAGGGAGGCAGTAAGCGACAGAAAAGCAGCAGGAAGGGATATCAATTTCTGAATATCGGACGACTGACCAAGAGAAATCTTGCAGAGAATAAAAAGAAGAGTACTATCACGATTGTATCTATGGCCGTTACCGGAATATTTGTCATGATGGTAGCAACGGTGCTGTCTTGTGTAAATCCGATGGAAAGTGCAAAGAGTTCGATTGTGGGGCAATATGAGATTTCTCCAATTGTGGAATCCGGGAATAAAGAGCATCCTGAATATGAATGGGCGGAGGTTCAAAAGAATAATCCATTAAATGAAGGACTAAAGCAGCAGATAGAGGAGCTTGACGGTGTTGAGCGGGTAGATGTGTTTACCGCGTTGAAGGTATCAGGAGGACCTTTTGAAGAAAAAATTGGAACCGAATTTATCAATGGAGTGCCGGAAGAATACGCAGAAGAGCTGAAAAAAGGAATCACTGAAGGCAATGTCACATACGAGGAATTGAAATCCGGGGATAAAGTGATTCTGGACCGCGCGCTACTTCACTGGTATCCAGATATTAAAGTGGGAGATAAGCTGAAACTCAATATTCATGATGGAGATAATACCTTTCAAAAAGAGATTGAAGTGGCAGCAATTGGTGAATATGGAACAGGTCTGACAAACTATAACTGTCTTATCATGGCAAAAGAAGGGGCAGAGAAACTTACCATAAATAATTCTTCCAGCTATTTTCAGGTGATTGCAGATAAGGATTATGATGAGGCACTGGAAGCATCTCTACAGGCTATTGTGGATGGATCAGGCAGACTGCAGATGCGTACCTGGAAGAATGAGTACGATACATGGGAAAATGCCATACAGATGACTAGAGGTGCATGTTATGCATTTATCATCATTCTGGCAGCAATCAGCATTATGAACTTGATTAACACAATGATCAATAGTGTCCATGTGCGAAAAAAGGAGCTTGGCATGATGCAGGCAATCGGAATGTCGGACCGTCAGTTGATGAAGATGCTCCAGTTGGAAGGTATATTCTATACAGTAGGCACTCTTATTATCAGTATCGGAGTGGGAAGTCTTGCAGGATATCCGTTGTTTTTATATGCAAAGCGTACAGGAATGTTTGATATCAGCACATACCATTATCCGGTAACAGCAGCTATTATTATAATTTTAACATTGTTTGTGATACAGATGTTATTGGCAATATTCATTGCAAAGTCAGTAAGGAAAGATTCATTGATAGAGAGAATTCGTTTCAGTGAGTAAGAATATAAATTTCTGATGTTTAATGCAGATACTAATCAATGTCATAATAAAAAGGGGGACTTGATTTCTCAAATCCCCCAGTGTATAATGAACTCAAGAAAGGTATTCAGATGCAAAATCTGATGCCCTCAGTTAAATTTTATATTCTATGTATAAGTCATAGCATCCAAAACTTTCCTAGGGTCGTGGATGCTATTTCTTATTATGTCGATCTATATAAGTCAAAGCCGCAAAAATTACCAATAGTAAAGTCAATACTTCCATTGTATTCATGGGCATCACCCTCCTTGGATACTAGAGGGCAAAATCGAAATGCATCCGTCTTTCCGGTTCAGTAATACCGAATCAGTATAACACGTTACCGTTTTCAGTACAATAAGGTAATGGTCTGAAAAATACTTTATTCTGTCACCTTATGTAGCTGTATCGTGAGTATTTGCTGGACTAATTGGTGCTGTATATGAAAAAAAGCTATTTAAAAATAAGGTGGAAGCCTTATATGGTCTGCTTGATGATGCGGGTGATGATGCCGAGGGCAACATTACGCTCTTCATCAATATGCGTCACCACAAAGGATACCTGATCCTTTTTCCCGACTGTCCGGCTGTCATAGCAGGAGTGGGCAATGGCATTGACACCGATGGAGAGCCGGACAAAGACGGTGCCTTTATGGATGTCTTCCACAGTTCCGGCGTATTTTCCCTGAATCTTACATTTTTTCATGTTTTCCTTGCTGGTGTTGCCTTCCACACTTTTGACATCTGCGTGGACAATGACCTGCTCCGGTGAGTCTGCCCGCACATCCAGGATGCGTACCAGGATGTGATCGCCTACCTGGAAGCGTTCTCTGGCATCACCCATCCAGTCGAAGGACAGGTCTCTGGCAAGAATGGAGGTTTCCACACCGAAAATTTCTGCCCGGACTACCTTTTCCGCAACAGCAATGACTCTTGCCTGCACGATACGGTCTTCATAAACTTTCGGCATTCCGGAAGCATCTTTATCCAGATAGAAGATCTGGCGTTTCTTCAGCATCGCTTCTTTCCGGCTGGCGACAATGCTGCGTGTCTTCGGATCTAATCCCTTAATCAGAAAATCAATCTCACATCCAAGCATATTGTTGAGGATTTTGTTCTGCCGCAGAGCAAGCTCCCCATAATCGTGTGCTTCATCCTGCATGAGATGGATCATCATCTCAGTTACTGGGATGACAGTACGGAAATCCTTGTAGTAAACCACGGCAATGAGGCTGCCGTTTTCTGTTTTCTCGATACCGCCAAGCATTCCGGTTAAGATCCGGCGGGTACGGCAGGCATTCTGGATCTCATGCCAGGTAAGGTCTGAAATGGACTGGGCTGTTTCCAGCTTCGCATCGGAATCCAGAGTTAAAATAGGTGTGTTGGTTGTTTCGTTTGGCATCATAGTGTCTCCTTTCAAATTATGACATGATAGAATCTTTATCTAAAGGAACCATGTCTGTGTGATCCGAATAGTTATCTGCTGAGAAGTCATCCGGGAAATCGTGATAGCCAGGTTCCTGATAAACGCTTTGCTGGTCAAAGTGCGGTTCAGCTTTTTTCTTTTTCTGCTTTCCATAAGAAGCGGTTTTTTTCGGGTGGGAAGCAGGAATAGTTGGAGTGTACGTATATTCTTCACTACATGCTCCTTTTCTCCATTCCGGAATATGTTCGGAAGCCTTCCGGGGAATGAGTTTTTGGGCATCCGGGTGCAGGGTGTAATCGTATTTTTCTACCTGCAGTACCTTCTGACCACGCAGGATAATCAGTGCAGTATCCAGCGGGAGCCGCAGGATCTCATCCGGAGTTAAGAGCTTTCGTTTCCCGATGGATCTGGTCTGGCGGTATTCCGGTGTATAATCGGATACCCTCCAGCTATTTAATTGTTTGGCTTCGCTGCTGACACCAACGGTCACATCACCGGAGCGGTTAGAGATAAATGTAGCAGTTACCTCATCCGTACAGCCTAAAAATAGCTGAGTGTCGCAGTTCCCGATGATTTCCTGCCATTGGTTTAAGGGATACCGGTTCTGCATCTGAGGCAGGTTTTGGAAAATGCAGGAAATACTGAGGTTTCGACTTCGGATCACGGAAATCTTTTTGTTGAGCGATAGGATTGCTCCCGTATTCGCCAGCTCATCAGCCAGGATATGTACCGGAACCGGCAGTTTTCCATCTTCCCCATAGGTGTCTGCATAACGGACCAGTTTGATAAATACGAAGGTCATAAACAGGGAAGAAAGAAAATCAAAAGTGCTGTCTTGATCCGAAGTGATGCAGAAGTATGCACATTTTTCTTTTCCCGGCAGCGTCAGGTTGATCTCATCATAGGAAGTGATCTGGCGGATCAGCTTGTTCTGGAATACCTGAAGTCTGGAACCGAGTCCGATGATGACGCCGGAACGTACCGTGTCACTTGCCTGCTTATAGATGCAGTAGGGGACTTTTGCCGGATGGGAGACCGGAAGCAGGTCAAAGAGGCTGTTCAGTTCTTTTTCCGAACTCATGGTCAGGAGTTTGTATACCTGTCCGATATTCTTTGCCTCCGGTGGGAATCCCTGATCCACATAGAGAATCAGAGCTTTTAATAAGTTCATCTCGGCATTGTCCCAGAAGTGATCGCCTTTGGCAGAACCGGTATTCTGGATGATGACATCAGCAAATACCTGTGCCATGGTTTCCTGTCCGCCAATTTCACCCAGACAATTCCAACTATCCGAGTTTTCCGGGTTTACAAGATTAAAGGATTTCACGATATATCCGGCATTCTCAAGGTAAGTGGCTGTACTTTCGTACAATTCCGATTTTGGATCGGTGATGATGAGGCTTTCCCCGCGGGCAACACACTGGAAGATCATGTTGCGTGCAAAGGCCCGGCTTTTCATGGAACCGCTGGCACCGTAAACGGCAATATTCCGGTTCATGCGGGTATCCTTCGGGAGACAAACGGCTTTTCCGTTCAGTTTTCCAAGAATGGTTCCCTTGTGTTTCTTGACATCATTCGTAAGCTCCAGTACCTGATGCATTTCCTCCAAAGTCATAAAACCGGAAGTCCCATAGGTTCCCTTTGTGGAATAATTCAGGTTCCGGCCCCGGTCTGTTATTTCCCCGTTTCGGTCAAATCCCATACGCATGAGAAGGAAGGTCAGGAGTCCAAAAGCTGCCAGACATAGAAAAATCCCATACAGATTGTACGGGAAAGCAGTCAGGGCATCCAGACAGGCGAGCGGGTGCGGGGAGGGGATCTGCGGGGCAGTTCCGTTTCCGGCAAAATTGCCGGCAGATTCCCAGGTCTGATAGTTGCGGATAAATTGAGCAACATAGCCTCCTGCATAGAGGGTGCAGAAGGTGATCGGAAGCATATAAATGAGCTTCCACCATTTACGGTTCATGTAAAAACCCCCTTTTGAATTTGCAAAGGTCAATACTGGAGAAATGGATTGTGGCAGTTAAGTATTTTTTCAGGACCGGAATCTGAAAATCGAAACAGATCAGGTTCCCGGATCTGCCGTATACATTTAAGCCGGTATTGAACCGGTTGATTCGCTGCATGTCAAAATCATAAGCAAGAAGGATGGGGTTCCCGGAAGCATCCGTGGCATCATGTTCCAGTGGAATTGAATCGCTGCGGCAGCCCAGATCGGACAGCAGGAGGTTGTCCAGCTTTTCCATGATCTCAGGGTGAACCAGCAGTTTTAAAAGCACTTCCCCTTCCGGAGTATTGGGAAGGTAATGGAAATGCTCGAAGGAGGTGTCCAGCATAAACAGGCTCTTTTTGTAGCCTCCGGTACTGGTAAACAGCCGGAAAGCCATTTCCATGTCGGTTCCGGTCATGATTGCCCGGATCTGTGGATGTCCGTTGTAAGGGTAGCCTTGCAGGTAATGCTGCAGGAAGGCGTTTAAGCGGACTTCCGTTCGATATTCCCATTTCAGGACTCCGTTTCCCGTGTTATAAAGGACATAGACACATTGCGGTGCCATCAGGATGCCCATGCTGCGGGAGTTCCTAATCTTCGTGGTCTCCGGGCCCAATTCCTTAATTTCTCTGGAAGCGTAAAAAAGAGGAAGGCTTCGCATACCGATGGAACCAGCTTCGCGGTGATTACAGAAGATGTCAGGTTTTACATCCGGATAAAAGGGAATCCCGGCATGAAGGAGTGTCAGATACGTTTCGGCTTTCTGATGTAAGCGGATACGTCGGGATACTTCACTTCGGATGAGGTTCGTCTCGGTATTGCCGGTCAGATAGCACTGGAAGCGTAGCGGCGAGACAGATAACAGCATCTCTTTCGCAGCTTTTGTAAGACGGTAGCCTCTGAGAGCATCCCGGTAGTGGGTACGGATGAGGTGTTCCGCCTTCAAATCCGTAATGAGTTTTTCCGCATAGGAGGCACTTGGGATGAGTCTGTTTAGCTGGTCTGCGGGAAATTCCCCGCACATCCCTATCATTTCCAGTAAGCGGTATTTCGTAGTGTCAGGTCTTATCAAATAAGCATCACCTCAATTCAGTTCTTACCCATGCAAGCCTATACTTGGGTAAATCTCCGGTGGTTTGGAGATAAAAAAAGCAAGAAAACAAAGTTCCCTGCGGTGGTTCTTACCGATGTCGGATTTCTGCCTGAGAAGTCAGGAGATTTTCCGACATGCTTTCGTGATGATTTTTCTGGTTCTGCAGCCATTTCGGAAAGTCAGCTTTTTCCATAACCGATACCAGTGTACAGTCCTTTAAGCCAAGCTGTGTCGTGTAGTAGGAATCACAGAAAAAGCCGCTGTCATCTGTCAGAACATAAGTACAAAGTGTATCCAGAATCTGTTTAAACTCCAGATTGTCATAATCCCGGATACGTCTTTGAGGAAGTTCCCTGTCATATATTTGACTGAAACATATCACGCAGTCACGATAGAGGGGCAGGGCATTTTGTTTTACATACTCCCGAAGCATATAATTAAGCGGTTCATGGAGAAATGCAGTGTTTGTGTGGACTCTTCGTTTCGGAAGCAGTCCGGGAAGCGTAATGGTGAGAATCCCCTGCTGTTCTGCAATCCGCATTCCCTGTGCATCTGCCGCTTTGGGAAGATAAGCTGCTTGATTTGGGGAGAGAGCCGGACAGACAAGGTTACGCATCTGGCAGGCAATCCGCTCCGCCCGAAGAGCAGCACTGACGCTCAGTTCCTCAAAATTTTTATCATAATTCTGGATATCAGTGACCTTCAGAGCGTAAACGGTATTCGTCAGTTTTTGCAGCTCCCCTTCCAGTTTTTCAAGCCGCTGGTAAATGGTTGGTGTATTTTGCGTCATAATAACCTACTTTCTCATGTAGTAACTGACAGCACCGGATTCATTTACAAGGCAGTAAGCGGCTACATCATCAATGGTGATTTTGGCAGCCTGGCTTTCGGATTCTAAGACAATCAGGCGTTTGGAACCATGTGATGGGATACTTTCCATCACATGATTGATCAGAGCCTCCTGTTCTTCACCGATATAGATGATTTCGTATTGTTCATCTTGCGAAAAGAAATTGAGCTTGATTGGAAATTCGCCACTGGTGTGGTATACAACACCTTTCTTAAAATCCAGCAGTACCCAGAAGCATGTAATTATAGCATAGTCAGGATTCTCAGCAGACTGCTGGCTGTCACAAAGAAGGTCATGCTCTTTATCGTAAATGATGCGCCCTTGTTTGATGAGGCTGGTAATCAATGACTTGATAGACTGCTCATGTCGGGAGAAAAGTTGTAAAACCTGGTCATACCTCAGAGTATGGTAAGTGGTAATGAACCGTAAGAGCTTGGCTCCCTCTCCTTGATAGATTTCGTTCCTTGTTTTCATGATTGACTCCCTTCTATATATAATAGGAAACTTTATACATATGGCTGTACGTACAGGATACGTTTGGTATTGTAAGTATAGTGTACGTACAAAGTACATAGAACCTGCTGTCAGCGATTGAATTTACAGGTACAAAAAAAGCACCATCTATGGGTGCTGGAAATAAGGAAAACTATAAGCAATACCTATTGTAGCATGGGTAATTTTACGCTTCAATCGCAGAAGCAGGTCATTTCTGTGCCATTTTCACTGGTTGGCATAAAAAAAGCAGGAAACCATTTTGATTCCCTGCATGGTGTATTGTTGTGCTTTTGTGTAGTTCTAATGATTACTTGTCTTTATAAAATGCTTCGAAAGCTTGTGCGAAGAATTCGGCTGTACCATTGCCGTATTTTTCATCTATCATAGGTTTGATTTTTTCATTACGGTAATATTGAGCCTGTGCAACCATCAGACCGTGTTCTTTCTTTATCTGTGAAAGTTGTTTCATAAGAAAACCGTATTCGGAAACAAGTTCTCTTACTTCAGAAGAATCTGGTGAACATACTTTTTTAGCTGCTAATTTGTATAAAAGATTGTCAAATTGTTGGTTGTAACTTTCTGCAGCCTCTTTGCTAATAGGATTGTTGGCAACAGACAGGAATTGCTCTTTTCCTCCATACCACTCAACAACTTTAGCATAGCCTTTCTGCATTTCTTCTGATGAAACTGTCTTAATATAATGCTTTTTCCATTCTTCAATGCTTCCAAACTCTTTTACAGCAAGTTCTTTCATATTGTCAGGCATATGTTCAAACATAGTTTGGAACATTTCTTCAACTTCCGTTTTACTAAAAATCGCAAAATCCATTTTATTCTCTCCTTTCAGGATATCATCAATGCTGGCAATCAGATGTTCCATACGTTCTTTCTTTGCTACCAACATTTTTCTCTGCATTTGCAAGATCTGGTTCCTTTCAAGAGCAGGATTCTCCAGAACAGCTTTGATTTCTTTCAAAGGAATGTCAAACTCACGGAAAAACAGAATCTGCTGTAATATTTCCAATGCCCTATCGTCATAAAGCCGGTATCCCGCATCACTTTTTTGTGTTGGTTTTAAAAGCCCGATTTCATCGTAATAGTGAAGCGTGCGAACGCTGATACCTGTAAGTTCTGATATTTCTTTGACTGTCCTCATAGTTGCTGACCTCCTGTTCCTGATAAGATAACTGTACGCTATGACGTTCCGTGAGAGTCAATATATATTTTGCATTTTTTAGTATAACATTTTTATGATATTACGAAAAGCCGAGGAGATAGGCGATATGTATTACTCTGGAAAGAACTTGTTGAGCGTATCCAATGTCTCTTTTGCAGTAAATCCCCAAAGGATGGTACTGAGTGCTTCAATCGCAGCCCTGCGTTTCCGGTAATAGGTGCGGTAGGAAATATTGGTGATGTGGTGAGCCAGCTTATCCAATATCTCATCTGTATTTTTCATTTCCTGTGGAGAGAGAAAAGCGTAGTAGAGAATCCAGTAATACTGTTCCCCATGCTTGTGATTGTTCCGGAGGAGATCGATGGATGATTCCAAAAGCTTCAGCATCTGGTTGCTTCTGGCAATACTTTTTGCCCGTTGTTCGATGTCGCTTCCGGTAAGATCAGCCCCGGCAGCATAGATGGAGTCCAGAAATTTGTCGATGTCATTGTCGTATTGGAGCTTAAACTGGTGCTCCATCTGGTGTACGACTACCTTCAGGCTGTAGGTTGCATCCCGGTATCTGCGTAAAAACTGATAGGTGTCGTGAAAACGTGGATCTTCTTCGGGTGAAGGAAATCCCTGTGTATTGCGGTTTGCCATGTCTATTCCCCCCCTTTCAGTGCAGAAGGCTCTGCCACGGCAGGCATCTTTTGGGCAGACTCATCCCCTGGACTTACGGACAACTCAAACCGATAAGCGGCATTTCCGTAGGGACAGATAATATTTAGAGTAAATGTATTAAATATATCTTTGCAGGCTGATAATGGAGATAATATATAGCGGGTTTTGGAGCAGTGGCAACATGGAATCCCTTGTGAATCCAATAGTTCTGCGACTTTTTGCACGATAAATTTCATGTGTGAATCTGGAACGCAGGAATCATTTTTTGTAACGGTGATTTGTGAGTCTGTGACAGTTTCTGAAACGCTAACAGAAGCAGAATCCTCAATAGTGATTTCTTCAGGTACATGGATTGGTAATTGCATCTTCATAGCGATCTCCTCCTTGTCAATCATAACGTCGCTGATATTAAACATCACGGACAGGTAATTGTTGAGATAAATTACGCTTCCGTGTTTTCCTGTAAATGAGATAAGTGTAATGTATTCTTTTTCCTCCAGTTTCTTCAAGAGTCGTGATACCGATGCCTTTGACAGACTCCACCTTTCACCCAGTTCATTAAAGCTGGTAAGGGGATTTCCGGTATTATCCCGGTAATAGACAATGGGACCGGAATCAGATCCCAGGACAGAGGAATCGTTGTAAACTGCATGAATCCACAGATCCAGAATAACATCCATTTCCGAGCATTTTCCAATGCCAATTAGTTCGTGAACTTTGGCAATCGGGAAAAAGAAAAACCCTGTATCTTTTTTACAGGGATAGTTGTATTCCAATACGGTATTGTCTTTGGGCCAGTCTGATATTTTGAATTTGACCAGGCGGTTTTTGCCGAGAAGAGAGTAGGTAATGTAATTCTGCTCTTCAAAAAATCGAAGGATGGACAACGCTTGATGTTGGAAACGGCAGCGAAACCATTCCTGAAGATCTGTGACTGTGCAGATCCACTCTCCTGGACCAATGGTATAGGTAATGTGTTCCATCCGGCGGTAGGATGTGCGGTAATTTGCATAGGAGCATAATACCAGATAATAAAAAAGAAAAGAGCCCCCGGTAGTTCGGATGCTCTTGGTAGTGATTAAAGTTTGTATGAAGTCACGGTAAATGCGACAGCGTGGAAATTCCACGATTTGTTTGAGTTCTAATTTGTAATTCATGGTGATCTTCCTTTCAAAGTATATTTAATTGTAATCGGACTTTTCATAGTGTTGGTATCAAGAAGAAGCCGATGGAAGTATAGCAAGTAGTCGTGTCACTCATTGCATTTTTATTGCATTTTTAAAATTTAGATTATGTGGCTATGTTGCTCTTAACTGGTTAAAAAGCCTTTAAAATCGTCTATATGCGTTAATACTCCGTACTGTCTGTCTGGAGTTTGAATAATCCATACTATTAATTAGCACACTTCATTATTCACAAATTAGCAAAAATGATTATCCTTTAAAAGGATGATAATAGGAGAGCTCTAAACATATTTAAGGTATGTTTAGGGCTCTTTTTTTGTGCATTGAAGAGTTCTTTTTAAACAAATATGTAGTGGTTTTGCGTCAAAAAAGCCAAGGAAAGAGGTGATGTTGGATTTGCAGAGTAGCAATACACACTCTTATATTTCTTATCTGAAGGATATTGTGGACGAAGAATGCGACCTGTCTGTTCGTGCAGGCGTATTGATGGAAAGACTGAAAGCCTATGAACCGGAGCTTCCAAAAGATATGGAACCGATGGTGTATGTGAATTATTGTGAGAAAAGTGAGCTGGGGAATCCAAGATGTCAAAAGTTATCTGATCTGGATTCAAGAACCGTAGAACAGGACAAAGCCTGGTATGCTGATCGTGATCCCAACACCAACGAACCCAAAACGACAGCACAGATGTTTTTTACAGTATATTATGCTGAGAAGGGCGACAAGATGCTGCATCATTTTCAAGGTAAGATAGA
>OFMF01000040.1_pt1 | contig 112037 bp, 90 predicted proteins | sample 1541771 | NCBI WGS metagenome assembly OFMF01 (sample SAMN04209235, study PRJEB22552) | human gut metagenome | biome: gut; material: feces | host: Homo sapiens | place: USA: Oklahoma
GACGCGCAGGCTTCAGGTGCCTGTGGTCGCAAGATCGTGTGGGTTCAAGTCCCATTTCCTGCATTCTTTTTTATTTTATCCAAAATCAAAAAAACAGAAGCGCCCAACACCGGCACTTCTGTTTTTTTATTTATTTTTCTTTTTCAGAAAAGATCTCTCTCCCGCCCCAGAGAAGCGCACCTGTAAATATGAAAAGATCCGAAATATTAAATACGACCTTCTTAAGCTTCGGATTTTCCACATTCAGGCTCACATAATCCGTGACGTATCCCTTTCTGCGACGTTCCGTATAATTATTCAGACCGCCGCCCAGGATCATGGAAAGCCCAAGCTTGGATATGCGTGTGCCTTTTTCTCCGGAAGTACGTATATACTCCCAGATTGCACCGCCCAGCACCATAGATGCAAGATCTCTCAGGAATTCTTTATCTTTGTTTTTTAATATTCCAAGCATCATCCCATGATTATGGCAATTTCTTACGATCAGTCTGCCTCCCAGGCACTTTTCCTTCAGATCTTTCTTTTCCGATGTGTTGATTTTCTTCTTTATATAATAGTCTGTACCAAAGATTCCCGCCGTCAGTAAATTCCACAACATTATTCCCTCTCCTTATTTCTGTGGTCTACATAATACTCAGGCAGGCTCCCACTGGGGAAAGCCTGCCTTATATGCTTATGGTTATTCTGTTTTTTCTTCTATTGTTTCTGTATTTTCCGGATCAGCCGCAGGCTCCTCTGTTTCTGCAGATCCCACTTCCGTTCTTTCCTCTTCCAATTCCGGATCTAATCCTGATGTTTCTGTTTCTGACGCTTCTGCGGTTTCTGCTGTTTCTACTACTTCTGACGCTTCTACTGTCTCTTCCGGATCTGCTGCCACTTCTGTAACTTCTGCGTTTTCTTCCGCTTCTGTCTCCGGTACTTCTGTCACCTCTGCCTCAGCAGCCTCTTCCAGCTCCTCATCTGCCTGCTCGATCACATCGGCAGCTTTCTCTTCCAGCTCCGCTGTAGGACACGCCGCTCCGCAATACGGACAGAAGCTGGCCTCCCGCATCACCGCCTTATGGCAGGCCGGGCAGAACTTCTCCCCTTTACTGGCAGCGATCGCATCTCTGTAGTGATCCGCCTCCAGCATGTGCTGGCTGATCTCCTCGCAGATAGCTCCCGTCTCACCGTCAACGGCTTCTCCCTGCTCATAACGTGTATAGATCATCTTTCCGATATCCATCATCAGCTTTTCGGTCATACGCTCCTGTGCAGAGAGCTTGTTACGGATCTTCTGGATCTCATAGAGATTCTCTGCTCTGGAACTTAAGCCCTTTGCCTTTCTTGTCAGTGTGTTTCCCAGATCATCCCAAAAACTGCTTTTTGCCATATCTGTCACGCTCCTTTATATTAAAGAATCTTCTTGTTTCTTATCCTTCCAGTGCCGGGATCTCCTGTCCACGCATAAGGATCTTCGGACCTCCGTTGCCCTGAATGTATCCCTCTGTGATCACGACCTCACCGATATTGTCGTCCTTCGGGATCTCATACATGATATCCAGCATATATTCCTCCAGGATAGCCCGGAGAGCTCTGGCTCCTGTATGGCGTTCCAATGCCTTACGGGCAATGGCATGTAAGGCACCGTCCTCAAACTCCAGTTTCACTTCATCCAGTGCCAAAAGCTTCTTGTACTGTTTCAGAATGGCGTTCTTCGGCTCCTTGAGGATTTTCACAAGCATATCTTCCGTCAGCCCGTTCAGGGTAAAGATGATCGGAAGACGACCGATAAATTCCGGAATCATTCCAAATGCACGGAGATCATCTACCGTTACTTTCTCCAGCACATGCGGATCATCATCATATTTGTCCTTCAGATCTGCATAAAATCCGATAGACGCCTGTTTATTCAGTCTTTCTTTGATGATATTCTCAAGATCCGGGAAGGCACCGCCACAGATAAACAGAATGTTCCTTGTATTTACAGTCACCATAGGTACCATGGCATTCTTGCTGGTAGCACCTACCGGAACTTCCACTTCACTTCCCTCCAGAAGTTTCAGAAGTCCCTGCTGGACAGCCTCTCCGCTGACATCTCTCTGGTTGGTATTCTTCTTCTTTGCGATCTTATCGATCTCATCGATGAAAATGATCCCGTGCTCTGCCTTCTCCACATCATTATCTGCAGCTGCAAGCAGCTTGGATACTACGCTCTCGATATCATCACCGATATAACCGGCCTCTGTAAGAGATGTGGCATCTGCAATGGCAAGCGGTACCTGAAGAAGTCTGGCAAGCATCTTCACCAGATAAGTCTTACCGCAGCCTGTAGGTCCGATCATCAGCATATTGGATTTCTCGATTTCAATATCATCCATGGTATCTGTGGCAACTCTCTTATAATGGTTGTATACACCTACAGACATTACCTTCTTGGCATATTCCTGTCCGATCACATATTCATCCAGAGTTGCTTTGATCTTATGTGGTGCAGGAATATCTTTGAGATCGATCACCGGCTTCGGAGTCTCTGATTTTTTCTTAATCTTCTTCGCCTGGTTTCCGGGATTCTGGAAACTGCTGAGATCGATCATGCTCACATTCGGCATGTTAAAAAGATCGGAATAATTTCCATTGTTCATCTGGGTGTTCATAGTATCAAAGCTTTTCTGCATGCAATCCGCACAGATATGTATATGATTAGGAAGGTCGATCATCTTCCCTGCCTGACTCTCCGGTCTGCGGCATAAAAAACAGAATTTCTCGTATTTCTGCTCCTGGTCATTGTCTTTATTATTATCAAACTGATCTGCCATAACATTTCCTTTCTGGTTTTTATTATGCATATTATAGCACATAATCCCGCTGTATCAAATTAAGTTTTTATAAACCGGGGAGCTGCATGTTCTTATGCAGCTCCCCGGTTTATAAATGGTTATCCTGTATTTTCTTTTATTTGTCAGAAGAGGGTTTGCTTCCGAGGGTCACTTCAACCGTCTGTTCCTTGTACTCTCCGCTGTTCGCTCTGGAGATCACCACTTCGATGGTTTCTCCTGCCTCATAATACTGCAGCTTATCAACAAGGTCATCCTTGCCGCTTACCTTCTGTCCATCCAGCTTCACAATGATATCGCCTTTTTTGATCCCTGCATTATCTGCTGCGCCACCTTCCGTTACCTCAGTAATAAAAGCACCTGCCGGCATATTATACATCTGGATGGCTTCTGTTGTAAGATCGGCAGCCTTGACTCCCATATATCCTACCTTGGAAGAATCTTCCACCTTATCCCTGGTTTCGCGGTTCATCAGTTCTTCCAGGATCGGCTCTGCCTTGGAGATCGGAATGGCATATCCCATGCCTTCCACCTGACTGTCTGCATACTTGGCCGCATTGATACCGATCACTTCACCGTTCATGTTCAGAAGTGCACCGCCACTGTTTCCGGGATTGATCGCTGCATCAGTCTGGATCAGTCCGCTGGCTTCTCCGTCCTCTGTACTGATGCTTCTGTTAAGGGCACTTATCCATCCGGAGGTAACTGACTGTCCATAGCCCAGTGCATTGCCAATGGCAACCACCTGCTCACCGACTACAAGATCGTCCGAGCTTCCCATCTGTGCGATCTTGATCTCATCCATGGTCTCATCCGGAATATCGGATTTCTCCACTGCCACCACTGCCAGATCATTCTCTTCATCGGTGCCTTTGATCTTGGCAGAAACTGCGTTATCCACATCCGCATCTCCATCGGAGCTGCTTGCCATAGCCTGGGTTTCTTCTTCCGCTCCTACCACATCACTGCCTGCAAAGCACACAGTAAGTGTAGTCGCTCCAGATACCACATGGTTGTTAGTCGCAATGAGAAGCTCGCTGTCATTTTCTCCTACAATAATACCGGAACCACTTCCTGCACTCTGATACTGCCTCGTTCCATATCCGAAAAAGCTTGGGATCTCCTGCACACTGACAGATGTAATGGCAACGATAGAAGACATGGTTGCCTGGGCTACACCGGCCACTGTACCACTCTCTGCCACAATATCCTTCACAGTAGAATCCGCAGAGCTACTGTCAGTACTATCCTCTGTTCCGGTAACTGTTTCTGTCTTTCCGATCGTTGTATTGCTGTCATTTCCTCTGTATTTATCTGCTGCAATATTCACACCCTGAAAAACCACTCCGGCTACCAGCCCAAAGATCACAGCCAGTGCCACCGCAGTGGCTGCTTTCTTTCCAAAGCTGTTGTTGCCTGAAAAATCTCTCTTTTTCCGCGGCTTTTTGGGCGGTATATTTCCACCGGCATAATTACCGGCCTGAGGCTGATGCACCTCATAATGTCCGTATTTTGGTTTCTCCTGCGAAGTGCCTTCACTCTGTCCGGCACCTGCATCGCTGTCCTGTCTGCTCTCCTGCATCCTGCGTCCCTCAGAATAAGGATGCGTCAGCGGTTTCTGTTCTGCCGAAGCATTCTTATCCTCATCCGGCAAGTCTGTCCCCCATTTATTCTCTTCACTCATGCCTCTGGTGCTCCCTTCTATGTTATCTGATGCATGTATCTGTTACTGCTCACTCCGTTCTCAGTAACATTTATTTCTCTTATAAAAGACAGTTTAACAGGGAATTGTGTTTAAACTGTGATATCTCTTTTAAAAAACCGTGACCTGCTCTTATTTGTTCTTTTTCCAGTATTGCGAATTCATGGTGCAGAAGCGGATCATTTTTTCAGGGAGCTTTTTGTATCGTTTTCCGAGAAAATATCCGGCGTATTTGGAGACACTTTGCAAAAACAGTCCGGGGATCAGCCATATGTGGCCTGTTTTCAGAAGATATGCCATGCTTTTTTTTACCAGCCGGATGCCCTCACCTTCGGAAGGCACTCCTTCAAAAACCTCCGGATGCTCCGCCTGGGAAACTCCCAGATCAAAATTCCTGTGGAACTGCTGCATACAGGTGTAATTGTGAGAATGATATACACGCGCTTCTGATACATAGGCAACTCCATAGCCTTTTTTTACCATCCAGCCTGCATAGATCATATCTTCATTAAAAATAGCATGCTCCGGAAATCCACCAATCTCATCATAGATCCTGTGATCATAAGCAGCACAGACGTTGGAGCAGAAATATGTTTTGATCCCGTAGGTCTGTACATCTTTTTCCGTTTTCAGACAGGACTGTTCCGGATAATTAAAGGAACGGGTATATTTTTCCAGAAATCTGCAGTCCTTTTTTGGAAGCTGACGCGCATAAGCGGCTCCTGCCTGTGGATTCTCTGCAAGAGCTCCTACCAGTGCTCCGATCAGTTCCCTGTCTGCCGGCATTGCATCCTGTGTCATAAATACAAGGATCTCCGCATCCGAAAGCTCTGCCGCCTGCCTTCTGGTACCGCCATGGTCAAATTCTTCTTTTGTAAGATGCCGGACTTCCACAAGCGGATATTCCTGTTCCCAGGTCTCTTTCCAGAATTTCTTTTCTGTATTCATAACAAGGATCTTATTGATAGGATATTTCTGTGCGCTGAGTCTTTCCAGCAGTTTTTCAAATTCTTCTCCCGGATGGTATGCCGGGATGATCACGTCTGTTTTTAATGTTCTCATATTTGTCTCCTGTCCAGAAAGGACCACCCGTTACTGGATGGTCCCTTCTGCTGGTTGCTCATTTTGATGTTTTATTCATTCTCCGAATCATCTTCTCCGTCGGTATAATCGTTATAATCCGTATCGGAATCGCCTCCGGAATAGTCCGTATCTGTGCTGTAATCGTCTCCGGAATAATCCGTATCTGTGCTGTAATCGTCTCCGGAGTAATCCGAATCATAATCTGTGTCTGTGCTGTAATCAGCATCATCACTTGTGTCCGTACTGCTGTAATCTGTGGATGTATCTCCCTGCCACGTGTACGAATCATCCGTTGCGTCATTCGGTGTATCTGTCACCGCAGGTGCAGTGTCCTGCACGTCGCCTCCGCCTGCGATATTTGTGATCTGGGCACTTCTGTTGAGTACATCCTGCGTCGGAGTGTAACTGGTGTCTCCATACAGAAACTGATGCATCTTCAGAACATTGGATTCCAGTGTGGTAGGTACGATAACGCTGCCCTTTACCTGGGCAAATTTATAATCGTTGGGGAAGCCTGTAGTTTCATCAATACTGTAGCCGATCATAGCCGGGATCATCTTCAGGATCTCTGTTTTGGAAACAGAAGTTTTGACCATCGGGAATACCTGATCCATAATATCAAAGATAGTGGAAAGTCCTGCCTTTTTCGCCTTATCTACGATCATCTGGATCACTCGTCTCTGTCTCTCGGTACGTCCCATATCAAGACTTGCAGTATAACGGATACGGCAGTAGGAGGTAGCCTGTACACCATTAAGATGATAGGTATCTACGATTGCTTCCTCATCCTCCGGCTTCGGATCCGGCAGTTCGATCGGTGTGTAGCTCTTTCCGGTTTCCTCTGATGTCTCCACACAGTAATTGTTCATATGAACGATCTCCGCATAGGAAAGAGGGATGTCCAATCCTCCGAGGCAGTCTACCACAGTTACCAGCGCATTAAAATCAATGGCAACATAATCTGTGATATTCAGATCCAGATTCGTATTCAGCATGGAAACCGCGTTGGTCGGTCCGCCAAATGCATATGCCGAATTGGCTTTGGAATAGGTATCATCCTTTACATTGAGAAGGGTATCTCTATAGACAGACACAAGTTTGACTGCCTTCGTATCATTGTTGATACTCGCAATGATGATGGTATCACTGTTCTCTGTATTCAGCTTCTCATTCTTGCTTCTGTGGTCCAGTCCGAACAGTGCATAGGTGGTATATCCCGTCATCTGCGGTGCCTGATCATTAGTTACAATATCCTGGTCTGCAAGATCTGTTTCCTGGATGTCGATCTTATCCAGTTTGGCTGAGATCTGACCATAAACGAACAGACCTCCGATAAACAGGAGCAGTACGACGATCTCCAGGATAAATAAAATCTTCTTGCTTTTTTTCCGAGGTTTTGACATCTTTTCCTTTTCCCCTTTTTAGTATGCGTTCTTATTAATAAATCCTTTGAATATGGTAAGAAACATGATCTTTATATCAAATCCCACAGACCAGTTTTCGATATAATACAGATCACACTCTATCCTTTTTCTGATAGAAGTATCTCCACGATAGCCATTTACCTGTGCCCACCCGGTAAGACCCGGCCGCACCTGATGCTTGACCATATAACGTGGTATCTCCTCCCTAAACTTTTCTACAAAAAACGGCCGCTCCGGTCTTGGTCCCACAAGACTCATCTCACCCTTCAGAATGTTAAAAAGCTGTGGAAGCTCATCCAGACTGGTATGACGCATAAATTTACCGATTCCGGTAACTCTTGGATCGTTCTTTACTGTCCACGCCTTTTTTTCTTCTGATTCTTTCTGGATCTCCATGGACCGGAATTTATACATCCGGAAAGTCTGATTGTGAAGCCCGACACGTTCCTGCTTATAGATCAGCGGTCCCGGCGAAGTCAGCTTGATCAGCATACACAACACCAGCATCACCGGTGAGGACACAATGATCGCAACGATCGCGCCTGCAATATCCATAGATCTCTTGATCAGTGCATTAAACGTGTTGCTCAGGGGCACATACCGGATATTGATCACCGGAAGCCCGAGAATATCTTCTGTATATGGTTTGGTCGGAATAATATTATTATAATCCGGAATAAATTTTGTGTGCACGCCGGATTTTTCACAGAGTGCAACGATCTCTTCCAGACGATAATACTCACTTAAGCCCAGGGTAATGGCTATCTCATCCAGACGACTGGATGGAAGGATGATCATCAGATTGGCGATTCGACCGATCACCTTAACGCCCTTATAAGTAGTGCCTGCCGGCACATTGTCATCCAGTATGCCCCTGATCACGTATCCCCATTGCGGATTCTGCAGGATCCTGTCTACATATTCCTCGGCAGCACGGCTGTATCCTACCAGCAGCACCTGTTTCTGGTTCATTCCTTTTTTGCGCATATCCCGGAGAATGTAAAATATGACCATACGCACAAACCATTCCAGGACGATATTGATCACACAGAAAGAAACCAGAGTAAGACGGGAATAGTCCAGCTCTTTAAAATTGTAAAGTGCAAACATGATGATAAGGAGCCCTAACGCATTTGCCTTCACAATTCCGGCAAGTACGAGACGACGCCCCTGCATTCGCATCGGTGTATAAAGATCAAAGGCCTGATAAAGAAGTAAATATCCCGGAATAATGAATATCAGCATAAACATATATTCCTGGACGGTCTTGGACTGGACCGCCGAATGTTCAAAAATTCCCTGAAAACGGATCAACCAGGCCAGGGCATAGGAGGCCGCGATCACAAATACATCGATCAGCATATGGAGACGACTGAAATTTTTCTGGTTGTCTTTAATCAATTTCCGCCACCTCATTTAAGTTCATTGCTTTTATCTTATAATAGATGAAACTCAAAAGCAATAAAATCTTCCCTCCGAAATATAAAAATTCTGTGAAAATATGATGTCTTAACCGGCAAAACGCCTAAAAATGTTGATCCAGAGTTCAAACTGGAGCTGTATATAACGCGGAAGATTCCTCATGGAAAATCTGACTTTTTTGTTTTTGCGGCTGATCTGAAAGCCGTTTTTGATGCCTGCAAGGTACTCACGTCCGAATCCCTTGGACGCAAAAAACAGGATCTTCGCACCGAATCCCACCAGAAAAAACGGAAGGTTCAGCACGATCTGGAGAAACGGCATATTCTTATAGATAAGATAAATATTGTTTCTGGAAGAATACCGGATCTTAAACTGATTATATCTGGAGCCGCTGGTGCCGCTTCCTACATGATAAACCTTCGCTTTTGGAGCATACCAGTTCTGATAACCGCAGATCCTGGCACGATAGCCGATATCCAGATCCTCCAGATAAGCAAAATGCTCCTCATCAAAATCTCCGATCCTGTCAATAAATTTCTTCCGGTAGATCGCAGCTCCCGCACAGGTGGAAAAAATCTTCTGCTCTCGGTCATAATGGCTGATATCCTTGCCTTTTCCCCTGGCAAAAGCCCAGCCAAGGGCACAGTAATAATTTCCGGCATCATCCATCTTGTCCCTGTCATGAAGCTGGATCATCCTTGCCTGACAGGAAAATGCCTTCTTATGTCTGCGCAGGGCAGCAACCATCTCCTCCAGGAAATCCGGTTCCGCTTCCGTATCATTGTTCAGAAGTAGCACATATGGGGAACGTGCCGCATGGATCCCTTCATTAACGGCTCTGCTGAAGCCGTAATTCTCCTGAAGCTGTATCATGTGTACCCATGGATATTCCGCCGAAACAAACGCACAGCTGCCATCAGTGGAACCATTATCCACTAGTATAACCTCAAAATTACGGATAGTCTGTCTTTCAAGACTGGAAAGAACACCATCCAGATATGCCATTCCGTTAAAGTTTGGTATGACTACTGATACTTCCTGCATTGCTTTATCCCTTCTTCTTTCCCATTCCCGGAAGGGGCTTCAGGGAATAATTCCATTTGGTTAAAGAAAGATTTTTGTTATAGTATGGATCTCCTTTTTTCAGGATATCCAGCCAGTGACAGCGCATGTATTCGATCTCCGTCTGGAAACGGCGGACCTTTTCCTCGCTGTCCTCAGTGCCTCTTGACTTGGATTCGTAATGATAGAGCTTCACATACGGATCATAGACGATCAGATGGCCGTGGCTTCGCACCTTCAGACAGAGATCCACATCATTAAACGCAACTGCAAGCTCTTCCGTAAAGCCTCCTGCCTCCAGAAAAACTTCCTTCTTCATCATCATACATGCTGCAGTCACACAGCTCATATCCTGCAAAAGAGAGGCCTTATGGAGATATCCAGTACGCTCTGCCGGCATATTCACAAACATGTTCCCGGCAATTCCGCCCATTCCCACCACGCAGCCTGCATGCTGAATGGTGTTATCCGGATAGATCAGCTTGACGCCAACTGCACCTGTTTCCTTACGCTGGCACACGCTCAGCATCTCTGACATCCAGTCCGGATCGATGACCTTTACGTCATTATTCAGAAAAAGCAGGTAATCTCCTTTGGCATGGCGCACCCCGAAATTGTTGATGGCAGAATAGTTGAAGCCTTTTTTCCAGCGGATCAGATGGACCCTGGGATCCTCCGAAAGCTTTCTGTAATACCGGAAGATCTCTTCGGAGCTGCTGTTATTCTCCACAATGATGATCTCGTAATTTTTGTAGGCATTTTTTTCAAAAATGGATTCCACGCAGGCCTGAAGCGTTTCTTTCTCCTCACGGTTCGGAATGATAACAGAAACCAGAGGTTCTCCCTGCACCGGATACTTCACACGGTAAAATCCAAAATCCGGAGTATGCTCCACGGTTCCCGGAGTTCCGGTCCGTTTGAGATTCCCCTCAATGGCACGTCTGCCGGCTTCAAAAGCATACATCTTGCTTGCCGGATTATCTGCTGTGGAGGATTTGTGGGTCCTCCAGTGATAAAGGATCTCAGGTACATGGACCACTTCCCTTGCCTGCTCCACACAGCGGAAAATGAAATCATAATCCTGGGCGCCGTCAAATTCCCGGCGGAATCCGCCCACTGTCTGCACTACGGAACGTCTTACCACCAGAAAATGGCAGATATAATTATTGGATCTTAAAAGATCCAGGTTAAAGTCCGGTTTCAGATGGGGCTGAAAATGTTCAGAAAGATCTGTCGTGACCTTATCCTCATCTGTATAGATCACATCCGCCTCCGGATGCTCCTCCAGTGCCGCCGCGATCTCATACAATGCATTAGGTGCCAGCAGATCATCATGATCCAGAAGTGCGATAAAATCACCCTCTGCCATGGCAAAAGCCGCGTTTGTATTTTCTGCAATGCCAAGATTCTCTTTCAGATCCTGATAGCGGATCCTCCTGTCCATCTCTGCATAGGATCTCAGCACAGTCTGCATGTCCGGATCCTCCGGGCTTCCGTTTGTCAGACACAGCTCCCAGTTCTCATATGTCTGTGCAAGGAGAGAGTCCAGCATCTGTCTTAAAAAACGCTCCGGTGTCAGATATGCAGGTACCACAATGCTGATCAACGGCCCATCCGGAAATTTGCGTTTCCGCTGCTTCTCCAGTGTTTCCTCGTCAGGTCTGTATGCCTCATACCATGGTCCGTAAGGAACCTCTTCCGGTTCAAAACGTTCATGAAGCCGGATCCAGAACTCTTTCAGACCATAATGCTTCAGGTATCTTAGGCCCTTCTGTACTGTATAGGGGGAAAGCTTCTTTATAAGTCTGTCCCATTGGATCTTTCCTGTAGAATCATCTTTACTCATATATTATCTCCGTATTACTCAGTTTGATGTTACTGTTCACTCTGTTCTCAGTAACAGTTTGATGAACATATTTTACCATTCCATCATTTTTTTTGCAAGGAAGAGAGGAAATGTGTTATACTGAGCTTACGTATGTATTGCTTACATAAGAATTATTTTTTATACAGGAGTACCATTTATCATGAAAAAATCAAGAATAACCACAGCGCTTCTGGCTATTGGGATCTCCGCTTCCATGGTGTTCCAGACTCCAGTTTTCGCCACAGAAGAAACCGCTGTTGCTGTATCCTCCGGTATTACCACCAATGGGATCAGCGGATGGCCTCAGGGGCCTGAGATCACTTCCGCATCTGCCGTGATCATGGAAGATACTTCCGATACGATCCTCTATGCCAAGGATATGGACACCACGCTTTCTCCGGCCGGCGCAGTTAAGATCATGACCTGTCTTCTGGCACTGGAGAACAGCCAGCTTGACGATCAGGTTACCATGACAGAAACCGGCGTATCCGGTGTTACAGACGGAGGCGCTCATATTTCCTCACAGCTCGGAGAGGTATTTACCATGGAGCAGTGCCTTTACGCTCTGATGCTGGCCTCTGCCAATGACATTGCACTCCAGGTTGCAGAACAGATCGGTGGATCTGTAGATGCCTTTGTCCAGAAAATGAACGACCGTGCCAAGGAGCTGGGATGTACCAATACGGTATTCACCAATCCTACCGGTCTCCCGGATGACAACCAGCATACCACAGCACATGATCTGGCTCTGATCATGCAGGCGGCTATCCGTAATGACAGCTTCCGCACCATCTCCGGAGCCACCTCCTATACGATCCCGGCTACCAATGTTTCCGGCGGTACCCGTAACCTGACAAGCTCTTTTACCATGACAGATCCTGCATCCGCTTCCTATTATGAAGGATGTATCGGCGGTCGTGAAAGTACCACCACTGCTTCCGGAAGCGTTCTTGTCACAGCTGCACAGCGAAACGGTACTACTCTGATCGCAGTAGTCATGAACGGAGCGACCGGTCAGACAGCCACCGAAGCGATCTCACTTCTGGATTACGGTTTTTCCAATTTCCAGCTTCTGGATCTCAGCGAGGATGATTTTCACATCCTGTCCGGCGGCACTGTAATGGTTCCATCCGGTGCGACCGCAGACGACCTGACTACGGAAGATACGGAATCTGATGGTCAGATCTTACGCACCTATTCCTTTGGCGGAACTCAGGTGGGAACTGCAGTTGTCGAGGATCCCTCCCAGGAAAGCTCTTCCGATGTACTGGAAAATGATGAAAACATGGATTCTGCAAAAGCTTATTCCGAATCCAGATCCCAGATCCCGTATTTTGCCATTGGCGGTGTGGGCATCCTGCTCCTTATCCTTCTGCTGTGGCGCATGATCCGGATCATCCGTTCCTGATCTTGGTTCCCAGGCGGATATACTTCAGAATTAAAAAATCCCTCCTATGTACCGGTCATATCCGGATACATAGAAGGGATTTTTTTCTGCCATCTCACCCATCGGGGTGTCAGCCATAAAACGGAACTACCAGGAAGATATAGCATAAAAACGGCGAAGCAGCCAGAAGTGCTGTCAGGACCCGGTATATCCACATTCTGATATTTTCTTTTTTTACAAAACGCTCAAGCAGACGATTCCAGCCGGCTGTCACAAAATACATGGCCGGATACAGTGCCGGCATGATATAACGTCCCTGTGCCTGGTTGTCACTATAATATACATAATACATAAACAGCCCAACAGGGATCAGGATCAAAAGGATCATCAGCAGATGAAAGATCCCTTTTCTGTCCCATTTATCGTACACGGTTATTGTTTTTATCTTCAGCTTTTCACTTCCTGCTACTTTTCGTTCTTTTACCACAGTACGTTTCTTCGGATAAAACATTCCCAACATGGTTAAAATACCGATCCCACCCATTCCAAAGAACAGGAAATATGCCTTGCTCACACTATAAGGCATATAGATCTGCATCAGGCCAAAGGTTCCGATAAAACTTACCAGCACTGTCAACAGCCAGTTATGCTGCCAGCCCGGATCCTGATACAGAAGGATATCCTTCCATGACCAGTTCAGCTTCTCCGGTGTGGGGTATCTGGACGGCCTGTAATCAACAGCCGCATATTTTTCCGCACACTGTGCACAGGCTTTTCTTCCGATAAGATCTCCGTCATAGAGAACGGCATTTCGTATAAACCACCAGCCGCATAAAGCAAGGGTTACTGCCGCGATCACGATCCCTCTCCGGAACAGAAATGCAACTCTCTGTTTTACCGGCTCTTCCCTGCACAGAAGGACTGTCAGGCAAAAAAACAGGAAGCTGCATAAGATCCATCCGTAGGTATTATAGTAGGACAGTGCACAGACTGCCATTCCAACAGCCAGAAGGATCGAATTTCTGAAGCTCCAGTCTCCCGCTTCCAGATAACAGGACCAGGAATACAGGATCATCGCCATGGATAAAAGCGCCAGGGAATCCGTGTTTACATAAGTTCCCAGAAACAATGCCTGCGGCATAAAGCCTGCCAGTGCGGCAAACAGCCATCTTCCCTCTTTCGGAAAAAGCTTTCCGGATGCTTTCACCACAAAATATACCGCTCCAGTCACAAAGAGCACATCTGCCATCCTCGCCGCATGGAGTAATCCGTCTGCAGATGCATGGAACAAACCTGCGATCCCCATAAAGACAGCAGATACCATATAGGAAAGGATCGGATAATAGGCATAGGAAATCCCCCATGTCGCATCACGGATGGTTGGCTCATCTCCAAGAGGCAGCTTTCCCGGATGCTCATGAAGATACTGTGCCACCATGTAGCGCATTTTTTCATCGGGGCCTGCCCCCAGGGGCTGCATAAACGCCCATGCAGTCAGGAGCAGAAATGCTGCCAGGACAAGAACCCCTGCCTGAACTCTCTCATCCTTCCAGATTTTTTTCTTTTCCAAAATATAACCTCCTATATCCGCTTCAGAGAGAAATCCTGGCTCTCCAGTGTAAGGTTCGGATTATAGTAAGGATCTCCGTCACGGAGGATCTCCGGCCAGTGCTTCTCAAAGGAAGCGATCTCGCGGTTAAATCTTGCCACCTTCTCCGGTGTATCCTCAAGACCTCTGGATTTGGATTCATAGTGATAAAGCTCCGCATAAGGATTGTATACAACCAGATATCCGGCTTTTCCCAGACGAAGGCAGAAATCTATGTCATTAAAGGCAACCTGAAATTCCTCACTTAATCCGTGAACCTTATCAAAGGCCTCACGCTTCACCATCATGCAGGCTGCGGTTACAGCGCTGTAATCCTGGGCACAGATGATCCTGTGGCAGTATCCGGTAGCGTCTCTCTTCTGCTGCACAAAGCAGTGTCCCGCAATACCGCCGAAGCCAACGACTACTCCTGCATGCTGCACGGTATCATCCTCATAATAGAGCCGCGCTCCTACAGCTCCCACATCCGGTCTCATACAGTATCCCAAAAGCTGCTCCAGACAGTCCGGACTGATGATCTCCGTATCATTGTTGAGAAGAAGCAGATAGTCACCCTTAGCATGAGCAGCTCCGAAATTATTGATGGCAGAATAGTTGAAAATACCATCCCAGTACACCACATGGGCTTTCGGATTGGATGCTTCCAGCTCTTTATAGTAAGCAAAGGTCTCATCCTCCGTACTGTTATTCTCCACGATCACATACTCATAATTGCGGTAAGTTGCCTTTTCTTCGATGGAATCAATACATCTCTTCAGATCATCGATGTGATCCTTGTTTGGGATGATAATGGAAATCAGCGGTTTTTCCTCCCAGAGGAATTTTGTACGGTAAAGTCCAAGATATTCACCCTTTTCGATTTCCACCGGAACTCCGATCCTGTCATAATGAGCCTTGATGGCACGTGCTCCTGCATCAAAGGCATACATTTTGCTTTCCGGATTCTCTGCTGTGGAATCCTCATGGCATCTCCAGTGATAAAGGATCCTGGGGATATGATGGATCTGCTCTCTTCCCGCAGCTTCCACACAGCGGAACACAAAATCATAATCCTGTGCACCGTCAAATTCCTTTTTCAGCATTCCGATCTGATCCACGATTTCTTTTTTTACGACAAAAAGATGACAGATGTAGTTTACTGTACACAAAAGATCAATATTGAAGTCCGGTTTGAAATGCGGCTGAAAGAATTTGTGCCCGTCCATGGACATCTTATCTTCATCGGAATACAGAACCTTAAGCTCCGGATCCTCATTCAGCGCTTTCACACACCGGAACAAGGCGTCCGGCGTCAGCTCATCATCATGATCTGCAAACACGATAAAATCTCCTGTTGCCGCTTTCATGGCCGCATTGGTATTCTCTGCGATCTGAAGTGCCTGGTCGTTGCGGATCACACGGATCCTGTCATCACTTTTTTCCAGCCTGTTCAGATAATCGGTAAGAGGAGAATCTACTCCGCTTCCGTCGGAAAGACAGAGCTCCCAGTTCCCGTAGGTCTGGGCTTCTATGGAATCTACCAGCTGCTGGAGATATTTTTCCGGTGTTTTGTAAAGCGGGATCACAATACTGAATTTTGGATTCCTGGAAAATTTCGTTTTTCTTTCTTCTGCAAGCTCTGCCTTGTCCGGCAGATGCTTCACAATCCATTTGGAATAATCCACCGGACGGTTTTTACGGTCCAGCACCTTTCCAAATACCTTTCCGGTAAGGGCTGCTGCCCCGTGAAGCTTCATGTAACGGCTTCCCTTACGGAAATATACCGCAACTTTCTCCGCAAGGCGCTTCTGTGGCTGCAGATGTACCAGACGAAGCGTCCGCACATTGCCTGCCTCAAATACAATGTAGAATTCCTTCACACTGTCATAATGGAATTCAAAGAAAAAACCGCTCTTCTCATCGATCTCTGTTTCCTGGTACTGATTCTGTACATCCACACGTTTCAGTCTGGTGATCTCGCAGGGGATTTCCTTCCGGCTGCGATCCTCCAGGCGTATGGTCAGGGGGCTGTTAAAGGCTGCCCAGCCACGGACACGGCAGATCTTTTCCCCGGCTTCCACCTCGATGCTCTCAATAAAGTACTGCGGTTTTCCCTGTTTCCTGTAAAGCTGTGCTGCAGGAACAGAAAACCACCGGACACGTTTTTCACCCTTTACCGCATAAACAACAAGCTTCTTTTTGCCCTCCAGATCCGGCAGGCAGATTTCCATCTGCACACGTTCTCCGTTTACCAGATCCAGATCCTTAAAGCGCTCCAGGGCGCTGACACGCTCCTGGGCACTGATGGCTGCCGGAAGCTTTTCCCCGTCAAGAACGGCTTCCGGCTTATGATCCTTCGGCCAGGTTCCCTGAAGGTGATACAGAGAACTGTCCTTCAGGTCAAACCTGTCCTTTTCTACTTCGTATAGCTCTCGCTGCATAACAATTCCTCCATTGCATCCTTTCCGGTATTTACTGTAAGGTAATGTTCCATAACCTTCTGATGTGCAGCCTCACCCATGGCTTTTCTGGCCTTCTCATCAGTAACCAGAGCTTCCAAGGCATTGACCCACTCTTCTTTTGTGGTGCACATCCAGCCATCTTTTCCGTTTTCGACCACGTATTCCATCTCACAGTTACGGCTCATGACACTCGGAACCTTTACAAGGGCAGCCTCTGTCCACTTATTCTCGGATTTGCACCAGTGGAACAGGCTGTTCTCCAGTGGCATCAGATTGATATCAAGTCCTGCGATCACGGCAGGCAGCTGTCTCCAGTCCATAAACGGAAGCTTCTCGATGCGGTTCTGCACCGGCTCCATTCCGGATTCATCCAATACACCCACCAGCTTCAGGTAAACCTCCGGGTGGCGCTCCATCACCTCCAGAAGTGCTGCCTCCACCTGGGCAAAATCCTGATCATGCGTTTTGGAACCACTTAAATATCCGATATAGATCCGGTCTTTAGCCTTGTCTGTCTGCTCCACAGCCTCGTGAGACAGGATCTCCATCTCCATACTCATACAGTTTCGGTTGATCACCACCGGTTTTTCCGGAAATTCTTCCCGGATCTCTCCTGCCAGTGTCTCCGTAGATGTAAAATATCCGTCGCAGAATCCCATACATCCGCGGATACGGTCTGTAGTTGTGCGGAAGTCACTGTACTCGCTTCCCTTCAGGAAATGCAGCCCGGAAATTTTTTCGTAATTAAATACCAGGTCATCCACATCATAGTAAACAGGGATTCCGGCTGCTTTCGCCCGGTTGGCAAGCAGTTCTGCTTCCATCAGCTTGCTGCAGCGGTACATCACGATCGCTGTATATTCCTCGATCTTTTCCTGCTCTGCCTGGTCTATCTGGATAAACTTCGATGCATAGCCTTTAAGGATCAGCTGCTCCCGGAAATGCTCCACACGATATCTGGAAGCAAAGGAAATCTCCTCTCCTACGAAAAGAAGCCTGCGTTTTTCCACAGGGAGCTCACTTTCGCCGAGAGTTTTCCACAGAGAAATCATCTCTTCCACAATATTCTCCGGCTTCTCATCTTTCAGGACAAGGCCCTTGGCATAGCGTTTCACACGTTCTACAGGTGCACCTACCGGAAGTACCGCTACCGGAAATCCCATGGAAATGATCTCCGAGGTTGTGTAGGAGAAGGTCTCCGGCCATACGGACGGGATCAGGAACATATCAATATCCTGCTCCAGGGTAAGTCTTGGAATCTCCTCTCTTGTATATCTTCCTGTCTGGGAAAATACCGGACTTTCGATCTCTTCGTCGGAAGTACCGATCAGTCTCAGACGGATATTCAGTTCATTCTCTTCGATATATCCTGCAAGCGCCTTCACAACCTCCAGGCCTTTTTTGTAGCAGAGTACGCCGATAAGACCAATGTTAAAGGTCTCTGTGGTTTTTTTATTTTTTTTCACTGCCGGAAGGTAATGGGGTGCATGCGGGATCACATGGAGATTGTATACATCCGGATAAGCACGCTTGAACAGCCTTGCCGTATCATCGGAAAATGCACGGATCTCATCACAGTTTGACAGAAATTCCCGGAATTTTGTACGCCAGAGCGTTCCGGTTCCGTATTCTGTGCAGGCATTGCTGCGGTTATCCGGAATACATTTATCGCAGACCTCACAGGATGGAACACCACAGTATTTTCCTTCTGCATCGATCAGATTCACTGCCGGGCAAAGGGCAAAGAAATCATGAAGAAGCATAAGGAGCTTCGCACCCTGCTCTCTCTTAAGACGCAGGATACGTTCCAGGGTTCCGTAAATATTCTGATAGGTCACAAGCTCGTTGATCCAGATCTCATCCACACGCATCAGCTCACCAAGGGCAGTTTCCAGATCATTTGCAAAAAATTCCATCTCATACTGCTTATACTGATACGTAAAGTAAAAACGATTGCTTACGATATTATAGCGGATGGTCACAAAACGGTATCCTTCCCGCAGAGCCAGACGTCTTTTCTCCACAAGATAAGCCGTTGCACCGCCGCCAAGATCATGGTCAAAAGCCACAATGGTAGGCACATCCAGCTTCCTGTTGAGAAGCTTCATTTCCACGTAGAGTCTTACTGGACGAAGCGGGTCTCTTCTGCAGTAATCCGCAGTATCCTTGTTGTAATCCGGATGCTTGCGGAGCAGCGCCTCACTGTGCTCTTTCAGAAGTCTCTGCTTTTCCTCAGACGGGAAGCTTCCACCATGCTTGTGATATACAAACAGGTTATCCACATGCACGTTCTCATAGCCTGCAGCTATGGCACGCTGACACCAGTCATTCTCCTCACCGTAGCCTTTTCCGAAATTCTCCTCATCCAGAAGGCCAACCTCCTGGATCGCTTTCAGGTTCATACCCATGCAGAAGCCCACACCGGTAGGCATAGCCGGATACTGCGGACGGATCATGCGGAATTCATCATCGATCTCCCACAGCGGCATTCCCTCAAACAGTTTGTTATCCCGGCAGAAATCCGGGAAGCTGCAGATGGTTCCGCAGGTGGTAAACGGTGTAGTGGTTGCAATGTTTTCCTTTGCAAAGATCGGAAGCATCAGGCGCTCCAGCCACTCTTCCGGAACCTCCACATCTGTATTTACAAGAGCCACATGATTTTCCGCCATCTTTAATCCACGGTTTACAGACGGAAGAAAGCCCATATTGGTCTCATTATTCAGAAGTACCACATTGTCATGCTCTGCGGCATATTTTTCCAGATAGTTTCCTACCTCAGGATCCGGACTCTTGTCATTTACGATGATCAGACGATATGGAACCTTTGTCTTTTCAATTCCGGAAAACAGGGCATCAAAATACTCCAGTCCGTTGTAAACCGGCACGATCACATCCACCTTCTGCTGATAGACTGCCTGTGGATATGCCTTTCTCGCACTGCGTATATGACGCTGTTTGAAATGACGGAGATTTCCGATACTCTTCGGATCTTCGATCGCGTATACCAGAAGCTCTTTCTGATCCCTGGTTCCCGGGATCTTTCCGATAAGGAATCTTCCGGTATCCGCTGCGGTTCCGTATTCCAGGAAAACAGAAGTCTCTGCCGGCGCAAGAACCGTTGCCAGGAAAGAAAATCCGGCACTTTCCGCATCCGGATTTCCAATGGCATTAGCCACATCCGTACGGTAGATCGTAGTACAGGAAGCCTCCTGAAGCTTCTGTGTTCCCTGATAAAATGCGATCCTTGGCTGTCCCATAGACGCAAACGTCGGATCAAAGGCCCAGCCAATGGCATTTAAGGTGCCATTCTCATAATGAAAGAAATCAACACTGCCCATACAGGTAGGAGTTGTCTCCACTCCCATCACGGCTGCCGGCTCTGTATGATAACGAAGAACCTTTTTGACCAGTCTCTTTACCTGCGCTTTTTTGCCTGGATGACGAAGGGCCTCTTCCTGCGCACGTGCTGCTTCCTCTGCAGCCTGCTTTGCGGCACGTTCAGCCTCTTTTCTGACACGCTCCTGTTCTCTTCGTACTTCACGCTCTTTTTCAAAGGCCAGAAGCTTTTCCACATCCGGAAGCTCAAGGCAGTCAAGTTTTCCCTCTATTACGATCCTGTCCACATTTTCCGGGTGCGTAACATCGATAAGATAAAAGCCATCGGTGGTAAAAAACGCAGTGGTACTGTTATCCACCTTCATATGGACACCCTGAGGCACAAGCTCCGCGCTGCATCCGCAATCCAGACGCTCTATCCTCACTTTCAGGAAATGACCGTTTGCAGGATTCCAGCGGAGATTTCGTATTCCTTTGATACCGGAAAGCGCAAACTCTACCCGGAAACGGTTTCCGGAAAGTTTTCCCTCTGCATAAAGTGTATGCTCTTCACAGAATCCCTCACCAAGATCATAGTACAGCTTGCTGTGCATCTGGTGCTTTTCTCTTTCTCTGTTCACCAGCTCTGTTACGGAAACCGGCACCTTTTTCTGTTCAAACGGGATCAGGGAACCACAGCCCACATACTCATAGACGAAATGCATGGTCCAATCCATAAATATCTCATAGTCTGTATAGCTGATATCAAACTCCGCCATCATCTCATCCTCATGACATAACCGCGGCAGCTCAGAAACATGTGTATACAGTTCATGGATCAGGCGCCACATGATAAAATTCACAGGCACAGGGAAATCAAACATCCACTCATAATCTATGATCTGATTTTCCTTTTCTCCCATAAAGATGTTGCTGCAGATCAGGTCCACATTGGCCGGGCAAACACATTCGTAATCCTCTCTTCCCGGATGATCACCAAATACCTCGCGGAACTCTTCGGTCCTGTAATCCACAACCTGACGAGCCCCGAAAAATTCCTGATAGAATTTTTTAAGAAGGGCCTTGATCTCTTCAAGATCTTCTTTCTGGGCAAGCTCTGCGATTTCCTGGTGAAGAGTTTTTCCGGTAAGGAGCGGATAAGAGATCTTTCCGTTTTCTGCCCTGCAGGGAAGATTCTTGTATTTATCGGATCCGGTACTCTCTGTTCCGGTTTTTTCCAGTTTTTCCACAAATTCCTCAGCCTGGGGCACCATAGCCTCTTTTTCCGCACGGACCTCTCCGTTCTCCCGGACGATCCTGGTCAGAAGACGGAACTTTTCTTTTCGCTCCTGGTTCAGCTTCACATAAAGGATTTCCTCCGGGTCCCGGTTTTCGGTACGTCCTGCCTCCACAAGAAAAGAATTCACAAAGCTGTCCAGGATCTGCTCTTTTTCGAAGGCCTTTACGCCTTCACTTTCTGCAAAAAGATCTGCTGTCTTATCTGTGTATACAGGATAGCTTCTTCCGTAGGAATTGGTATAAAGGCTCTCATCTGTAAAAATCTCTGTCGGGAATTTATAATCCGGATACGGGTAGTAAAAGCGCAGAAAAGGAAAGCCGCTGTTTTCCAGCAGCTCTCCCAGTTCATTCTTGGAAAAGGTGCGCACAGACTGATTTCCCGGATATCCATTGATCCCGAAAAAATGAAGATCTGTGTGATCCTCCGGTGCTCCGGCAAAGTACTTCAATCCCAGTCTGTTCTCAATGGCGATCAGAAGTCTTCCCTCCGGCTTCAGATAAGCGCCCATACGCTGAAGAAATGTCTCGTAAGGAGTTTTTCCCTCGGTAAAGCTCATGGCATACTCCAGCACACCGTTTACTACCACATAGTCGAATTTTTCCGGAAAAGTCATGTCATTCAGGTTTCCAACCATGATCGTCAGATTTTCCTTATCCCTGTTTCTCGCATAATTGATATCTGCCCGACGTTTGGAAAGCTCCACGGAAGTCACATGACCGGCCTTGCGGCAAAGCATTCCGGTAATGGCTCCGCATCCGGCTCCGATCTCCAGAACGGAATCTGCCTTTTTCAGAGGATACCAGCTTAAGATATTCTCCCGCAGCCCTGAAAAATGGTAGACCATTGGAAAACTCACCTCTTCCTCCGGCAGGTCTTCAAAAGATTTGCCTTCCTGTGCCATTTTCAGAAGTGTTTCCTCGATATCCCCATCGGAATAATGATCCTTCGCCGTATAATAATCTAAATTCAACTCCGCCATAGTCGTTCCTCCACTTATTTCACAGATACTTTGGAAAACAGATCAAAATATCCCACTGCTTTCTTATCTGTGATCACGGTCAGGTTACACACATCGTAAAGACGATGAAATACGGTAAAATCGCCGTCTTTATATCCGGTGCAGCCCAGACACAGCATATATTCCCCTGCCTCCAGAGGCATCACCTGTTTGAAGGTGATCTCACGGACATCGCCTGCCTTCTGCGGTTTCAGAGGCGTATGTTCATACATGGTATTGGTTCCTGTGATCTCGGTGCCTTTCAGATCTTTCAGGGTAAATGCAAAGATCGGATCGCTGACATCTGCCTGGAACTTCACTTTCATCTGAACGGAAAATTCCTTGCCTTTTTCGATCACATTGGTGATCATACCTGTATCATCCCGGATGGCAAAATCCACGATCTCGCCAAGCTTACTGCCGTATTCCAGGACCTTGGGATTCAGGTTCAGGCTGTCCTTCATAGCTTTACCGCTTCCGGTATGTGCTTTCAGTGAAACGTCTGCTCCGGCTGCCTGGTTCTCCGTCACCTGTCCCTCTTCTGCATCGTCTGTGTTTTCTTCCAGATCTGCATCGTCATACTGATTGACCAGCACACGACGGTAAAGATTGACCATCTCCTTGGCACCACCCTCTGCAAGCTTCTCACCTTTGTTTAGAAGCACAACACGGTCACAGTATTTTCCGATGCTGCTCAGGTCATGGCTTACAAACAGAATGGTCTTCCCCATTTCCTTGAACTCTTCGAACTTCCGGTAACATTTTGCCTGAAAAAATACATCTCCTACGGAAAGAGCCTCATCAACGATCAGGATCTCCGGATCGATATTGATAGCTACCGCAAAAGCCAGACGCACGAACATACCACTGGAATATGTTTTTACCGGCTGATAGATAAAATCACCGATATCTGCAAAATCCAGAATAGACTGCAGCTTGGCATCGATCTCTTCCCTAGAAAAACCGATCATGCTTCCGTTGAGATATACATTTTCAAGTCCGGAATATTCTCCGTTAAATCCGGCTCCCAGCTCCAGAAGCGCTGAGATCCTTCCGTTTACGGCTATTTCCCCGGCCGTGGGCGAAAGTACGCCGGTGATGATCTTCAGGATCGTGGATTTACCGGAACCATTTGTTCCGATAATTCCCACTGTTTCTCCCTTATGCACCTGAAAGGATACATGGTTGAGCGCATAATGCTCTTTATATTTCTTTTTTCTGGATAATCCCAGGGACTCCTTAAGACGATCCATAGGATTATCGTAAAGCTTGTACATCTTACTGACATCATTTACTGAAATCGCAATATCTTCTGCCATTTTCAACCTCACTTTTGTGTAAATCGTTCACTCTCACAATCTGCCGCCGTTCTGCTTTTTATCCTTACAGAGCAAATCCCCCGTGGGAACTGTCCGGTCCGGATCAAGCGGATATCCGCCATCCACATTCAATTAAAGCACATCTGCAAAATGCGGCTTCAGACGTTTGAATATCACAGATCCCAGTCCGAAAAGCAGGATCGTAACTACCCAGAAATAGATCGTCCATGAAGCATGGTTCCAGATCCCGATATGACCAAGCATGGAATCGCGGTAGCCCGTAACTACATAGTACATCGGATTCAGCTTAAACAGCTTGATCAGCCATGGATGTGAAGAAAGCATATTGATATCCCACATGATCGGTGTAAGCCATACACCCACCTGAAGAAAAATACTGATGATCTGGGTCAGATCACGGAAAAAAATGACGATCGCACTTGTAGCATACACGAGTCCCAGTACAAAAAGGAAGGTGCAGACAGAGTAATAAATGATCTGCAGTGTATAAAGGCTTGGTGTATATCCGTAGCATGCACATAAGATCAGTGCAAAGGCCACAAAGAAAACATGCACGAAAAGTGCGGAGATGATCTTTACGATGGGAAGGATGCTGATCTTGAATACAACCTTCTTCACAAGATAATTGTATTCGATCAGGGCATTGGTTCCACCGTTTAATGCATCCTGGAAGAAAAACCACGGCACGATACCGGATACCAGATAGAGTACAAAAGGGTAATCCGATACCGTTCCGGCCTTCAGTCCTACGGAAAATACAAACCAGTAGACCAGGATCGTTACGATAGGCTGGATAAATGCCCAGACAATACCAAGATAGGATCCTGCATATTTTGTTTTGAAATCATTTTTTGCAAGGCTTAAAACCAGCTTTCGATTCTGGTACAGCTCCGCCGGCAAAGCTAATATTTTCTTCATTCTGCAATTCCTTATCGATTCTTATATTCCTCGAAGCTTCCCCACTTCTGGTCCTTGTCGGAGAAAATAAGCTCCATGCCTTCCGGGATCGGCCACTCAACGTTAATGTCCTTGTCATTCCAGATCAGTCCGCCCTCATCGTTTGGGTGATAGAAATCAGAGCACTTGTAAGTGAACTCTGCATTCTCGGAAAGTACCAGGAAGCCATGAGCAAATCCCTTAGGAATAAAGAACTGTTTCTTGTTTTCTGCGGAAAGGAATACACCATACCATTTTCCAAAGGTCTTGGAGCCTTCACGAAGGTCAACCGCAACATCAAACACTTCTCCGTTTACCACACGTACCAGCTTATCCTGGGGATAGCTGATCTGGAAATGAAGTCCGCGGAGAACACCGTAACGGGAGCTGGACTGATTATCCTGAACGAATTCCACATCAATGCCTGCTTCCTTGAAATCGTTATAATTGTATGTTTCCATGAAATATCCTCTGGAATCACCAAATACAGTTGGCTCGATCACTTTCAGTCCTTCAATATCTCCGCACTGTGTTACTTTTATTTTTCCCATTTTTTCTTTCTCCTTTTCTGTTTTGATTTATTTGTGATGTTTCTTTTCTTTTATTCTGAGAGCCGCAAGAAGGGCGATCAGGATCAGGATCATCGCTGCCATGATCATAAGAAGGATCTTACGCAGGGCAGGAATGCTTTTTTTTTCGCTGGAGTCCTCTCCGGCTGTACTCTTCTCTGTTGTTTTGCTGTTATCTTCCTCTGCTGATTCTGTGGAAGCTTCCGCTTCGGAGCTGTCCGCTTCCTGGCTGTCCTCTGCCGCCGCGGTCGGTTCCGGTACCGGTGTATCAGTTGCCTGTGCAACACTTGCGGTACCGATCAGATAATCTCCGAAATAGTAACCGGTTTCTGTTTTCCCATTGGTATTCTCTGACTTCTCGGTAAGGGAATTCAGCTCCACCCCTTTTGGAAGGAATACATAGCCGCCATTTACTTCTGTTTTTGTGAAATTCTCAAATGCGTAATTAAACATAGCTGTACTGTCCATACAGGAATTGGAAAGCTCTGTTCCACGCATGGTCACTGCAATATATGTGGTATTATCTCTGGTCACTCCTGTGACAAGTGTATGCCCTGCCGCAACGGTAGTTCCGGTTTTTCCGCCAATGCAGCCTTCATAGTAAAATCCGCTTTCCGGTGCAAACATAGGATGATGGGTATGCAGGATCCTCTGCTGGCTGTTCATATTTGTAGGCTGGATGATATAGTCCGGTGTGCCCACAACCGTACGGAATGTTTCATTTTTCAGGCCTTCTCGGAAGATCAGCGCCATATCCCGCGCAGAAGAATAATGATTATCATCCGGAAGTCCGCTGGAATTTGCAAAATGTGTATTGGTACATCCGATCTCACTGGCGCGCTGGTTCATCATATCGATAAATGCCTGCTCTGTCCCGCCGATATGCTCTGCGATCTGTGCCGCAACGTCATTGGCAGACTGGATGATCAGAGCATGAAGGCAATCCTCCATAGTCAGGACTTCGCCCACCTTTGTGCCGATATTACTGGAATCTGCCGTAACATTACGCACCCCGGTCTCTGTAAATGTCACCTTCTCATCCATGGTGGAGTTCTCCACTGCCACCAGCAAGGTCATGATCTTGGTAATGCTGGCCGGATATCTCTGTTCATCTCCGCCCTTGTTATAAAGAATAACTCCTGTGTCTGCATCCATCAGGATACCGGTATCTGAGGTAATATCCGGTCCTGCCGGCCATCCCTGGATCTGGTTGGTGCTGATATCATATTTCGCATTCAGATCCACTGCAGCCATGGTCTGTAACGGTAGCATCAGCGCCACACTGACTGCTGCGAAAACTGCCAGTAATTTTTTTATTTTTTTCATAGTTCTCCCCTTCTTCTGTTAAAACCCGTCAAAGGAAGCAATCGCATCCACAACTCTCTTCGCATCCTCCATATCCAGATTATAGAACATAGGCAGTCGCATAAGACGCTCGCTTTCTTTTGTAGTATAAACATCTTCTCCGGAAAATCTTCCGAATTTTTTTCCTGCCGGTGCGGAATGAAGGGGTACATAATGGAACACACTGCAGATATCCTTTTCGCGGAGATATTTCAGAAGCCTTGTGCGTACCTGGATATCATGTACCTTAATGTAGTACATATGTGCATTATGTGTGCATTCTTCCGGTACATAAGGCTGCTGGATCTTTCCTTCCTCCGCCAGAAATCTAAGGTTCTCATTGTAAAAATCATAGATCTGCATCCGCTTATCGCTGATCTTCTTATGCTGCTCCAGCTGGGCATAAAGATATGCCGCATTCAATTCGCTCGGAAGATAGGATGATCCATAATCCATCCAGCGGTATTTATCTACCTGACCACGGAAAAACTTACTGCGGTCCGTTCCTTTTTCTCTCAGGATCTCTGCCTTCTCCAGGTACTGATCCCCGTTGAACAGGATTGCACCGCCCTCTCCCATGGTATAGTTCTTAGTTTCATGGAAGCTGTAGCAGCCAAAATCTCCAATGGTACCAAGGGCTTTTCCCTTATAGTAGGCATCCACACCCTGGGCCGCGTCTTCCACTACCTTCAGATCATGTCTTCCGGCAATCTCCATGATCGTGTCCATCTCGCAGGCTACTCCTGCATAATGGACCGGAACGATCGCGCGGGTCTTATCTGTGATCGCCTGTTCGATCAGCTTCTCGTCAATATTCATGGTATCCGGCCGGATATCCACAAATACGATCCTTGCACCGCGAAGCACAAATGCATCTGCCGTTGATACAAAAGTATAAGACGGCATGATCACCTCATCGCCAGGCTGGATATCTGCCAGAAAAGCAGCCATCTCCAGTGCATGGGTACAGGAGGTTGTCAGCATCACATGACCCACATGAAAGCGCTCTTCCATCCATGCAGAACATTTCTTCGTGTAGATCCCGTCGCCGCAGAGCATTCCCCGTTCTACTGCGTCACGGATGTACTCAAATTCCTTACCTGTAAACGCAGGTCTGTTAAAATCAATCATGTATTTCCTCTTTATTTCTTATTCTTCATGGTTTTTCTACATTAACTGCACATTTCATTTTCTCACACTCATGTTGTAAATTCAATGCCTATTTTTCTGCCGGTGCATAATCCGGGATCTGATTATGGTATGCCACCTCCTGGCCGTTGGGATCCAGAATATGCATTTCCTCATAAAACTCTTCTGTGAGAAGATCCATTTCCTTACGATTCTCTGTTTTTACATAATATAATGCCAGATACGGATTAGGACCATGCTCAATGACCTTCTCTCCTTCCTGATAAAAGATCCAGGGCTTTTCCACCTGTTCTTTCTCTCCCAGCCGGACTGCCGCAGACTGATCTTCGATGGTAAGAAGCCTTCCCTGAAAATAAATGACAGCTCCACAGCACTGTGGTTTATGAACATCGTGTTCTGCAAGCATTTTTTCCAGCTTATCCGGATCATAGAGAGATGCAAGAAGAAGCTCTTCCATATTAAATCCATAGACCATATCGGTCAATTCATGCTCATATCCGAAAAATCGTGCGGCGATCTCGCAGACCTGGATACCTTCTCCCGGCTTCCAGAAAAACTGCATGGAAAGGGCTCCGTCTTTCTGACCGGTTCTGTCCGCATATGCCTGAAGAAGTTTTGTGGCAGGCTTTTCAACTTTTGACAATAATCTGGAAGGATACACATTTCTTGTGCTGATGGGGATCTCACCTTTGGCAACAAATGTCTTTTCACGGTCTGCAATACTGATCACATGGACTTTTCCATGCCGCACCCAGGTCATCATATTGAATTCATATCCATCGTTATATTCTTCCACCAAAATCTCCGGCATATCAGAAAATCCTGTTGTTTTTTCTGCCCCGTTTATCAGCTCCTCCAGATCTTCGGATATATAGATCCCGCGGGAGCCGTATTTATCCAGTGGCTTGCTGACCACCGGATAACGAAGTCCCTCAAGCAGCTCTTTCAGCTGAGTTCTTTTGGACCTGTCTTTAAAATATGCGATCGGGATTTTTCGAAAGCCCGGAGTGGGAAGTCCCAGTTCAGTAAGCAGTGCTCTGGTCGCTGATTTATCACGATACCAGGGAAGCTGCTCCGGTTTCAGATAACAGGGGATTCCTGCCCGGTCTGCGATCTTTACCATACATTCCAGAAGAAGGTCGGAAAAGGATGTGAGGATCCCATCGATCTCTTTTTCCCGGCAGAGACAGGCGATCCGTTCCGTATCTGTTACCGGGATCTGAAATGCCTCATCTGCAAATTTTCTTGCCGGACCATCCGGATATCCGTCGCAGACAATGGTGTAGTATCCTTTTTCGCGGGCCTTCTGCACCAGCTGCTCAAATTCTCCCAGCGTTCCCAGTATCAGCAATCTGTGTTTCATGATTCCGTTTCCTCCCATTCTCTTATGGAATCCGCGATATACTGCATTTCTTCTGCCCCGTATCTCTGGTCACAGGGAAGCGGCAGCACATTGGCAGCCCAGTCATATTCCATGGTATCCCTGTCAAATTCTTCCAGGATATTGCGCCAGTTTGTCGGTACAAAAATCTTCCGGCCTGCCAGCCAGCGTCGAAGCTCCAATCCGTTCTTATGATAATACGGATAGGCAAACGGTCCCTCCGGCACCTCCCCTGTAAAAGCATTCCTTGAAGGAAGAAGCTGCGACAGCAGACGGTAGTTCTGTTCTCTTCTTGCTTTGATACCGGAATAATCCATAGTCCTGAGGAGGTTTCCGGTCAGACGGGACATTCGGCGGATCTCCATCTCATGATAATTTGCTGCATTATCCAGCATTTTCTGATAGAAGGTTCCGGCATCATATTCATAACGTCCCAGAATATGCTCCATTCTTCCCATGGAATGATCCAGGGGCTTCTTTTCCGGTTCCAGCTCCGCATCGGTAGACAGATATGCTCCGTCACTGACTCCGAGAAATTTTCTGCAGGAGTACAGAGTGTCCACACCCGGCAGCGGCTTCTGAAAAAACGCATGCGTATGATCCACAATGATATTTCCATAAATTTTTTTATATTTCCGGATCTTATCATCGGTAAGCTGGCCATAATAATTTACCAGATACAGATATTCTCCTTCCGGAAGCGTTCTCTCCTCAAGAACCGGATGCAACCCTTCATCCATATGATAAAATTCGATTTCTGCCCCGGACCTCTCACAGGCACCGGTTACGGAATCGCAGAGAAAAAATGGCAGGTAGATTTTTTTGCACCTGCGTGCTTCCATCAGCCACAAAAGCGCTGTTCTTCCGAGATTCACGCCGCAGAGATCCGGATAGTATTCCTGTCCCGCCGGTTCTTCCAGTTCCAGATAGCCGCCGATCTCTTTTTTCATCAGTCTGTCTCCTCCTGACGGATCACATAGTGCGGCATCTTTTTGGCCTCATTGAGAATATTCATGAGATAAATACCGATGATCCCGATTGAAAGCAATGTCAGTCCAAAAAATGCCAGCATCACGAGCATCAGAGATGTCCAACCTTCCACTGAGATCCCGCACAGAAAATATCTCACCAGATAATAGATCCCCAGTAAAAAGCTTACCAGAAAACTGGCAATGCCGATGTTTCGCACCATAAGCAACGGAAATGCCGTATGGGCAGTAATATCATAGATGAGATCCTTCACAAGGCGGCGAAAAGAATATCCGCTCTTTCCATATGCACGTGCTGCATGCTGCACCGGAACATTGATGATACGGTTGGAGCTTAAAACCAGAAGATTTCCAATCTGCGGAAGATATGTATTGGTCTTCAGCATGGCTTCCACCAGAAACCGGCGGATCAGTCGATAACTGGTGATCTGAAGGTTCGGATCCTTGCCGAGCATTTTGGAAGTTGCCCATACAGACAGCTTTGTGCCCAGCTTCCGGATCAGATTATGCTTACGTCCTTCATAGCTTGCAATGATCACATCCACATCGTCACGTTCCTTCATTACATTGATCATTTTGGGGAGCTCCTCAGGCTGATGCTGAAGGTCATCATCCATAGTTACGATGAACTCTCCCTTTGCGTGGGCAAATCCGCACAGAAGCGCAGGATGCTGTCCAAAATTCCTTGCCATCTGGATGATCTTGACACGGGGATCTTTTTCCCGGAGTGCTTGCATAACCGCAAAAGACCGGTCCCTGGACCCGTCATCTACAAGGATCAGTTCAAATTCTTCTTTTATCGTTTCCCGGAATACTTTTTCCAGACGGGTGTACAGTTCCTGCAGCGTATGTTCTGAATTGTATACAGGAACAACCACTGAATATAAACACATATCGTTTTTCCTCTCTTTTGTATCAATTGACACTTATCGTTTAATCTTATCATTTTCATTTCCTGTTGTAAACCGTTACATTGTTCAAACATTTTCTTGCATAAACCTGCCGGATGATATATATTGATTATCAGTCTATGATAATCGCATTTATGATATGGAGGAAACATGACAAAAATCAAAGATTATATTCAGCTTCATCTGAATATCCTGCTGTTTTCTCTTACCAGCGTTTTTTCCAAGCTTGCATCGGTTTATTACAATAAAGAAGGGCTTCATAGTCCTCTTCTCTATGTATTTCTTTTTCTTATGATCGCAAACTGTGGGATCTACGCCATTGCATGGCAGCAGGTGATCAAAAAATTTTCCCTTTCCACGGCCTACGCCAACAAAAGCGTCTATCTTCTGTGGTCCCAGGTATGGGCTGTGATCATTTTTCACGAAAATCTTTCGCTTCAGAACATCATCGGCATCCTGATCGTTCTGATCGGAGTCTGGATGGTGCAGAGATATGAATAGAACATTTATGCTGATCATGCTGGCCGGAACCTTTTTTTCGGCAATTTCCCAGGTACTTCTGAAGCAGAGTGCCAATATGGAATACAAAAATCCCCTCCGGGAATATCTGAACTGGCGGGTGATCCTGGCCTATGGTATTTTTTTTGGAGTGTTGCTCCTGAATACCTGGTGCTACACCAAAGTGGATATGAAATTCGGACCGGTGATCGATACTGCCGCCTATGTTTTTGTCCTGCTGTTTTCCTGGCGGATCCTGAAAGAAAAGATTTCCCGCGGAAAGATCATCGGAAATCTGATCATCATCCTGGGAATCCTTGTTTATACCTTATGATCATAAAAATGCCGACAGCTTTATGTTCGCTGCCGGCATTTTTTATTTTTTCTTATTTGCTGCGGATACAGTTGTGTATACACCATCTTCATCGAATGTATAGCTCTTTCCGTTTTTCTCAATAGTACAGTTTTTGTACATGATTCCTGTTTCCGGATCAAAATAATATCTCTTTCCGTCCAGTTTGAGCCAGCCTCTCTGCATCTTTCCATTGGAGCCAAAATAATAGGTATGGCTTTCATTGTTTCCGCTCCATGTATAGAATACCTTTTTGACCATAACGCCGTCACCGCCAAAATAATATACATCATCCCTGCTGTTCATGTACCGCACATGTCTCATCATGTATCCGTATTTGGCCTGAAAATAATAATAGTTCTTTCCAACCTTTTTCATGCCCTTTAATGCATGTCCGTTTTTGTCAAAATAATATTTTTTCTCCTTATAGGTGATCCAGGTATTTTTCACAAGGACTCCATTTTTGTCTACATATCTGGAAATGTTCTTGGAATCCCTGATCAGCCTTGAACGGTACATTCCTGCCGTCTTATGGATATAATATTTCTTATTTTTTACCTGAACCCAGCCGTATTTTTTGACACCATTGACATAATAAAATTTCTTTCCGTTCTCTGTTGCCCAGCCGGTTTTTCCTTTATAGTTGCTGGTATCCGGTCTGGTGGATGCTTTGTAGCCGGTCTGTGCATGCCATCTGGGTGTGATGATCTTTGTATAATCAACATAACCGAAGTCAATATCTACAGTAGAATAAGACGGGATTCCTGCAACCAGACCCTTGGTGGTATTCAGATATCCGCCGCCGTCACCATCGGTGGACTGCCAGATGGTATATTTGTACTTTTTCTTGTCAGGAGCCAGGATCCTATCACCATATCGTGCAAGCCATACATCATACCCTGTCATCTTACTCCAGTCAAGCTTGTTGTCATACCAGTCTGTATTGCAGTAGATCATTGGATGATATCCGGCTTTTTTTACCTCATTGCAGAAGGTTTTTGCCAGATCCGCGATCTGTGATGCGGAAAGATTACGCATCTGATCATATTCAATGTCATAAACCACCGGATAGGATACTTTATATCCATCCATTTTGCGGATGGCAAGCTGTGCTTCCTTCAGTGCCTGCTGTGTATTCAGCGCAAGGCTGTACACATAGGTTCCTGTCGGAACTCCTGCCTTCTCCGCCTGTTTCATGTTGTAATCATATGTCTTATCCAGATGGTTCAGGCCATAGGAGATCCTAACAAAGGCAAAATCTACATTAGATTTTTTGACCTGACTCCAGTTGATGGTATCCTGCCACTCGGAAACATCGATTCCACGTGTGACAGCACCTTCCAGCTTCTGGCCGCTTCCGTTATAGCAGACACCGTTGATCTTCTTCCATGCCTTTGAGCTTGCCCTGGAATCCTGTGTTGCCTTCCCGCTGGGGACCTTTTCTTCCTCAGCAACTGCCTCGCTTCGGTCTACGCCTCCGCCGCCTATGGCCATCGCTGTAGTTCCCATTGTTCCGATTCCCAGCAGTGCTGCTATACAACCTGCCACCAGCCATTTCTTCCAGTTTTTCATTTTAGTTTCCTTCCATAAAGTATGTTGTTAATTTGTGCATAACTTTATTATACATATGGAAAAATGGAAAGTAAAGCCATATATGGAAAAAGACCGATGTCAGCTTCATACAGCTGAACATCGGTCTTCGGTTATTCTATATATTTCTTTCTGGTACTGTTCGGTAAAGATCACGGAACTTCCGGGTCTGTAGGATCAAAGTTTCCGGCTCCACGGAAGGTTGCCAACGGTCTGCGGCCTAACGGTCCCTTGAAGGCTTCATTGTTAACGTATTTTCCGCTGCTGTAAATGTGGATCGTAGAACCGTTACAGTTCTCATATACCCACTTCGCATCAGCCACACAGGTACGGATACATCCGTGAGATGCAGGCTGACCAAGTTTCAGGTACTCACCTGCCGGAAGATTGTAAACACTCCTGGTCGAGCCAGCTACAGAATGGATAAAGATTCCTCCCTGTCCGCATCCGTCAACATGTGTTCCGTACTGTCCCCAGGACGGTCCCATCAGTGGCTGCCACCTCAGACTGCGGGTCAGTCTGTATGTACCATCCCATGTAGGTGTTCCGGAGAGACCTACAGAAACACGGATCGTCTTAACCGGAATCGTCTTGCTGCTGTTTGTATATACAGTCATAACACCGTTAGTCTTGTCAACCTCCAGGTAATATGGTCCGCCATAAATACTGGAAACATCATTGCGACGGTAACCGTTCTTATCAAAGTAATATAGTTTTCCATTGATCCATCTGCTTGTGTTGGTCAGATACCTGGAACCGCTGTCCGGATCGATATATTTAACCTGATCATAATAATCGCTGACGATCACCCAGCCGGTGGAAAAACGTCCCTGGCTGTCCAGATAACCATTTACGGAACCACGCTTCATGGATTTATTTGTCACAACGGTATAGTTCTGCAGATAGTACCAGTATTTACCTACCTTCTGCCAGCCTGACTTTTTCAGAACACCGTTGCCGCCTGCATAATACCACTTATTCTGGTAACGGATCAATGTACTCTTGTACATCCAGCCTCTGTGCGCATTGGCATCTGATGTTGCAAAGAAATAGTATTTTTTGCCGATCTTTGTTTTTCCTGTTGCAAGCTGTCCTGTGCTATTAAAGTAATAGCTCTTTTTGGAGGACTTGTTTGTTATCATCTGGCTCTTATAGTGGTTTCCGTTTTTGTCAAAGTAAAACCATCCGAAGAACTGGCCTTTTGCGTCGGTCACCTTCTGCCAGCCATATTTTTCAACAACTTTTCCTGCTGTGCTTCCGAAATAATAAATCTTGTTGGATGCACCCGGGCAGCCATGCCAGCAGTTCTTCCAGGAAACTCTCTGGCCATTGCCTCCGAAATAATATCTGCTGCCTTTATACTTCACAAGTTTTTTTGTAATGATGCGGCCTTTGCTGTCTGAAACATAATATGCGTTATTCTGCGCCTTCGCCATTGTATTCGTCATAACATAGCCGCTGGCATTCAGCATATATCGATATTTCTTGGACATTACAGGTGATACATAAACTCCATGTTTCATGATCTGTCCACGTGTGGCAGCCTTCGGACTACAATAGATAAAACGTTTCTGATTTTTGCTGTTTAAAACATATGTCCATCCGCCATAAAAAAGCTTTCCTGGAATCTCTCCTGCCTTTGATGCCGGCTGGAAGTAATACTGATATGTTGTGGAACCGGTTGTCAGCTTCAGGATTCCTGTTCGCGGTTTTCCGTTACGCATCAGTGTATAATAAGCATTTCCGATCTTCTTGATCTTGCCTACAAGGTTCTGAGCCTCTATGGATTTGTAATCACCCTGGGAATTATAATAGCGGAAAACAGTTCCTGTCCATAACCAGTAATTTCTCTTCTGCTGGCCAAGATTGGATGTCCACGGTGTGATTGCTTTTCCGGTGGAATCCGAATACAGGGAAGCTTTGGAGTTTTCGAGGAAATACCATTCTGTCTTCTGTGTTCCGGTATAACCTGCTGCACCTGGCTCACGGGTCATACGGCCGGTTACCAGATATCCGTCTTCATTAAAAAGATAATATCCCACATGTCCGTTGGTATTGATCTTAAGAAGACCATCCTGCGCAGTAAAATAATTATCTTCGATGGAACCTGTCTCTGATACCTGAGAAGCGTTCCCTTCATCCTGGGCAAGAGTCTCTGCGTTATCTACGCTCTCTGATGTTTCGACTGCCGTCTCTGTTTCTACGGGTGCTGTCTCTGCGGATGTCTCCTCTGCAGACACTACATCTGCGGATGCTGTCTCTGCAGAAGCTTCTGCTGCGGATACTTCCTCTGTAGAAACTTCTTCTGCTGCAGTCTCCTGCTCTCCTTCTGCTGACTCATTCTGGAGTACCTGAGCCTGCTCACTCTCTGCTGCACCATCCGGAAGCTCTTCAGTCTGCTGTACCTCCTGTGCTGCTGCAGCTGTTTCATCAACTGTTGTTTTCTGCTCTTCTTCGCTACTTTCTGCAGGATCCTCAGAAGCTTTTCCCTCCGGGGCTGCAGATGCAGCAACCTTCTTTTTGCGGAGTCTGTAAAAACCGTTTGCAGAAACCCAGTCACTTGTCTTGGCAACGACTACACCGTTTACCAGTGATGCTCCGGTAGCAGAAGTTTCCTCTGCCTTGTTGTTCTCTACTTTGTTCTGTACTGCGGTATCTGCTGACGGTGCATCCAGTTCCTGTGCATCACCTGCACTGAAATCATCGCCCGGATCTGTACTGTCTTCTGTTGTCGCATCCGGTGCTTCTGTAGCCTCCGGTGCTTCTGTAGTTTCCGGTGTCTCTGTAATCTCCGGTGTTTCTATAACATCCGGTGTCTCTGCGGGGTTCTCCGGTGTAACAGGTGTTTCTTCTGAACTGTCTGTACTGTCAGTACTACCTGTTTGATCCGCTTCTGTCTCCGGCTGCTGTACAGTCGTTTCCGCTTCATCACTGAATACATCCTCAGCCGGATCGCCGGCTGTCTCTGCTGCCATCTGCACGTCTGTACTTTCCAAAGCCGCAGCGCCGGCTTCCAAAGTTCCGCCCATGCATAATGTCAGACTGAGAAAAATTGCCACAACTCTTCTCTTCACAATAATCCCTCCTGATCATGCTGCTGTAAATAATTATTGTATCTGTTACGTATCATTCGCCCAGTCCGCCTTCGATAAGAGCCACAAGCGCATCTATCGCAGCCTGTTCATCCTCACCCTCGCAGACCAGTGTGATCTCATCCCCGCTTTTAACACAGGCACCCAGAACACTCAGAACACTTTTGGCATTCGCTGTACCTCCGGCATACTGAAATGTTATGGACGATTTGTATTTTATTGCCTCGCCGCACAAAAGCCCTGCGGGACGAAGATGAAGCCCTGACGGGTTCCTGACCGTTACCTTATAACTTAACATTGCTGCTGTCTCCCTTTATATTACTTATCCTTCAAGCCTTGTCCAAAGCTGTGATTACTTACTGACTGCTGCTGTCTACATTGGAAACCTTGGAGATTTTGATCTCGGCGGTTACATCCTCCAGCAGCTTGTAGCCTTCCGGAAGACTGATTTTGATCGGTACTTCGTAGCTTCCCTCCTCCCAGTCATCCATGGAAAGTACTGCTCCCACCGACTTCAGATCAAATTGGGAAAGATCTCCTTCTTCCGCCTGCACCTTCAGTTCAATATCCGCAACTTCAAATGCCAGCTGCAGATCATCAGGCAGACCCTTTACTTTGATATCCTCTGTCGGGAAGCTGTATATCTTACTGCCCTCCGGCAGGATATTGACTGTGATCCAGAGGTCCGTACTGGATCCTGATGTCAGCTTGAGGCCATCCGGAAGAAGCTCTGACAGGTTTACTTTCTTTTCCACGTCATTGCTCTTTCCTGAAATATCCACATTCTCATTGTCTAGATAAATGGTATTTCCCTGAAGTTTCAGATTGTTCAGTGCTTCCTCACTTCCGGCTACGCTGAAAGTCTCCGGTACTGTTGTGACACTATCCACAACATAGCCTTCTGCTGGTTCCCCTGTATATCCCGCACTGATCCGTATATCAGAACGCACCTTCCAGAGCTTTGCCGTGACATTAACCTTTCCGTTGTTGTCAAATTTCAGATAGCTCATGGAATTTGATGAAAGAGTGTCCTGATTCTTATCTGTGATAGTCAGTTCTGCGTCCGTGATCATCGTATCCTGATCGATCCCGTCAAGTTTTGAACTTACATCCACACTCACACTATCTATTTTACCAACCAGAGATTCCGGTCCTGTAATACGGACTTTTTCCGGATTTGCGGTGAGCGAAGCAATCTCCAGCCCCTGTGCCGGCTTGCTGTCATCACTGGTAACATTGATCGCAAATTCTTTGGTCACCTTTTTTTCCAGATGGACACTCAGATTCTGCGGTGATACACTAATGTTTTCCGGCAGTATCCCGGAGCAGGTCGCTGTAATGGGAATCATTACAGGATCTGTATCGGTAGACTGGGCCTGCTGCAGATCCGCAACTGCCTTAATATCACTTGAGGTGAGACGGTTGACTGTCTTCCGATCACCTGTAATATAAACACGTACGGAATTTTCACGGTCATCCTGCATGACCATCTCACCCAGCTGATCCACATAAGCTTCGTTAATGATCTGCACATCTGAGATCACAAAGCCTTTCGTAATGATAGGGTCATCAACATTTACTACGATCAGCCACACCAGGATTCCCACAATAATCGACATGATCTTCAAAGGGATGTTCTTAGTCAGATTTTTCTTCATGTTTCACTCTCCCTTTCAGCAGATTTCTCAGCTTACCGTTGTCAACAACCTTTTTATTCTGAGCAGAAACAAGTACTTCACGAAGCTGCTTGCTGTTAAGCCCTCTGGACAGTTCTCCGCCTCTGGCCACTGAAACCTGTCCTGTCTCTTCCGAAACAATGATCGTAAGAGAATCCGTAGCTTCGCTGATACCCACACCTGCTCTGTGTCTTGTTCCCAGCTGTTTGCTCAGTTCCATATTATCTGAAAGAGGCAGATAGCAGGTTGCTGCTACTACACGGTTCCCACGCACGATCACCGCTCCGTCATGAAGAGGTGTATTATGCTCAAAAATATTGATCAGCAGCTGACTGGTAAGGATACCGTCAATATTGATACCGGTTCTCACATATTCGTCAAGCCGGATCTCTTCCTCGATCACGATCAGTGCTCCGGTCTTAACTTCACCCATATCAAAACAGGCCTTTACCAGTTCGTTGATAGTCTTGTCATTGAAACGCTCCTGCACTTCCCTGCCGGAATCAAAGGGAATAATGTTGGAAACAAACTTCTTCTGTCCCAGCTGCTCCAGCGCCTTCCTCAGCTCCGGCTGAAAGATTACGATCACACCGATCACCAGCACATTAGCCAGGTTCCGGAAGATCCAGAGGATCGTATTCATTTTGAAGATATATGCGACCAGGATAAATCCAAGGACGATCAAAATGCCCTTCAGAAGGGTATATGCACGTGTAAATTTAATCCATGCCATAAACTGATATACAAAAAAGGAAATCAGTCCGATCTCAATGATATCTATCACGCCAAATCCCGGAAGGGAAATCTTCCCCAGATATCCGGCCACAACTGTCAGCACATTCTGCATAAGTCTCCTCCTTTCTTCCTGAGCTATTCCAATCGTTCCTGTTTAAAGATCCTTCAGCGATTCCTCCAGCTGTTTTTCGAAATCGATCTTGTCCAATCCCTGCGGTTTCTCACTTACTGTATTTTCGGAAACCATATCCGGCATCTTTACTGTATGCATTTCGTTCTTCTCAGGAAATACATCATCACTGAAAGACACAACATTGTCTTCTTTTTTTTCTTCTTTTACCGGCTCCGCATTGATCTTTTTGATGCTTCTCTCAGAAGTGGCGACCGTTGCCTTCGGAACGGCTTTTACGTAGTAATAGTACTCATCATCCTCATATTCCAGACGTTCTGTTCTGCTGTAATCTCCGCCAAAAACAAAGAACTCCAGAACAAATCCTGCCAGTACGGAGATCACTGTGGACAGGATCATCGGCACCATGGCTACCGTAATACTAATGCAGAAATCTCCGGCAAGGATAACCAGGATATAGATCACGCCGCCGGCAATGACAGCGATCCTCCATGCATAATCAAACGCCCGTGTTCTCAGAAGGTTCACAAACAGGATCACTACCACAAACGCGATCACCGTGATCCACATTGCCCAGTTGTGGACAAGTCCGTCAGAGATCAGCTTCAGTTTTTCTGTGATCTCTGCGGCAGGATCACTGAGTGCCGCCGACTGTGCATGTACAAACCGTATAAAATAATAGATCACAACACCGCATCCGGCCGGAAGCGCTGACAATGCACTACCCAGCAGGCCTGCTCCGATCGGCATAAGTGCAGGAACACCAAATCCGAAGGAAAGTGGTGTAAGGATCATTGCAAGATTCTGTGACCTGCTGAATCTTAGGAACAGGATCAGCATAAACAGAATAAGAAGCAGCATAAATCCTGCCGTTTCGATCCCGACTGCATAACAGTGCCCGATCATCAACGCAAATCCCATAAACATCATCACGGAAACCGGAAGGATCGAACATACAAGCGCCAGGATCAGGACAACAAAAATATTATCCAGCTGTTTCATGTAGCCCATATTGCTGTTGATCCAGAGAAAATAGGCAAATGCCAGAACAAACTTCAGGACCGGCAGTATATATACTTCATATTGTCCGTAAAATCTTTTGATATTCTGTTTGATCTCAAGTAAAGCTGTCATTTTCTATGTCCTCCTGCATTTCTCCGGACCGGATTTCTTTTTTCCTCCCGCCCGTAGATTTTTTCCAGTCTTGTAAGATCCTGATAATATTCCCTGACACTTTTTTTTGCCCGGAAATATTTCACAGAATACTGGATGTAGGTCAGTATCGAATATACAACAAGCACGATCAGATAACCGACGATGATATAGATCCCAACCTCGACCAGATTAATCTTATTCACATTATCCATAAGATATTCGCTGAAATATGCGGCAACGCCTGCAAGTCCCAATATATATCCGATCGTTACCAGAAAAAAGTTTCTGATCAGTGCAAGTCCAATATAATCACTTCGATAATATCTGCTCACCGGAAGATACTTCCTGCCTTCTCCATGCTCATACATGGCCAGACGGTTCATGATCTTCACTTTTTCTTCATTTACCATAAAAATAACTCCTCATAAGCTTTCTTTATCAGGAAAATCCCCGATATATGATCTGCATTACGCTTTCCATACAGTTATACTGTTTAACTGCAATCAAATTTATTGTAGCATAGTTCCATACCTATGAAAAGTGTTTTTTCGGCTGTTTCATGCCCTTCCTGCGCATATTGTCAGAAAATAAACTTTCTCTGCACCGGCCTCAAGAAGACACATTGCCATGGCATCTGCCGTACTTCCTGTTGTGTATACATCATCCACCACAAGTACAGAAAAACCCGGGATCTTTTCGGTTACCTGATATGCATTTTTCAGGTTCTGACGCCTCTGTATGGCATTAAGTTTTTTCTGAGATCTTGTGCTTCGTATCTTCTTTACCAGATGCTCATTCCATGGGATCCCCGTAAGAACACTGAGCCTTTCTGCCAGATATGCTGCCTGGTTAAAACCTCTCATCCTTTTTTTTCTGGGATGCAGAGGAACGGGAACGATCAGATCAGGCTTCCACCGTTCCAGATATTTTTTTCCGAAGACGCTCATTGCCTTTGCATAAAAATCCCCATATTCCCGACATCCGTAATACTTAAATCGTACCAGAGACTGTCTCCAGACCTCTCCGTACCAGAAAATACTTCTGCCCTCCGTAAAATGATGGGCACCCTTGCGGCAATCTTCACAGTATTCCTCTTCCATTTTTACCGGTCTTCCGCATTTCATACACCTGGGACCGGATATAGGCCTGACCTTTCCGGAACACTCCGGACAGATCAGCCGGTCTTTTTCTTTCAGTATCTGATGACACAGCGGGCATTTTTTCGGGTAAAGCATGTCCAGTAAAAAATCTGCTGTTTTTTTCAAGAAAGTCCTTTCTCCCCGATGGCGCTCTCCTTCTGTTCAGATTCATCCAGCTCCCGGATCCGTCTGTCCAGAGAGCTGTATCTCTGCTGCTGTTTTTCATTACGGATCATCTCCGCAAAAGTGGTCTCGCTGCCTACTACGGTAACACATTTTCTGGCTCTGGTCACTGCTGTATACAGAAGATTCCGATTCATCAGCATCCTTGGTCCGGAAAGGATCGGAAGGATCACTGCCGGATATTCTGAGCCCTGGGACTTATGTATGGTCACTGCATAGGCAAGTTCCAGTTCCTCAAGCTGTTTGAAGGAATATTCTGCCTGTCTGCCATCCTCAAATTCCACGGTGGCCGTTTCCGCAAATTCATTGATCTCCGTCATAATACCGGTATCTCCATTAAACACGCCCACACCTTTATCCACAGGAATCTTGTATCGTCCAAGGATTTCCCACTCCAGCTGGTAATTGTTCTTCACCTGCATCACCTTATCCCCTTCACGGAAAAGGCGCTGTCCGATCTCTTTCTCCTTTTTCTTTTCATCCGGCGGGTTCAGATATCTCTGAAGTATCTGGTTCAGCCGCTCCACACCTAAAAGTCCCTTACGCATAGGCGTGAGCACCTGGATCTCATAGGGCTTTGCATCTACATAACGCGGAAGCTTCTCCTGGATCAGTGCGATCACCACACGGATAATGATGTCCGCGTCATATCTTTTCAGAAAAAAGAAATCCCGGCTCTTGTTATTGATGGTCACCTGCTCGCCCCGGTTGATCTTATGTGCATTCACCACAATATCACTTTCAGATGCCTGGCGGAAAATCTTTTTCAACTCTACTACCGGAAAACAGCCGCTGCGGATAATATCCCTCAGAACATTTCCCGGGCCTACACTGGGAAGCTGATTTTCATCACCTACCAGGATCAGTCTGGTCCCTGCTGTCACTGCAAGAAGCAATGAATGCATCAGTGCGATATCTACCATGGACATCTCATCAATGATGATCACATCCGCTTCCAGCGGATTCTCCGAATTCCTGTCAAAATGAACTGCACGGCCTTCCTGCTCTTCCTCCGGCATTCCATTCAGCTCCAGAAGTCTGTGGATCGTCTGAGCCTCGTATCCGGTAGCCTCTGTCATTCGCTTGGCTGCACGGCCGGTGGGAGCTGCAAGCCGCAACTCAGCGCCTTCCTCTTCAAAATAACGGATAATCGCATTGATCGTTGTAGTCTTTCCGGTTCCCGGCCCGCCGGTCAGAATAAACAGACCATGACTGGCAGCTGCCGCCACTGCCTGTTTCTGCATTTCATCTAACCGGGTTCCTGTCTCCTTTTCGATCCTGTTGATCCGTTTCTCCATCATCTCCTCATCTTCCGGGCAGAGGATGTTCAGCTCACAGAGCATTCTGGCTGAATTCAGCTCAAGATAATAATATCGTGTGGGATAGACAACTGCACCGTCTTCTGTTTCTTTCAGGATCAATTTCCGGTCTACTACCATATCCATGAGATGTTTTTCCATGTAGGAGGGATCTACGCCCAGAAGTCCGGATGCCCTGGAAAAAAGCTCCTCCTTCGGAAGATAGATATGGCCTTCTCCGGAAGCCTGCAGAAGAGTATACAACATTCCGCTTCTTATCCTGTAATCTGAATCTGTATGGATCCCGATCCGGGAAGCGATCTCATCTGCGATACGAAATCCCACACCACTGATATCCTCTGCAAGGCGATACGGATTCTCCTGCAGGACTCCATACACAGTCTGTCCGTATTTCTGATAGATCTTTGCACCAAGATTCAGTGATATCCCGTATTTCTGGAGAAAGATCATAGCGCGGCGCATATCTGCTTTCTCCGTCATCTGTTCTGCGATCTCCATGGCCTTTTTTTCGCTGATTCCCTTGATCTCAGCCAGCCGCTCCGGCTCTTCCTCTACAATACGCATAGTATCATCACCGAAACGACGTACGATCCTGGCTGCCAGTGCCGCTCCGATCCCCTTGATCGCACCGGAACCCAGATAACGCTCCATGGCCAGTGCATCCTCCGGCATTTTTTCTACGTAGGAGGCTATCTGAAACTGTTTACCATACACCGGGTGTGTTGTATAATTTCCGGAAGCTTCAATGGCAGCCCCCTGGGTGATCGCAGGAAATGTTCCCACACAGGTCAGTTCCTGTTCCTCTTCCATCCCTTTCAGTACCATGACCGTATATCCATTATCTTCATTCCGGAAGATCACATGATCTATATATCCTGTAACTGTCTCACTCATTTTCTTCTCCATCTGTAAACCTCTGATAACAGCAAAAGGCACTGCAGCTGCAGCGCCTTATCTGTATGAGTTTCCTTCGGCAGTCTCTTCTCTGCTCCTGTGCCGTCCAGACGACTCATAACGGTTTACATCCTTGACATGATTTCCGCATATTTTCCTGTTCCTGCAGCCACTACAAGCATTGCATCCTGTACCGTCAGTGTGCTGACTCCTGTTTTCTGCTCGATCAATGCATCCATTCCATGCAGCATGGCACCTCCGCCTGTAAGAACGATTCCTCGATCCATGATATCTGCCGCCAGCTCCGGCGGTGTTTTCTCAAGAACGCCATGGACTGTCTCTACGATCTGTCCGGTCGTTTCCCGCAAAGCGGTCCGGATCTCCTCAGAAGTCAGTGTTGCCACCTTCGGAAGTCCTGTGATGATATTTCTGCCCTTGACCTCCATCGTGCGAAGATCCGCTTCTTCACTGGCTGTTCCGATCTTGATCTTGATATTCTCCGCTGCATCCTCCCCGATAAAGAGGCTGTGCTTCTCACGTACATAATTCATGATCGCATGATCAAAATTATCTCCTGCAACCTTCACAGATGCGGAAACAACCACACCTCCTACGGATACGACCGCAACATCCGTGGTCCCTGCACCGATGTCCACGATCAGATTGCCAAATGGCTTGGTAATGTCTACACCTGCCCCGATAGCAGCAGCAATGGGCTCGTCCACAAGAAAAACTTCCCTAGCTCCTGACTGATAGGCAGCTTCCTCAATTGCTTTACGCTCAATCTCTGTGATCCCGCTCGGAACACTGATGCTGACTCTCGGTTTCCGGAACGCTCTCCGTCCCATAGCCTGTGAAATAAAATATTTCAGCATCTTTTCCATTACATTATAATCTACGATCACACCTCTTCGGATTGGCCAGATCACTTCCATATTGGAAGTCAGATGGCTTGCCATCTGTCTGGCTTCCTCACCGATTGCTCTGATCTTCTCTGTATCTTTATCATAAACAACCACAGAGGGCTCTCTTAAAACGATTCCCTTGCCTGTGGAAAACACCAGACTGTTTCTGGTTCCCAGATCGATTCCAATATCCTTTGCCGGCATAAATCCTCCCGCCTGCGTCATACGCATTCTGTATGCTGACGCATTTCTGACTTATTCTGTTCCGGTCTGTGCCGAAACGTTCCCGCACTTCATTATATACAAAACCACAGAAATTGAAAAGAACTTTTACCGGTTATTTCTGTTCCAGATATTTTTTCACATATTTACCGGTGTAGGAAACCGGATTCTCTGCTACTTCCTCCGGAGTTCCTCTGGCAATTACCGTTCCGCCTCTGTCACCGCCTTCCGGTCCGATATCAATAATATGATCCGCCGTCTTGATCACATCCAGATTGTGCTCAATGACCACAACGGTGTTTCCTCCTTCAGACAGACGGCGCAGGATCTCGATCAGCTTGTGGACATCCGCAAAGTGCAGTCCTGTGGTAGGCTCATCCAGGATATAGATCGTCTTTCCGGTACTGCGCTTGCTGAGTTCTGTGGCAAGCTTGATACGCTGTGCTTCTCCTCCGGAAAGAGTGGTGGAGGGCTGACCCAGACGGATATAGGAAAGCCCTACATCATACAAGGTCTCGATCTTTCTCCGGATCGACGGTACATTCTCAAAAAATGTCAGTGCTTCTTCCACAGTCATATTCAATACATCATAAATGCTCTTGCCCTTATACTTCACTTCCAGAGTCTCACGATTGTAGCGTTTACCCTTGCAGACTTCGCAGGGCACATATACATCCGGAAGAAAATGCATCTCGATCTTGATGATTCCGTCACCGCTGCAGGCCTCGCACCGTCCGCCCTTGACATTAAAACTGAAACGGCCTTTCTTGTAGCCCTTTGCCTTGGCATCTGCGGTGGCTGCAAAAAGATCACGGATTTGGTCAAAAACTCCGGTATATGTGGCAGGATTGGAACGGGGAGTTCTTCCGATCGGGGACTGGTCGATATTGATCACCTTATCCAGCTGATCGATACCCAGGATGTCATCATGTTTCCCGGGAATCACTCTGGCACGGTTCAGGTCTCTGGCAAGTCTCTTATACAAGATTTCATTGATCAGAGAACTCTTACCGGAGCCGGAAACACCTGTGATACAGGTCATCACTCCCAGAGGGATATCTACGTCGATATGCTTCAGGTTGTTCTCTGCCGCACCCTTTATATGAAGAAATCCGGTTGGTTCCTTCCTCACTTCCGGTACCGGGATCTTCAGCCTTCCGCTTAAATAAGCTCCTGTCACAGACTGCTCATTTTTCATCAGATCCTCAGCTGTCCCCATTGCGACCAGTTGTCCGCCATGTTCTCCGGCTCCGGGGCCGATATCGATGACACAGTCTGCAGCACGCATGGTATCTTCATCATGCTCCACCACGATCAGACTGTTGCCAAGATCACGGAGACGCATCAGTGCCCCCAGAAGCTTGTCATTATCTCTCTGGTGAAGCCCGATACTCGGCTCATCCAGGATATATGCAACCCCCACAAGCCCGGATCCGATCTGTGTGGCAAGACGGATCCTCTGAGCCTCTCCGCCGGAAAGGGTTCCGGTAGCTCTTCCAAGTGAAAGATACTCCAGGCCAACCTCTGCCAGAAATCCAACCCTGGCACGGATTTCCTTCAGGATCTGCCTTCCAATAAGCTCCTGCTGCTTTGAAAGCTTCAGATCGCGGAGAAAGCCCTGCAGCTTCTGTACCGGCATATTGGTCACTTCATAAATATTCTTATCCGCCACGGTCACTGCCAGGGACTCTTTCTTCAGCCTCTGTCCCTTACATGTGGTACAAGGAGTAATCCGCATAAAACTCTCGTATTCCTGCTTCATAGTCTCGGAACCGGTTTCACGGTATCTCTGCTCCACATTGCGGATCAGTCCCGGGAACGCCACATCGTAAACGCCCTCTCCCCGCTGTCCTTTATAATAAACCTTCACAGAATGACCGCCGGTACCATGGATGAGGATATCCTGGACCTTCTTCGGATACTCGCAGAAAGGTGTATCCAGAGAAAATTCATATTCCCTTGCCAGGGCATCCAGGATCGCTCTGGAAAAGCTTCCCTGCGTGGTACAGGACTGCCATCCGAGAACAGCGATAGCCCCTTCATTGATACTCAGTTTCTTATCCGGGATCATCAGATCGATATCAAATTCCATCTTATATCCAAGACCCAGACACTGGGGGCAAGCACCAAACGGATTATTAAAGGAAAAGCTCCTAGGTTCGATCTCATCAATGCTGATGCCGCAATCCGGACAGGAAAAACTCTGACTGAAATTCAGAAGCTTCCCGTCCATAGTGTCTACTACCAGCAGACCATCCGCCAGATCCAGCACGGTTTCAATGGAATCGGAAAGACGCTTCTCTATTCCCGGTTTCACAATAAGTCGATCCACAACGATCTCAATGTTATGTTTGATATTCTTATCCAGCTTGATCTCCTCAGAAAGCTCATAGAGATTTCCGTCGATCTGCACTCTCACATATCCGCTTCTTCTGGCCTGATCCAGAAGTTTAACATGGGTTCCCTTGCGGCCCCGCACTACCGGTGCAAGAAGCTGGATCTTCTGGCGTTCCGGAAGCGTCATGATCTGATCCACCATCTGATCTACCGTCTGTTTGCGGATTTCCCTTCCACATTTGGGACAGTGCGGGATTCCCACACGGGCATACAGAAGTCGGAAATAATCGTAGATCTCCGTTACCGTACCCACTGTAGAACGGGGATTCCGGTTCGTTGACTTCTGATCAATGGAGATTGCCGGCGGAAGGCCCTCGATACTCTCCACATCCGGTTTCTCCATCTGTCCCAGGAACTGCCTCGCATAGGAAGAAAGTGACTCCATATAACGTCTTTGTCCCTCTGCATAAATGGTATCAAATGCAAGAGATGACTTACCGGAGCCACTGAGTCCGGTAAGTACCACAAACTGGTCTCTGGGAATATCGACGCTAAGATTCTTAAGATTATTCTCATTGGCTCCGCGTATCCTGATAAAACGCTTCTTATCGTTTGCTTCTGCTGACATGAAAGCCTCCTACTCTGTCCGGTCATAAAAAATACTCCGGTATTCTTCTCAACAGCAGAATCTACCTCTCTTATTCCGCTGTAAAACTTCTGATTTTTTATCAGTATACTGCCAGAACATCCGTTCGTCAAGGTGAAAAAATCGACAAATTTTTCTACAGCAGAAAATCCGCCATCACTCCATTGCTCACATGGATTCCCTTTCTCGAAAGATATATCCTGTCTCCTTTTTGTTCCAGCATTCCGATCTCCAGATGTTTTTTCAGGACCTCTCCGTAAACGTTTTCCATATTTTTTCCGAAATATTCCGCAAACGCTTCCATTGAAACGCCCTCTGTCATCCGAAGCCCCAGAAACATAAACTCAGCCATCTCATCTGCCTCTGTAAGGCTTTCCATATTCTGGCGGATCTTATCCGGAAACGCACTGTTTCCAATATATTCCTTCATATCCGCAGTATTGGAAAAACGCATATGATCCAGAAGTGAAGACGCCCCAAGTCCCAGTCCCAGATAATCGATCCTCTGCCAGTATCCCTTATTATGACGGCATTCCCGTCCGCCTTTCGCATAATTGGAGATCTCGTACTGATGAAACCCATATTCCTCCAGAATCCCTGCCGTATTCTCATACATACGGTACTCCGTATCCTCATCCGGCAATTGCAGCTTTCTCTCCCCGAAAGGAGTGCCTTCCTCAATGATCAGACTGTAGGCGGAAATATGTTCCGGCGAAAGCCCTGCCACCGTGCGGAGATTTTTTTCCCAGTCTGCATAGGTCTGTTCCGGAATGGCACTCATCAGATCGATATTGATGTTGGAAAAGCCTGCATCCCTTGCCATAAAAAAGCTCTCCTGAAACTCTTCCCACGTATGGATCCTTCCAAGGATCTTTAATTCCCGATTCTGCGGGGACTGAAGTCCCAGACTCAGTCGGTTGATCCCGTGTTCCAGATATATTTGAAGTTTTTCTTTATATAAAGTCCCCGGATTTGCTTCGATGGTGATCTCAGCATCCGGGGCCACAAAAAACTTATTTCTGATCTGATCCAGCATCTCTCCAACAAGAGACGGATCCGGCACGGAAGGTGTTCCTCCGCCGATAAAAACTGTGGTGATCTCCCTTTCCGAAAAATCCGGAACAGCGGCGATCTCCCTTTCCAGAGCCTGGAAATATTCACGCTGCCTCTCTTTTCCGGCAGGTCCGGAAAGGAAATCACAGTAATCACATTTTTTCACACAAAACGGAATATGGATATAGAGCTCCAGCGGTTTTTTCGCCTCATTCTCCATCCATGGCTCCTTCCTCTCCACCACTACCTGATGTATCATTATCCTCATCGGAGCTTGTATCTTCACCGGCACTATCCGCATTATCCGTGCTTCCATCCGAAGCAGCCGGTGTCGGTGTCACGCCATCGATCCCCAATGCCTCACTGCCGTTTTCTGCCAGGTACTCATTGACCATTGTCAGATTTCCATTGCTCGTCACTGCATCCGGATCTACGGTTTTCGGATCAGGAGTGGCAGTCGGTTCCGGCGCTGTACTGATTTTGATCACACTTTCCTCTTCTGCATTTTTCTTCTTTGAACCACATCCGGTAAGCAGAGCTCCTGTTATAGCCAGAAGTCCTGCTGCCAGAAACAGTTTTTTTATATTTTTTTTCAAAAAGTCATCTCCTATTTATCATCCAGCTTCAGGACACTCATAAATGCCTTCTGCGGGATCTCCACGTTACCTACCTGACGCATACGTTTCTTACCTTCCTTCTGTTTTTCCAGAAGCTTCTTCTTACGGGAGATATCTCCACCGTAACACTTGGCAAGTACGTCTTTACGCATGGCTCTTACCGTCTCTCTGGCAATGACCTTGCTTCCGATAGCTGCCTGGATCGGGATCTCAAAGAGCTGTCTCGGGATCTCGTCTTTCAGCTTCTCACACATCTTTCTTCCACGCTCGTAAGCAGTATCTGCATGCACGATAAAGGAAAGAGCATCCACTTCTTCTTTATTCACAAGGATATCCAGCTTTACAAGCTCACTTCTCTCATATCCGTCCAGTTCGTAATCCAGGGATGCATAACCTCTGGAACGTGATTTCAGTGCATCAAAGAAATCATAAATGATCTCGTTCAGCGGCAGTCTGTATTTCAGGAGTGCACGGGTTTCTTCCATATATTCCATGCCTTCATACTGACCACGTCTCTCCTGGCAGAGATCCATGATCGCACCAATGAACTCTGTGGTTACCATGATCTCCGCCTTCACCATAGGCTCTTCCATGTATTCGATCTCTGAAGGATCCGGAAGGTTGGTGGGATTGGTCAGCTCGATGATCTCACCATTGGTTTTATAGACCTTATAGATAACACTCGGTGCTGTAGTTACAAGATCCAGGTTATACTCTCTCTCCAGACGCTCCTGGATGATCTCCAGATGAAGAAGTCCCAGGAAGCCGCAGCGGAAACCAAATCCAAGGGCGACCGATGTCTCCGGTTCATAATAAAGGGAAGCATCGTTGAGCTGAAGCTTCTCCAGCGCGTCACGGAGATCACCGTACTTGGCACCATCTGCCGGATAAAGGCCACAATAAACCATAGGGTTTACCTTCTTATATCCCGGAAGTGCCTCTGCACAGGGGTTGTCCGCATCCGTTACCGTATCACCCACGCGGGTATCACGGACATTCTTGATGCTAGCTGTGATATATCCGACCATACCTGCTGTCAGCTCGTCACACGGGATAAACTGACCCGCTCCAAAATATCCAACCTCCACAACCTCCGTGGTGAATCCGGTCGCCATCATATGGATCCTCGTGCCCTTTTTCACACGTCCGTCCTTCACTCTGCAAAATACGATAACGCCCTTATAAGGATCATAAACAGAGTCAAAGATCAGAGCCTTCAGAGGTGCATCCACATCCCCCACCGGCGCCGGGACCTTATTGACGATCTGCTCCAGAACCTGGTCTACATTCAGTCCTGTTTTTGCGGAAATCTGCGGTGCATCCTGCGCTTCAATTCCGATCACATCCTCGATCTCATTGATAACACGCTCCGGATCCGCACTTGGAAGGTCGATCTTGTTGATCACCGGAACCACATCCAGATCATGGTCCAGTGCCATATATACATTGGCAAGTGTCTGAGCTTCGATTCCCTGTGCTGCATCCACAACAAGGATCGCTCCGTCACAGGCAGCAAGGCTTCGGGAAACTTCATAGTTAAAGTCCACATGTCCCGGGGTATCGATCAGGTTAAAAATATACTCATTTCCGTCCTTGGCTTTGTATACAATACGAACCGCCTGGGATTTGATGGTGATCCCTCGTTCTCTCTCAAGGTCCATGTTATCCAGAACCTGGGCCTGCATTTCCCTCTCGGTAAGAAGTCCCGTCATCTCGATGATACGGTCCGCAAGTGTTGACTTGCCATGGTCGATATGTGCAATGATACAAAAATTCCGAATTTTACTCTGGTCTATCATTCAGGAAGTCCTCCTTAAATTTCTCTCGTATAAAGCGTTCAGAACGCATATTTTTCCATACTGTTCTTTATCATATCATATTTCAGCCTTCTTTGTCACTGCCTTTCAGAACTCTGTTTAAGATATCTGCAAATGGTTCCATGGCATTTCGGACTTCCTCTACGGTATTTGTCTGTGCTCCGGCCTCCAGAAGCAGGGCCCGTGGCTTAAGATGCAGATTATAGCGAAGACCTGCCAGATAGATCCCCCGGTAAAGATCGGGGTAATACTGTGCCGCCTGATATTCCAGCTGAAAGGAAAATGCCAGATTCTCTTCTATGTAAGGATTGGGCAGATAACTCACTGCCCCCTGACTGACTGTATAGCTTAATCCATTATAAAAAAGCAGCTGAGCAGTAGGTTTTCCATTCACCTGCGTTACCAGATGACGCTCATCCGGCACACCATCTCTGTGAAGATCGATCACAACTTCAATGGTGGGATTTTCTTCCAGCACTTTTTCTATGGATGCCCTGGCATAATCATAAGCCTTGCTCCTGTCCAGTGTTCCTCCCATCATATCAAAGGCATCTGTTATATGAATGACCTGGTATCCATATGTTTTTTCCAGAAGTTCAGTAAGATGATCTCCCACTCCCACGATGGTGTCCTCAGTCTGTCCTTCCCTTGAATCTGCAAAAGCCTCCTGGGAATGGGTATGATAAATCAGGATCTGGGGTACCGATGAATCCTTTTTAACGGACAGATCCTCCTTCAGAAAACGGGGCGCACTGATCTGCTGCGCATTCGTTTCCGTATTGGAATCCAATATAAAAAACTGATTCATCACATAGTCAAAATCTGCCAGTTTCGCCTGAGACAAGTCAATCTGCGGATGTGGCAGTGCCACAGTCTCCTGTTCCTTCGCAGTATTTTCACCGGATTGGTTCTCCTCTGACGGAGGAGTCTCCGGTTCTGTGTTCCCCGGCTCCGTAGCTTCCTGTTCTGAACCTCCCGGCTCTGTAATTTCTGGCTCTGCAACTTCCTGTTCTGCATTTCCCTTAACAGTCTCCTTTTCATTTTTTTTGCCGTCAGGAGATTTTTTCCCTGCCATTTCTGCCTCTTCCGCTTCTTTCTTTTGGATTTCTTTTTTCTTTTGAAGCTCTTCTTTCTTCTGAAGGGCTTCTTTCTTTTCCACTTCTTCCGCCTCGGCCATCAACAGCGTCTCCTGCTCTTTTCGGTTCTCTGCTTCCACTTCTTCACCCAGATGCTCTGCGTTTTTTTCCTGCAAAAGCATCTCTGTTTCCCGGTCTCTGCCATTTTCCTTCTGCAGAGCTTTCTTTTCCAGAAAGCAATACAGCGGCAGCTGTCTGTAGATCTCACCATGCCTGAAAAAATCTCCCGGAAGGACAGCCACCACACCCAGGAAGATCAGGCTCAAAACCACGCAGAAAGCCCTCTGGATATTCGTCACCAACGATCACCTCTTATGGTATTTTATGACCTGTCCTCTTCGATTAGACTATCGGAAAAAGCCAGATTCAGTCCCTCGGAAATGGTAAAGCTTAAATATCGTACCGTTTCATCCACATCCTTTGGTGTTACAAACATGGTGTAAAGCTTCGGCGAGATCATTTCTTCCAGAAACTCCTTCTGCTCATCCTCCTCCAGTGCCTCCAGAAGCTCTGCCATGGAATCATGGACAATAGTAGCCGCATCCACCACAGTCGGAACACCGATCCCGATCACACGGACCGAAAGATTTTCTTCATTCAGGCCTTCCCTGTGATTCCCCACGCCGGAGCCCGGACTGATCCCGGTATCCGTGATCTGGATCGTCCGGTTAAGTCTTGTCGTACTTCTGGCCGCCAGCGCATCTACGGCGATCACCAAATCCGGCTTTGTCTCCGAAACAACACCCCGAACAATTTCCAGGGTTTCCATTCCGGTCTGTGCCATCACACCCGGAACGATCCCGCTGATCTGATGCATTTTCATATGTTCATTGCTCTTCAGCCCATATTCCCGGATCACATGCCTTGTCATATGAAGATTGGAAACTGCACGGGGGCCAAGGGAATCCGCAGTGATCTCCTGATTTCCAAGGCCTACCACCAGGATCGACTGCTGCCGTCCGAGATCGATCAGCTCCCTCAAATGATGTGCCACTTCTTCCGAGATCTCCCTGTGATAATCCTCATCCGGAACGGAAAGATCCGGTGCCTCAATGGTAATATAGGTTCCCTGTGGTTTTCCCATGGTCCTGGCTCCGTTTTCCGTTGTGATCCGCACTACGGTAGTCCGAACATCCTTTTCCTCGTCGTATCTTTCCCTGATCTCTACTCCACGTACTTCTACGTTTTCCGCCTGAAAGCGTTCCGTTGCTTCCAGCGCCAGGTCTGTTCTGATTCTGCTCCTTCCAGCCATACTCTCATCCTCTTTTTCTGTAAGATTGCAAAGACTTTTTCGCTGCTGCCTGCAGCTTTTCCGGTGTTTTCCCTTTTACTATTTCCCCTTTTGCCATAAATATGTATCTTTTTACCTTTTTCCCACAGCATCTGGTAGTTTTTGCATATTTTTTTTGAATTTTTGCGAAAAACATCTTGACATTCCTGTGCACGTATAATAATATATATAAGCATGTTTCATAGGAGCGCCCGTGTCTGTTCCTGTGAATGTAATTTAATATTATATTTTTAAGGAATCGGAGGTGTACGAATTGGCTAACATTAAATCCGCAAAGAAGAGAATCTTAGTTAACAGCACTAAGGCTGCAAGAAACAAAGCAATCCGTTCTGCAGTTAAGACTTCCATCAAGAAAGTTGAGACAGCAGTTGAGAATAAGGATAAGGCAGCTGCAGAGGTTGCTCTTAAGGATGCAATCTCCACAATCAGCAAAGCTACATCCAAGGGCGTTTATCACAAAAATAACTGCGCCAGAAAAATTTCCCGTCTTTCCAAAGCTGTCAACAGCATTGCGTAATAGACCACGGAATATTTTAGTTATAAGCTTATAAGTAAAAGGAAAGACAGTCGAACCGTCAGCGACTGTCTTTTTTGTATATAGATTTCTGTTTTGTATATAGCTTTCTGTATTGACCAAAAGGAGTTTTTTTATGATATCTCATCCCTTTCCCTACCGCATTATCCGCAGTAGCCGGAAAACCCTGGCGATCCAGGTCAGCGTTTCCGGTCAGGTGACTGTCCGTGCTCCGCACACAATGCCAGATTCCACCATCCAGCGTTTTCTCTCCCAGAAAGAAAGCTGGATCCTGAAGCACCTCTCCCACTCTGCCTCCAGGCCGGCACAGCCCCAGGCTGAAAACCCGCCTCTTTCGGAATTCCGCCGCAGTTATTATATGGAATCCGCCAGAAAAATATTCAAAAGAAAAACCGCAGCCTACGCCAGAAAAATGGGCGTAACCTACGGCCGTATCACGATCCGGGAACAAAAAACCCGCTGGGGAAGCTGCACCAGCGAAGGAAACCTGAATTTCAACTGGCGGCTGATCTTCGCCCCGGAAAAAGTCCTGGATTATGTTGTAGTACACGAACTTTCCCACAGAAAAGAAATGAATCATTCCCCTGCCTTTTATGCAGTGGTGGCATCTGTGATGCCAGAGTATAAAGCCTGCGAAAAATGGCTCAGGGACAACGGAGCGACCCTGTGGCAGAACCCGTCTCCGTAAAACTCAGGCTCTCACTGCTCTCGCCGAGCTATACTTCACGATCAGAAGCTCCACGCTGAGCACATCTCCAAGTGTACCTGTCTTTACCGCCTCTTCCGCATCCACAAAATCCCGCACAGCATTCTCCAGCTCTTCCACAGTGTAGGATCTGGCACAGGATGCCAGATTCCGCACAACAAAAGAGGGTACTCCCAGTTTGGAAGCGATCTCGGTCTGAGAAAGACCCTCCTGTGACATTTTCTTGGTCAGGCAGATCTGACGAAACTGTTTCGCCAAAAGAAACAATATCCGCATCGGCGGTTCCCGAAGGGTCAGAAGGTCATAGTACAGATCCAGGGCCCGCTTCTGGTTCTTCTCCGTCACCGCACGCACCATATCAAAGATCTTATTGGTTGTCTGCGTGGTACAGACAGCCTGGATATCTGCAGCCGTCACAACATCTCTTCCGACCGTATAGGAGATCAGCTTTTCCAGCTCCATCCTTATATTTCCCATATCTGTTCCCGTCATGGTCAGCAGAAGCTCCACATCTCTCTGGGTGATCCTGCGGCCATTTTTTCCAAGGATCCCTGCTGCCCACCGCATAAGAGTCTTTTCATCCTGCTGTTTAAATTCCCCGATGCTGCCGCAGGCTTTTACCGCCTTGTACATACGGCTTCTTTTATCTACTTCAGACTCGCAGAACACTAGATACAGATAATCAGGCAGATCTTTCATATAATCTGCCAGTTCCTCGCATTTGTTCTTAAAGAATCCCGTATCCTCAAGAAGGACTACTCTTCGCTCTGCAAAAAAGGGCATGGTATCACAAAGACTCAAAAGCTCCCGGACATCGATCCCCTTCCCCTCATATCTGGTAAAATTCATGGTATCATCGTCCGGGTTCAGAGCCTTCACCAGATTTCTTTTATATTGTTGTTTCAGATAGGCTTCCTCACCGTAAAGGAGATATGCCTGCTTAAATTTTCCTGTTTTAATATCTTCCTGAATATTCTTCAATCTCTGTACCCCTGTCTGATTTTCTCTGTAATCCAGTTTATACGACAACTGCCGGAAATGCAACACCCAAGCAAAAATTTGACTTTCCACCGGATTCATGCTACTGTAAACAGGTACATATTCCGGCAGATCCGTTCTGTCAGCGAAATATGTGGAAGGGAGTGTTCCATTATGGAAAAAAGAAGAAACAGCAGAACAAGCAACCTGAAGAGCGCAACCACCAAGGCCAAAGCTACCGTGAAATCAACTGTAGAAAAGATTGAAAAAACACCTGCAGCTGAAAAAACCGTTAAAGCAGTCAAAAAGGCAACAGAGACTGTAGCAGCCAAGGCACCAGAAGTAGTAGAAGAAGTTAAGAACACTGTAAAAAATCATAAGATCAGCGGCATCACACTTGAAATTTTTGAGACATCCATCACAGTTGCCGACCTTGAGGCAGCTGTTAAGAAAGATGCAGAAGCAAAGGGCCTGAAAGGCAAAGAGCTCCACATCTATGTAAATGCAGAAGAAAGAGCAGCTTACTACACTGCTGACGGAACGGGTTCCGACGATTACAGGATCGATCTGACCACTCTGTAAGCTCCGGCGGATCTGTTCCGCGATCGCTTATATGCCGGTCTGTCTGTGACATTCCGGAAACGCAAAAAAGCCATGCACAGGACATTTTCATCCGGTCCCGCTGCATGACTTTTCTTTTTTATCTTTTACTGGATCTTTTTGATCCAGTCTCTGGAGCAGCCTACTGCAGCTCTCCAGCCTTTTACCATGGCATTTCGCTTCTCATCATCGATCTCCGTGCGGAAAATACGTTCCACATCACGGCTTTCCAGTACTGCCTCCTTGCTTTCCCAGAATCCCACAGCAAGACCTGCAAGATATGCGGCACCAAGAGCAGTTGTCTCAATACATTCCGGACGTTCTACAGCCACATTACTGATATTGGCCTGGATCTGCAGGAGAAGATTGTTTGCACTTGCTCCGCCGTCTACACGAAGAACTGCAAGGTCACTTCCTGCATCTTCCTTCATAACCTCCAGCACATCATTGACCTGATATGCAAGTGATTCCAAAGTCGCACGCACAATATGATACTTATTTACACCACGGGTCAATCCCACGATCGTGCCACGGGCATACTGATCCCAGTAAGGAGCTCCAAGTCCTGTAAATGCAGGCACGACGTAGCAGCCGTTTGCATCCGGTACCTTTCCCGCAAAATACTCGGTATCCGATGCGGAATCCACCAGATGAAGCTCATCACGAAGCCACTGGATCGCAGCACCAGCCACAAATACGGATCCCTCCAGAACATAAGTGATCTCTCCGTTAAGTCCCCATCCGATGGTTGTAACCAGCCCGTTATTGGAAAATACCGGTTTATCTCCTGCATTCATCAGAAGAAAGCCACCGGTTCCATATGTATTCTTGGTTTCACCTTTCTCAAAGCAGGCCTGTCCGAACAGCGCCGCCTGCTGGTCCCCGGCAGCACCGGCTACCGGGATCCTTCCACCGAAAAAGGACGGATCTGTCTCACCATAAATCTCACTGGACTCTTTTACCTGCGGGAGCATGCATTTCGGAATATCAAGCTCCTCCAGGATCTCATCATCCCACTCCAGTGTATTGATGTTGAACATCATGGTTCTGGACGCATTGGAATAATCTGTTACATGAACAGCTCCCTTGGTCAGCTTCCAGATCAGCCAGGTCTCCACGGTACCAAACAGAAGCTCACCCTTCTCTGCTCTTTCGCGGGCACCCTCCACATTATCCAGGATCCATTTTACCTTGGTGGCAGAAAAATACGCATCAATAACAAGTCCTGTTTTCTGACGGAATTTTTCTTCCAGTCCCTTTGCTTTCAGGCTGTCGCAGTATTCTGAGGTTCTCCTGCACTGCCATACGATGGCATGATAAACCGGCTGTCCCGTATTCTTATCCCAGACAATGGTGGTCTCTCTCTGATTGGTGATACCGATCGCTGCAATATCCTCTGCCGTTGCCTCAATCTGGTTCATAGCCTCTCTGGCAACAGAAAGCTGTGTGGACCAGATCTCACCTGCATCATGCTCTACCCATCCCGGTTTTGGAAAATGCTGGATAAACTCCTTCTGTGCCACACTGCGGATCCTTCCGCTTTCATCAAAAAGAATACAGCGGTTACTGGTCGTTCCGGAATCCAGCGCCATAACATATTTTGCCATATAAAAATCCTCCAATACATTTCTTGGCTGCGGCTCAATGCCTCTGCAGCCTCATAATTCCCATACCTTCTGATTTGTAGTGGAAACCGCTGCTGCCCCCGCACCCAGGGCTCCCATCACGTCCTCCTTATCGGAGATCAAACCGCCTGCGATCACAGGCACCTTGCTTGTTTTACATATCTGTTTAAGAATCTTCGGCATCAGCCCCGGCAGAACCTCTACCACATCCGGCAGCTGCTCATGCTGATTTCCCAGATTCTCAATGTTCTTGATCGCCATGGAATCAATAAGGAAAAAACGCAGAACTGTATACATTCCAAGCTTCTTCGCCCTGTTGATCATGGATGCTTTTGTTGAAATGATCCCATCTGCATGGATATTTTTACAAATATAATCCACAGAAACCTCTTTTGAGCTTAAACCTGTGATCAGGTCTATATGTGCCATCGCGATCTTCCCCGCCTGGTGGATCCGCTCCACAATTCCCCCAATAGAACGGATATCTCCATACAGGATAAAGATCACGGTAAGCTCCTCCCTGCCCAAACAGTTCTGAAGCCCCTGCTCATCCTTTACAGCCGCTATGATCGGGTTCGCCTCGATCGCGTCCAGAAATTCTTTGTTCATCTTCTCTCTTCCTCCGCAATGTTCACACAATATCATTTTATCTCCGCGCATTATTTGAAGATATTATTCTTATTGTATCAGTTTATTGCTTCAAAGACCAGACGCATTTGCCAAATATATCTGTTTTATTTCCGGCTGTATTACAATTCTCAGACAATCTTCTTCTCTGGTAAAAGAAGGGAAGCCCCTATGGACTTCCCTTCTGCAGATACATTATTTCTCAAACGGGAATTTGAACTGTGTAAGTCCGAATTCATCGCGAAGTCCGATAAACTCTTTCTGAACTGCCTCTGTCACCGGAACTCCCTTATCCTTACGATACATCCATACATCATATTCCTTCTCGCCTGCTGTGTAGATACGTTCCTGTCCAGGAGCCTTCTCGGAGCCTCTCAGGTCTCTCAGGATATCACCGCATGTTTTCTTGAATGCCTCTGCACCCATAAATGCCTCTGTGTCGATAGCAATAAAGAAATGTCCAAGATGATATGGACGGATCTTTCCTTCCTCATCCTTACCATCCAGAGCTTTCAGGAAGAGACCGGACTGAAGAGCAGCGGAAAGGATCTCAACAACCGTAGAGTATCCGTATCCCTTATATCCTCCGGTTGTCTCACCAAATCCACCGAGAGGAGCAAGTGCTGCCTGCTGGCTTCTGATCTTCTTAAGGATCTCTGCACTATCTGTAAGCTCCTCTCCTTCTCTGGAAATAACAAGACCCTTAGGAGTATCATGGTTGATACGTGCGTAGTATTCGATCTTGCCATTCTGGATAACAGATGTTGCACAGTCCAGTGTAAACGGGAACGGCTCATCTGTAGGCATACTAAATGTTAATGGGTTGGTTCCAAGCATATTCTCAACACCAAATGTCGGTGCAACAGATGGTCTTGCGTTAGTACCGCTGATACCGATCATATTCTCCTTTGCTGCGAGACCTGTCCAGTAGCCTGCGATTCCATAATGGGAAGAGTTACGGACTGCAACCATACCCATGCCGTATTTATGTGCTTTTTCGATACACATGTCCATAGCCTTCTTGCTGGCTACCATTCCCATACCATCGTTAGCATCAAGAACTGCAGTTGTCGGTGTCTCTTTAAGAATATCGATCTTTGTTACAGGATTTAAGATTCCGGATTTGATACGGTCGATATAGATCGGTTTAAAGCGGTTGCAGCCATGGCTCTCGATTCCACGTCTGTCACTTTCCAGAAGTACATCAGCGCAAAGTCTTGCATCCTCCGTCGGAACTCCCATTTTCTCAAATACTGCAGTCATAAAATCGTCTGCAAGCTGCCAGGAAATAAAAGGTCTTGTTTCTTTCTCCATTGTAAAACTCCTCCATATACATTATTATAGTTTTTTTATTTTGCTTATATAGATCTGCAGCAGGACCCCCTCCTGCCGGAGATTTCAAATTTAGCCTGCCTCCTGTATGTGCCTCACAGAAAGCGCCTTTACATCGCAGTTTCAATCCTCGTCTGCCACTGCTCTTCCTCTGTCCGGATAATTGGTAATGATGGAGTTTACTCCCCATTTCTTCATCCTTCTCATATCCTCTTCCTCGTTTACAGTCCAGACATTCACCCCGATCCCATTCTGGGAACAGCTGCGTACATGTTCTTCCTTCAGGTATTCCAGATTCGGATGATAATACTGCACATCACAGGTTCTTGCATAAACCCCTGCATTATCCACATATTTCTCTACCAGAAAGCCTCCTGCAATAGTCTCATCACTCTGTCTGCACAATACAATGGATGCGTTATTGAAAGAGGAAAGGATGATCCGATCCTCCAGACCATATTCGCAGATCATATCAATGACCTTCTCTTCCATACCACCATAATAATAAACACTGTTCTTCAGCTCGATGTTTGTAATCAGATCTTCCTCCTCTGCCATCCACTCCAAATACTCTCTCAGAGTCGGAATCTGAAGCCTGCCGAATTTTCCGGCAAACTTATCCGGATAACTGCAATCCAGTTTACACAGCTCAGCATATGTAAGATCATAGATATACCCGTTTCCATCTGTGGTACGATCAACCTTCTCATCGTGCATGATCACCGGAACCAGATCCTTGGTCAGCTGCACATCAAGCTCGATCCCCTCGCAACCAGCCTCCACTGCCTTCTGAAACGCCAGCATTGTATTCTCCGGATATTCTCCGCTGAAACCACGATGTCCAAATACTTTCATTCTAATCATCCTCCATTCAATGCATTACATCGTTGTGAGCATTTTTGCCAATTCATATTTCTGATTATATCATAGCTTTTATTTATTTTCAACATTTTTTATCGACTTTTGTGCATTTTTTTGTTATTTTTTAATTAATTATTCTTTTAAGTGCTAATATCTTTTGTGCATTTTGTACATTTTATTTCATGGCAAACAAAGCGATAAAAAAGCCTTTTCAGGTTTATTTTATTCGCTTTGTCTGCCAGAGGGCTGACATATTATAAGCATACAGATCGCCATATATATCCTTTGCAGATCACTGTATGATCTGCTTCACATTTCCTGTAGCCACGATATCCACACCTGTACCTGCTGCATTCTCCAGGATCACGTCCCCAATCTGAACCGGCGCTTCCACACATACATCCCGCAGCGCATCCACACAGTCAAAAATCTTTCCTTTCGGAATATCCTGTGCTGTCTTTACTGACACCACCGGCATGCTTCCATTCTTCACACGCACGGTCGTTGTCACGATCCTGGTCGGATCTGTCACTTCCTTCACTGCATATTCCGCACCTTTTTTACAGGTATTTCCTGTGACGGAAATGATTTCTTTTCCATTCATTTCCACCAGAAGGGCGCATCCCATAGGACATCCGATACAAGTAAGATTCCTTTTTTCCATTTTCATCACTCCTCCACCTGGATCACAAGTTCATGTTTATCCTGTTTCTGTTTTCCTTCCAGAATGGAAAGAAGCTGCTCTTTTTTCAATTTGATCTGTTCCATCTCTCCGGGTGCTGCCACCTGTTTTTTTCTGGAAAAGATCCGTTCTCCATCCAGATATGCACGGATGTAACAATTTTTATATACATTTCCCACACGGAAGCGGACCAGCTGCTCCTCCGCCATATGACCGGTACGGATCTCAGACGGCACTGTATAGCGGACTCCGTTTTGGGGCGAAAGTGTGATCTTCATCTCTTCCGGTATTTTATCCTCTCCATTGTTGTTTATATAAAGAGCCGCATTTCTTCCTGCATTGCCGGCTTCCTCCGAAACAAAATCCACCAGATCGTGAACATGAAGAACATTTCCGCAGGCAAAAATACCTTCTACATTTGTCTCCAAACTTTCGTTTACCACCGGTCCGGAAGTCACATTGCTCAGCTTCACACCTGCCTGTCCGGAAAGCTCATTCTCCGGGATCAGACCAACAGAAAGAAGAAGCGTATCGCATTCAAAAAATTCCTCTGTACCAGGAATCGGGCGTCTGTTTTCGTCTACCTCTGCAAGAGTGATTCCTTCCACACGCTCTTTTCCTTTTATGTCAACCACTGTATGGCTAAGCTTCAACGGGATACCAAAGTCATCCAAGCACTGCACGATATTTCGCTTCAGGCCTCCGGAATATGGCATCAGCTCTGCTACAGCCTTAACCTCCGCACCTTCCAAAGTCATACGTCTGGCCATGATCAGTCCGATATCACCGGATCCCAGGATCACTACCTTTTTTCCCGGCATAAAGCCTTCCATGTTTACAAGACGCTGTGCTGTTCCTGCAGAATAAATGCCTGCCGGACGATATCCCGGAATGTTCAGTGCGCCTCGCGGTCTCTCTCTGCAGCCCATGGCAAGGATCACAGCTTTTGCCCGGATCTGATACATTCCCTCCTGGCGGCTCATGGCAGTGATCACCTTATCCTGGCTGATATCCATGACCATGGTGTTCAGCCGGTACTCGATCTGCTGCTCTTTTACCATCCGGATAAAACGTGCCGCATATTCCGGTCCTGTCAGCTCCTCCTGAAATGTATGAAGGCCAAATCCATTATGGATACACTGATTCAGGATCCCGCCCAGTTCCTTATCACGTTCCAGGATCAGGATACTCTCTGCTCCCTCTTTCTTTGCAGCCAGGGCTGCTGCCAGTCCTGCAGGGCCTCCGCCTATGATCACGATATCTCTCTTCACCATAATCTTATCATTCATGGTTCTCGCCCTCCTCTGCAATTTTCTTGTTGATTCCTTCGATCAGTCTGGAAGCTCCGCCTGTTTTTGTGATCTCCTCCATGGAAATGCCAAGCTCTCGGCTGAGGATTTCCATTGTTCTGGGAGAGCAGAAGCCTGACTGACATCTTCCCATTCCTGCTCTTGTACGGCGTTTTACTCCGTCCAGGGATTTCGCTCCAAGCGGTCTTCGGATCGCATCCAGGATCTCTCCCTCAGAGATCATCTCGCATCTGCAGATGATATTTCCATATTCCGGTGATCTTTTGATCAGCTCATTTCTTTCTTCCAGAGAAAGCTCTGACGGATCCAGGATCCCTTTTCTCACCGGATCAAAATCCGGATTTATTTCCGGATGTAATTTTTCTTTTACGATGTCAGCAACCATACAGCCAATGGCCGGTGAGCTGGTAAGTCCCGGAGATGCGATTCCTGCACAATCGATAAATCCTGGAGCATCCTCCACCTCTTCGATCACAAAATCCATACCGTCCTCGATAGCTCGAAGCCCTGCAAAGCTTGTGATCACCTTCCGCAGTGGAATATCCTTTACTGTTTTCCGGGATTTGACACTTACTTCCTCCATCCCCTCTGAGGTAGTCGCTGTTTCCTCCCGATCCTCCAGATCCGTAGCTGTAGGCCCGATCAGAAGATTACCGTGAACAGTCTGTGTTACCAGAACTCCTTTTCCGTTCTTATTTGGAAGTGCAAAGATCGTATGATTCACATGTGTTCCTGCACTTTTATCAAGAAGCATATACTCACCCTTACGAGGAGTGATATGCAGTTTTTTCTCACTTACCATATTATGAAAAACATCCGCATAGACACCGGCAGCATTGACGATACAGCCTGTCTCAAAATCACCCTTTGAGGTTTCCACAACAAAACCTTTTTCCTGTTTTCGGATGTTCTTTACTTCTGTGTCAAATTTAAATTCCACACCATTGTTATATGCATTCTCTGCCATTGCAATGTTCAGCTCAAAGGGACAGACAATTCCGGCTGTCGGTGCATACAGCGCTGCCAGCACCTGATCAGACAGATTCGGCTCCATGGCAAGTGCCTCTTCTCTGTCAAGGATCCTCAGTCCCTCTACTCCGTTTTTCAGTCCTCTTTCACGCAGCTTATGCAGCATGGCGATTCCATTCTCAGTCGTACAGACAGTCAATGAACCCGTCTGTTTAAAAGGAAAATCCAGTTCCTTCGAAAGCTGTCCCATCATATTGCTGCCCTTCACATTCAGTTCCGCCATAAGGCTTCCCGGTTCTGCATCATAACCGGAATGAGCGATTCCGCTGTTTGCCTTGGAAGTTCCACAGCATACATCCTCTTCTCGCTCCAGAACGCAGATTTTCAGCCGATATCTTGAAAGCTCTCTCGCCGCTGCCGCTCCGGAAACTCCTGCTCCGATAATGATCACATCATACATAGATCTGTTTCTCCTTTCCTGTTTGCGGATCTTCTGAACTGTCCCCGGCTTTCTCTGCGCCGGAAACAGCAGAATATCCGTTGCAACACAAGCATTGCCGTCCGCAGGTATATATTCTGCGAGGAGTACTGCTTACGAACAGCAATCTTTCAAGTGAATATGCCATTATTTTTATGCCGTAACCCTTTGTAACCCTTGTAATCCTTTTGAAACATTAACATTTGCGCATAAAAATAGCCGGCATAAAAACACACTTATCCATGTGTCTTCATGCCGGTCTCTGTTCTCAATGGCATTCTCTGTATTCAGCAAGCTGAATCAGATTCCTTCTTCACTTTGTATTCATTGTATCAGACTATTCTTCATATTTCAAGTGCATTTTTCGTAAAATACATCGTTTTTTCTTTAACATGCTCTTAACTTTCTCAAAAACATGATAAGTTTCATTGTATTCCCGATTCCCGATCATATTTCCTCCACAGAAATAACTCCTTCCTGCTGTCTTACCTCACGAAATACAGTATGGCGTGCTTTCCATTTGGCAGCCTCCATTGTTGCCTGGATCACCACACTCTGTGTTTTGGATCTCTTTTTGATGATAACTACGTTGGAGATCATGATGTCCTCTTCCCGGAGCTTCTTTATGACCATACTCATCTTGTCTTCATTTTCAAACTCCATATATACGTCATAGGTATTGGAATGCTCTTCCACATAAACCTCTATATATTTCGCATATTTGAACACCAGAATAAGCCCCAGCGTGGTAAAGATCGCACCGCTGTAAAAGCCGATTCCCACAGCAAGTCCGATACACGCAGAAGTCCAAAGACTGGCTGCTGTCGTAAGACCGGATACATGTCTCTGTCCGGTCACAATGATAGTTCCCACTCCAAGAAAACCAATCCCGCTGACAACCTGTGCGCCAAGTCGTGCAGTATCTCCGATTCCTGCCCCATTAGAATATACATGGATAAAATCGCCCGTCATCATAACCAAAGTTGCCCCCATACAGACGATCATATGTGTTTTTACACCTGCCACACGCTTCTTCATTCCACGATCAATACCGATCAGACATCCAAGAAACATCGCAAGAATCAGCCGAAACAGCGTCGATCCCATATTTAAAGTGTGCAAATAATCCGATATTGCATTACATGCTCCGAGAATTCCGCCCATAAATTTGCTCCTTTCCTGTTGTAACATTATTTTCTGCCGGTGATAACGCCAATAGCGCATCACTTCATTTTGCCTTGCACGAACGCCGCAGGCCACACTCACTCCATTCGAAAGCTGTCTAGTCAGCCGGACTCACTCCGTCCGTCTCACTACGCAGTTTTTCATATGATCCTATACCCCGGATATACATGATCTGTAGTCTCACAGCATGTAAAACAGCAGGGATACCGGCGCCCAGCGGCGGTATCCCTATCTGTTGCTCTATCTACTGATCAGAGGGCATTCTGATTATTTAATAGACTCGTTATAGTTCTCGATCGCTTTGTTTACAGAAGCTGCAAGCTGATCAACAGCGTCCTGAGTTGTAAGCTTGCCATCATATACCTGCGGCATGATCTCGTTGAATGTAAGACGGGCTTCTGTCTGTACACCTGAGAGAACACCTGCTGTATTGCAGTTTACAGGAGAATCCTTCAGCTGGTTGATAGCTGTCTCGAAGTTCGGGTTTTCTTTGAGGTAAGCCTTCATATCCTCTGTCTCATAAGCTTTCTCGTTGATCGCAAAGTATCCTGTACCCATGGACCATTTAGCCTGTACATCAGGAGTTGTGATGTACTCGATGAATTTCCATGCTGCATCTTCGTTAGCTTCGTTGCCTGTATCTGTAAGCCACAGGGATCCACCACCGATGATAACACCGCCTTCATCATTCTGCTCGATTCTCGGAAGATATCCTGTACCAACTTCGAACGGAGAAGAATCAACTGCATTTTTCAGGATAGCAGTAGACTCGATGATCATACCAACCTGTCCGGAGAAGAATGCTGTCTGAGTATCTGCTGTTGTTGTTCCGTAATCTTCGAAATATCCGGAATCATACAGCTTTTTCCACATATCAAATACTTTCAGGCCGCCGCCGTTGGAATCAAAATCAACAGCTGTAACTGCCTCTTTACGTCCATTGTCATTGTTTCCGTATGTTACACCAAGTCCTGCAAGCTGCTGCTCAAAGAACCATCCGTAAATAGCCTGTGAATAACCAACCGGAGCTGCTCCGCTCTCTACGATCTTCTTGGCATCCTCAAGAACCTCATCATAAGTTGTTGGCGGAGTTTCAGGATCAAGTCCTGCTGCCTCAAATACGTCTTTGTTGTAATACAGCATAGGTGTGGATACGTTAAATGGCATTGCATACTGCTTGCCGTCTACGGTATAGTAGCTGCTGATAACCTCCATAACAGAGCTCTTATCATAGCCTGTGCTCTCAAATTTGTCTTCTACAGGAATGACAGCACCACTGTCATACATGAACTTTGTTCCTACGTCATACATCTGGCAGACATCCGGAAGACCGGAGTCACTCTGCATAGCAGCTTTCAGTTTTGTGATGGTATCATCATAGGTTCCCTGATACTCAGCTTTAATCTCAATCTCATCCTGGGATGCGTTGAAATCATCCACGATCTGCTGAAGCACCTCACCGTTTGTGCCGCCCATTGCATGCCAGAATGTAAGTGTTGTTTTCTCAGCTGCACTTACTGAGCACGGAGCTGCCAGAGATGCAGCCATGATTCCTCCTAAAAGAATCGCCATCCATTTTTTGTTGTTCATATAGAAACCCTCCTTTTATAATGGTCCGACCCGCCCCAATACAGGTCGGACAAATTAACATTTTTGCTACTTGCTCTTATGTGATTGGATCAACCCTTAACAGCACCTGCTGTCAGACCACTGATCATCTGCTTCTGACCAATGATAAATACAAGGATCGACGGAATCAGGATAACCATAGCGCCAGCCATAACCGGTCGGAAGTCTGTTGCCTCAGCCCCCTGAAGCATACCAAGACCGATCTGAACCGTTCTCATATTTACACTGTCTGTTACAAGCAGTGGCCACAGATAGTAGTTCCAGCTCTGAAGGAATACATAGATGATCAGAGCACCCAGTGATGGTTTGATAAGCGGAACACCGATGGTATATAAGAACTTGAAATTTGTACATCCGTCAATCTCTGCCGCCTCATGGATCTCCTTCGGCAGTGTCAGGAATGCCTGACGCATGTTGAATACCGCAAAAGCTGCTGCTGCATTAGGAAGGATCAGCGCTGCGTATGTATTACGGATACCCCAGTCAGCAATAGTCAGGTAGTTTGCGATGATGATCGCCTGGCTCGGGATCATCATGGTTGCCAGCATAATATAGAACAGGACCTTTTTGCCTTTGAACTCCATCATTGCAAAAGCATATGCTGCAAGAGCACCTGTAACGACCTGAGCAAATGTGATAACACCGGATACGATCAGTGAGTTCTTAATGAAGGTAAAGAACGGTGCAAGCTGAAATGCTCTTGTGTAGTTCTCGATAGTCAGATGGGACGGCCAGAACTTTCCGCCGTAGATCTCCTTCAGATCCATCATACTAACATTGAAACAGTAGATAACAGGAACAATAATAATAATTGCAAAAATAATATTCAGCGCATACATCGCCACTTTTACATATGGTTTTTCTTTCATCAGTAGGTCACCTTCTTTTCCAGTCTAAACTGCAGTGCAGTCAGGATGATCAAAATAACAAACAGAATTACGGATTCTGAACAGGCCACACCGAAACGGCTGTTGATAAATGCCTCCTGGTAAATCTCATACACGATAACGTTGGTACTCTCTGCCGGTCCGCCCTGGGTCATCATCTTGAACTCTGCGTATGCCTGTACGGAGTTGATGACATTGATGATGAGAAGGAAGAACAGTGTCGGAGAGATTGACGGAATCGTTACATGACGGTGCTTCTGGAAGAAATTCGCTCCATCCAGGGCAACGCTCTCATAAAGCTCAGCCGGTACACTCTGGATCGCTGCAGTAAGGTAAATGAAATTCATACCGATCGCCATCCATACACTAACGATCGTAACTGCGATCAGTGCATATTTCTTATCTGTCAGCCATCCGATATGAGTTCCGAGAGCCCTGTTCAGGATACCCAGAGAGCTGTGGAAAATAAACATGAACACTACAGATGCCGCTGCTGCGGAAATAGCCATCGGAAGTGCATATACAGTACGGAAAAATCCCTTTGCCCTGATCTTCTCTGTACTGATGATCGCCAGTATAAAACCGAGCACAATAGAAAGGATAACTCGCATAACAGAAAATTTCAGTGTTGTCACCAAACTGTTAAGGAACGTTCCATCTGTAAAAATATTCGTATAGTTGTCAAGTCCTACATACTGTGCCACCTGACCAAGAGGTGTGGTTCTGGCAAAGCTCAGCTGGATCGTCTTAACGAACGGCCAGAATACAAACAGTATAAAAAGGATCATTACAGGAACCAGATAGAGATAAGGCTCCACTGTCCTGAAAAAAGATTTTTTACTTTTCATTGTATATCACCTGCTTTTCATAAATTTACGTACTACCGATCAGCTGCATCATCACGATATCTCTGTCCCCCTGACAGTGCTGATCATGTTGCTCATTACACATTCTGCTGAAAAACATTTCCGTTATATCTTCCAGCAATTACCCCAATACATTAAGCAAAACTCTCATTTACGTTCTGCTGTCAAAAATGCCCTCTCACTACCCTCCTTTGTATTTGCGTATTTGTTATCTTTACCAACTTTTTACCAAATGATAACATATTTCTTACATATAATCAACAGCTATTTCTCTATTTTTCAATATTTCTTTATTTATTTTATACAATTATCATTTAATAACAATTGTTTTTTTATCTATTTTATACAATTTACCGCACCCCAATAAGGCAATCCATTCTGATCACCTTCCATAAAAAACAGATAAAAAAATCGGCAGAAAATAACACATCCTTCGATGTATATCTTCTGCCGTTCTCTCTTCTCAATGGCATCATCTGTTTTTATACAAAACAGACACAATCTCAACTTGTTAATCCAGATTATACAGTAAAGTCCACTATAAATCAAGACCAAACACATATTTTTTATGCAAATCTTATAAATACTTTTTTCACAAGCAATCCATTTCATTACACGGAAATTGTCTTTAACTCACAGCTGTTGTGGAACAATTACACTTTTTTCTTCCTGTACCAGGATATTAAATACAAAACTATACCAAAAATTATCAAAAATGGAGCAACTGCCACCAAAACAGTTGTTAAAAGTATCACAATTAACGCTGCAATGGCGATCACGATCGCCTTCCCATACCATGTACTCAGATCCAGTTTAAAGCTTCTTGTCTTTCCGGCACTGCTCTCCGTCCCATTATCCGCATAATCATCTGCACCGTAGCTCTCTTCAGAATAACCGGACTCATCATAAACAGCTGCACTGTCATCTGTATCAATCAAAGTCTTGGCAATCAGCCTGGGATCCCCCAGTTCTGCCAGAACATCTGATTCACTTCGGCCGTTCCGGACCTGAGACTGAATGTAATCCTCATAATACCGCACATGAGCCGCAGCTCTCCCCTGGGTCATCTGTCCGGACAGCTGCCCCCGTAAAACCTCAAGAAACTCTCTTCTGCTCATAAATATGTCAAACCTTTCTTATGAAATATAATGAAAAAAACAAAACTCAAAACAACTCCAGAAACATCACCTTGAAAACTTCTGCAAATTCTTTTTTAATACTCTCTTAAAATTTTTCTCATTATACCATAACCCATAAATTTAAATCAGAAACAAATCATAAAATTTTGATTAAAAAATAAAAAATCATAGTACAGCGCAAAGGGCGGTTCATTTCCGGATGCCGCCAAAGCCGCATTCGGAAACGAATCGCCCTCCATGACGTTCGTTATGCCGTCAAAAATCACTCAACATGAACAGCCCCTGTACTCCTGATATTCATCGGATAGACATTTTCCCTTCCAACATACTGAGCCATATAGTCCACATACGCATCTGCGTTCTCGATTGGAAGCACGCACATGATAACTCCTGCAAAACCACCACCATGAACTCTGCAGATACCAGCACCGATCTTATTCAGAAACAGCTTGGTAAGCGCCAGACTCAACGTAATCTTCTGCTCCTTGCAATTCTGTAGAGAATAACAGTTCTGCAGCCACTCCCAGGAAGAATTACCAGACTCTTCAAGAAGGCGCAGGAATCCCTCACCGTCTTTATTCTCAACAGCCTTCACAGCATCTGCAACACGTCTGTTCTCTTCATAAAAATGCATCGCACGAAGAACAGCACGGTCATTCGGAATATCCTTCACATGTGCCAGAAGATTCTCCATACTGGACTCACAGAGAAGCTCTACGCCCATAGCCTTCGCAGCCTCACGCATCTCCATAGGAATAGAGGAATATTCCTCACTGAGATCTGCATGGCCCTTACCGGTATTTACGATCACAAGTCTGCAGCCCATATCCTCAAAGGAAAATGCAATCTTCTCACAGCTGATATTCTCTTTATCAGAGAAATCCAGAAGGATCGGGCCACCGGCAGCACAAGCCATCTGGTCCATCAGACCGGAAGCCTTTTTCCAGTAAACATTCTCAGCATACTGACCTGCTCTCGCATACTCGCCATACTCCAGCTTACCTTCATTAAAGAAATAATTGGTGATCGCACATACAAGCATCTCAAAGGAAGCAGAGGAGCTTACACCTGCAGCGGCAATAACCTTGGTGGAAACATAAGCGTCAAATCCACCGGTAGCATAGCCTTTTTTCTGCATATACTCCATAATACCTGCAACAAGAGCATCTGTACCTTTTGTATAGGTTTCTGTGCTGAGCTTGTCAAGATCAACAACTACTTCCTGTTTGTAACCCTCACTGATCATATGGATCACATTGGTTCCGTTTGGATAAGCAGCACCGATGGTATCCAGATCAATACTTGCCGCAATGATCTGACCGCCGTTATGATCAACATGGTTGCCAATGATCTCCGTACGGCCCGGAGCAGTAAAAAACTCTGCCTTGTCATGATGATATTTCTTCTCGAAATTCACAGCAAGATTGGTATAACGGGCGCTGCTCTCCTCTGTCTCGCCATAGATTTTTTTCAGCACTTCTGCTGCCGGAATTTTAATTGTTCCCATTTTTTCTTCCTCCTGTTATATAGTTTACACCCCAGATCCGGAAGAACCTGAAAAAATCTTCCGCTCTGTCACGCTTCATGGTTACTGTTCACTCCGTTCTCAGCAACACACTTCGCAATGCGCAGAATATCACCAGTGAATAGTAACGCTTCATGTACTTTTATTATAACAGTCCCGTCTTTTCTGTCCATAACAATTTTGTGTAAAAACCGTATTATTTTGTGGTGATCCCGGAATATCCCTTTGCATTTTCTGCCTTTTCTGATAAAATAAATTCCACTATGAAAAGCAGATATACACTTCAGAATCCGCGCACAGAAGGAAGGAGGTAACACCTTGCAGATCATCACAGATCCCGCCGGAAAAGAACTGAAAAAACACGGAGACAGCTCCTTCCCATTCCTGGTAAGCTACGAGCGGCTTTCCGGCTATGAGACCGGTTCCTTTCTGTGGCACTGGCATCCGGAGATCGAGCTTACCTATATAAAAAAAGGCGAAATGCTCTACAAGATCAATCAGAATACCTTTCACCTGAAAGAGGGACAGGCAATCTTTGGCAATGCCAATGCCCTTCATGCCGGATATATGTATCAGGATCAGGACTGTCAGTATATCCCCATAACCTTTGACCCCAAACTGATCTACGGATTTTCGGGAAGCCTTCTTTTCCAGAAATATACAGAACCGATCCTCCGAAGCTTTTCCCTGTCCGCTGTACCGCTTGATCTATCCTGTAAATGGCATTCCGAGGCCATAAAAGATATCCGTGACATCATCGACCTGGACAGTAGCCGGAAACCCATGTATGAATTTGAGATCATCGCCAAACTGCAGCACTTCTGGAAAATCTTGTATGAAAATACGATCTCCCAGGCAACTCTTCCATCCGGTCAGGATGAAGAAAACTACCGCCGCATCCGTCAGATCATGTCCTATATCGCAGAACACTACTCTGAAAAGATTCTCCTGAATGATGTTGCAGACCTGATCCACTTAAGTCCCAGCGAATGCAGCCGGCTTTTCAAAAAATGTATGAATATCACTCTCTTCGGATACATCCAGGAATACCGCATTGAACGCAGCCTGGAATATCTGGAAAATCCCTCCTGTTCTATTACGGAATCAGGACTACTGTCCGGTTTTTCGGACTCTAATTATTACACAAAGGTCTTTACGAAAATCAAGGGCTGTACACCAAGACAGTACAGAAAAAATCAGGAGCTGTGACATGCTCCTGATCTTTAACCGTTTAGTGCTCCATACCTATAAAGCAGAACAATATTTATCTGTGAAAATGGCTGTTATCTGAACAGCTCTTTCATTGCCGGATACAGTTTGCGGAATTTCCGGTATTTTTCTTCATATTTTGCAACCAGCTCCGGTTCCGGTTCTACCGTATCTACTACCCTGACCAGCTTATTACAGATCGTTTCCACATCCGGGTATTCACCGCAGCCTACTGCTGCCAGCATTGCACCGCCCATGGACGGACCTTCCTCATTCTCCGGCACATCCACCTTCAGGTTCATCACATTTGCAATGATCTTTTTCCAAAGAGGGCTCTTGGCTCCGCCGCCGCAGATCTTGGTGCGCTCAATATGGATCCCGAGGCTTCTTGCAACCTCCAGAGAATCACGAAGTCCGAAAGCAACTCCTTCCAGAACTGCCTGGGTCATATCTGCTCTCGTGGTATCCATGGACATTCCGAAAAATACGCCTCTTGCATCCGGGTTGTTATGCGGAGATCTCTCTCCCATCAGATATGGAAGGAAGAATACCTGATTCTCGCCAAGCTTTTGGATCGGTGCCTGCTCTGCCGCGAAATCCTTTGTCTTAAGGATCTCCTCTGACCACCATTTGTTGCAGGAAGCAGCGCTTAACATGCATCCCATCAGATGATAGCTTCCATCTGCATGGTCAAAGGAATGCAGTGCATTGTTTTCATCCACTCCGAAATCTTTGCTGGAAATAAAGATCGTACCGGATGTTCCAAGGGAAATGTTGCACTGGCCATCGCCAACCGTTCCTGTTCCGACAGCTGCCGCAGCATTGTCGCCTGCACCTGCTACAACCTTCACATCCTCTGAGAAGCCAAGCTCTTTTGCAACTTCCGCTTTCAGGTTTCCGACTACCTGCCAGCTCTCGTACAGCTTCGGAAGCTGTTCCTCTGTGATATGGCAGATCTCAAGCATTTCCTTTGACCAGCAGCGGTTCTTCACATCCAGAAGAAGCATACCGGAAGCATCGGATACATCTGTGCAGAAGGATCCGCTTAAGCGATAGGCAAGATAATCCTTCGGAAGCATGATCTTTACAACCTTTTTAAAATTCTCAGGTTCATGCTTCTGCATCCAGAGGATCTTTGGTGCAGTGAAGCCTGCAAATGCAATGTTTGCTGTGTACTGAGAAAGTTTATCTTTTCCGATGACTGAATTCAGGTATTCTGTCTCCTCGCCGGTACGGCCATCATTCCAGAGAATCGCCGGACGGATCACATTGTCATCTTTATCCAGAGTTACAAGACCGTGCATCTGGCCGCCAAAACCGATTCCTGCTACTTCTTTGCGGTCAATCCCTTCTGTGAGCTCTTTGATCCCTTCCATACTCTGAGCGAACCAGTCCTCCGGATTCTGCTCAGACCAGCCCGGATGTGGAAAAAACAGCGGATATTCTTTTGATACGATGTTGCAGATCTTTCCGGATCCTTCCATAAGAAGAAGCTTTACAGCGGAAGTTCCAAGATCAACGCCAATATAATACATAGTAATTTTTCCTCCTGTAAATACAGAAACCGCAGCCCTCAGTTCGCAACGCCTGCACGCCTGAGAGCCCGCGGTTTCTGAATCGTATTTAACCAAATCAAGAACGTCCCCTGCGGGGTTACGAAAAGCAATAAGCAGTGAGTGGGGACTTGCTTGTATCAGGCAGCACGTACGGATGATCTTACCTGCCTGTTTTAATTATCTCCAAGGATTCTCTGTCGGATATCTCACGCCTGCCGGCTGATTGTAACCGATCTCTTCAACCGGTACACCAATGTATTTGAACACCTCGAAGAGAGCTTTTCCGTGATGTCCGAATGCTACAGCACCGTGATGCGGGAATCCTCCCTCGATCAGCACGTGACGGTAGAAACGTCCCATCTCCGGAATTGCAAATACACCGATAGCACCGAAGGAACGTGTTGCAACCGGAAGAACCTCGCCGTGTGCGATATATGCACGAAGCTTGTTGTCCGCTGTACTCTGCAGACGATAGAAGGTGATATCTCCAGGCTTGATATCTCCCTCAAGAGTTCCGTTTGTAACCTCGATCGGAAGGGATCTTGCCATGATCATCTGATATTTCATCTCACAGAAGGACAGCTTGCTGGATGCTGTGTTTCCACAATGGAATCCCATAAAGGTATCCTGAAGTGTATAGTTGAATTTTCCTTCAATAGATTCTTTGTACATATCCTTCGGAACGGAATTGTTGATATCAAGAAGTGTAACGATATCATCACTTACTACCTGTCCAATAAACTCACTTAATGTACCATAGATATCAACCTCACAGGATACTGGAATGCCCTGTGCTGTCAGACGACTGTTTACATAACATGGAACAAATCCAAACTGTGTCTGGAATGCAGGCCAGCATTTTCCTGTCAGTGTTACATATTTACGATATCCTTTATGATCTCTTACCCAGTCCTTCAGAGTCAGCTCGTACTGTGCAAGCTTCGGAAGGATCTCAGGTTTCTTGTTTCCCGCACCAAGCTCTTCTTCCATCTCTTTTACGATCGCCGGGATCCTTTCATCACCTTCATGCTTGTTGAATGCCTCGAAAAGATCCAGTTCTGAGTTCTCCTCGATCTCAACGCCAAGGTTGTAAAGCTGTTTGATCGGTGCATTGCAGGCAAGGAAGTTTGTAGGACGCGGTCCGAAGCTGATGATCTTCAGGTTGCTCAATCCCTCGATCGCTCTTGCGATAGGAAGGAATTCATGGATCATATCCGCACAGTCCTCTGCATCACCTACCGGATACTCCGGAATATAGGCTTTTACATTACGAAGCTGCAGGTTGTAGCTTGCATTCAGCATACCGCAGTAAGCATCTCCACGTCCCTGGCAGAGATTATCCTGTGTTTCCTCAGCTGCTGCGATAAACATCTTCGGTCCCTCGAAATGCTTTGCAAGAAGGGTCTCAGAAATCTCCGGTCCGAAGTTTCCAAGATATACACAGAGTGCGTTACAGCCTGCTTTTTTGATATCCTCCAGAGCCTGGACCATATGGATCTCACTCTCTACGATACAGACCGGACATTCGTAGATATCCTTTGCATCGTATTTCTTTGTGTAAGCGTCTACAAGAGCTTTTCTCCTGTTTACGGAAAGGCTTTCCGGAAAACAATCTCTGCTGACTGCAACGATTCCGATCTTAACTTCTGGCATGTTGTTCATAATCTTCATTCTCCTTTTTATATCCGGCAGATTTTCCACCGGTGATATTATTGTTCGTTTGTAACTATTCACTTCACCCAAAATCAGTCAAGTGTGATATTTTCACCCTTCAATCCGTTGAATGCGCCTTCGATCTTCGCATCCTCATGAGCGATAAGCCATTTATTTCTGGCTGTCATCAGACCGTCCTCTCCGTCCCCTGACATCGGAAAATCAATCTCTGTGTTGGTTCCTCTCGGAAGAACAACTACACACTGAAATCCACTCTCATTCACATGACACGGTGCATAGTGGAGCGTTGTGGCATAAACCTCGATCCCAGTTCCTGCCGGTACCAGAAATGCCTCCACCTTTGAGGTATCGTATGTAAGATCCTCTTCTATATCCTGCTGATGTCCGATAAGCAGTACAAGATCTGTCACTGCTACATTGATCTCGGAATTCCGATGATATTCCAGGGCATTCAGCTTTTTATTGTGACCATTGCAATATCCGATCTGGACAGGTAATCCACCAAACGCTCTGTTTTTCAGCTCTTTTTCCACATCGAGAGCTTCCAGCTCCTCTGCTGACGGAACATATACCACATCCTCCGGAACCGGTGTATGCTTCATCTCCTTCAGAAGCGGACCGAAATTGTATCCCTCCAGAACCTTTCCGTATCTGCGGAAAGCCGGATCTGTTACTTTCTGAATTTTCACGATTTAACCCTCCTTACAAAATTACTGTTTCACAGCTTCTCTGTATCTTCGTTTTGAACTGAAAAAAGCATACCACATCATGGTATGCTTTTCGCCGCTTTTCTTGACTCATTCATAGCACTTTTTTGACATTTTTATGATTCTGACGCTCCACTCTTCCCGGCAGGATCCCGTAACGCTTTACAAATTCCCTGGAAAAAGCCCTGCTGCTTGCAAACCCGTTGTCAAGTGCGATAGAGCTGATGGTATGATCTGTATGCAAAAGCTCCTTATAGGCGTATGCCATGCGGATATCCTGTAAATATGTCTTAAAATTGACCTTCGCATATTTCCGGAACATTCTTGACAGATATGCATCGGAATATCCGAACATGGCTGCAAGTCCGGAAAGCCTGAGATCCTCCTTGTAATGCTCCCGCATATAAGTGGTTATTTTTGACAAAGCATCCAATCTGCGGCTGATCTTCAGCGCATTCTCCTCCACCTCTGTTTCCCTGTATGCAGAAACCATAAGATAAAGGACTTCATAGAACACTGCCCTGATACGGAATTCGTACCCCGTTTCCCCGGATACGTACACCCGATACATCTCCCGGATCAGAGAAACCATCCGCCTGTCTGTTTCCTCAGACTCTTCGTTTCTGCTCCGAAAACGGATAAATCTCTGAGCGGTAAAATAATCCGAAAACTGCTTCAGCGGGATCTGCAGTACGATGGTCTCATTACGTACTGGCGCCTGAATAGAATGTACTTCATTGGAATTAATGATCAGAAACTCCCCTGCCTTCAGAGGATACTCTTTCTCATCGATATAGAAATAAAGGCTCCCCTCCATCACCGCAAAGATCTCGATCGAAGTATGCCAGTGTTTTTCCCTTACATAATTTCCGTTTCTTCCTTCAAAAAGAAAAAGCTTAAAAGGAAATCCTTCATTGGGAATGATCAATTCATGCTGAAACTCCATGCTCCTTCTCCCTTTCCTGCTGTCCGGTCTGGATCCGGCGCATCATACTTCCGTAAAAAGCCGCCAGGATCTGCTGAAATAACGTTCCGATCATAACCGGAAATAATGTTTCCGCCGGAAAATACGCTCCCGCGATCACCGCACCGGCGCTGATGTTCCGCATTCCGGAACCATAGATCATGGAAACCGTTGCCGCTTTATTCTGCCTTGTAAGAATGGCAATGATCCAGCCAATGGCATATCCCCCTGCTGCCAGGACCAGGATCGCTGCTGCTACCTCCAGCCGTTCTCCATTAAGATGCTTCATATAAGGAGAAACCTTGGAGGAGTTAGAGGTTACCACAAAGATCAGGCACATTTTTGAAAAAGGCGCCAGCTTTTTCGGCCAGGTCTCCATAACCTTTCCATGGCTGACTTCATTAAGGCACATGGCAAGGACTGCCGGCAGAGCGATCATGAAAACCAGCTCCTTCATCATTCCCACAGTATCCATTTTTACGCAGGAGCCCACCAGGAGCTTCAATACTGCCGGGATCAGAAAGGGAGCCAGGATTGTATCGATCACAACCAGCGAAAGTGACAGTGGACTGTTTCCATTATAAATGGATACCCACATCAGACTGATCACCGCTGCAGGTACGGAAAATTCCAGCACCATTCCTGTGATATAATTCATATTGCCCGGGAACAGAAGATGTCCCAGACCGCAGGCGGCCACCGGTCCCAGCACATGAAGGATCAGCAGCATCAGGATCAGAGGAAGCGGCCGCTTAAACACATCTGCTACATCACGGAACCTGGATTTCAGCGCACCGATAAAGGTCATAAATGCAAAAGCATACGTCACATAGGGCACGCCATGCTTTGCAATATCCGGAAACAGTACCCCCGTAAGCAGACAGGCCGGCGTCACAAAAGCCATCCATTTCTCTATAAAGCTGTTAAATTTTTCCAGCATATCACACCTCTTGTTTGTCTTTTTTTACAGTTTATCACAAAAAAACAGCGGTGCAAGAAAAAAATCCCCTGTTTTATAGCCGATTCCGGACAAATATGATATGATAGTACCCATCCAAAAGCAACCTGAAACCAAGGCGGACTACAGATATCCGCCAAAATGATCATTTTTTATGATCTGGAAAACGAGGCAAAAAATGATTTCTTTAATTATACCATGCTTCAATGAGGAAGAATCCCTTCCGCTTTTTTACCCGGAAGCCACTTCTGTCCTCAGGCAAATGAACTGTGATTATGAGCTGATCTTTGTGAATGACGGTTCCAGAGACAGAACCCTTGAGATTTTAAAAGAGCTTTCCGAAAAGGATCCTCATGTGATCTATCTTTCTTTTTCCAGAAACTTCGGAAAAGAAGCTGCCATGTATGCAGGCTTCTGCAATGCCGGCGGCGATTATGTAGCAGTAATGGACGCTGATCTTCAGGATCCGCCGTCCCTTCTCCCGGAAATGCTGGAGAAGCTGGAATCCGGAGAATATGACAGCGTTGCCACCAGACGTGTCAGCCGTGACGGAGAGCCACCTATCCGGAGCTTTTTTGCCCGGAAATTTTATCAGCTGATCAATAAGATCTCGGATGCAGATATTGTGGACGGCGCCAGAGACTTCCGTCTGATGAAGCGCAGTATGGTGGATGCCATCGTCTCCATGAGTGAGTACAACCGCTTCTCCAAGGGAATCTTCGGCTGGATCGGTTTCCGCACCTGCTGGCTCCCCTACAAAAATATCGAACGCGTAGCCGGTGAGACCAAATGGAACTTCTGGAAGCTGTTTAAATACGCCGTCAGCGGCATCATCAATTTTTCTCAGGTACCGCTGACCATCGCCTCCTGGTTCGGAACGACCATGACCGGTTTTTCCTTTCTGGTCCTGGTAGCCATCATCGTCCGAAAGCTGATCTTCGATGATCCGGTCCCAGGCTGGGCTTCCACCATCTGTGTCATCATCTTCATCGGCGGCCTGCAGCTTTTCTGCCTGGGTATCATGGGACAATACATAGCCAAAACCTATATGGAGGTCAAGCAGCGCCCCCATTACATCATAGCAGAGTCCAACAAAAAGGACTTTACACCCATACGTTGATTTTCTATTCTGTCGGCAGCTCGACCACCTGATATTCGTGGCCCAGCGCCGGCAGGATTTTTTCTTTTACATCACTGGTCTTCATCAACAGAGTGGAAGTATTGATACACGGATGGCATCCGAAATATTCTTCATCCAGGACTTCTTTATCGATCACCAGGTGTACCTTCTTTTCTTTATCAAAGATCAGTCCCATCAGACTTAAGGACCCCGGTGTAATGTTCAGATATTCCTCCATCTGCTCTCCGTCTGCAAAGGAAAGTCTGGCTGTTCCGATCTGTTTGGACAGAAATTTTGTTTTAAACGGCTTCTCTCCCGGCATCAGCAGCAGATAGAAATCCGTTTTCTGTCGGTTGCAGAGAAAAAGATTTTTGCATATCTGCGCTCCCAGAAGCTGATCCACTGCCTCGCAGGCCTCCATGGTCATCAGTGCTTCATGATCTGCTCTTTTATATTCAATCCCAAGACTATCCAGAAAATCGTACACTGCGATTTCCTTCTCCAGACGGCCCTCGGTGTTCTCCGGTCTTCCTGTATAGACTGTTTTGTCAATTCTTGGTTCTTCCATGATGTCTCCTCCGTTATTTTTACATTCTCATATGTCCAGGTCTTAGTCGCAGCACATTACGCTTTACTGCTTCACCCGTAACCTGCCGATTTGTTTAATCATAGCACACCTGTAACAAATAAGATACTCCGGATTTCCGTCTGACTATTGACGATATCAGCCTCGGATGCTATACTCTCAGGCAGAAAGGGAATGAAGTTCTCCCCCGATCTTTATCGAAACCGCCAATGAGCTGATGACTTCTGTGCAATGCACGGGGTTATCAGCTTTTTTTGATGGATTTTTCAAAACGGGGAGATTGAAAGGAGTTACTATGACAAAAGAAACTATCCAAAAAGAACATCGGATCCTGCAGCTGAAATACGCTGTCCTTGCAGTGGTCGTGGGAATCTGCGTCGGGATCGTAGATACTATCTTCGGCCGGGGCCTGCTGGCGATCTCTGATCTTCGCACCGCATACTGGCAATATCTGCTGCCTTTCCTGCCTCTGTCCGGACTTCTTATTGTGTGGATGTATCATCATTTCAGCACCTTAAGCTTAAATGGCATGTCCCTGATCTTCGAAACCGGGCAGAAAAAAAGAGACCAGATTCCTCTGGTTCTTGTCCCTCTGGTAATGATCGGCACCTGGATCACTCATCTCTTCGGAGGAAGTGCCGGCCGTGAAGGTGTTGCCGTGCAGATCGGTGCTACACTCTCCCACGAGGCCGGACGCAGGCTGCATATCCGGGAACGCAAGCCCGTCATGCTGATCACCGGTATGGCTGCCGGTTTTGGCGGTCTGTTCCAGACGCCATTAGCCGCTGTATTTTTTGCCATGGAGGTGATCGTTGCCGGATATCTTGAGTACGATGCGCTGCTGCCGGCACTTATCGCCGCATATACAGCCTCCTTCACCTCTCATTTCCTGGAACTGGAAAAATTTGCTGTGGATATCCAAGACACCTGGACTGTGACCAATCTCCGAAGCATGATCTCTCTCATTGCTCTCGGACTTGCCTTTGGTCTTGCCGGACGATGCTTTTCCGTACTTCTTCAGAAAGCAAAGAAATTATTCGGGGAAAAAATCTCAAATCCGCTGATCCGCATCGGTGTCATGGCCATTCCACTGGCAGCTCTGCTGTTTGTGATCCACGGCGGACGCTACACAGGTCTTGGAACCAATCTCATCTCCGCTTCCTTTGCCGGAGAAACGATCTACGGATATGACTGGATTCTGAAGCTTCTGTTTACTGTATTTACACTTGCCATCGGTTTTCAGGGCGGCGAAGTGACACCACTGTTCTCCATCGGCGCTTCCCTTGGAGTCGTCTTAGGTTCCATCCTCGGGATCCCTCCGATGATCTGTGGGGCACTTGGCTACGCCGCAGTATTCGGCAGCGCCACCAACACCCTCATCGCCCCGATCCTCATCGGCCTGGAAGTTTTCGGCACCCGAAATACCCTTCCCCTCATCCTGGTATGCATCCTCGCTTATCTGATCAACGGAAATCACTCCATTTATGGAGCACAACAGAAGGCACTTTGCAGGTTTGAGAAGTAGATATGTACATATTTTTTATTCGGTCATGGCTGACTCGGTTGTGACCGAGTGAACTACCCATCACCTAAAGGTAATGGACTTCTAAGGATATCAGATTCGCCATATGATTCCTTTCTTCAGCTATTAATGGATTCTATCTCCGAATCATCATATATTTTCTTTAACTCTTTTCTCATTTCCTTATTGATACTTATATATTTTGAATCATTATCAGCCCATTTTACTTTCAGGATATCGTGTTTGCGTATATATAATACAGGCAGCCGGCTTCTGTGCTTATCCATAAAGATTCCCTGGCTTTCATAAAAAATTTCCTGCAGATAATCATTCATTTCATCTACCTGGATTACAAATGTAAAACGAATATCCTTCTTTTTTTCTTCTCTGCTCATCTCATTGATCCAGAACTCTGCAAATTTATCATTTAACAACAAAACATCATTTCTATCCATATCTGTAATATCTATAAGCGCCCAGATATTCACCTGATTATTTCTATTTTTCTTGAAAAAACTTACTTTTCCTTTTTCGTCCAGTTCATATTCTGACTTTTTTTGGTACTGGTTATGTAAAAGCCCTTTTTCAAATACAACGTTTCGTTCTTCGACCTCTTCTGGAAAAGTTATTTTGATATCTATTAACTTCTCATATTTGTAACAAATAAAACTGAATGGCATCCAGATTTCTTTTTTATTCTCTATATACCTGTAGCTTCTTGCATGAATCCTAGCACTATGCTTCAAAAATTGAACATACCCCGCTGTCATTAAAATATACAGTGGTAATAACGCTTTTTCAATCGCATCATTCCCACTGCTATTCGTCCAACATTTCCAACAGGAATATACTGCTGCAAAAAAAACATCTGTCAAAAGCAACATTTGAAACAGAAAACACCCTCTGATTCCGGAAAGCCATTTTCGATTTTTTCTCATCATCCCATAAACATATAGAGGATTTTCATCTACACTTTCCGAAGAAATATCCTGATCCGGTGTTTCGCCACATCTGAATACCCATCCAGTCAATGCCAAATATCCCCAAAAGGCTACTCCAAATGTGAATCTATCATCTTCAAAAATCCAACGATATGACAAGAATAAAATACAAAATAATAAAATTTTTTCAGGTATATTATTTTTTCTTTTTCGGTTTATTATGATCCCCCCTAGTCATCAGGCCTGTACAACATCCGATATGCCCAGACAATCCAACAGATCTTTTTTCATTTTCTCATATTGTTTTTTATATCTCGAATATCTATATAACGGAAGGATTTCCAGGCGATTATAATAACGGTTATATACCGCTCCAAGACGGTATCGTCTTTTATACATCATTATCCCTGAATTATTCCGTACAATGCTCTTCAGAATACGATTATCATCTTCTACTTCCATCACAAAGGAAAAATATATTTCCTTTTTTTCCTCTTCTGTTTTGATATATTGCTTCCAAAATTCTACAAAAGCTTTATTTAATTTTCCGATATCTGCTTCCTGAAACAAATCTGTTTTTACATATGCCAGAATATGTATCTCATCTGTTTTGTCATATCTGTAGAAAAAAGTTTTTCCATTTCGAGGAGCTTTATACGTATTTATATATTGATAAATTCCAAAATCTTTTTCCATTACATCAGAATGTATCTGTAAATCCCTGTAACACACCGGATTTTCATAATACATATTGATATTCTGGCACAGAAAACTGAATGGCGCCCAATTTCCTTCTTTATCTGTTGGATATTTATAATTCTTTTTATAAAATTTCACATAAAATATCCACATGCATGATCTTGCCATAATCATAAAAGCCAGCGAGATATTCAGAAGGATTTCTATCACTGTACTATTTATATCTGGATTTAAATACTGCATCCCCAGATATGTAAAATACACTCCCAGCCACAGAATCATTATTTTTCGCAAAAACAAAAAACTTTTTAACTTTCCGTTTTTCCTGATAGGAAGAGCATATTTCGATTCCTTTTTGTCATTTAACATACCGTGTACATAAAATGGATTCTGACAGTTATAACTATCCGCCACATTATAAGGGGTTTTCCATCTTGACGGTATAATAACCGTAGGAATAAATAGAATATTTGAGATCATCAGGCTTACCAGAACCGCCAAAATTTCCATTACACCGACCGGCGCCAAATAGAAATAAAAAGATTTCAGTAATCCTACAAATACCAGGGCATATACACACAAATAACTTGATTTGCTCAACATGTCGATCATTTTTCTGTATAATTGCCTCTTTCTTTTCTAATATAACAATTGGTGCAACAACCTTAACTGGTGTCTTTTTTGATTTTCTTTTATAAGAAATAGCAATCACTAAATTAACAATAATTACCAGATATACAACTGGTTCTATCACTTTGATCAGCATATTTTTTCACATCCCCTTTGCATACAGTCTACAGATCTATATCACGTCTTCCGATCACCCGCTTCAGTTCTTCTCTCATTTCTCTGTAAATGTTTTTATATCTGGACTTACGGTCCGTACATTTTATTTTTATGATGTCATGTTTTTTCTCATACAAAACAGCCATACGACTTCGATGTTTATACATTCGTATTCCTGATCCGTCATAAAAAATCCTGCCTATAGCATCATTGATTCTCTCAGTCTGGATTACAAATGTAAAACGTACATCTTTCTTTTTTTCTTCTCTGGTCAGCTCATTACACCAGAAAATCTCAAATGCATCATTCAAAAGCTGGATATGCATTTTCTCCATATCTGCTATATCAATGATCGCCCATAAGTTTACCTGTTGATTTTTTCTTTTCTGATAAAAACAGATTTGGTCATTCTCTTTTAATATATAATTTGCTTTTTTAGCATATCCGCTTTTAAAAAGACATTCTTCGAACACCAGAGGCTGATTTTTCTCCATTTCTTCTGTTGGATCAGGCAGTATCCTTCCTGCCAGTCCCTGCATTTCATATCCGATAAAGCTGAATGGCATCCAGATACCTTTTTTATTTCTCGGATAGCAGAAACTTTTCTTATAAATGTGGATATAATATGCCTCCACTACACCAAGACTCATTATTATTCCCCAGTAAATCCAGAAAAATTCCAGTCTGATTTCCTGATATCTTCTATGTATTATATGATCAGAAATGAACCCTGCTGTCATCAGAAGAACATAACTCAAAAGCCAAATCTGTACTACAAAATATCCATTTATCCCAGAAAGCCATTTCCTCTTCTTCATCATTTTTCGTACATACAGAGGATTCCTGTCATCATATAAATTTGCAAAAGGAAATCTTTCATTTCTTGCCCAAATTCTATCTGCCGATAATACAGCTTCTCCCATTGCCGCCAATACTAATGCCATTCTGATCTCCGGCATGATCTGGTAGCAAGCTGGTGTCAGAAGTAATGTTATTAGAAAAAAACGTTTTGTTTTTTCACTCAAGCGATATCTTCTCCCCATTTATAGAAATCCAATAATCTTTTGTTTTATGATATCTATTATTTTAATGACTACTTATTATTTTCCATCCAGTTCTGACCCAATCCTTCAAAAACCCGATTGGAACCATCTTCTGTCCATTTGCAGAAACCCAGTAGTCCTCTGGGTATTTTTTCAGATATCCATAGTAAACGTTTTCGCTTCCTTTTGCTTCGGAAAATTCTGTTCCTTCCGAATCGTATACATTCGTTATGGGAGATTTTATTCCCGGATATGGTGACACCACAACATACCATTCCCCATCAACTGCTACGGTAGATACGTCGACTATAATCCTGTCTCCTGTAAAACGCTTTGTGTCCTGAAACTCTGAATCTTCCGGAAGTTTCCAGCCGCTTTCTGTTTTTTCAAAAATCTGTGAGTCCATCACATCTCCATCATCCATAATAACCAATGCTGAAGTTTTTCCTCGCAATGTCGCCACGACATCTGACCGATCATCATAGGCTGTTACTGCTTCCTCAAGTGTATGGAAACTTTGTTCAGCCTCTTTGTTATTTTCGGACATCATAAATATGATGACCACAGACAAAACCGGAACCAGTATAAATATGGATATTTTTCGTGGGATTCTTTTCCTGGAATCCACAACTGCCACTATCATGAGCAACAGCAATAAGATTCCCCACGACCACCAGTTAGACAGTGAAATATTCATTTTTATGTTCTCCTTTTCCTACAATCTTGACGCTTCACAGATTGATCGCTACTTTATCTCCATCTACAGAAATCCAGTAATCATCTGGTTTCGTTTTCAGATATCCATAATATACCGTTATATTCTCATATTCCGTTTTTAAAAATTCTGTTCCAGCCGAATCGTGAACCTCATCTATAGAATTCTCCCCCATAAGATAATGTGGGAGTATTACAATATACCATGCTCCATGTATTTCTATTGATCTCATATCAATATTGGCATCTTCTGAAGGATAGCTCATACTTTTTCTGAAAAATGCTGAATCCGGCAATTTCCATTTCTTTCCATTTTTTGGAAAAATTCTTCCTTCAATAGATCCATCTTCATCCATGATAACATATGTAGATTTCTCATCCTGCAAGTTTGCTATTGGCTTCGCCTTAACATCATATGCCCGAATCGCTTTATCCAGCGAGGTAAAATTTCGCTGCACAAATACTGCCTGAAACATAATAAATAACAAACCAACCAGAAAAATTGGTCTGATGATAAAAAGCGGTACCTTTTTAGATTTTTTCTTGCATACGAGAGCAACTGCCAATGCAATAAACATTAATATTGTTATAACTCTTTCGAAAATGCTCAATATCAGATTCGCCATATGATTCCTTTCTCAAAAGGCTACTATAATCCAATTGAATAGTAGCCTTTTTGCTAATTATTAAGCCATAAATTTTACAAAGGCAGGCATTGCCACCATTAATTCAGGTATAAGTAAGCACCCTAATGCCGCTGCCAGAACCATCCATGAAATTTCTACTGATATTTCAGTTGTTGTTTCACTTTTATCGGATGTAACTGTATAATCTGTTGCCACTATAAGAGACCCTTTATTGTTAAGACCCACACTACCTCCTATAGTTTTCTTTTTTCCTATACTTAAACTTTGGGTTAATGTCCCCTGATTAATAGAAGTGCCTGAGTGTACAACACCTACATCCATAGAATAACCCCATTCAAAACTCTTACCATTAACATGATTTGCATATACCGTTACCATTTCTGAGTTGTGAGAAGTATTACGCGTCGATATGGTCTGAGTAACTTTAACCACTCCATCTACTAAAACTTCATCTACTTTACTGGTCTGATAACTTTCTGTTCCAACAAATGTTGCAACATGTTCCCTTACAAAATTATATACCTTAGCAACCGCTTTCTTCGTTTTTTTCCATTTAGATTTTAAAAAATGCACTATCTTTTTAAAGAAAGTTCCCTCTGGGTCGCTATTAGATACCGGATTATTTCCACAATAACAGAATACATTGCACATTGTGCTGTTAAATCCGGAAATATACGAATCCGCACTGATAAATCTCCGGATCTCCGGATCATAATACCGGTTCTTCAGATAGTACATTCCGGTTTCTTCGTCGTAGTAATAGCCTCTGTAGCGGAACGGGTTTGTTTTTCCGATGGTGCCGGCTTTGCTGCCGGTGATGCTCAGGATTTTTCCCCAGCTGTTATACTTGTATTCTACTACAGTCTCTCCGGTGTCGTCAATCAGTGCAATGACATCATTCTGGAGATTTCTTACGTAAAAATAGTCTTTTCCTGACACTCGCATTGAAACAGGATTTGCTGCGGAATCATAGTAATACCAGATTCGGCGTCCCTCACCTTTTTCTGTTACCAGAAGATCTCCTGCCATGCAGTATTCGGTTGTTACATTGTCAACGGTTTTCTTTACTCGATTTCCGGCATGGTCATAATAGTATCGGATCTTTTTCCCGTTATTGACAGACTCCAGCTTTCTTCCCTGTGTCCAGGTAAATGTAGTATTTCCTTTTTTGGTCATATTTCCAATTGAATCATACTGCATGACTACGCCATTCCACTTCATCAGTTTATCCCGCCATACCTGTCCGAAGGTTCCGGTTTCTGTTGCAGATGGTTTTGTTGGAAGCGTTCCTGTTGTATATGGATACTCACATACTTTTACAAGATTTCCACCCAGATCATACTCATAGGTGAATGTCTTCTTCTGCGTCTGGCTGTTTTCCCGGATCAAATGGTTCAGCTCATCGTATACATAGGATTCTTTTACTGTGCTGGAACCTTTTGTATCTGTGATCGCCGTGATATTTCCGTTTGCATCATAAGTATAACTCAGGGTTCTGGAACCTACCGTTATTTTTCTTGGAAGTGTACCGACCTGTTTATCCGGAGAATAATATCCATATGTCAGAGTTAAAGGATTTGTGGTATTCCACTCTGTTTTTGCAACTCTTCCACAGGAATCATAAGTAACGGTTCTCTCTTTTCCGCTCATGATCTTTGTTTTTGTTTCTCTGCTGTCTTTATCATAGCTGTAATTTGTTTTTGTTCCATATTCATCAGAATATACGCGAAGCTCTGTCATGTTATTATTTGCATCATAGAAATACTGGTATCTCTGTCCTGATTCATCTGTAACACGCATCAGCCTGTCCAGGAAATCATATTCCAGATCATAGGTTTTTCCAGCCAGGTATGCCTGTACTTTTGCAAGATTTCCGCTTCGGTCATACACATAATGATTCATTCTTTTTTCTGCAGACGCACTGGCACTGTGATAATAGCTCATCTGGATACGATCCATACTGTCATACTCGTAGCGGATATAATCTCCATTGCTGTAAATGGTCTTTGCAAGATTTCCGTTTTTCTCTTCATATTCATATCTGACAAGTTCATGAGAATATTCTGCATCCGTTTCTTTTTTATCAATAGAAGCTCGCAGCATATTTCCAAATGCATCATAGGTAAATCCGTAGGCAAATCCATTATGGCTGATGGACGCAAGTCTGTCATTTTTGTAGGTATACGCATTGGTCACTGTTTTCTGTACATTTCCAATTGTTACTTTCTGGCTTACTGCACTGAGACGCTGTGCGGCATCGTATCTGTAGGAAATCTTATTTCCTCTTCCATCTGTAAGTGATTTCAGCAGATCTGTAGTTTCATCCCACTCATAGGATACGGTATTTCCCTCTGTATCCGTAACGCCTGCTACATGATTTTTCTTCTCTGTGAATTTACGGGCCACCCAGGTACCTTTTGTTTCTGTAGTATCTGCTGCGGAAATACAACCGCTTTCTACAATGTTTCCTTTTGTGTCATATTTCAGACGGTATCTGACTCTTTCGGCAGAAGTTGCGGTTCGCAGACGACGTTTTGCATCATACTCATACTTAAAATTATTTCCTTTTGGGTCTATGATCCCGGTTACATCACCAGTCGCATTGTACTCAAATTTCTGCCGATTCTTCTGAGCATCTGTAACAGAAATGAGATTATTTTCTGCATCATAAGTATATGTCTGTCCGAACTCCTCCCGGAATAACGCAATGCCATCTACAAACGCAAGATTGGCATTATGGCAGTATGTATACGCTACCTGAATACTTGCATAATCATTTTTTGCCACGTAAACATCACTCAGGAACTGCCAGTCCAGAATATCCGGGCTGAAATTACTGTAGTGTGTATCTTTTGTCTTTCCATCTGCAGATATAAATACGACTTCCACACCAAACCTGCGACCTTTATCCACAGAAGATTCCGGAAGTGTTGTTCCGAATCCCCAGGCATTCACCATGTAGGTATCGCCTCTTTTTCCTGTGAGATCCAGTTTTTTGACCAGACGTTTTTCACTTTCATAATCTCCAACAAATTTGAAAATATGATTGTCAAGTCCCGGCACCCTTTCATTTACTTTGGCCGTTGCTTCACGGTCTGTTACCGGAGCTTTGGATATCGTAAGAGCTGTATTTAGGATATAAGCAAACTTTTTTTCTTCTGTATTTTCAGGCATAAACGCATACCATACTTCTCCGTTATTCTTTGTAACTGTTCCCCGTATACGGATTCTTTTATCTTTGGGAAGTGTTACCAGCCCACGGACCGTAGATGGAGTCGTATAGCAGTTCACCGGTGCATATGTGTAACCATACGGCGTGTTTGTTGCCAGTCTTACTACAGAATCTGCGGAAATATAGCCATAATATCTTTTTCCGTCAATATCCAGTCCTGCTTCATACCACTTGTTTCCACTGGAATCTTTTACAGATGAGCGTAATGCCAGACAGGTATTTTTTTCAATCCCTTCCTGTACCGGTATTGCTGATGCAGATGGGGCGGAGCGGAGAATGGCATTCTCAACTGCAGTACATGCAGAATTGCTGGCGCTTCCTCCCGGCATGTAAATACACAGAGACTCTGATCTGACATATCCTTTCTGCCCGTTTCTTGTTTTCACATAGTACCAGGGATTTCCACTGGAATCTTTCAGAAATGCATTTGCCACCACACATTCATTCTTGAAGATACTTGTGATCTTTGTTTCTGCAGACACCTTTGGTGTTGTATAAACATCCGCAAAATCTGTGATCACCATCATTGCATATCTGACAGGAACATATACGCTGGTTCCCACTGTTGTCAGTTCATCTGCAAGCGTGGTTCCCGAGCCGGTAAAGCCCTGCGTACTCCCAAAGTAAAAATCTCCATTATCTATCAGATTGCAGCGGTTTGCAGTTGTTCCGCACTCCAGCTGTGCCATGTCTCCATAAACTGTTCCTTTTACTCGATACATGTATAAAAATACTCTTACTTTTGTATCGGCCGCATCTTCCGGTACCTTGAATGTTGCCTTCTGACGTATAAACCCACCGGTACTCTTTCGGATTCCTTCACTTACCGCATAGACATTTTTTCCATCTTTATCATGATACTCAACTCGTGCAAAACATCTTCCATTTTCTCCAATCTCACTTATGACAGCTTTCATATACATGGAGAATGTATAGGTCGCACCTTTTCTCAGCGAAACTTCCTGATACCAGCTGCAGAACTGATTACTTACCTCGCTGGTAAGCTGAAGAGATCTTGTCCCTGTTTTTACATTCTGACTGTCGGTATTGACCGATGCTTTGATATTTTTTTCATCGGATACATAGGATTTCCAGCCAAGTGTCTTTGCCTGAATGATCGGATCCTTCAGCAGCTGGATGATATTTGACTGAAGTTTTGTTTCATTCTGCAGACGGTTGGTGTAATTTTTATCCTTGCTGTATCTTGCACTTGCCGCATGGCCAAATCCATCATGCACATGCAGAAGGTTTCCTGAATTGTCAAATCGGAAGATCTCACTTCTGTTTTTTCGATCTGTAAATTTTGTGCTGTTGTATCCATAGGTAAGCCGCAGGCTGTTTCCTTCTTTACTTCCTCTTCCGTACTCAGTTATCTTTTTTACTCTGTAAGGATTCTGGCTGTAATAGTCGTAATGCACTTCACTTTCATCAACATTACGGATCTTCTGGAGCAGACGGGTTGTTGTATAGGTATATGTGGTCTTGGAATTATCAATATCTGTGATCGATGTAAGACATCCGTTGGTATATGCAAACGTCTTGCTTTTCTGATCTGGTCCTGTTACCTTTATCAGATGATTTGCTTTTCCTGCACTGTCCGTATCATAAGTTAGTGTTGTCACACGGCCTGCACCGTCTGCGATGGATGCAATACGCAGGTTGGTATATTTCAGGCTAAGTGTATTTCCATGTCGGTCTGAAATAGAGCGTAAATATCCTGCTGTCATGAAGTTCAGGCAGTTTTCTTCTTTATCTTTGATCACATAGGCAATATCGGAATCTCCGGTTTTCAGTATCAGTTCCAGATCCAAGCCGGTTTCCTCTTTCCATTTCTTTTTTGTACTGTCATATACAAAATAGTGGACTGTACCATCTCCATCTGTATGTTTATAATACTCCGTTCCTGCAATAGTGATTTTCCGGATCGTCTGATGATAATTCAGACGGACTCCATATCCGTAACCGATATCGGTGTCTTTATCATTGCTGTTGTATACCTGTGTCAGTCCCATCGGCATCAGTGAGCCGCCTGTTTCCATTGTATTATGCTGCATGATCACATTTCCGTTGTAGTCATTCACGTACACGGTGCCTGCACGTCCTGCTTCCTGGCTGTGATATGTCCAGTAGTCCTCAAGACCGGAGTAGTTTACGTAGGAAATGTCGATTCTCGGACGCATATTCGTATAATCACTGTCGCAATCTGATGAAAGATACGCTGTATATCCCGAAAGTTCATAACTGTCCCTAAGTAATACACCATAGTTACGTCCATTCTGATACCATTCCTTCACAAGCCGTGTAATATCAAGGCTGATATATTTCTGTTCATCTCCGGTAAACTTACATATATCTTCAACTGTTTCCGAATACATAGGCTTGTTCATCCACGTAAGATTGGCAGAATCCCAATCCTGCAGTACACGATGAACCTGAACAGTTCTTTCTTTTCCATCTTTTGCAAGAGACACCATCAGCATGCGTGCATTGATTACCATATCTCCGGTTTTGATCATCGGCAGTTTAAATTTCAGATAACTTCTCTGAATAATATCACCACCTCTGGTTTTTAAATACATCCCTTCACGATCAGTACCCGCTGCATCCTGTGAATCTACACATGCATCAATAATTTCCTTCACGTCTTTTGATGTTGTCGTAATCGGATCGACAATAACCGGATAAACTCTTTCCGGATCTTTCAGCCATTCTTCATCCGGTGTGATCCGGATCGCACAACGGTCTTTTTTTCCTTCATCCAGAAGTTCGATTCCGATATTTTCTGATCTTTTTCCTGCGGAATCTGTCATAAACGGCGCCGCAACAGCAAAAATCTCTTCCTCTGCATCATTTACAAATCTTACGCAGGAATTTCCTGCTACCGGATGAAGTTTTTTGGTATGATAGAGCCATGTAAAAGAACCGATTGCTTCCGGTGTTTTCAGGATGATATCTTCTTTTATGCTCTTTCCTCTTACACAGAAACGGCTGTCTGTTCCCGGAAGGATATCCGGATAAAGAACTGCATTCGTTCCGGTTTCTTCCGCCTTTACTTTTTCTGCGTTTTCCAGTGCCCAGCTAATCTTATATGCATCTTTGGTAACAGATACCGTCCCCTGCTTTCTGGAATGCTTACGAAATACGACTTTCCATTTGCCTTTTCTGTTGGCAAAATCCTTCTCTGCCCTCTCGCTGGCTGCGTATTCTTCTGCCATATTTTCTTCCTGATCTGCTTCTGTGTCTTCATCCATTTCCTCTGTCAGGGTATCATCCATTTCCTGCCAGATTCCCTCTTCGTCCTGATAATGAACATCATCCAGATAGATTTCTTTCGTAAAAGAATGATCCTCATTCTCAAACAGTTTGGATGCTGCGGTTCTTTCTTCTTTTATTTCCCGTCTTTTCTTATCTTCCATTATTTCTTTCCTTCTTTCTTTTCATTTTTGAGCCAGATCCATAAAGCAGTCATAACTGTTACCATTCCGCTCAGGATCTGATACCACTCTTCTTCTGAAAATGGGAGTGGATTTCTGCCTGTCAGTTCCAGGATTTGATTCGTCAGTGCGATCATAAGCACTGTCATCCGGATCAGTACATCTCTTGGAAATCTGATCTTTCGTTTGATCTTCATTCGTTTGCCACCTTCTTTCATCTCCGGTAAAGCTGGCCTTCACTTTACGCTCTGTAGTCAAAAACATATGTTTCACGCTTTATATAATATCGAACATCTGTTTGTTTTTAAATTACATATATGTTATTTTTCGTAACATATATGTAGAATCGAATATTTTTATCTCCATCCCTGTGCTTCCCTGCACTCTTTATCACAGTTTCTGAACAGTCTGATAACTTCTTCTTCCGAAATATCCAGAAAACTGACGATCTGAAAAAACAGCAGGATACTCATGGCATTTTCTCCATTTTCGATTCTGGAGATCGTCATCTTGGATACATCTACGCCTTCCGCCAGTTCTTCCTGACTGTACCCGCCTTTTTTCCGACATATACGGACATATTCTCCGATCTGATATAATTTCTGCTCTTCATTCTTCATTTTCTTTTCCCCCTTATTTATAAAGAAAAAAGCCAGGAAAACACCCCTGATATTAAAATCAGGGAAGTATTTCCTGGCTTTGAGTCTGGCTCTTACGCAATCTACGGTTGCCGGCCGGCTTCTCACTCAGTTTTTATGTGGTTTTCTTATCTCTTATGTGTTCTGTAATAAAAGATCTGCCTTCTGTATTGCTGTTCATTGCAATGTGCCAGCTGTATCTCCACCTCTTTTCTGCATCTGGGACATTTGATCCGGAGGATTCCGGAACAGTCACCTGTCAGATCGAACAATCTGCTGTTGGAGCAACTCGGGCAATGTACTCGTATTGCTTTTCTGTCGGGTGTTCTTTCTTCGATGTCCACCACTTCTCACGCTCCTCTTTTTTTCGAATATATGTTCGTTTCTTATATTTTCCATTATACAAACTTGTGTTCGTTTTTGCAATAGTAAATTTTCTCTCCGACAGCTTTCCAATCTCCCACGTTCATGCTATACTGAACCTATCTCTGTCTGCCCGTTTCAGTCATGGGGCAGACTTATTTTTTTCAGGAAAGGATTTATTTATGAAGCGTATCAAAAATATCGATCTGCTCCGTGCGGGGGCGATCCTCTACATTATGCTGTATCACTGCTACGTTCTGTCCGGGCAACCATGGCAGTCGCATACAGCCATCCACACACTTCTGACTCTTGGAGGTGAAGTAGGAGTTACACTGTTTTTCCTGTTAAGCGGATATGGGATCTATCTCTCCCTTTCTTCTTCGGAGGCGCGAGGCTGTCTCCCCGGCTGGCGGGCTTTTATGAAAAAGCGCTGCATCCGCATTATGCCCCAGTATTATGTATGTATCACGGTCCTTCTGATCTTTATGTCCACGCAGATGTTCAGCAATGAGGGACTTCGGCATATCCTGGCGTATTATACTTTTACGGAGAACTTTTCCCCGGTGACTCATGGTTCCATCAATGGTGCGCTGTGGACGATGGGCGTGATCTTTCAGTTTTATCTGATCGCCCCGTTCCTTTATAAAGCTGTCCGGAAAAACTGGCTTGTATCTGCCATTGTATCCATTGTTTTCACTGTTATCTGCCGGTTCGCAGTTGTCCGCTATCTCCACAATTCCGGGATTTCGGATAACTCTGTATATTTTGTATACGAGCGTCAGGTATTCTCTGCGCTGGATAATTTCGTGCTGGGAATGGCTGCTGCCGCTTTCTGGAAGCAGACCGGAGATCGTATGCAGGATTACCGGCTGAAGCTTGGACTTCCGGTTTCTATTGCAAGCACCGCACTGATCCTGGTATGGATCTTTTATTATCACAGTCACGGGCTTTATGGCACCGCTTCCTCCGGTTATCCGGCACATTCCATCCTGGCGATCCTGCTCAGTATACTGCTTGTGGGATTCTCCCTCCTGCCGGAAATGGATTTCAGGTTTCTGCGTCCGCTGTACTTCGTAGCCCGGAACCAGTACGGGATCTATCTGTGGCATATGCCCATCATTATGATCCTGCAGGCCAATGCGCCATGGTTCAACACCATGAGCCAGCAGCGCTTCTGGCTGTTTTTGCCATGTATGGTGGTCATCACCTGCGTATTCGGCTATTTTGCAACCCGCTTTATCGATCATCCCGCTTCTGCAAAAAAGAAAGGATAACTTCCCATGAAAGACAGAACCGCCGTTAACCACAATATCCGCAAGCATTTTAACGAACTGATATACAACACAGCCCGTTACACAGAAATCGCGTTATCCATCGTGATCATTATCGTGATCGCACTGTCCGGACTGCGTCTGATCCTTACAACTGCCGGTACCTCCGTCATGGATATGGACACCAGCTTTTTTACCAGTTTCCTGTCACAGGCACTGTCCCTTGTAGTCGGTGTGGAGTTTGTAAAAATGCTCTGCCGCCATTCCGCCCAGACTGTTGTCGAAGTCCTGCTTTTTGCAACAGCAAGGCAGATGGTCGTGGAACATCTCGATCCTGTACAGACACTGATCGGGATCATCGGTATCGCCATTCTTTTTGCCGTCCGGAAATATCTGATGACGGACAGTGATGATATGACCCCGCATCAGAAGAACGCTTCAGAAGAATCTTCAAAAAAGGCTTTCTCTTCTGAGTGCAAATGAGCATAATTGCAGAAAAGCTCCAACTGTATCCCGATATTGATGCAGTTGGAGCTTTTCTTATAAATTGCATTGGTATAAACTCTATACGATACTATTGTCCACGTCAGACCAACTGCATGCCCACAGCAGCTATCTCCAGATAATATACCCTGCATAGATCAGGTACATACACACCATGGAAATTCCCTCTTTCCGGCTGATCCTCTGCTTTGTGGCCGCATAGATCCACACGATCAGCGAGAACACGATAAGTATGACAATATCAATAATATTTTCCCGGATCAATGCCACCGGATTGATGGCAGATGCAACTCCGAGAACCATCAGGATATTAAAAATATTGGAGCCTACCGCATTTCCCACAGCCATATCCACTTCGTTCTTTCTGGCTGCAACCACGGAAGTCACCAGCTCCGGAAGGGAAGTTCCGATGGAAACAATGGTCAGTCCCACCAGTGTCTGGCTCATTCCAAGATCAATGGCAATGCGGCTGGCAGCATCCACCGTAAGATCTCCGCCAAAGGCAATGGCAAGTGCGCCTCCCACAATAAAGAGGATGCTCTTCGGCCAGGAAAGGATGCCGATTTCTTCTTCCAGCTCTTCCATTCCTTCCATGTCCACATTTTTTCCTGCTGCCCTGGCCTTCATGGCACTTTGGATCATTACCACAATATAGCCTGCAAAAAATCCCAGCAGGATCATTCCATCCAGATGACCAAGTCTCATTCCGATCGTATCTCCTGCTGCCAGGATCCCCAGCCCCAGAAGAAGGAGCGCACAGATCATGGAAAACGGAATATCCCTCCGGATGGTTTCCTTCTGTACCAGGATCGGTGTCAGGATGGAACAGACTCCAACAACCACCATCAGGTTAAAAATATTGGAACCTACCACATTGCTGACCGCAAGCTCATTGTTATTGACCAGTGACGCTGTAACGCTGACTGCAGTTTCCGGCAGTGATGTTCCCATTGCCACAATAGTAAGGCCGATGATGATCGGCGGCACCTTCAGCCTTTTTGCGATACTGGAGCTTCCTTCTACAAAGAAATCCGCACCCTTCATCAGGAACACAAAGCCGATCACAAGAAAAACTAACACAAGGATCAGCGGTGAACTGTTTACCAGATTTTCCATTTTTCTTCTCACTTTCTGTTTTTATTTCCCACAACCTGGAGATTCATTGTCGCCCGCCCTGCTGAAAAAAATTCTTTCCGGCATTCTTTTGTTACATAAAAAAGACCCATGTATGCCCTGCTGCAATAAAATATAACAAAGCATACATGAGTCTCATTCTTTAAGATTTGCCAGGTTTTTCAGAAAAAACCGGGTCTGTTGACAAATCACACTTACGTGCGAACTACTCCCTCATGGAATTAAAATTTTCAATTTTTTTCAATTTAACAGAATTGTTTTTAAAAGTCAACCCCTGGCCGGTGACTTTTCTTTACCGAAAGCACATATTTTATGTATCTTTATTATTTTCCGCTTTCAGAAACAATCCCTTTCAGGATCTGTAGGACTCCATCTTCACTGTATGACGGACATACTTCCCTGGCTGCTGTCTGCACTTCCGCTCTGGCATTGGCTACTGCATAGCTCATTCCCGCTTTCTGGAGCATGGCAATATCGTTGAGGTTATCTCCGAATGTACAGGTTTCCTCCGAAGAAATTCCTAACTGTTTCTGGATAAATTCGACAGCTGTACTTTTTTCGCCCTCCGGCGGTGTACTGTCCATCCATTCTTTTCCGGCAGCCGCCAGTGTTACCTTATCCCTCCATGCCGGTGTAAAATACGGTGCACAAAGCTCCTCGCACCGTTCCGGGTGATAAACAGAGAATTTCAGCACCTGTTTTCCCTGAAGAGAAGAAAGATCATCCACTTTTCTCATATCATAACCATAGGAATCCCGCAGCCACCGGAACATCCTTCCATTCTCATTCTCCGCATAGCAGCACTCCGGTGTGGCAATAAAACAGTCACATTCCAGCATTTTTTCTTTCACCATATGATGCATGCGTTTCCAAACCTCATCCGGAAGTGTATGTACCTTCAGGATCTTATCATTCTTCCGGATCACCGTACCGCCATCTGACACAAAATACACCAGATCCTTCACCGGCTCAAACAGCTTCCTCTCACTGTCATACTGCCGCCCGGAACACACCACAAAGGTAATTCCCAGCTCAGTCAGCTTCCGGATCACTGTCATATATTCCGGATTGATAGTCATGGTCCCGTCTTTTACAAGAGTTCCGTCTACGTCTGTTGCGATCAGTTTTATCATGTTGTTTTTACTCCTCTCCCATCTGAAATACCAATATCCTCTCTCTCTGATTTTTCCCTTCAAAAAGATCCTGGCAGTCGATCTCGTCCAGGAATTCCAGTTCCTCTACGGTCATCAGATATGAAATATATTCGTCAGATGGATAATAGAAAAAGAGTAGCATTTCTCTTGTTTTTTTATACCAGGATTCCCGGATGCGGCCGATGATGCTTCTCAGTATTTCCACAGAAAACGGATTAAAAAAATAAAATCTGTCTGCGGATTCCGGTACCTGAAAAAGAGCTGCATTCTCCAGTATAAATGATGTTTTTGTCCCGGAAACAGCCCGCTGCCTGTTTTCTTCTGCGGCTTTTGTCATACGTTCATCGTACTCCACGCCTGTAGTCCGGCATCTGACCTGCCACGCCAGAAAAAAATCCACTCTGCCTTTTCCACATCCATAGTCGATCAGATGATTCTTTTTCCCCAGATATCCACAATACGCCAGCCGTTCCAGTACCCCGTACGGCGTTGGCTCGTATGGATAACAGTACTGATCCGATCTGGAATCATCACGACCGGTGGTTTTGATCTTCAGCAGCTTATCATATTTTACTTCATTTTGATCCATGCTTCTGTTAATCTCCGTTCGCTACATCGGGCAGCTTCGTTTTTCCTCTTTATCCATATCTCCATGGACATACCTGGCATTGAACTCCATATTGATCTCACGGATCTCTTTCTTTCCGTCAATATAATCCTGATACATATCCGCAAGTCTCGCCATACAGCCATCACAGTTCGCGGAAATATTTCCAAGAGATTCCTCCACGATCTGTTTACGTTCCTCTTTTGTTGTATCTTTGATCAGATATCCTGGCATTGTTTTTTCCTCCTGATAGGTTCACCTGTGTTTCAGGTATTCTGTATTTTTGTTATTGTTCACTTTTTCTTTTGAAAAAAGCTGCTTGTATCAAACAAACAGCTTTACAAGAATTTTTCTTTTCTGTTTTTTTATTCTACTCTGGCCCACTACCAGTGTCAATACAATTTTTCGCCTGTTTCCGAAACACAAAATAAAAGCCTCCGGAACAATTCCAGAGGCTTCATACGTGCGTTAGAGGATTCGAACCCCCGACCTTTTGGTCCGTAGCCAAACGCTCTATCCAGCTGAGCTAAACGCACATCTTTGTTGCTTTTCCTTTGTGATATTTCGTATCACCGCTGCAACAATATGTATGATACTCTAAGACCTATAAAATGTCAAGGGTTTTTTGAAACTTTTTTTGATTTTTTTTAAAAATATTTTTTATTGCTATTTTTGATGCAAAAGCAACAGTTTTTTAATTCCGTCTAAGTGCCTCGATCGGGCTCAGTTTCGCTGCCTTTTTCGCCGGATAGATTCCGAAGAACACACCTACTGCACAGGAGAACAGCGTAGCCGCCAGGATGGTTCCCGCACTGATCCCAGGTGTGATGGTCATTCCCATACTGCTGCTGATCACCGCACAGATCACATAGCCGCCTGCAATCCCCAGCACAATACCGATCAGCCCGCCTATGATCGTCAGGATTGCCGCCTCCGCAAGGAACTGTAACATAATAGACGAGGTTTTCGCTCCAAGGGATTTCCGGATACCGATCTCCCTGGTACGCTCTGTGACGGATACCAGCATGATGTTCATAACACCGATACCCCCTACCAGAAGGGAAATGCCCGCAACAAAAGAAATAAACGCAGTGACCATACCAAGCATCTGATTCATGGATTTCATAACATCCTGGAAGCTCTGTACCTGGAAATATTCATCTCCGGCACACTGGTGACGTCTCTCAAGAAGATTTATGATCTTGTCTGCGACCGCCTGGGAATCCAGACTCTTATCCGCCTGAACTATGATCTGATAAAATTCTCCGCTGCTTCCGGTAAAGTCGTCCATGGCCGTATAAGGCACATTTATGGTCACCGGCATTCCATCGTAAGTATAGCTGACAAAGGTTCCGTTCTCTTTCTGTGTGGTGACTCCGCAGATGCGGAATGTCTTGGTCAGATCATAGCAGGTAATGTCCAGTGTCATTCCCACTACATCATCCGTTCCGAAAAGCCTCTTCGCATCGGCATCGGAGATCACGCAGACGTTTTTTCCCTCTTCGACCTCCTTCTGCCCGAAATAGCTTCCGTACTTCACAGAAGCATTATCCACCAGCTTGGCATCCTGGGCCTCCCCGGTCACTGTAAGATTAAAATCACCCTTTCCGGTTACGGTCTCGCCTGTATAGGAATCTGAAACATTAACACCTTCCACGCCATCCAGCTCCCGGACTGCATCAATATCCTCCGACTCGATCCAGACCTGGTCTGCTATGGCATCATCACTGCAGTAAACAGCGATCTGGCCGCCGCCGATATCATTGATCTCACTGTTCATCTGATTCTTCGTACCCTCACCGATGGACACAATGGCGATCACGGATGCAATACCGATAATGATCCCTAACATGGTGAGAAAGGATCTTCCCTTATTAGCCATGATATTATGGATCGCCATTTTGATATATTCATAAATATTACTCATCGGCAGTCTCCCCTGTCTCTGCTGCACTGTCACTGTCTGCCGCTGCTGCCTCTGCCTTCATTCCCTCTTCCAGGGAGCCCAGATCCTCGATGACCTCATCTCCGGCTTTAATTCCATCTGTGATCTCAACAGAATCTTCGGAACTGATTCCTGTAGTGATATCCTGTTTTGTGATCACACCATCCTTCAGCACATAACAGAAGGAACCATCCTTGCCGATATTTACCACTCCAGCCGGAAGCGTTACCACATCCTCTGCCTTTTCTGCATAGATCTTTACCTTCGCATCTACTCCCAGAAAAATATCCTTGTCTGGCTTGTCGATGCCCACTGTGGCAGAGATCAGTGTGGAGCCTTTTTCGTTGGTTGTGGCAATGTGACTGATCTTAGTCACCTTACCGGTATATTTCTTGTCCCCAATGGTGATGTCCGCATTCTGTCCTTCCTTTACCTTATCGTAGTCATACTTGGACACATTGATATCAACGCTGACCTTATCTGTATTCTGCAGGGTAAAAAGCTCCATTCCCTGTGTTGCCGCTGCGCCCTGCTGGACTGCTGATTTGGAAATGACGCCGTTAAAATCCGCCGAAATGCCTTTCTTTCCTTCTTCTACCAGCTCTTTCGCAGATTTTGCATCCAGCTCAGTAAGATTGTTGCTGACACGCATTTTTTCTTTCTCTTCTTCTGTAAGGCTGGCAGAATCCGCCTCTGCAATGGATTTCTGGGAAGCAAGATCTGACTGCAGATCCGCCAGATCAGAGGTTGCCTGTTCGATCGCATTCTCAATGGCAGAAGTATCCACTGTACTTCCTGCAGAAGAAGCATCCGCAGATGCCTGATCTGTCAGATCCTGTGTTTCCTCTGAAGCTCCATCGGTAACAAAATCACCGGCCGCACTACTGCTGTAATCAGAATACTCCGGCATTTTCGGCTGGCTGGCCTTCTTATCCTCATAAGCTTCCTTTGCTTCCTGGCAGGTGATCTCTGCCTGACTTCTTGCTGCTTCCGCTTCATCCAGCGCCTGGGCATTCTCATCGCTCTGCTCTGCCTGCCACTGTGCAAAAGCCATCTGATAACTGGTATCTGCCTGATTATAAGCATTCTGTGCCGTTACATAATCGGAATTCAGCTGTCCCAGCTCCTGCTGGTACTGCGGAAGTGTCTCATTCTGATATGTAGTCAGCGCTTCTGAATACGCTCTCTGAGTCTCTGCATCCCTGGCAGCCTGGGCCTCTGCCTTTGCCTGGGTCTCCGCCTGGGCCTGTGCCTGCGCATCTGCCGCAGCCTGAGCCTGTACAGACGCCAGCTGTGATCTCAGGGAAGCCAGATAATTCTGCTGCTCCCTTACCTGCTGTTCCAGACTGGAAACCTTTGCTTTTGCGCTGTCCTGCTTCTGCTGGGCCTCATTGGATTTATTGATGGAATTTTTGTAATCATACTGTCCGGACTGTACATTCAGCTCTGCTTTCTGATTATCCCTCTCAAGATCCTTCACTTCAAACTCTATCAGCTTCGTTCCCTTTGAAACCGTATCGCCTTCTGCGAAGGATACGCTTTTGATCTGTGCGTTCACAGGAGAATAAAAGGTCTTCTGCTCATCACTGACAACGGTTCCGGTTGCATCTACGATCTCCTCCACATCTCCTGTCTCCGCTTTGGTAACAGCAACCTGCGGAATCTGTGATCCCCCGCGGCCTGCACCTGATGCCGCATAAATACCGCCTGCCACAACAGCCACTGCTGCCACACCGATCACAATCTTTTTCCCTTTTTTCATTCTTAAGCCTCCTCGACAAATTCCTCATTGATCGTATCTGATTCAATTTTTCCATCCATGATCCGGACCACACGTCTGGCCTGAGCCGCGATCCCATTATCATGAGTGATCAGGATCAAGGTTTCTCCTGATCTGTGCATTCCCTTCAGGATTTCCATAATTTCCCTGCTGGATGCAGAGTCCAGATTTCCCGTTGGTTCATCTGCCAGGATCACCGGCGGCCTGGCTGCGATAGCTCTGGCAATAGCCACACGCTGCTGCTGTCCCCCTGACATTTCGTTTGGCTTATGGTCCATACGTTTCTCAAGTCCGACTTTTTTAAGAGATTCCACAGCAAGCTTTCTTCTTGTTTTCCGGTCGATCCCACGATAGATCAGAGGAAGCTCCACGTTTTCCAGCGCCGTAAGATTTGCGATCAGATTAAAGCCCTGAAAGATAAAACCAATCTCCTTATTTCGTACCACCGAGAGATCATTATCCTTCATTGTGGATACATCTGTTCCATTCAGATAATATTTCCCGGAGGTGGGGACATCCAGACAGCCCAGCATGTTCATAAAGGTGGATTTTCCGGAACCGGACTGTCCGATAATAGCCACAAATTCACCCTTATGGATCTCCAAGTCCACATGATCCAGCGCCCGCACCTCATTTTCTCCGGGATTGTAAACCTTGCACAGATCTACTACCCGTACCAATGCATCTTCCATAATAAAATTACTCCTTGTAAAGTAAATCAGTCCCAGGCAAGCCCCTCCTCTGCTTATTGCTTTTCGCCATTGAAACAGAGAGCTTCCCTGATCAGGTTAAAAATACAGAGCGAAGTCTGCAGGGGATACTGCTGTTTCTTGTCGGAACGCTCCAAGCCAAAACAGCAGCAGGCAGACTGCTCTGTCATTTCCGGGAAAACCCCGCTCATTGATCTGTAACGAAAAGATTACCTGAATGTCTTCAGAACTGACACACATTTATACATCTGTTTATGCATCAAGTAAAAACGCCTTATATGCCTTGTATGCCTCATATACATCCGCCTTGCTGGTAACCTCCCACGGAGCATGCATACTCAGCACTGCCACGCCACTGTCGATAACCTCCATTCCGTAAAGTGCCGCAATATAAGCGATGGTTCCGCCTCCGCCAAAATCAACCTTTCCAAGCTCTGCTGTCTGGAAAGCAACATTGTGATCATCAAAAATCCTGCGAACTCTTGCAACGTACTCTGCATTGGCATCGTTGGAACCGGATTTTCCTCTTGCTCCGGTGAACTTGTTAAGAACGATACCGCGTCCAAGATATGCTGCATTCTTTTTCTCAAAAGCCTCACCATAGGCCGGATCATAGCCGGCACTTACATCGGAAGAAAGCATGCTGGAATTACGGAGAGCTCTTCTTAATGCAAGCTCGGAATAGCAGCCCATTCCGTCCAGAAGCTCTGCCACGCTGTTCTCAAAAAATCTGGACTGCATGCCTGTGGCACCAACGCTTCCGATCTCTTCCTTATCTACAAGGAGACAGCAGCCGGTACGCTTCGGTGTCTCCTCCATCTCCAGCATTGCCGCAAGGGATGTGTAAGCGCATACACGGTCATCCTGTCCATATGCTGCGATCATGCTGCGGTCAAGTCCACAGTCTCTTGCCTTTCCTGCCGGAACGATCTCCAGCTCTGCTGAAAGAAAGTCCTCTTCCTCAATACCATACTTCTCATTTAAAATCTTCAGCACATTCTGTTTTACCGCATCCTTTTTGGAATCATCCGGAAGCTCTGCAAGAGGTCTGCTGCCGATCAGGATATCCAGCATCTCACCCTCAATAACCTCTGCTGCCTTTTTCTGGAGCTGTTTTCCGGAAAGATGGATCAGAAGATCTGTGATGTAAAGTACCGGATCTTCCACATCCTCACCAATGCTGATCTCCACAATGCTTCCGTCCTTCTTTGCAACAACACCATGCATGGCAAGAGGCAGTGTCACCCACTGGTATTTCTTTACACCACCATAATAATGGGTATCCAGATAAGCCAGATCCGTATCCTCGTACAGAGGATTCTGCTTGACATCCAGTCGCGGAGAATCGATATGTGCACAGAGAATGCTCATACCTCCGGAAAGCTCTTCCGTTCCTACATGAAACAGAGCAACGATCTTCTTCATCCCTACCGCATAAACCTTGTCACCGGCCTTGATCTTCTCGCCTTTTTCAAGCTTCGACTCAAGAGATTCATATCCGGCAGCCTCTGCTTCCTTCACGATTTCTGCAACACATTCCCGTTCTGTTTTTCCTTTATCCAAAAATTCTCTGTAAGCCTTCGCAAGCTTCTCCATTTCTGTCTCTTCTGCTTCCTTATAAGAAAGCCACGCATTTCTTCTTTCCATTTTAGTGGTCCACCTTTCTTTATAGCTTCCGGCAGCTGCCGTTTCTCATCATATTATCTGCAATCTGTCTACTATTATAGGTCAAACATTTACGAATTTCCACCGCAATTCCCATTCTTTACAAAATCTTTATGATTCGTTATAGTAGTTCTTAAGAATTGGCCCTGTATCCAAAATTTTCAGGTATCTCACACACGGAAAGCTTTCTGTTTCACCGTAGACTTTACCTGTATGCTCCAACAGGGCAAAGGAGGAAACAACATGCAATCATCTGCTCAGCTAAAAGAGCTTCTTCACAGCATCAACCGCAAAAGCTATCCTGCATACAAGTCTCTGCGGGGTGCATACCAGTTTGACCGTTATATTTTGTCCCTTGACCACGTGCAGGGGGATCCTTTTGCCTCTCCCTCTCACATCAGTGTGAAGCTTTCCCACCGAGACACCGGATTTCCGGCAGAATATTATAAGGATTCCCTGACCCGCATCACACTGGGAGACTTTCTGAACCGCCAGTTTGAACAGCAGGTAAACCGTTATACCTTCCGTGCAAAGGGCTCCGGAAAAAGCGGCCTGATCTCAGTAAGCCACTGTGGTCAGGAGGTTCTTGCACGTACCGCCTGTGAAATAACGGAAAAAGGCATCACTGCCCGTTTTTTCATCGGTTTCCCGGCCAATGGCAGAACCATCAACTCTCCCGAACTGGAAAAAATCCTCTTCGATTTTCTTCCGATCTGTGTTCACAAGGCATTTTTTTACCGGAATCTTGACCCGGAAGCGCTGAGAAAAGCCATCTGCCTTGCCGAAGATCAGGCATTTATCCGTCAGGAGCTGAAAAAACGTTCTCTGGCTGCCTTTGTCAGTGACGGCGCTATCCTCCCCAGGGAAAGCGGCATCTCTTCACGCCCGATGAAAAACTCTGTTCCTTTTGTTTCTCCGGAAAGCCTGAGGGTTTCCATGGATCTGCCCCACAGAGGAACCATCACAGGCATGGGCATTCCCTGCGGCATCACTTTGATCGTAGGTGGCGGCTACCATGGCAAATCCACCTTACTTAACGCACTGGAGCTGGGAATTTACGATCACATTTCCGGCGATGGCCGGGAGTATGTCATTACCGATCCTTCTGCTCAGAAGCTTCGCTCTGAGGACGGCCGTTTTATCAAAGATGTGGACATTTCTCTTTTTATCAACGATCTTCCAAATAAAAAAGACACCCTCTGCTTTTCTACAGAGGATGCCAGCGGCAGCACTTCACAGGCTGCCGGTATCGTGGAAAGTATGGAGACCGGAAGTAAAGTCTTTCTCCTTGACGAGGATACCTCTGCCACCAACTTTATGGTCCGTGATTCCTTCATGCAGCGGGTGATCTGCCGGGAAAAGGAGCCCATCACTCCATTTCTGGAACGTGCGCGGGATCTCTATGAAAAGGCAGGGATCTCCACTATCCTGGTTGCCGGAAGCTCCGGAGCTTTTTTCCATATTGCGGATACTGTGATCCAGATGGATAATTATCATCCGGTGGACATCACAGCAGTCACCAAAAAGCTCTGTCAGGAATATCCTCTCTCAGACATTGAGACCCCTGCATTCCGCCTTCCGGGAAGCCATCGCATCATGACCAGGGCCAAAGTGGCTCCATCCCGCCACAGCCGTCCCGGACAGCCGGAAAGACTGAAAACCAAGGTTCACGGCAAAGATGGCTTTTCTCTTGGAAAAACCGAAGTGGATCTCCGCTATGTGGAGCAGCTGATCGACTCCGAGCAAACTGCATCCCTGGCGTTGCTTCTGAAATATGCCTGCGAACATCTCATTGACGGAAAACGTACTCTGCCGGAGATCATCACTTATCTGGATACTCAGCTGAAAAGGCAGGGATTGTCCTTCTTCTCGGAAGGCTCTTATATTCCATGCGGTTATGCCATGCCCAGGATCCAGGAAATATATTCCTGCTTTAACCGCTATCGTAGACCGTAGCTGTGCCTGAAGCTGTATATCCAATAAATCTCAAACAACAAAAAAACGCTGCCGATAAACATTGGAAATCTTTATCTCCTCTGTCATTCGGCAGTTTTTTTCTGCAATGCAAAACCACCGTCCTGTCGGCTCTGTCTTGCCAATGGAACGGTGGTTTATCTTCATACATATTTTAGGGAAAGGAAAGAGTTTTTCTTAAGAGCTTCTGTTCTCTTAAGATGTTTATATCATACAGGATAAATGTGAGAGAAATTTGTACAATTTCTAATAAATTTATAAAATTTATTAACGAAGTCTAATCATTTTCCAAAATAATCCTGCTGATCATTATTTACCATGGTCTTCCGGAAAAACACGAAATATTACAGCCGTTTCTTTCGCTTTTTAGTCATGTCTCTGCTCTTTGTTATCATATGTCTCACAGAATCTGGCAGCAAAAGCCGGTGGCTCCTGATGCGCATACAGATGAGAAATGTCTCCAAAAGAGCTCATACGGAAGGACGCGATCCCTTTTCGCCTCTCCTCTGTAACAATGGTGCTCACCGATGACGGCGCCGCACAGAAATTCTGCAGCATCACCAGCGGAGAGATACTGAGAAGATAGCTGATGAGTACACAGCTTACACCGAAATGGCAGAAAAACACAAGCGTATCTTCATTGGCTTTTTCTGCTCTGTAATAATGTCCTTCCCGCACATAGCCATGCTCTGCCAGAACTTTATCAAAATTCTGTGTGACTCAGTCATACTCTTCTTTCATTTTTCCCTCTCGCAGGATGTCATTATCCCACCAGCGGTCAAAGCTGTAGAAATTTTCGATCTTCGTCCAGTCCTGGGGAAGCCAGTCCCAGGAAATGATCTTTTCCCCATGAAGATCCGGTCTTCTGATCTTTACGTCGAATTCTCTCAGCCACTTGCATTCTGTAGCTGTTCTTCCGTTTTTCTTCAGTGTGCAGGATGCGGTATCCTTTGCTCTTCCAAGCGGAGAAACATAAAAATCCCTGACATCAAGAGCTGCGATCTTTTCAGAAAGAAATTCCGCTTCCTTCCAGCCCTTTTCGGTCAGGGAATCTATTGTGTAATCCGGGTCTCCATGTCGTATAAAAAGTAATTTCATCTTTTGGTATCCTCCATTTCATAACCTGGATTTCCATTATATTCTTATTTTTTCAGTTGTCAATTCCTGATAGCTTCTGCTGCTGGGATCAAACCTGATCCGCAGTTTCTCCATGGAGCACAGCCTGCTGCTCCCTCAGCTCATAAACTGCCTTTTTCAATGCCTGAAAGCTCTCCTCACTGATTATGTGCTCGATCCTGCAGGCATCATGAATCGCTGTTTTTTCCTGGACTCCCAGTATCATCAGCCAGGAAGAGATCAGCTGATGACGTTCATATACCTTATCGGCAATCTTATGTCCATCCTCTGTCAGACGGATATCTCCGTTGTCGGCTACTGTGATGAGATTTTTCTGGCGAAGATTCTTCATGGCAACACTGACACTCGGTTTCTTAAAGCCCATCTCTGCCGCGATATCCACAGCTCTTACAAGAGAGCTCCTGTTTCCAAGGATCAGGATCGTTTCCAAATAATCTTCAGATGATTCATTTGATCTCACGTTATTTACACCTCCCTAGGTTTGTCAAAACTAACCAAGTTAATCATAACATACTTTAGGAGAATGAGCAATGGTTTTTAATGCTTTCTGTTTAGTTCTGCCTCAATTGCCAGAAGGCACTGGCTGGAACATATCTGCAGAATTCTGGAAATTTCCAGGAGTTTTTCCCTGGAGCAGTTTCCCCGGAGCAGTTCACAATATCCCTGAAATTTCATCTGTACCAGGATATGTACCAGCTCGTGATCAACTTCTTGTCCACATTCCTTTTGAAAACGTTCATTAAGGATCTGCTCCATTTTCGTACAGGCATCCTCACGGAAATTCACATATCTGGTACCTTCAGCTCCATCTATGAGGATTTTTGCGATGTCCCTGTTTTCCCAGATAAATTCCATAAGTATCCTGTCATATTCTTCCGGATGCAGTTGTTTTTCCTGATCCGTAAAGTCTCCCATGATCCGCTTCAGATCCTCTACCGTCTCTTCCACGATTTCTTCAAAAAGAGCTGCTTTACTTTCAAAAAAGAAATATAGCGCTCCCGTAGTCACCTCTGCTTTTTTGCAGATCGCACGAAGAGAAGCCTTCAGAAATCCCCTGTCTCTGAATTCTTCCTTCCCCGCTTCCAGAAGTCTGCTCCGCACAGCATTTTCTGATTTTTCCATATTTTACGCACTCCATCATTTTTCCTGCATTCCGCTTTGCAGGAAAATTCCGCTTATTTCTGACCAGCTGTTAATTTTTTAGCAATCTGATCTTACTGATATTTTACCTTAAATCGCTGAAAAAAGAAAGTATTTTGTACCCCGTGTCAATCTGTCATCGGGGAATCTCCACGGTCTGTAACGATTTCATAGCCTACAGACTCCACACGTCTGGTAAGGCACCCTCTGCACTCTGCTGCTTCCTCGCCTGTACAGATCTTGTTATCATAAAGCTCATACTGTTTACGGTTCTTCACCGGAGAAAGATTGGGCATTACTACATTTGCACCCGCCTGAAAACCCTTTTCCCTGCCTCTGGGGTCCAGGGTCCCCAGTGCTGTGGTTGCCGGAAGAAGTACCTGTGGAAGCAGGATCCGGATGACAGACAGCAGAAACAGTGTCAGATCCACACTTCCTGCCGGTTCCTTTGCAAATTTCGTATCATGGTGCGGGACAAATGGTCCGATCCCCACCATATGCGGATTCAGGTCTTTAAGAAAAACAAGGTCTTCCGCCAGATACTCCAGCGTCTGTCCCGGCGCACCTACCATAAATCCGGCACCTATCTGATATCCCAGTTCCTTCAGGGTATAAAGACACTGTTTACGGTTTGCAAGACTTAAACTCTCCGGATGAAGATAACGATAATGATCCTCACTGGCCGTCTCATGACGGAGTAAATAGCGGTCTGCTCCGGCATCTTTAAATCTCTGATAACTTTCTTTTGATTTCTCCCCAATGGACAGCGTGATCGCACAGTCCGGATATCCCTGTTTGATGGACCGGATGATGTCAACCATCCGGTCATCATTAAACCATGGGTCTTCCCCTCCCTGGAGCACAAATGTCCGAAATCCCAGCTCATAGCCATTCTCGCAGCACTGCAGGATTTCTTCCTTTGTAAGGCGGTAACGGCTGGCATTCCTGTTAGAACGGCGGATTCCGCAGTAATAGCAGTCATTTCTGCAGTAATTAGTAAATTCTATCAGACCTCTTGTATATATTTTATTTCCAAAATATTTTTTCTGTATACGGACAGCCTCTTCCCGAAGCAGACGAACCGCATCCGGATCCTGGTATAAGTGCAGAAGTTCCGGATATTCTTCCTTTGTCAGCTGTCCTTCTTTTATAAATTTTTCAACGATCCCCATACTTTATCTGTCCTTCTCTTTTATTTACAAAACTATCTGTAAAAATATTTTATCACAAAAAAACAGATATTGCACAATATAAGTATACATGCAATATCTGTTCTTACAGAATGGTTACTGTTCATTCCCTTCTCAGTAACACAGAATGATCCAATTTTTATTTAATAAGATCCTTTACAACCTCACCGGCAATGATCAGTCCCACTACGGAAGGCACAAAGGCATTACTTCCCGGTACCTGACGTCTCTGAGTACATTTTCTTTCTGTTCCCGGAGGACAGATGCAATGAGACTTGCAGCTGATCGCCATATCATCAATTGGAGTCATTGGCTTCTCCTGTGAGTAAACCACCTTCAGTTTTTTGATTCCCCGTTTTTTCAGTTCACGGCGCATGACCTTTGCAAGGGGGCAGACAGACGTTTTATAAATATCTGTCACTATAAAACCTGTTGGATCCATCTTATTTCCGGCCCCCATAGAGCTGATGATCGGTGTTCCTGAAGCCTTTGCCTGCTCTACGAGCATCAGCTTTCCAGTTACAGTGTCGATCGCATCGACTACATAATCATACTGGGAAAAATCAAAGGAATCTGCTGTCTCCGGCACATAAAATGTTTTGTGGATATTTACAACTGCATCCGGATTAATTTCAAGAATACGTTCTCTGGCCACGTCAACTTTATATTTCCCTACGGTCTTTCTTGTTGCGTAAATCTGGCGATTGATATTGGTGAGGCATACTTTATCATCATCAATGAGATCCAGGGTACCTACGCCACTTCTGACCAGTGCTTCCACCGTATATCCGCCAACACCGCCAATTCCGAATACTGCGACTCTGGAATTTTTCAGCTTTTCCATTCCTTCTTTTCCGATTAATAATTCTGTTCTTGAAAACTGATTCAGCATTTTCTGACCTCTCCTTATATTCTTTCCATGTATATTTATACTGACAACGGATATATTTTTTATATCTGTCCGATTTGTTTTACAACTGTCAGGATTCTATCATGGGAAAATAGCCTTGTCAATATCCCTACCAATAAGCTAGGAATATTTCCCGTTTCATCAATAAATTTTATGACACAAAAAAAGATCCCTGAAAAAGGAATCTTACTGATACTGCGGGTAGCCGGACTTGAACCGGCACGGAGTTGCCCCCGAGAGATTTTAAGTCTCTTGTGTCTGCCTATTCCACCATACCCGCATATTCAATTAATTTGTTCAAAAATGGGGCCTATAGGGCTCGAACCTATGACCCTCTGCTTGTAAGGCAGATGCTCTC